>Ga0316205_10002429_pt1 | contig 19417 bp, 18 predicted proteins | sample 3monthpyrite_MG_FD_204941 | JGI IMG/M metagenome (GOLD analysis project Ga0316205, IMG submission 204941) | Microbial mat bacterial communities from mineral coupon in-situ incubated in ocean water Damariscotta River, Maine, United States -... | ecosystem: Environmental > Aquatic > Marine >... | reverse complement strand
TCAACATATTTACATAAATAATAAACTCAGCAATTGTTCCTAGACTTTCAATTTCTCCATTGATGTATTGCATACCTCCAACATAAATAACAATTAAATTACTAGCACCGATAAGTAAAATCATTAACGGAAAAAACAATGCTTGTACTTTGGTTAAATCAATTTGTTTTTGTCTGTTGTCGGTTGATAAAGTCTCAAAAGAAACGTTAGTTTGAGGCTCGATACCATAAGCTTTAATTATTGAAATGCCACTAAACGATTCTTGCGCAAATGTTGATAGTTTAGAGAGATATTCCTGAACTATGGTGCTACGCTTATGTATTTTTTTGCTTAAAATATATATGGTAATCGATAAAATTGGTAAGGGGAGTATGGTATATAGTGTAAGCTTTGGTGCTTGGTTAAACATGTAAATTAATGCAATAACAAATAATGTGATGGTATTAATAGTGTACATAATTGCTGGACCTACGTACATTCTAACTTTCCCAACATCTTCACTTATTCGGTTCATTAAATCACCGGTTCTATTCTTTTTATAGAAATTAAGAGATAACTTTTGATATTGTTGATAGACTTCGTTTTTTAAATCAAATTCTATATAACGAGATACATTAATAATGGTTTGGCGCATTAAAAATGTAAAAATACCAGCAATTAATGCTGCACCAATAATGTAAAGGATATTTATTACAAGTTCAGATTTAACTATAGCAATATCGGTTACTAATCCTTTTCTATAATCATCGACAACATTTATAGATTGTCTAATTAATCGTGGCGTAAATAACAAAAATATTCTAGCGATTACTGTTATGATAACACCAACTAAAAGACTGTATTTGTATTTGTAAAAGTATTTATTAAGATGTTGTAATTCTTTCATTTATATATTTTATGTCGAAATAAGTCATTAGTGATTTCTCATTTTAACATCTATTTAATTGTAAAAAATGTAATATTAGGTTATTTTTGCACGCTGATATTACATAATAATTAAAATAACAAAATTTTAACCAAACCCTAAATCAAATGATTTCAGACGTTATAAGCGTAAATGACATAAAAAAAGTTGACCCTGTCTTTGGGCAACTTTCTTTTGACAATCATGAACAAGTTGTGTTTTGTAATGACAAAGATACAGGATTAAAAGCAATAATAGGAATTCACAATACCGTTTTAGGCCCTGCACTTGGAGGTACAAGAATGTGGCAATATAATAACGAATGGGAAGCCTTAAATGACGCTTTAAGATTGTCAAGAGGAATGACTTTTAAGGCTGCTATAACCGGATTAAATCTCGGTGGTGGAAAAGCAGTGATTATAGGCGATGCAAAAACGCAAAAAACGCCAGAGTTAATGAAACGTTTTGGAGAGTTTGTACATTCGTTAAGTGGAAAATATATTACTGCTGAAGATGTAGGAATGGAAACCGCCGATATGGATTTAGTTAGAGAAGTAACACCGTATGTAACTGGAATTTCAGAAGATAAAGGTGGCGCAGGAAATCCATCACCTATAACTGCTTATGGCGTTTTTATGGGCATGAAGGCCGCCGCAAAATATAAATTTGGTACTGACTTACTTGAAGGTAAAACGGTCTATGTACAGGGTATTGGTCATGTTGGAGAATCTTTAGTTGAGCATTTAACAAATGAAGGCGCAAAAGTAGTAATTGCAGATATTAACGAAGAGCGATTACAAGCCGTTAATCTTAAATATGGTGCAACAATTTATAGAGGTAACGATATTTATAGCGAAAACATGGATATTTATGCACCTTGTGCACTTGGCGCAACGGTAAATGATGACACCATTTATAAATTAAACGCACAAGTTATTGCTGGAGCTGCAAATAATCAGTTAGCCATTGAGGAGAAACACGGGCACATGCTTAGAGATAGAGGTATAGTATATGCTCCTGATTTTTTAATAAATGCTGGAGGGATAATAAATGTATATGCTGAGTTAGAGGGCTACGGTAAGCAAGAAATTATCAGAAAAACTGAAAACATATATAATACCACTTTAGAAATATTGGAAAATGCAGATACTAATGGCATCACATCTAATAGTGCAGCATTGAATATTGCTAAAGAAAAGATAGCAACAAGAAAAAATGAAAATTCTAAATAGTTCTTTTTAAAATAATACTATTTTTGCGGGGCGAAAGACAATATGTTTTTCGTCCTTTAATTTATTTAATAAAGCGTTCCGTTTATGGAACCAAAAAGTTCTTTAGTATGCTTAATAGAAGACATATTCGTATAAAAGTGATGCAAATTATTTACGCATTTAAAGGCAACGAAAGTGATGACCTGAAAAAAGATGAGCGATTTTTGTTGAAGAGTATGGACAATATGTACAACTTGTACCTATTAAACCTGTCGTTGTTAATTGAAGTTCAAGCAAAAGCTGAAGATTATTTAATTAAGTCGCAAAACAAGCACCTTGCAACTACCGAAGAGAAAAGCCCAAACAGAAAGTTTATTAATAACGAACTGTTACTCCTTTTAAAAGAAAACACATTACTTCAACAAGCGTTAGAGACTAAAAATGTAACTAACTGGAAGTTTGATGATGAATATGTTGAAGTTATATTTAGAGCTCTTATTGAGAGTGAGCTATACCAAGACTATATGGCAACAAAAATGTCTTCGTTTAAAGAAGATAAGGCTTTTGTTATAGATATGTTTAAAGATATTATTGCGCCCAATGAAAAGCTATACGATTATTTAGAAGACAAAAATATTACTTGGCTTGATGATTTACCTGTTATAAATACGGCTATTGTTAAGTTATTGAGAAAATCTAAACCTGAAATAATAGAAAGTCATTTTGTGCCAACTTTGTATAAAGATATGGAAGATAGAGGCTTTGCTACCAGTCTTTTAGAGAAAACCATGTTAAATTTAACAGTTTTTAGCAAAGAGATAGAAGGGAAAACGGCTAATTGGGATAAAGATAGGATAGCTAATATTGATTTTGTGTTATTGCAAATGGCTATTTGTGAGTTTCAAAGATTCCCGTCAATACCAATAAAAGTCACTATTAACGAGTATTTAGAGATCGCAAAAGAGTATTCTACACCAAAAAGTAGTGTCTTTATTAATGGCGTTTTAGATAAATTAGTGAAAGAATATATTGACAAAGGAACGTTAAATAAAGTGGGTCGAGGACTAATGTAATTTTTTTTTTACTATTTTTAACCCCGAACAACCGAAAATAATTTAAATAACCCAAATGTTTATCTTGTATAAACTACTAAAAATGAACAACATGAAAAAAGTAATTTTAGGAATCAGTGCCCTCTGTATAGTGGCATTTACATCTTGTAAAGAAGATGCAACAAGCAAAATTAAAACTGAAAATGTAACTCAAGCAGCCGAAAGAGATGCTGTTTCTGGAGATTATCCAGTAGTTACTTTTGAAAAAACCGAACATGATTTTGGTGAAATTGAAGACGGAACACCTCAAGAAACTGTATTTGCCTATACTAATACAGGAAAAGCGCCATTAGTAATCACAGATATTAAAAGTACTTGTGGATGTACTGTGCCTCAAGATTGGAGTAAAGAACCTTTAGCTCCTGGAGCTTCATCAAAGTTTACTGTTAAGTTTAATGGTAAAGGTAAAGGGGCTGTAACTAAATCTATTACATTAACCACAAATACAGAAAGTGGAAAAGAAGTAGTGAAAATCAAGTCTTTTATTAAGGGAGGTTCAAACGCAACTCAAGCAGGAAAGTCTATTGTTCAACAGCCTGTTGCAGAATCTGGAAAAACCAGTACGCAAGCTGGACATGAAGGACATAACCATAATTAATCGCTGTTTTTAATGGAAGTATTAGGACCATATTTTCCTTTTATAGCAATGTTTGCTGTTGTATATTTTTTTATGATTGCACCACAAATGAAGCGCGCTAAGAAAGAGAAAAAATTCGCTGCAGAATTAAAACGAGGAGATAAAGTAATTACCAAAAGCGGCATGCATGGTAAAATTGTTGAACTTAATGAGAAAGACAGCTCTTGTGTTATAGAAACCTCGGCTGGAAAAATTAAGTTTGAACGCGTTGCCATTTCTATGGAAGCTAGTATGAAGCTCAATCGACCTCCCGCAGAGAAAAAATAGAGTAATAAAGAAAGCAGCCTGTTGGCTGCTTTTTTTATTTAACAATTTTTGTATTTGTCATGCAGGCCAACACCACTAAGTATCATTGGCTTAATTTTTTCTAATCTACTCTGCTTAGTAGCGTCACGTTTTGCGGTTGCTATGTGTTCACAGTATTCCCGTTGCTTACCGGGAGTAAGCATATTAAAATACTCAGCAAATTTTGAGTCATTGTCAAAAGCCTGCTCTAGCTCTTTAGGAATTATGGTTTTCTTTTTTGTACGGTCTGGTTTAATTTCTTTGCCAGCCTTTTGGTTGGTAATAGCTTCTTTTACATAATGCAAAACAGAATGTTTATCAATATCGTTGATTGTTGTAAAACGCATTTGTCGTAACGCTTTGGTTTTACCTTCTTGTGCATTTACTAATAGCTTTTGCTCATCTTTTAAAAAGATGCCATTAAAAAACCATATCCCAAAATGGTTTTTAAAAGCACCTAAGCCAGCTACATTTTTGCCATTAACGGTATATACTGGAGCACTCCATTTGAGCGTTTCTTCCATTTCGGTGCCGTTAATAATATCTCTTAAAAGGGTGAGTGCTTCAGAGAAATTTTCATGAGTTTCTATGTACTCTTCAACTGAGTTTACTTTTTTCATGATAAAATAATTTTTGAAGGTTGTTATATGGTTTGTGCGGCTTAAAATTCGTGAGGGTTTTCAGCTAGTCAAATTAGATACTAAATATAATAGATTTAAATGAAGTTCTAAAGCAAGCATGAATTATAGATAATGTTTGCTGTTGATTTTTTATATCTGTCATTCATGAATCTTAATCCATTCAATAGAACTGTCCTCTATAAGTTTAATAACCATTGTTTTAGTTTTTATAACCCAATTCCCTATGCGTGTTTCAATTATTCTATAGTAAAGATGGCTTTCTTTAATGTAGTCAGGTTTGCCAAGTAGTTTAAGTAGTTGCTCTTTATTGAGCATTCTTATAGTGTCATTGTAAACAATGTCGTTAATCATTTCATCTCGATAAGGATAATCTTTCCCTTCTTTGATTTTCCACTTCTCTTTATCAAACACCATTTCACGGTCTTGATTCCGCTTCTTATTTTCAACATTTTCTTCTCTATCAGATTTACAGGCAAAACAGAACACAAAAAGGAATACTATAAAAACTCTCTTTTTCATTATGAATTATTACTAATTGCAGCTAATATTATAATATGCAACACTTTAATACTTCGACTGTGCTCAGCACAAGTAAACTTGGTACAGTGTTATATATTAGACGTTAAACGAAGTTAGTGGTTTTTTATATTAAAGTCAAGTTGGATAATGCACCTCAATAAATAAGTTGCTTACCAAATTCCGGCGTACTCTAAATTTTCATTAGTTTGGCTATTTAAATAATTGAATTTCTGTTTAACAACTTGCCTAATGTGTAAATAATCATGAGCCAACCAATTATCTAAATAATGTTTTGCGGTTACTTTTCCAAATTTATTATGATTGTAAGCATTACTCCAGTTTGGTTTTTTTAAATTGTTTAACCAAACTATTGAATTATCTCTCTCGTTTAAAAATTGATTTAGCATTACGTTATAATCTTGTTGCATATAGTTGTGATCTGTAACCCAATCTAAAGGGTTAAAAGGAGGTGGTAACTCATTTGGTTTTTCTAAAACCCATTGTGTTCTATACCTAAAATCGTAGCGTTCTTCGTCATATAAATGACATATAATTTCTAGCAAACACCATTTATCTGGGCTTGGTCGCCACGTAATAAAATCTGGTTTTACATCTTCTAATAAAGATTTAAAGACTAACCTATTCTTTTGGAGTTGCTTAGTTATATCCATAATATTATTTGTAACGTTCTTGAGTAATCTCTACAATTTTACAAATTACCTGAGTGGCCTTTATAATGCTTTCTAAAGGAACATACTCATAGCGCCCATGAAAGTTATGTCCTCCAGCAAATATATTTGGGCAAGGTAAGCCCATATAACTTAATTGAGAGCCGTCTGTACCTCCTCTAATAGCTTTTATTAAGGGTTTAATGTTAAGTTGCAGCATAGCTTCTTCTGCAATATCTACAATGTGTTTTACAGGCTCTACCTTTTCTTTCATATTGTAATATTGATCTTTTACATCTATTTCTATTACAGATTTCCCATATTTAGTATTCATATCATCGGCAATTTTTTGAATTAAAACTTTACGAGCTTCAAATTTATCTTTGTCGTGGTCGCGAATAATATACTCGAGATATGTTTCTTCAACTTTTCCTTCAATAGCATGTAAATGGAAAAAGCCTTCATAACCTTCTGTATGTTCTGGGACTTCTTGCTTTGGCAGATTATTAATAAATTCTGTAGCATAATACATTGAGTTTATCATTTTCCCTTTGGCATAACCAGGATGTACAATTTTTCCGTTAACCTTTATTTTTGCACCTGCGGCATTAAAATTTTCATATTCTAGTTCACCAACTTGACTACCATCCATAGTATAAGCCCAATCTGCATTAAATTTTTCAACATCAAATTTATGTGCTCCACGACCAATTTCTTCATCAGGTGTAAAACCAACTTTAATATCACCATGCTTAATTTCAGGATGATTGATGAGGTATTCCATAGCACTCACTATTTCACAAATACCAGCTTTATCGTCTGCACCCAAAAGGGTTGTGCCGTCTGTAGTTATTAGGGTTTGCCCTTTGTAAAGTAACAAGTCATCAAAATAGCTTGGAGATAATACAATATTTTCCTCAGCATTTAAAAGAATATCCTCACCATTATAATTCTCAATAATTTGCGGATTTACATTGGCTCCGGTAAAATCTGGGGAAGTATCAAAATGTGATATAAATCCAATGGTTGGGACATCATGATTTACATTGCTGGGTAAAGTTGCCATGATATAGGCGTTATTATCTATAGTGACATCGTGCATTCCGATAGCTTTTAATTCGTCAACTAATTTGTTGGCTAAATCCCATTGTTTGCTTGTGCTTGGGGTGGTTTCGCTATTAGGGTTACTTTCTGTGTCGATGGTTACATAACCAATAAATCGATCTATAATATGTTGCTTGTTTAACATGTTTGCTCTGAGTTTATTCAAAAATAGAGAACAAGGTGTAAAGCGGCAAGTGTTGTTGGGGTTTCTTTTTTATTAAAGGTAATTAGTTTATTTTTACACTCAAATTTATTGCATGTATAAATCGCTTATTCGCCCAATTCTTTTTTGTTTTGACCCTGAAAAAGTGCATTATTTTACCTTCTCACTAATACGATTAATTTCAAGAATTCCTTTTGTGCCTAACATAATTAGAGGTTTATATCAGGTTAACGATAGCGCTTTAGAACGAAATTTGTTTGGCTTAACTTTTAAAAACCCAGTAGGTCTAGCGGCAGGATTTGATAAAAATGCGGTGTTATTTAATGAATTGGCAAATTTTGGATTTGGGTTTATAGAAATAGGAACAGTAACTCCTAAAGGACAAGCAGGAAACCCTAAAAAAAGATTATTTAGATTGAAGGATGATCAAGGTATTATTAACAGAATGGGATTTAATAACGAAGGTCTTGATGCTGCAATAATGCAATTAAAGAAAAATAAAGGGCGCTTAATAATTGGAGGAAATATTGGAAAAAATACAGCTACTTCGCCAGAGGCATATACAAACGATTATCTAGAGTGTTTTAATGCATTGCATCCGTATGTAGATTACTTTGTTTTGAATGTAAGTTGCCCAAATGTTGGGAGTCACGCAAAACTTAATGATAAAGCGTATTTAGAAGAATTGATTGGCGAAGTGCAAAAGGCCAATGCCACGTTCAAAACTCAAAAGCCTATTTTACTTAAAATTGCACCAGATTTAAATACCAATCAGTTAGACGAAATTATAGAACTCATTGCCACAACTAAAATTGAAGGAGTTATAGCTTCTAATACATCGGTTTCAAGAGATAATTTAAAGGTTAGCCAAGAGCGATTAGCAGCAATTGGTAATGGTGGTGTGAGCGGGCAACCTGTAAAAGAGAAAAGTACTAAGGTTATTAAATATTTAACAGAAAAAAGTAATAAAGCTTTTCCAATTATTGGAGTAGGCGGGATTCATTCTGCACAAGATGCTTTAGATAAAATTGAAGCTGGTGCTGATTTAGTACAAATTTATACAGGTTTTATTTACGAAGGCCCTAGGCTTATTAAGGCTATAAATACATCTCTTTTAAAGCATAATAAATAAGAATTACAGCTTTATAAATTTCTTAATCAGTTTTGAGTTTTCTTGCCTTAAAATTAGAAAGTAAGTTCCTGAAGCCAAATTGCTAACATTTATCTGTTCTTTTATGAGTCGTCCTTTTAAAATTTCTTGACCAAATAGGTTTGCAATTTCATAATGTGATTGTATTCCTAAGTTATTAGTTTTAATATTAATAACATTATTTGAAACAGGGTTAGGATAAATTTTCATTCCCAATAAATTATTGGAAGTTGTTGATAATAAGTTTTCGGAAATAGCAACATCATCTATGGCTATATCAGCATCCCAGTTACTGCCTCGAATGGCTCTAAAATGAATTTTTATAGTTTGTCCCGAAAAAGAAGAAATGTCTATAAATTTTCTTATATAATTATCAGTTTGATTATCTTGTTGAGGTCCATCAAGCACTGGCATAATATCTGTTATAATGCCAAAATCTGTTTCAATATCTACATGCAATTCTCCAATACTTATTCCAAACATATGGTAACTAAATTCTAATTGAGCAGTTGCCGAATTAATAGCAACACATGGTGATATATAGGTTGCGATATTACCAGATTCAAGATTTACACCAGAAGCCTCCGCATAGATATAGGTTCCATATGCTGTTCCATATGTATTATCTACTAACGGACCTGTATCGTCAGATGGTGTTCCGCCAGAATCTGCAATCCAGTTATAACCATTACCAGTAACGTCGTTAGAAACCCATCCATCGTCGCTAGAAGCATTAAAGTTATCAAAACCCTCACTCATAGGTGTCGTTTTTTGAGAGCCAACATTTATGAGTTGATTATAAGTTTTGGTTATTGTATTCGCTCCGTCTGATATTGTAAGTGTAACATCGTAAGTACCTTGACTAAATGTGTGTGATGGATTTTGCGTTGTATAATCTATATTCATGTCACTATCTATATCCCATTGCCAGGATGTTGCACCAACGCTATTATCTGTGAAATTTACGGTTAAAGAATTATCACAATCTTGGGTATTATCTACAGCAAAGTCAATATTTAACGACGGACAAGAAAAATTGTTTCTTGTATTTTGAAAAGTAGCATAAATACGAGCAAATTGTTGTGGAGAAAAATAAGTTCTGCATTCTTTTCTTGAATATGACATGATATTATTTGGATTTGGAGCAAAGGTGTCTCCATTAGCATCTGTAGTTGTACCTGTGTAAATACAAGTCACGTTTACATTACTAGAACTTAATTGAGGGTCGGCAGGAGTATCACAAATTAAATCGCCTTCAATATCACAATTAGAACCATCTACTAATTCTTTGGTTAAAAATGTATTACTTGATCCATGTGTATGAATTAACGAAAAAAAATGTCCGACTTCATGAGGCAGTGTACTACCGTTTGTGGCGCAAGTATTTTTCATTAATATTACATCTGCACCACCTGGGCTATAGGCATAGCCACAAAGGCTAACTCCATTACCACTGCTCTTGACAAAATCTGAAAAATATATATTTATTAATCCAGAAACATTATTCGCAGAAGTTAAACTGCCTTCATCATCTGTTTCAAAATCATAAAAATTATCATCGTCTATATAATTAATACCATCGCATAAAAAAAACTCCATAAAAGCATTGGCATAAAATGCATTCATATTGTCCATGGCATTATTTAAATCTGAAACAGAAAGGCCTCCAGTACCAGCCGATGTTCTAATAATATGTGCTTTTATTGGTATAGAGTTTATTGGTGTGGCTGACCGATTTTGGAGAGAAGCAAGTTTAAAATACTCTTGCTCATATTTTTCAAGTTGAGACTTAATACTTTTTAAGTATGCAATAGACTCGGGAGTTGCAATGGTGCCACAAACCGGTTCAACTTTATTTTGACCATATGTTAAATTTGTACTCAATAAAAATATTGAACACAATAATAAATTAAAGAAAAAAGTAAAGTTTTTCATAGGCACTCATACAAACATTTAAATAAATGTAATTATAATTGAATATATGAGCGATTAAAAACGTTTAAGCGTAAGGTTTATCGGTTGTTTATTATTAGCTTTTTTGTTGACGTAAAGCCTTCATTGGACAGAATTTTAGTGAAATACATCCCAGAGCTTAATTCAATTACTGAGATTGGTGATTTAAACCTAGATCATCATTTGTGATTTTCTTTATAATATTTCCTTGAAGGTCATATATTACCATAGATTCAATGCTTCTGTTGGATTTGTTATATAACATTAATTATACCAGTGTTACTTGGGTTTGGATATACTCTAATTTTTATGCCATAATTGACAGTTACCTAAGTTAAAAGAGATTAATACGGTTTTAATAAAAATTCCTCACTAAATTTTTTAATAATTATTAGTCAATTGCTTTAAAGTATCGCCATTGATTTTCTTAAAGTATATCTTTAGTAAGCTTTATAAAATAGTAGTATTTTTGCCTTGTATTAAAATAGAATAATGCCAGATCAAATTAAGATAATTGAGTGCCCGCGAGATGCCATGCAAGGTATAAAAGACTTTATACCAACAACGCAAAAGATACAGTACATCCAGTCGTTACTTCGTGTAGGTTTTAATACAATTGATTTTGGAAGTTTTGTGTCTCCAAAAGCGATACCGCAAATGGTAGATACAGCAGAAGTATTATCACAATTAGATTTGTCAACCACGAGTAGTAAACTATTAGCCATTATTGCAAATGTTAGGGGTGCAATTGACGCTTCAAAGCATAAAGAAATAAATTATTTAGGGTATCCTTTTTCAATTTCAGAGAATTTTCAAATGCGTAATACGCATAAAACTATTGCACAGTCTGTAGTTACTCTTCAAGAGATTTTAAATATTGCAGATAAAACTAATAAGGAAGTTGTTGTATATATTTCTATGGGATTTGGAAACCCTTATGGAGACCCATGGAATGTTGAAATTGTTGGTGAATGGACCGAAAGACTTAGTAATATGGGCGTAAAAATATTGTCACTAAGTGATACCATCGGGAGTTCTAATCCAGAGAATATATCCTATTTATTTTCAAATTTAATTCCTAGTTATCCGACTATTGAATTTGGAGCACATTTACATACCACGCCAACAACCTGGTTCGAAAAGGTTGACGCCGCTTATAATGCTGGTTGTTACCGGTTTGATGGTGCCATTCAAGGTTTTGGAGGATGCCCAATGGCAAAGGATGAACTCACTGGTAATATGCCAACCGAAAAATTATTATCATATTTTACTTCAAAAAAGACCGATAATAATTTGAATGCTTTGAGCTTTGAAAGTGCTTATAATGAGGCGACTAAAATATTTTTGAAATACCATTAAAAAAATATAATGGCAAGGCTTTTTTTATAAACCTTGTCATTATATTTTTTCAATTTTATTGACTTCTCGAGTTATTACATTCATGCTTTGTACTTTGCAAAATCTTAAATGAAACCACAACCAAATGGCATTATAATTTTAGTTCAAATCCGGCAAAGACTCCAAAAGGAAGTCCAGGTCGCAATCCAGCAGGAACCCTTGAAACAGCATAAGTTACATCTAATAAATTAACTAGGTTTGCTGTTAAATTTACGTGTTTGTTTAGGTGGTATTTACCAGAAAAATCAATTATAAAATTAGAGTTTACTTTTTCGTTTACAGGGATATTGCCACGCCCAGCTTTTGTTCTAAAGGCACCATTAAAACGTCCGCTTAAATTAACTTCAAATGCATTGTGCTCTAAAGAAAGTGTTGTGCTAAATTGGTGGTTGGCTATATAAGGCAATTGGTCTCCAGAGGTTACTTTTCCCCAAAGACTATCATCACTATCAAAACTATTTAAGAATTTACTGTTGGTATAAGTATATGCAAAAGTTAAAGGGAGTTTATAACTGTCGCTGGTTTTAATAAGGTTGTAATTAAGTAACATCTCAAAGCCATAAACCTTTACTTCCCCAGCATTAAATTGCTCTAATGACCCTGTTCCCCCTGTTGCTGCAAGATCACTACCCAATAAATTACTGTATTGGTTGTAAAAAGTAATGATTTCACCTCTTATACCTTTAGTGTTAAAACGAGTTCCCATTTCAATGTTTACACTCTCTTCTGGTTTTTGCCCTTCAAGATTACTAGGTGGTGAAAAACCTTTATGCACACTTGCAAAAGTTGAAAAGTCGTTGCTTATTTTGTAATTAACACCAATTCCTGGAATAAAAACATCTACTTTATTATTACGCTTAACAAGGTTTGTTCCAGTCCTATAAACATCATTCTTGCCATAATCGTTTCTGCTTAAACCAATATTTTCATAGCGTAAACCAGGTGTGATTGTTAGTTTATTATACTTTAATTTATACATCACAAAAGCAGAAAATGCGTTAGCACTGCTAATTCTGTTAGCATTTGTTCCGGGTGTACCTTGGTTTGATAATGTCATCTCCCCATTGTTTATATCATAGCCATCAATCCACTGGAATCTGTCTTCTTCATCGTAATGCATACGTAAACCAACTTCTATATCGTGAAAAACATTTTTGCCATACCAATGGTAGTCTAATTTGGTTTGTACTCCTTTGGATACATAGTCTCTATTATTGGCTTTTAATAAAAGGGAGTTGGCAGGAGCATTTGTGTTGCCGTTTATGACGTTTAAATAATCGTTGTAATCTGAAGGATTTGTAAGAATGGTGTTAATCCCAACCTTGGTGTCATTAACGACAACATCACTTAGTTTGTACCAATTTCTTGAAAAATTATTATAATAGCCTGTAGTTGTAATTCTAAAATCATCTGAAATGTTTAAAGTATGCGTTGCAGAAAATTGAATATGATCAGCCGTCATTTTGTCTTTTTGAGAAGCGTCATACCTGCTAAACGGGTTGTTTTCAAAATCTAAGTCGGTCAGGCCCAAATAGGTTTCATTAGTAACTTCGTCTGAATACTGAAATTTAAATTCTAAAGATTGGTTAAATCTTGGTTTAGGGTTGTTGTTAATTCTAAATTTTGCGACAACATCATTTTTATCAAACCCAGTATTAGCATTGTTGGATAAATTTTTAAAACCATCTGATGAAAAATTTAAAAATTCAACCATATAGGCGAAATTTTGTTTACTATCACCAATTGAGGCATGCAATTTACTACCGTTAAAACTACCATAACTTGCACCTAAATTTGCTGAAAACTGGTTAGGAATTTGTGTTGAAACCATATTAATGGCACCACCTGTTGTAAAAGGACCATATTGTACCTGGCTACTACCTTTTAAAATTTCAATGGCTTCCATTCTGGCTACTGTTGGAAAATAGTAGGCTGCTGGAGCACTATAAGGAGCAGGCGCAATAAGTACACCATCTTCCATTAAAGTGATTTTAGAACTACGCTCTGGCGATGTGCCTCTAAGACTAATGTTTGGGCGGAGTCCAAAACCGTCTTCTTCATAAATAGTAACACCTGGTACATTACGTAAAATTCTATTAATATCTGTATAGCCAAACTTTTTAAGTTCTTGTGGCGAGATAAAATAAGAAGATCCAGTTCTGTTTTGAGCTATAAATTTGTTGCCAAAAATAACGTTGGTTGAAATAATTATTTCATTGAGTTGTTGTATAGAATCTTTTGGGGTTATTTGTTGCTTCTCTTGAGCAAAACCCATTGAAACTATTGCTATAAAAATAAAGGATAATTTAGTATTCATTTTATTTAGACTAATTAAAAATAGCGTTATTATAATTCTGCAAATATATGTTAGAAAAATATTTTTACAAAGTTTATTTAGAATAAATAAAAATAATATTTTGCTTTCTGCTCAGTATAAATAAGTTAGAATATATTTATTTTTTTTCGACTATAAGTAATGTGTTAAAAATGAAGACTAAATCATCCTTTATATAGGTGTTTTAATGTAAATAGTTATTTAAAAGACTTATAATTTTAGCTACCATAAAACTTTTAATTATCTTCGTATTACTAATACTTAGAAAAATGAATGTAACAATAGAAAACTTATTAAATGACCAAGTAAAATATGAGGCGAGTGCTTCTATGCAATATTTGGCAATGGCTTCTTGGGCAGATGCAAAAGGATTTAATGGAGTGGCAGAATTTTTCTATGCCCAATCTGAAGAGGAGCGTTTACACATGACTAAATTGGTAAAATTTATTAATGAGCGTAGTGGTTGTGTTGTTGTGCCACAAATAGACAAACCACAGAGCGCATTTAATTCTTTAAATGAGTTGTTTGAAACATTTTTAAAAAGTGAAATGAATGTCACTGAGCAAATAAACCATATAATTTATGAGTGTTTGCAGCACAAAGAATATAATGTTCATAATTTTATGCAATGGTATGTTACTGAACAGTTGGAAGAAGAATCTGTGGCAAGAACATTATTAGATAAGCTAACCATAATTGGGGATGACAAATCTGGGCATTATCTGTTTGATAGAGATATTAATACCATAGCTGCCGTTAATCAAAATCCTGAGTAAACTAGGTTTCAATTTTACCAGGAGTTAAATTGGGTTTTTCAAAAAAGCTAAAATATACTGCTCCCATGGCGCAACTTATGAAGTATATGGCTATAACGTAGTTGCCGTAACTTAAATATCCAGTCAATCCAAACCAATCTTCATATTGATATAAAACGATTAGCCCTAAGATAGATCTAAATACTTCAATGTAGATGGCATATTTCACTTTATCCATTAAAGAAGAATAGCCATAAACTCCAATAAACAGGATAAAACCATAAATCAATAAGTTATTAAAGCCTATGTTTTTATAATTATAAAACATAAAAAGCATTAAGGTTGTTGTAGCTATTAGTTGATATTCAGACCAGCGGATTAAGGCTCTTGTGGCAGGCGTTTTATATTTTTTAAAATTATAGGGGTTTTCAATGGTTTCAATTGGAAATTTATTCGCAACATCTTTTGGTCGCCAACCGGTTGGCATAAACCAAATGCGTAATTTGTCTAATAAATTATTGGTTCTCCAAGCATCTTTAATAAGTCTCCAAATGTGCTGAAAATTTACTATAATAGGGTTCCAAGTGCTAGCAGGTTTTAAAACTCCGTACACTGGAGGAATATCATTTAACTCTTCCTGAAATGTGCCAAAAACACGATCCCAAACACAAAATATAGCGGACAGATTTTTGTCGATATATTCTTTGTTTATGGCATGGTGTACTCGGTGCTGTGAAGGCGTAACAATAATATACTCTAGAAAACCTAACTTACCAATATGTCTTGTATGGTACCAAAATTGCGCGAATAAATGCAAAGGAGTTAATACCGCGATTATTTTATAGGGCACGCCAGTTAAAGCAGCGGGAATTAGAAATAATGAAAAGTAACCTAATAAATTAGATATGGGCTGCCGTAATGCGCAAGCCAAATTAAATTCTTCGCTACTATGATGTATAACATGCTGGTTCCAGAAAAAATTAATTTTATGGCTTAATCTATGATTCCAATAGCTAGCAAAATCTATAGCTATAAAAGCTATTAGATAAATCACCCAAGTTGTTTGTACTTCAAAAAGTGCAAGGTGTTCAAGCAAAAAGGGATAAGACACTAAAACCAAAACTAACCCTAGGGAGTCCTTAATGATATTTGTTAACCCAGAGCTTAGGCTAGAAATGGTATCCATAGGTCTGTGCATTTGTTTTTTAGCAAAATGACCATAACCAATTTCAAATAGAACAAGTCCTATAAAAAAAGGAATGGCATATAGTAATGCAGTTGCGTAGGCTTCCATAGTGATAATTACGTCTAAAAATAAATATTTCTAATGATATAAAAAAACGTATATTTTCTCAAGAGATATTTATCATAATTATAAGGTTATGGCTAATCTATATTAGCTTTTATTTTGAGTATTTAATGAAATTAATTCCGTAGATTTGCATGCAATTAAAACCTAATTGCAATGATAGCACATCAAAATAAAATTGTCGGCGAAGGTCTTACTTACGACGATGTACTTTTAGTTCCAGCTTATTCAGAAGTTTTACCACGCGAAGTTAATATTCAAACAAAGTTCACACGTAATATTGCAATAAATATCCCCATTATATCTGCTGCAATGGATACTGTTACAGAGAGTAGTATGGCTATTGCTATGGCAAGAGAAGGTGGGATTGGCGTGTTGCATAAAAATATGACTATAGCAGAGCAAGCTTTAAAAGTTAGAAAAGTAAAGCGAGCTGAGAGTGGTATGATTATAGATCCAGTAACATTGCCGCTTACAGCTAAGGTTTTAGATGCAAAGCAAAATATGGCGGAGCATAGTATTGGTGGTATTCCTATTGTTGATGATAATGGTGCTTTAAAAGGAATTGTTACCAATCGTGATTTACGTTTTGAAAAAAATAATGAGCGTCCAATTACGGAAGTAATGACAAGTGAAAACTTAGTAACGGTTAGTGAAGGTACTTCGTTAATGGAAGCTGAGGTGATTTTTCAAGACAACAAAATTGAAAAGCTTCCGGTTATTAATAAAGATAATATACTTGTTGGGTTAATAACGTTTAGAGATATCACTAAACTTACTCAAAACCCAATTTCTAATAAAGATAAATTCGGACGATTAAGAGTTGCCGCAGCCATCGGTGTAACTGGTGATGCTGTACAGCGAGCAGAAGCTTTAGCAAAAGCAGGAATTGATGCCATTATTATTGATACCGCTCACGGGCATACAAAAGGTGTTGTAAGTGTTCTAAAAGAAGTAAAGGCTAAGTTTTCAGATTTGGATGTCATCGTTGGAAATATAGCAACAGCTGAAGCTGCTAAATATTTGGTAGAAGCTGGTGCAGATGCTGTTAAAGTAGGGATTGGCCCTGGCTCTATTTGTACAACTAGAGTTGTGGCAGGAGTGGGCTTTCCGCAATTTTCAGCGGTATTAGAAGTGTCTGCTGCTATAAAGGGTAGTGGTGTACCAGTAATTGCAGATGGTGGTATTCGTTATACGGGAGATATTCCGAAGGCTATTGCAGCAGGCGCAGATTGTGTAATGTTAGGGTCGTTACTTGCTGGGACTAAAGAATCTCCCGGGGAAACAATTATTTACGAAGGACGAAAGTTCAAATCGTATAGAGGGATGGGCTCTGTAGAGGCTATGAAGCAAGGGAGTAAGGATCGATATTTTCAAGATGTTGAAGATGATATTAAAAAGCTAGTACCAGAAGGTATTGTTGGTCGTGTGCCATATAAAGGAGAACTTTATGAAAGTATTCATCAATTTATTGGCGGCTTACGAGCTGGTATGGGATATTGTGGTGCTAAAAATGTTGAAACACTTAAAGAAACAGGGAAGTTTGTGAAGATTACTGCTTCAGGAATAAATGAAAGCCACCCACATGATGTCATGATAACTAAGGAAGCGCCTAATTATTCAAGATAAAAAACTGAAAAATTAACTAATAGGCAGCACTTATTTAGTACTGCTTTTTTTTGTCCAAAATTTTATTTTAACATATAACATATTTATGTTTTTGTCTCGTAGAAATTGTTTAAATATAAAATAAGAAGATATTGCTTTTGCAAGTAATGTGGCAGAGACAGACTTTGAGTCGTATAAGATGTGGTTTTGAAAATGATAACTGCTAGACAACCATCTGTTTTTATATTCGGTTTCCCCTTTAGAAAAATCTACAATCTCAAAATCATTATCAAAGCACCATTTAATAATTTGCATAATAGTAGTATGGCCAATATTATATTTTAAATAATCAGTATCAAAAGTTGTAATGGCATAGAATAACACTTTATCACTTAATAAATTAAAAGTCATCCCTATAGGGGTATTATTGTTATTAACAGTAACCATTACCGCCTTTTTTTCTCTTAATAGAAGCAGCATTAAATCGTAATAATAATCCCATGAGTTTACAACTCTATTGTGTTTTTTAAGACTGTCAAAACGCTTAGTTATTTGTTGTCTTAAATGTTTAGCTAGAAATTTATATTCTTCATCAGTTATTTTATCCTCATAAACAGAATACGTGATATTGAAATTTTTTTCTAACTGTTTTTGTTTTTTTCTTAGATTATATCTGCTTTTGGCTTTAAACTTGTTTTGTAGTAAATCGTCAAACGATTCATATTCAGAGATATCGATTAATACTCCTTTGTATTGATTTATGCGATTTGTTTTTAGATTTGAATTATTGTCATCTTGATTGATGTTGAAATATGTAGGAACATCATAAATTAAGAAAACCTTCTTTTTATAGTCTTTAAAATGATCTAAATTATTTAGTGTATAAGAAATACCATTGGTATTATTTTTACCAACATTAGTATATATTGGAAAAATTTCATGCTTTAAAAAGCCTAGGCCTTTAATAAAATTAAAGCTATGAGTGGCTGCTTTAGAATTAAAGTGTTTAAGCCAAGTATTAGTGAATTTTTCAGACAGAAAAGGGTTGTTTTTCAATGATTTATGCTTTATGAGTTTTAGTTACATACTATTGCTATACAATCAAATTTATACTTATTTATTGAGATGATTTCCATTTTTAGGTCAGAAACAAAAAAAGAGGGTAAAGTGGGGAAAACAACTTTTTAGAAAGCCTATTGGTAATAAGAAGTTATTAAAAGTCAAATACTATTGATATACTTGCCCACGATGAGGTCTTAACGCATCACGAATAGGCTTCATTTCAGACTCCGAGACTACCATAAAGGCAATGGAATGTAAATCACTAATATGGCTAAGACCTGTAATATCAATTTCTAATTTTTGGATTTGAATATAATCTTTCAAGTGAATTTCATGATGCTCAGCAGTTTTACTGGCTGATGGGCCATAGAAATCCCAAATAAGCTTTAATTTACGCATCTGCAACTGAGGTTCCTTTTTCAGCAAAATTTTTAAAATCTACCATATATTTCATTGACTGTTTTTTAAAAACTGCGGGCATTAAAAAAATCATAGCACGCATCATAAAACCTGACGGAACAAATTCGCAATTAGAAACCCATTTAGTATGCCCTTCTTCTGTTTCTTCAAAAAAATTCTCTTGTGCATTATGCATGCCTTTGG
>Ga0316205_10002428_pt1 | contig 19421 bp, 15 predicted proteins | sample 3monthpyrite_MG_FD_204941 | JGI IMG/M metagenome (GOLD analysis project Ga0316205, IMG submission 204941) | Microbial mat bacterial communities from mineral coupon in-situ incubated in ocean water Damariscotta River, Maine, United States -... | ecosystem: Environmental > Aquatic > Marine >... | reverse complement strand
CCTTGCGCTGCCGCAACCACGTAACACAAATTTTCTATCGCACGAGCGCGCACCATCACATCCCAATGCGCTTTACCCGTAATGGCCGTAAAAGCAGAAGGAACCGCTAAAATCTCCATGCCTTCGTCAAGCATATTACGAAACAATTCTGGGAAGCGTAAGTCATAACAAACTGCCAGACCCAAACGACCAAACGGAGTGCTCACCACCTGCGGGTAATCACCCGACTCAATGGTCTCGGACTCCGTATAATTTTCTCCGCTCTGCTCTATCGATACATCAAACAAATGAATCTTATCGTAGCGAGCCACCATGTTGCCATTATTATCAAACAACATGCAGGCAGCCTTTACCTTTCCTGCCTGCTCACTGACCAACGGCAAAGTACCACCGACCAGCCACACACCGTGGGTACTGGCTTGGCGTGCTAAAAACTCCTGAATCAAACCCTCGCCCGGTTGCTCAGCAAGCTCCACCTTGTCATGCTCCGTCATCCCCATAATGGCAAAATTTTCAGGCAGCACAATCAACTCGGCGCCCTTATCTACCGCCAATGCAATCAGACGCTCAGCTTCACTCAAGTTAGCGCTAACATTCGGACCAGAGGCCATTTGCACTGCTGCAACACAACTCATACCCAACAAACCCTCTGATCTAATATCACAGCTAGCCTCACCTTAAGGTTTCGAAACATTATTTTTCATTAATTCTTTCAATCACAGGCTCATCCCATGACCCCGTAATTGAATACTCAATTCTGGCGATATCTTCAATCTTTGGTTTCAAAATTTTTTGCACCAATAAAATCGCAGCGCCAACACCGACACCACTGACCACCGCCCCCGCGACAGGCAAACCTGTAGACACTTCTGGCATCACCGTCGCCACCTGCGCATAACTGCGCTCCACCAAATCAATCTCTCCACGCACATCTATACTTCCGGCGGGGCCTTTCATGCTCAGGTTAGGCGTTGTAGCCAGCCCATCATTAATATCAAAGTCACCGGTAATTCGATCAAACCTAAAACCCTTTTGAAAGAAATCCCGAAAATCCAATATCAAACGTCTTGGCAAAGCCTGCAAACTCAGTAAACCAAAGATGCGACCCGCCCCCGGCTCTAGCTCCAGCAAGCTGCCATCCTCAACTTTCATATTTATATTACCACTTAGGCGCTCAAGCGCGAAGGATGCAGGCGAACCCGGCCACCTTGCCGACACACCCAACGCGCCCTTACCTTTATTAACACTACCCACATAACCAAGCTGCGATAATGCTTTACCAAAATTTTCACTGGAAAAATCGAGACTAAATGAAGAGTATTGACTGTTATCCGCCATCACCCAATCGCCACGACCGGAAATAACCATATCAGGTGACTGCAGATTAAAGTGTGTAAATTTTAAACCAGAAAGATGTTTTGTCGCTACAATATCAAGCTGCCCAAAATCGATACCATGATAAGAAAATTGCTCGCTCTTAATTTGCGCAGCGGGTAATTCGCTTGGATCGCTAATCTTAGGATCTTTAATCTCCTGACTTTGCTCTGACTCATCCACAGCAATCAATTGCAAACGTTGCATATCCATCACCAGTGGCAGCCCATCAATCATAGGCACTTGAATACGCCCTGCAATTAAGGCGCTATCAAGGTTTACATCCAGCATCTTTGGTGTCTGAAGCAGCTTCGCGGTCACATCACTAAAATGATAACCATAGGCCTCAACGTCGGCTATTTTCATTTCTATGCGGTCAATACCTTTTTTTGAGTTTGGTGCTGGGGCAACACCAGTACCAGCTACATCCTCGGCATCGCCCTTCTCAAGAAACGGCAGCCATTCTGAAAGAGAAAAAACTGGAGATGTGCCCGTCAACCAAAGCCCCTGCTCGGATGAAATTTCTGCAAGCCCATCGCCCAACCTGATATTACCGCGCTGAAGCTTTAACTGCTCATCAAAACCTAATGCCGCAGTCAACAAGCCATCAATCTTAAGCTGCGTCGGACGCTCGGGCGTCAAAGGAAAGCGCATTAAAACATTCAATGGCATCTCTTCGGTTGCGGCTTTATGCAAAGGCGCGGGCAAATGGGTTTCCAAACCAAGCAAATTTGACGTAATCGTTAAATCAGCCCCCAAACGTGAATCCTTTCCTGGCACCAGCAGCGCAGCTTGCCAATCAATATCCCCCTTAAAGTGATCAAATAAAGAAACCTTCAACAACTCAGTGATTGCGACAACCGGGCTCGCTCCGCTTGCTGAAATTTGTGTATGCACCGAGGATCCTTCACCCAGCGTCGCTATAGAAAAACTCGCTGGCAAACCCAACACCTTGCCGCTGATGCCCTTTGCGCTCAAACTATTTTCTGTAAACTGAATCTCGCCATTTAGCTGGCTAATATCCACTGCTTTATTGGCAATTAGTAGCTCACTATTTTCCAGCGACATCGTGCCTGACAACTCAACCGTGTTGGGAACACCTTTGGGTTTCAATAAAATGGTCAGACTTAAATCCAAATCACTGAGCCCCTGCGCCTCTGCATTTCCCAAGTAACTGCCAAAACGTTTTTTCAATGGGCTGCTTGCAATGTAATCCAGCGCATCACCTGTTGCACCCGAAACTTTTCCATTAATTTTTAAAATCGCCGGCTTTGCTTTCAGGTTCGCAATTGATACTTGCGTTGCCAACATATCTGCACCCAACAGTTTTCCAGCAACGCCATTGATAAGCATACCGCGTCCTGCAAAAATCACTTCTGTTTCCAACTCTTCCAGACGTGGCCACTTAGGAAAATAATTAAGCAGGCCATCATGCAGTGCAAAACGAACCTCAAACTTCCCGTCAGCAAGATCAAATGGAAATCGTTTTAAACGTCCTTGAAAAATTAACCCACCATTGCTCACAGTACCTCCAACAATCGCCTGATCAAGCCATTTAACAACGGATGGACGCATAATGCCGACAGGCAAATAACGCGAGGTATTGGAAACCGAACCCGGCTCACCGATAAAGCCTGAGGAAACTTTCAAATAGGGCGAACGCCCATCAGAGGGCAACTCAAAATCTACATCAGCACGCATACTGATATCTGCATTTTTCAAATTAAGCTCACGTGCAGCAATCAACCAACCAGCATCGTTCTGCTGCCATAACAGCTGACCTTCAAGCCGTTTTAAATAATGGTCATTACGAAATAAAGGTCGCAAATCAACATTCATGTCTCGGCTATCAATTTTCAGCATGCCTGAATCTTGATTCGCAACCACAAAACCATCAAGCCCTGAGATACCCGGTATTTTTTTCCATGGCTGAACCGATATGTCCTCAACATCCCCTGACACAAAATATTCAGCACTCTGCAAATATTTGTTATAGCGCACATGCGCCTGCTTAATAACGCCCGATGGCTGCAAACCCGCCAGCGCATCTCGCAACGCTGGCTCAGGAAAATCACTCATTCGCAACAAAGCAACGATGTCGTCTATGCGTATATAGTCGGAACTGAACTCGAACTGTTGCTGATCCTTTTCCGACGAGGCTTTAACTCTGATTGCACCTGCCGGCCAAACATCTCCCCAACGCCCAAGATTAAAATCATCTATAGCCAACGCCCAGCCAGTGGTATCTCGGTGCCAAAAAAAACGACCTGAGAGAGTATCCAAAAATTCCGGCAGCGCAGCACTTTCTTTCTCTTCGTCTCTCACCAATAGCGTGCCACGTATCGAAACATCACCTTCGAGCTGTTGCAACTCACCCTGCTGCCAGTCACTCCAGAGGCTGATATCTGCAATGCCTTTTTCAGCGCTCACGCCGGACAATGGGAGCCAACCTAGCATCTCACCCAGCTGCATAGCAACACCGCTAACATAGGCCTTACCCGACCATGCTTTGGCACTCAACATGTCACCGCTCAAATCGACAGCAAAAACAAAGCGCTTGCCAATATCACTGGGCAAAGAAGCAAAGCCATCAAATTGATGATGCTCACCGTCATTCCGTAATTGAAGATTAACACCGATAAATCGTAATGCCTGCCCAGGGTGGTTTTCGTCACGCCACAGCAACGTACTGCCTTCAAGTGCTAGTTTTTCTTGCATAAGTAACCAGTCAAGCAACTGACCGCGATCCTCGCTGCTAGCAGCACCCTGCCCCAGCCCACTAAAACCTTCAACTTCAAAACGCCCATCGCTGCGTTTTAAAACAGACAGGCCGGCACCCACAACCGTGAGGCTACCCAATTGCAACTGATTGCTAAAAAGTGAAGCAGGAATATCAATCGCAACACTGGCTTCATCAAGGTTGACTAACGTCTGCCCTGTGACCTTGTCGCGAAAAAGAATATTTTTGAACGTAAAGCTTGGGCCCAGCCCTTTCCATTGCGCCTCAACACTGGAAAAACTAACCGACTGCTCAAGCGATGCACGCAACCAAGTTTGAATTTCCGATTGGTACTCATCGACATAAGGCAGCAATACACGCACCAGCGTCAGCATCACGGCTGCCGCTATCGTGACAATAGCGAACAGGCTCCAACACTTAGCAATCAGATATCGAATCACGTTCTGCGTCTATTTTTAACAACATATGTCATTTCAGACCATCACAACATCATATTGTTCCTGGCTATAAAACTCTTCCACCTGCAAGCGCACCGGCTTGCCAATAAAAGATTCCAACTCAGCCAAATTATCTGACTCATCTTCCAGCAACATCGTCACAACATCGGGCGAGGCTAATACCAAAAATTTCTGCGCTTCAAACTGCCGTGCCTCGCGCATAATCTCGCGGAAAATTTCATAACAGATCGATTCTTTGGTTTTTATTGACCCTTGCCCCTGACAAATCGGACAAGGTTGGCACAACACATGCTCAAGACTTTCTCGTGTGCGCTCGCGTGTCATCTCCACCAAACCCAAAGGCGACACTTCACATATGAAATGCTTAGCGCGATCAGGCAACAAACTTTTTTTCAGCGTACGCAATACCTGCCGTTTATGCTCGCCATCTTTCATGTCAATAAAATCAATGATGATAATGCCGCCAAGATTGCGCAAGCGTAACTGTCGGGCGATAGCCTGAGAAGCTTCGAGGTTAGTCTTGAATATTGTTTCTTCCAGATTGCGATGTCCAACAAACGCACCCGTATTGACATCAATAGTGGTCATGGATTCCGTCTGATCGATATTCAAATGTCCGCCCGATTTCAGCGGCACTTTGCTCTGCAGCGCTTTTTGAATTTCATCATCAACCGAAAATAAATCAAAAATAGGCCGCTCACCAGGATAATGTGAGATTTTTCCAGACAATTCAGGGACAAATGTTTCACAGAACGCCAGCACACGCTGGCAGGATTCACGCGAATCAACCCGCACCTCATCGATGCTGCTGCAGGGGAAATCTCTCAAAATTCTCTGCTCAAGCGGCAACGCAAAATGTGATGTCGAAACTGCCGAACCTGATTCAATGCTGTCTCGAACAGACAACCACAATCTATGCAAAAAATGAATATCAGTCTGCAAGTCTTCTGCAGCCACACCTTCTGCGGCCGTTCTGACTATATAACCAGCCTGCCCTGTTTGGTCATCCACCCCGGCTTGACCAAACCGCTCAACGCTCTCATCAATAATCTTGCGCAAACGCTCACGTTCGTCTTCATCTTCAATTTTCTGTGAAATACCGACATTATCCATATGCGGCATAAACACCGCATATCGCGATGCAAGACTAATCTGTGTTGTCAGGCGAGCACCTTTTGTGCCGAGCGGATCTTTAACAACCTGAACCACCACCTCTTCACCCTCTCTGACCAGCATAGCGATGTTTTCAACGCTGGACCGCTCTTCATCTTCATCTGAATCTGGTTTTGCACGCTGAGGATAGATATCAGCCGCATGCAAAAAAGCCGTGCGCTCCAGACCGATATCTACAAAGGCCGCCTGAATCCCTGGCAAAACACGCTTAACACGCCCCTTGATGATATTACCCACCATACCGCGCTTATTGGCTCGCTCAATATGAATCTCTTGCAGCAAACCGTTTTCAACCACCGCCACGCGCGTTTCACTGGGCGTGACATTTATTAGAATTTCGTTACTCATACGTTTGAATTCACATTACATTTAAAATCTAATTATTCACTGCCTCGCGCAACAGCTTGACACTGAGAACGCTCATTTTCACGCTAACAGTCATACTATAACCCCTTGATTAAACATGTAAAGCGCAGCACTTTTCAAGAGAGCTCAAATAAAATTAGGCGCGAAATCAGCGTGAATTTAGCGCGACACCAAAACGCTTTAATAAATTAGCCGTCTCAAAAAGAGGCAGCCCCATCACACCCGAATAACTGCCCTCAATGCGTTCTACAAACATCGCACCAAGACCCTGAACAGCATAACCACCGGCCTTACCCTGCGGCTCACCCGACTGCCAATAGGCCAGCCTTTCATCTTGAGTAATTTCACGAAAACTAACATTCGTCACGCAGAGACTACTCTGCTCATTGTCCGAGCATTGACTATCATCAGAAACCAAAGCCACAGCGGTATACACTTGGTGAACGCGTCCGGATAATTGTTCCAGCATCGCCAACGCATGCTGTTGATCGCGTGGCTTACCAAACACATCACCGGCGACAAAAACCGTAGTATCAGCCGCAAGCACAGGCACATCTACTCGCCTGCTGGTAGATAAATATCCAGCACGCGCTTTTTCCAGAGCGAGCCGAATTACATACTTTTCTACGCTCTCATGCTCCAAGCAAGCTTCATCAACCTCCAGACTGATGGTGGCGAAATCAACACCCAACTGCGCCAATAGCTGGTGCCGACGCGGCGATAAAGAGGCAAGATATAAATGTGGCTGCTGAGACATCAAGCGCGATGGTAAGGATGATTATTATTAATGCTCCAAGCGCGGTACAACTGCTCAGCCACAATGACTCTAACCAACGGATGCGGCAATGTCAGCCCTGACAATGACCAGATTTGATCGGCTCGCTTTTGGCACATGTTCGACAGTCCTTCTGGCCCGCCAACAAGCAGCGCAAGATCTCGCCCTTGCTGTTGCCAAGCCGATAATTGCCCGGCTAATTTTGATGTAGTCCACGAGACGCCCTGTTCATCGAGTGCGATGACCCACGCGCCCTTGGGCACAGCATCGAGCATTCTCTGACCTTCCTGATCAGCAATGCGCTTTAAATCTGCACCTTTAGCGCGTTTTTGTGCAGGAATTTCATGCAGCTGCAACGGACAATCGGAAGGTAATCGTTTGGCATATTCCAGATAACCTTTAACCACCCAATCAGGCATTTTGTGACCCACGGCTATGAGATGAATACGCATTCAGGCCAACCTATTAATACAATTTAAGGCTTGCAAACTCCATCAGTAACAACAAGCAATCAGCCTTCATTATCAGCAACGTCAGACGCGGCAACACTCCAAAGTTTTTCCAACTGATAGAAATCACGCACTTGCGGCAACATCACGTGTACCACCACATCACCCAGATCGACAAGCGCCCACTCGCCTCCTGACTCACCTTCAACACCCAACGGTGGCATGTCAGCGCTTTTGGCCTGTTCAGACACAACATTTGCCAACGCTTTCAGATGCCGTGCCGAGCTTGCACTGGCAACAATCATATAATCCATAACGCTGGTCATGCCACGCACATCAAGCACGTTGACATCAACGGCTTTCATATCATCCAATGCGTCGAGGGCAAGTAATTTAAGTTGTTCTGGTTGCATAATTTTTTAACCTGTTAATAATTCGTTGTGCTAAATTTAATGGCAAATCACTGATTCAAAACCACGACATTCTAAAACCTGCCGAATTTACCTATCATACAGAATAGAGCTGCTGATCTTTTATATAGGATACAACATCGTCTGGCAGCAAATAACGTAGATCACAGCTATCAGCGCAACGACGCCGTATCAATGTCGCTGAAATATCCATCTGGGTTACCGAACATTCGACAATGCATCCCGCGGGCTGCTGCGACAACAAAGAAACATCGGTCGTCAAACAATCTTCATAAAGCCGCCTAACATCACCTTCGGACACCGAGCTTGATCCCGGTCGCACGGCAAGCGCAATATGCGCCAGCTTGATTAAATCCCGCCACTGGTGCCAGCTCGATATCAGATTAAACGCATCCATTCCCAACATGAGACAGAGCGGCTGATCATCTGGCAACTCGTCACGCAATGACCGCAGCGTATCCACCATATAGGAAGGTCCGCTACGGCTCAGCTCTCTTTCATCGATAACAAAGTTAGACTGGCCATGAATCGCTAAACGCAACATCGCGAGCCTGTGCTGTGAGCCCGCACAGGGTTCATCACGATGTGGTGGTTGCCGACAAGGAACAAAGTTTACCTGACTTAAACGCAGAAACTCCGCCATTTCCAGCGCAATACGTAGATGCCCAAAGTGGATCGGATCAAATGTGCCGCCAAATACACCAATCATCTCAGCGAACTCTGCCTATCAGTCGTTAACAATCCACTGACAGGACTATCAGCAATCGAAAAACACTGAACGTTATTTCCTGATATGGCCGTCACCGATAACGATATACTTCTGCGAAGTCAGCCCTTCAAGTCCGACCGGCCCACGCGCATGCAGCTTATCTGTGCTAATACCAATCTCTGCACCCAAGCCATATTCAAAACCGTCTGCAAACCGCGTCGAAGCATTCACCATCACTGAACTGGAATCAACTTCACGCAGGAACCGCTGCGCATGCGAAAAATCTTCTGTCACTATCGCGTCGGTATGACCAGAACCATAACGATGAATATGATCCATCGCCTCATCCAGCCCTTCTACCAACTTTATAGATAACACAGGCGCGAGATATTCTTCATCCCAATCTTCATCTGTCGCCGCAGCCATTCCGGAAATGATATCCCGCGTCAGTGCACAGCCACGCAGCTCTACCCCTTCATCTTGGAATTTAGCGACCAACTCAGGCAGCACCTGCGCTGCAATAGCCTGCGCCACCAATAATGTTTCCATCGTATTACAAGTGCCATAGCGCTGTGTTTTAGCGTTAAACGCAACATTCACCGCCTTAGTGGTGTCCGCCTTATCATCAATATAAACATGACAAACACCGTGCAGATGCTTGATCACTGGTACCAATGATTCACTCATGACACGCTCAATCAAACCTTTACCACCACGCGGCACAATGACATCCACATTATCTTTCATGCGTAATAGCTCACCCACCGCCGCACGATCAGCGGTTTCAATCACCTGCACGGCATCGGCATCCAAACCGGCACTTTCTAAGCCCTGCCGGATACAACTGGCAATCGCCTGATTAGAATGCAGCGCTTCCGAGCCACCGCGCAAGATCGCTGCATTGCCGGACTTCAAACATAAACCGGCGGCATCGGCGGTGACATTCGGACGCGACTCGTAAATGATACCAATCACACCTAACGGCACGCGCATGCGACCTACTTGAATACCGGATGGACGATAAGCCATTTGATCCACTTCACCAATGGGATCAGAAAGCTGGGCGATTTGCCTGAGCCCATCGGCCATCGCCGCAATGCGTGATTCATCCAGCGCCAAACGATCAATCAACGCCGCATCAAGCCCGCGCTGACGACCTGCTTCAAGATCTCGCTTATTCTGTTCAACCAACATGGCCGCGGAATCCTCAATCGCCACGGCAATCGCAATCAAGGCATTATTTTTCAGCCCCGTTTCGGCACGCGCCATATGACGCGCTGCCGCACGGGCGCGTTTGCCAACATCGGCCATATATTGCTGTATATCTTTCATACGCTGGAAATTTTTTTCGCTGTCGCCATTAATAGCGCCAATTGTAACAGTTCATCCCAGGTATTACCTGACATCCCACCTTTTATAACGCGGTCTATCCGCGCCGCATGACATAACATCGCCCACCATCGGCTCAGCCTGTGTCGCTGTAATGCGTTTCTTATCATCGGTTTACGCCGCGCCCAAACGTGATATTTCGCCAAAACCTGATCCATTCCAGCGCCTGCAGCCAGCTCTTTGGTCATTGACGCCAGACTGCGAATTTCACGTGCCAGCGCCCAAACCACCAAGGTTGGCTCCACACCCTCAGCACGCAGACCATCCAGAATTCGCGTCACACGAGCAGCATCTCCCTCCAACGCGCTATCAACCAAGCTAAAAACATCAAAACGTGCGCTATCTGCCACCGCATCAAACACTGTTTGTTCATCAATTTCAGCGTCGCCGTGCAATAGATACAACTTATCGATTTCCTGAGCGCAGGCGAGTAAATTACCTTCGGCGCGCTCCGCCAAAATCGCCACCGCCTGGCGATTGGGGCGCAGGCCACAAGCACGCATACGCTGCTCCACCCAACCCGGAAACTGACGCCGATCCGGCGGCCAAACGGGCACGCTCACACCGACCTTATCTACAGCTTTATACCATTTGGTTTTTTCTATGGCCTTATCCAGCTTCGCTGCTACGATCAGCAATACATTTTCATCACACAGCTGTTCAACATAAGCCATCAATGCTTTGCTACCCGCATCACCCGGTCGCGCGCCAGAAAGGCGAACCTCTATCAATCGACGCTGGGCAAACAGAGACATGCCCTGTGAAACCTGCGCTAATTCATTCCAGTCAAAACCCTTTTCAGCATGAAACACAATGCGTTCATCACAGCCATCCTTGCGCGCCTGAATACGTACCAGATCCGCGGCTTCTTGTACTAACAGCGTATCGTCACCGCTGACCAAGTACAGCGGTGCCATGCCGTTGCGAAAATGACTCGTTAATTGTTCCGGTGGTAATTTCATTCTGGCTGGGCAGAGCTTTGCACGTCAGGCGAGGATTGTAATAAAGGTTCCAGTTCCTGCGCCTGATCCTGTACAGGGCTCACGGACAAACTTTGCAAACGACGAATGATACGTTGCACGGCTTCTTGTCTCATACTGCGATACAGTGCTTCCTGTTCCTCTGACTTTGCCATCACATCCAGATCATCGTAAGCGTACGAGCGCGTCAGACTAATGGTTTGCGAAGCCAAGCGTGGCACGCCATCAACATCACGCAAACTAAACTGCAAAGAATATCTCAACTGGTATTCCTGAATTTTACCGGCCGTACTCACAGAAAGCACCTTGCGTTGACGCGCTTCGTTTCCTAGCGTTAATATCAGACGTGCAGCCGCTGGCTCGTTGACAGTTCCCACTCCACGCTGCCCCAAGCGTTGGCGCAATGCAACCAGAGCAGGATTAAGCTCATCGGCCTGAATAAACATTGCCGGCAGATTCAGCGCCCCGCCGCCAGCAGCACCGCGCAATTTGAAGCCACAACCACTCAGTAACAACAAACTCAGACACAGCAACAGCAGCGCTATAAATCGAGCAGTAAAAAGCATATTTAACTGACGTGGACGACGATCAAAATTTTGAAGACTTGTTAACGCCATATCAGGGATCAATTAGCACTCGCGACAATATTGACCAACTTGCCCGGCACGACGATGACCTTTCTAACCGTCATATCTTCAATAAACCGTTTTACATTTTCATCCTGCTGCGCAGCATTTTCAACATCTTCTTTACTGGCACTCGCGGCGACCGTAATGCGCCCGCGTAACTTACCATTCACCTGTACGACAATATCAAGATTGTTCTGCATAAGCGCCGCATCGTTGTGAACCGGCCATTCTGAATCGAGCACATTGTCACCGTAACCCAGCTCGATCCATAAATTATGCGTGATATGCGGAACAATCGGCGCGAGCATGCGCAATAAAAAACTCACGCCTTCATAAATGATCGCCGTCTGCACATCACGGGGTGGTAACGGGCTTTTTCCCGAAGGCATCAAGTCTGGAATTTTTTCCAATACATTCAAAATTTTCATTGCCGCAGAAATAACCGTATTAAATTGCCGCCGTTCATAATCGCTGTTCGCTTGTTTTAACGAAGCATGAATTTCGCGTCGCGCCTTACGATGTTCGTCAGCAATTTTATTCCAGTCAATCGGAATACTGCGAAACATGCCCGTGCCGCGTTCAAAGCGTTCTTGCAATGCCTGACTGAATGCCCATAGTCGCTTCAAAAAACGATAAGAACCTTCAACACCACTATCTGACCACTCCAGCGACTGTTCAGGTGGCGCAGCGAACATGGTAAACAAACGCACCGTATCCGCCCCATATTTTCCAATTAATTGCTGAGGATCTACGGTGTTACCCTTTGACTTGGACATTTTAGTGCCGTCTTTAAGCACCATGCCCTGAGTCAACAACTCTTTAAACGGTTCGCTACAAGGATTATCAGCACGCAGCAAACCGGCATCACGCATCAGCTTTTGAAAAAAACGTGCGTACAATAAATGTAAAATCGCATGTTCAATGCCACCCACATATTGATCAACTGGTAACCAGTAATCAGCGCGCTCATCCAGCATTGCTGTTGAACTGTCCTGACAGGTGTAACGCGCGTAATACCAAGATGACTCCATAAACGTATCGAAGGTATCCGTTTCACGTTTCGCATCTTTGCCACAGCTTGGGCATGTTGTATCAACAAATGCTGACATCTCTTGCAATGGCGACGTGTTGCCATCCAAGTCAACATCCGTTGGCAATGCAACTGGCAATTGCTCATCCGGCACCGCTACCGACCCACAATCAGGGCAATTGACGATAGGAATAGGCGCACCCCAATAGCGTTGCCGCGAAACACCCCAATCACGCAAACGAAAATTCACTTTACGCTGGCCTTTATTCTGTTCTGCAAAATACTCAGCGATTTCATCAAACGCCTGCATTGACGTTAAACCAGAAAATTGCCCAGAAATACCCAGCACACCTTTATCGACAAAGGCTTTCTCAAGCGCCTCAAACCCTGACGTATCTGCCTGGCTTGAATTGTTAGACTGCTTAATCTTTTGAGACTTCTTAGCTTTTTTAAATTTTATCGATTTATTGCAGCTGGCAGCCTCTGCCTTAGTCTTTTCTTTCGCATCTTCCGCAGTGGCAAAAATGACCTGCTTAATGGGTAAATTATATTTACAGGCAAACTCAAAATCACGTTGATCATGCGCCGGCACGGACATCACCGCGCCTGAGCCATAGCCCATCAAAACAAAGTTCGCCACCCACACTGGCACGCTTTCACCTGTCACCGGATGCAGCACATTCACCCCTGCAGCGATACCTTTTTTCTCCATGGTTTCAAGCGCAGCTTCAGCCGTTTGCATCTGCCGACATTCATCAACAAACGCTGACAATTTTTTATTGTCGCAGGCCAATTCTATTGCCAACGGGTGCTCAGGGGAAATCGCCACATAAGTCACCCCCATCAACGTATCAGGGCGAGTGGTATAAACGCTCAGCCCACCGTCTCTGTCAAGAAAAGAAAAATCGACATCGACACCTTCAGATCGGCCAATCCAGTTACGCTGCATGGTGCGTACTTGCTCTGGCCAACCTTCAAGCTGGTCTAACTCAGATAACAGCTCATCTGCATAATCAGTAATTCTAAGAAACCACTGTGAAATCTCTTTACGTTCGACAACGTTATCGCAGCGCCAACAGCGATTATCAATCACCTGCTCATTTGCCAGCACGGTTTTATCGTTTGGACACCAGTTCACCGGCGCTGTTTTTTTATACGCCAATCCCTTTTCGAATAAACGCGTAAACAACCATTGCTCCCAACGATAATAATCAGGATCACAAGTTCTTAGTTCGCGCGTCCAATCGTAGGCAAACCCGAGCGATTTGAGCTGCGTGCGCATGTAGTCCACATTTTCTTCCGTCCATTGAGCCGGAGGCACGTTGTGTTTAATCGCCGCATTTTCAGCTGGCAGACCAAAAGCATCCCAGCCCATTGGCTGCAAAACATTTTTCCCCTGCATGCGCTGATAACGTGCCAACACATCACCGATGGTGTAATTGCGAACATGCCCCATGTGTAAACGACCACTGGGGTACGGAAACATCGACAGGCAATAATATTTCTCCTTATCAGGATCCTCGCTTACTTCAAAACTTGCATGCTGCTGCCAGAATTTCTGAGCGCTCTCTTCGAGCTGCTCCGGCTGATACTGCTTGTCCATCGTCACCAACTGTTTCGCATTCAATAAAAAGTGGTAGGATACAATAGGGTAGACGGTATGAACAGCCATAGCCGTGGCATGTAACCACCCAAGCAGAAAAGAGACCTATCATGACCGATAAAAATGACGAAAACAGCCGCTTAACTCAGACCTATAACCGTATGATGAGTCATCTCAAAGCGGCTTTAGATCTATCTGAAAAAGACACGCCACCATTGGAACAGCTACTCCACAACGCAAAAAGCAAACTTGTTGAGTTAGAGGAAGCGACGCTGGAAGAAGCGGAAAAAGTCGGCACCTACCTGAAGCGCGACATAGAAGATGTCGCCAATTATTTTGCCGGACCTGAAGCCAAAGAACTTTCTGACTGGATAAAATTTGATATCGAACAAATTGAAACACGCACGCTGGAACTGTTTAGCTCCGTCGCTGACAAAACCAAGCTAGCGCTTTTTGAGCTAGAACAACGTGCCGCCCATGCTCACGAATACCATACCGGCGAAATTACCAGCATCGGCACACTGTACTGCGCATCCTGCTCACAGGCCATGCATTTCACAACAACGGGGCATATTCCACCTTGCCCTAAATGCCATCGCACTATTTTTCTACGGGACACAGATGCAAGCTAGTTCAACTGCTGCTGATCACGCCCTTTCGCGCTGAACCACAGACCCACTATCAACATCGACAGCATCAGCATCACAGCGGGTGAATTACCAAACTTTGCACTCGCCAAATTTCCTACTGCTACATAAGGTGTTGTGCCCTGCCGTGGCTGTACCTCGGCGGTTAAAACATCGGTAACAAACTGCGGCAAACTCGCATACACCCGCCCGCTCTCATCAACAAAAGCTGTAATACCTGTATTGGTTGAACGTATCAATGTCCGACCAGTCTCCAGCGCACGCATTTGCGCCATTTGCAAATGTTGAGCGGCGGCAACAGACCCTGCAAACCAAGCATCATTGCTCACATTCACTAACAACGAAGCTGTCGGCAATACGCCGATCATCTCCTCACCGAAGGCATCCTCGAAACATATCGAAATACCAATATTTTGTCCGGCCAGCAACAGCGGCGACTGATCATCTGCCCCCGCAGTAAAATCTGACATCGGCACCTCAAGCACATCAATCAAACCCGACAGTATAGATTTAAACGGCAGGTATTCAGTCAATGGAACCAAATGGCGCTTCGAGTAGCGTGACACTGACGAGCCAATGCCGATCATGCTATTAAAGTAAGGCGCACCGGGTGCTTCCTGATAGACAAGACCCAACAAAAGATCCGTGTCGTTCAAACGTGACCGCGCCGTCATTTCATCAATAAAGGACTGCGCCTCATGGCTAAACATCGGCACGGCTGTCTCAGGCCAGATGATCAAGTCACTGTCCCAGTGATCTTCAGTTAATGTTGTATACGTATCCAACGTTAAACCCAGCATTCCTGGGTGCCATTTCAAATCCTGTGGAATATTACCCTGAACTAAACTGACCTGTAACGGGTTGCCCACTGGGCGCGTCCATTCAATTTTGCCTAACAGGCTGGACATGCCCCACAGCGCAATCAACCCCAGTAGAAAAATACCGCGTACCGGCCGCGACGGTTTGAAAAACGTCGCTAATAACAAACCACTGCTAAACGACAGCGCCAAAGCAACACCGTAAACACCCAGCACTGGGGCCAAACCAGACAACGGTGATTGCAGTTGACTATAACCGCCATTCAGCCACGGAAACCCGGTTAACAACCAACCTCGCAACCACTCAACCAATGTCCAAACAGCAGGGTAAATCAACAGCAACGATACGCTGCCAACTTGAGCCCGCGCCCACGTCGACAAACGCACCGCAATATAAGCTGCGGCAGCCGGAAACAACGCCAAAATAGAAACAAATAAAATCGTCAGTAAGACAGACAAAAACCACGGAACATGACCAAAATCATACATGCTAATGTAGACCCAGTTGACCCCGGCACCGAACATGCCAAGTCCAAACAATGCGCCAAAATAACCCGCCCTGCGCGCTGTCGACTGAGACCATAACCAGAACAATATCGCCAGCGACACCATCGCCAGCGGATAAAAATCAAACGGAGCAAAGGCCAACGGCATCAACAGGCCTGCCACTAATGCCAGCACACTGCACCATAATTTAGACATACATTAACCTTGGAAAATTGTTATTTCGAGACTGAAACGTTTTTGTTGTCGACAGCTTCAGCCAGCCTGAACTGAAGAAACATCTGCCACTGAAGACTTGCTCAATACTAACTGCAATAAATGCAGGCGGCGACTGTCCGCATGCAATACTTTAAATCGCATCACCGAGCCCGCTGGCAACCCCGGTATAGCTGCCAATTCCTGCACCTCGCCACGTTTTGGAAGATGCCCAAACTGCCGCGTAACCAAACCGCCAATCGTATCGTATTCATCATCACTGAAAGAAGTAGAAAAGTGTTCATTAAATTCTTCAATCGGTGTCAGCGCTTTCACGGTGTAATTCGTATTGCTGTGTTCCAATATGTAAACGCTTTCATCAACATCATGTTCATCAGCAATCTCGCCAACAATTTGTTCCAGAACATCCTCAATCGTCACCAAACCATCCACACCACCGTATTCATTTACAACAATAGCCATATGATTTCGGCTGGCACGAAATTCCTTGAGCAATACATTTAAACGCTTACTTTCCGGAATAAAAACCACCGGCCGCAGAATGTCACGCACACTAAAGTTCGTAGCACGACCCTCCAAAAAATAAGACAACAGATCTTTCGCCAGCAAAATACCAATCACTTCATCCTGATTATCACCCACCACAGGAAATCGTGAATGAGCAGACTCAGTAATAATAGGCAATATTTGCTCAAGCTTCGCATCACGTTCAACCACAACCATCTGAACGCGGGGAATCATAATGTCACGCACCTGCATTTCCGATACCTCAAGCACGCCTTCAATCATCCCAAGCGCATCCACATCAAGCAAATGACGCTTATGCGAGTCACGTAATGACTGAACTAACTGCTGTCTAGTAAGGGGTTTATTACAGAAGGCATTGCGCATTTTCTCAATCCATCGAGACGAGCCGGAGCCTGACACTTCTCCGTTTTTATTCATTTCCATTGGTACTCATAAAATATTCTTTTTTCCTCTTTTCTTTTTTTGTCGGCACGAAGCCCGTTGAACCCTTGGCTTACTCTTAATTCAAACGACCTTTAGATCGTCCATATACGGGTCTGGAAAACCCAGCTGAACCATTATTTTTTTCTCCAGATGCTCCATTTCCAGTGCAGCGCCATCCTCCTCATGATCGTAACCAAGCAAGTGCAACACACCATGAACAACTAAATGTGCCAGATGTGAATCCGCCTGTTTATTTTGTTGCGCAGCCTCACTTAAAACCAATGGCACGCACACTATTAAATCACCTAGCAGCGGCGGCGTTAACAATCGCGGCGTTTCAAACGGAAACGACAATACATTTGTTGCGCCTTCACGATGACGATAGGTACTGTTTAATTTTGCACTCTCATTACGGTCAACCATTCTGATCGTCAACTGGCCGCCGTCATCGCAAGCAACATTATCACCACTCTCTAACGGACGACACCACTGTACATCTGACGCGCCCAACACCGACTCAACCCACTTTTTAATGAGGTTCGATTCTGGCATGGCATCCCACTCAAACGCACATTGAATATCCACATCAAGAATCACCGGAAAAATATAAGCGCTTAAAACTAGCGCTTGCCTCCCTGGTCAGCCTGCTCTGAATTATCGTAAGCCTCAACAATACTTTGTACCAGCGGATGACGCATAACATCCTTGGTATTGAAAAATGTAAAGCTGATACCTTCAACATTTTTAAGCACCTCAACAACATGCTTTAAACCAGATTTTTTTTCTTTGGGCAGGTCGACCTGGGTAATATCACCAGTAATGACCGCGACCGAACCAAAACCAATGCGCGTTAAAAACATTTTCATCTGCTCAATAGTGGCATTTTGTGCTTCATCAAGAATCACAAAAGAATCATTCAGCGTTCTACCGCGCATATAGGCCAGCGGTGTCACTTCAATAACCCCTGTTTCGATCAACTTATTGACTCGTTCGAAACCCAGCATCTCATACAGCGCATCATACAAAGGGCGTAAATAAGGATCGATTTTCTGACTTAAGTCACCAGGCAAAAAACCCAATCGCTCCCCCGCTTCCACCGCAGGCCTGACTAATTGAATCCGACGCACCTGTTCGCGCTCAAGCGCGTCAACAGCACAGGCAACCGCTAAATATGTTTTACCTGTTCCCGCCGGGCCAACACCAAAATTAACACCATGATTAAGAATATTGTGAATATAACTGCGCTGCATGCTCGTTCGCGGTCGTATCCCTGTAGCACCGTCCAGATTCCGTCCCGATCGAGCACCCTGACCTAACAGCACATCGCTCTCTTCATCTTTACTATTTGCACTCTTGCTGTCGCCAGCATCTAATCGCGAATCAGCTTTTTCTTCGTGAACCAGTAAACGCACATGCTCGGGAGTAATATCAGTTTTTTCAGCATCGGCATAAAGCCGCTGAAGAACGTTGGCCACCACTTCACTCACACCAAGATTACCGACAATACTGAATGCATTACCGCGATTCTTGATTTCTACTTTGAAGCTGATTTCCAACTGCTTGATGTGCTCGTCGAGATGACCGCAAAGATTCACCAAGCGCAGATTATCTTCCGGCTCCAAAACAAAGTCGTAATTTTTTGTTTGAGTATTCAATTTAAGTTTCGCAGGATTGTTACGGACAGTGTTGCCGCGATGAGCGGCACCGGGTCAGCTTCCATTAGCCATCTGACTGACAACTGGATCAGCAGCGATCATCTCACCACGTAAAGAATTTGGCAGCGCTTCGCTGATACGAATATCTACAAACTGCCCAATCAAGTCGGCATCGCCGTGAAAATTAACCACTCGGTTATTGGGCGTGCGACCTGCCACCTGCTGCTGATTTTTTCGTGAAATACGCTCAACTAAAACGCGTTGCACACTGCCAACCATTGCAGCGCTGATATCTGCCGACAGTTCATTTATGCGTTTTTGCAATCGCTTTAATCGCAGCTGTTTAACTTCTTGAGACACATCATCAACATAAAATGCAGCGGGCGTGCCAGGACGCGGGCTATAAACAAAACTGTACGAGTGGTCAAAAGCAATCTCGTCGATCAATGCCATCGTGGCCTCAAAATCCTCATCGGTCTCACCTGGAAAACCAACAATAAAATCAGATGAAATACTAATGTTTG
>Ga0316205_10002426_pt1 | contig 19433 bp, 16 predicted proteins | sample 3monthpyrite_MG_FD_204941 | JGI IMG/M metagenome (GOLD analysis project Ga0316205, IMG submission 204941) | Microbial mat bacterial communities from mineral coupon in-situ incubated in ocean water Damariscotta River, Maine, United States -... | ecosystem: Environmental > Aquatic > Marine >... | reverse complement strand
CGCGCGTTTTAGACTGTAATGCCAGAGCACGATCGACCGCATCCAGCGCCTGCTGATACTGCTCGGTAATATATAACACCATGGCCATATTATGATGGCCTTTCATGTAAGACGGATCAATCGAGACTGTTGTCTGAAAATGTTTTAAGGCCTTTGCATGCTGTCCCTGACGGGCATAGACAACACCCAGATCATCATGCGCCTCTGCATTTCGTGGGTTCAATTCGATTGCCTTACTTAAATCCTGTTGCGCATTTTTTTCATCACCGATCCACAAGTAACGCACACCGCGTTTGGTATAGGCCAATGAACTATCGGGTATGCGACGAATATACTCCGTCAAGTCGACAATCCCTTTACGTACATCCCCATTACGCCCGTGTGCCATACCTCGCCCAAAGTAGGCCTCATTGATCTTGTCATTGAGTCGAATGACGTCGGTGTAATCAGAGACCGCTAAATCAAAATAATGCACTTCAAAATAGAGTTGCGCCCGCTTCATCAATACATCGGTATTGGTCGGATCATTTTCCAACATATCGGAATAAACATCGATAAACAGCTCTCGCTCCTCTTGTGAAGCAAGCGGGCTGTCTTCAATAACTGTTTCCGTGGTCTTGAATTCGTTGACCGGTTTTAAATAACGACCCGCCACTTTTGGGATCGAACTGAAGCAGCGTTGATACTCGCGGGTACTCAGGACTGCCTCACCCGGATAGAATTCATGTTCTTCAAGAGAGAGAAACACATCTTCACCATTCAAGGTACCACTACACTGTTCATAAATACGTGCACCCGATGCATCGAATTGGCGAAAGGCATGCAAATCTGACTCATAAGAGTGGAAGTTGATTAACGTTTGAATGGGCGCATTACGATAGATGGGAAGATAGGCAGCAAGGTAGTCCCGCACGACTTTGCCCTGCTTATCATAAATAAAAACTTCAACAACGTGAATCTTGCTGGTGTCACTCGCTTCACGTTGCACCCGACTCAACAAGCGACCCGATGCTTCTTCGAAGTAACGAGTCTCAATATAATAATCCGGATTATTGGGGTAACCACCACGACTGGTTTTGGTGGTGTGTGCAACTTTGCTTATCTGTAACTTGTGTAACTTGTAAACGGCATCCGCAAAGCTATTCCAGCTTTTTATATGCTCATGGTCTTTTTCCATCACTTGCGTCTTAATCGCCGCAAGACCGTGTGCCGAGTGAGTGACAAACAGCGTCACAATGATCATTAACCCAATGTAGATACGCATAGTAATCCCCATTTATGGAATGGTTTTACAAGGTTTCTCTATTTACCTATATAATAGACAAAGATAATGCATTATTTATTCCGTAAATTTATTGACGCCCAGAAAACAAGGGCCCAACGTGGTAATTTGCAACGTAATTCTGCCTAAATAGGCCTAACAAAGCCGTCTCCTGCATGTTTGAGCAATTTACACTGATAGAGATTTTCATAATCGGCCTGCTGTTTATGTGGGCCGGGTTTGTTCGCAGTGGGCTGGGATTTGGCGGTGCCGCACTCGGCTTACCTCTAATGCTGTTCATTTACGACCAACCTTTATACTGGTTACCGATCATTGGTGCCCACTTACTATTTTTCACCACGATGACTTTACGCACACGCTTGCATGGAGTGGACTGGCCTTATCTGCGCAGGGCACTACTTTATATTCTGCCCGGGACCTTTGTCGGCGTATTTGGTCTACTTAATTTACCGAACGATCTGTTGGTCATCTTTGTCTATGGGATTACCTTGTTTTATGCGTTCACCTGGATACTGAACTGGGCCATCCAGAGCAACAATAATCTACTTGACCGATTTCTATTATTAACCGGTGGTTATGTTGCGGGCACCTCACTCACTGGTGCACCCCTCATCGTCGCAGTGTTTATGCGTCATGTCACGGGTGAGCAATTACGCAACACGCTGTTCGTACTCTGGTTCATTATTGTCAGTATTAAAATGACAACCTTCGCGGTGCTGGGGGTGGACATGCATTTCCTCGCCGCTATCGCCCTGGTACCCGTCGCGGCTATCGGTCATTACATCGGCCTCAAAGTGCACGATAAGATCCTGCAAAACGATCAATCCTTTAAACGCTTGATCGGTGTAGTACTTGCCTTGATTAGCATACTTGGCCTGATCCGCGTCTTTTGGCCTAATTTTTTCTAGCTAGCTTTTGTAAACATTTTGTAAACTCCCGCCAGCAAATTTTACCCAGGCTGGTCTAATTATTTTTAGCTCTTCTGCCTATCCTGTTTTTACACCACGAAACAGATTGAACAGGAGCTAGAAAAATGAAATTCACACGTAAACTAAAAGTACCCGGACTCATCACCGCTGCAGCACTGGCGGTTCCGGTTAGCATGGCCTTCCTGGCTATTCATGCCTCGCAGTCTCTCGCTAACAACCAGGCGAACAGTCCACAAATGAATGGCCAGGTAATGATTGCACCTGTCACCAAACCTAAAATTCAACTCGCTATTTTGCTCGATACCAGTAGCAGCATGGATGGTCTTATTGATCAGGCACGTCAACAGATATGGCATGTAGTAAATGAGTTTTCATCTGCAACTCAGCACGGTATAAAACCTGTGTTAGAAGTGGCCGTGTTTGAATACGGCAACAATAATCTTGCTGCTAAGAACGGTTATATCCGCCAGGTCTCTGCACTGACTGGCGAACTGGATCAAGTCTCTGAAGCCCTGTTCTCACTCACCACTAACGGTGGTGAAGAATACTGCGGTCTTGTTATTCAACATGCAGTCAGCCAGCTCAAGTGGAGTGACTCGAATAATGATATCAAGGCAATCTTCATTGCCGGTAACGAACCTTTCACCCAAGGACCGACACCCTTTCGTGAAGCAATTGCCGCAGCAAAGACTAAAGGCATCGTCGTCAACACGATTCATGCCGGTGGTCAGGCGGAAGGCGTGAGCACTGGTTGGAAAGATGGTGCAATACTTGCCGGTGGTAATTTCATGAGTATCGATCATAACCACCAGGTGGCCCACATCAATGCACCCCAGGACAAGCGGATAGCAGAGCTTAATGCACAACTTAATGAGACTTACATCCCTTATGGTGACGAAGGTAAGGCCAAACATGAGCGACAAATAGCACAGGATAGTAACAGCGCTGATGTTTCAGGGGGGATGCTTGCAAAAAGGGCGCGCTCCAAAGTATCGAGTTACTACGAAAACTCATCCTGGGATCTGGTCGACGCACACACTAACGGCAAAGTCGATCTCGACAGTGTTGAAGAAGAACGCCTACCCGAACCAATGCGTGATATGAGCAAAGGGGAACGTAAGGCCTATGTCGAGAAGGCGGCTAATGAGCGCAAGAAGAAACAGAGTGAAATTCTTGCCTTGAGTAAAGAGCGTGATGCCTATGTCGCTGAGCAACGTAAAAAGCAGTCAGAGAAAAATGTTAGTACGGTTGAAGATGCCTTGATCGGCGCAGTACGCAAACAAGGCGAAGATAAAAGATTTGAGTTTAGTACAAACTAATACAAATCGTAGCTAGTTCTCTCTGTAGTGGGGTGTGGCCGGTTATCTGATTAGCATATTGCCAAAGGGACAGGATAATCGGCCACAATTTTACTTCACCATCTGACTACCAGCTTGACGATAACCACAACGCCAATTCATCTCTCCTGTGGTTATCGTCTTTTTTATTCCGTAACTATAACCCAAGGATTTTCAGATCGAGATGTTGTCCAACAGCATCAGCCATTTTATCCAGCGCCTGTTCACGAAACGCCGCATAGTCATATTCATGATCACTCGCATGACCCAGCCAGCTCAGGATAGCCTGGGTTGCCTCTTTTTTTTCAAACAGGCCATGTATATAGGTTCCCATGATCTGCCCATCGTCAGAAACTGCACCGTCATGTTTATCGTCCATATAGGCAAAGGGGAAATTGAGTGCTGGCCCCTTGGAGATACCCGCATGGATTTCATAACCCGTTACTGTAGATTGATCAGCACTTAACACTGCACTAACGTTGGATAAAGTTTTTTCCTCGTGCAAAGTCGTTTCAAAATCCAGAAATGCAAAGCCACTGATCGAACCGGGCTGGCCTTCTATCCCGTCAGGGTCATGGATTTCATTACCTAACATCTGAAAACCACCACAGATGCCTAACAGCTTACCGCCATAACGAAGGTGATGCTGAATCTTTTCAAACCAGCCATGTTGACGAAGTAGTTCGATATCATCACGGGCATTTTTGGTTCCGGGAAGAATAATTAAATCCGCTGGCGGACATGCATCTTCAAGGTGTACATAATGCACATCGATATCAGGATGAAAACGTAAGGGATCAAAGTCTGTGTGATTACTAATGCGCGATAACACCGGCACCACCACCTGGCAACGAACCGAATCGTGCTTCTTTGCAGGACAGTTTACAATACTGTCCTCGGCATCCAGAAATAGATCATGTATATAGGGCAGCACGCCTAATACCGGTTTACCGGTACGCTCCTCCAGCCAATCCAAGCCAGACTGCAATAAAGCAATATCACCACGAAACTTGTTAATCACAAAACCTTGAATACGTTGTTGTTCGCTTTCGCTAAGCAACTCTAGTGTTCCCACCAGATGCGCAAACACCCCCCCTCGATCGATATCCGCAACCAATATCACCGGGCAATCTACTTCCTCGGCAAACCCCATATTAGCGATATCCTTATCCCGCAAGTTGATCTCTGCCGGACTACCCGCACCTTCAACAATAAGGTAGTCGTACTGTTCGACTAAACGATAGTAAGAATCCTTTACCGCCTGCATCGCGACTGACTTGTAGTCGTGATAGTCGACTGCATCCATATTCGTTAACGCCTGCCCATGAATAATCACCTGCGCACCAATGTCAGTATTGGGTTTCAATAAAACAGGATTCATATCGGTATGTGGTGCAAGGCCACAGGCGCTCGCTTGTAGCGCCTGAGCGCGACCAATCTCACCCCCCTCAGGGGTCACCGCGCTGTTCAGCGCCATATTCTGTGGTTTAAAAGGGGCAACACTTAAGCCACGCCGTTGCAACAGACGGCATATCCCTGCAACGATAACACTCTTACCGGCATCTGACGTTGTCCCCTGTACCATTAACGTTTGCATATAATAAATTTACTTAATTATTTGAGGCGCAAAGTTTAGCAGAACATCTGGTGGAATAATGGGGGGTAACTAGTTGAATTTATTAATATGAAAAATAAGGTGACAAGGTGCATACTAGTATCCACTTGAAATTTTTAAGTTAATAAGGCATAACAGATTGATCGTAAAAGAAAATTATATATAGACATATGATGGCGTCACTCATGAAAAACATAATTTGGGGCATTCTGGGAAAATGAAGGAAAATCTGCTCCCAAAGTATTTTGTAATTAACAAGATGCCATAGATTGGTTAAATTCTTAAATTCACACTAAGAAAAATCTATGTTCTTAAACACTAGTCGAGAATATTAATGATCGAAAATATAATACAAATGCTTTTGGATGAAACAAGTGTGTGGGCCCCTCGAATTGGTGGTGTAGTCATTATCATCCTTGTCTTTTATATTCTCACAAAAATAATAAAAGGTGCCATTACAAAAATATCTGCACGCCTTAATCTAGATAGTCATCTTACTACGTTACTTAAGCGAACTAGTAGAATTACCCTAATTGTGCTTGCGCTTATTACGGCTTTAGGTACCCTCGGAATTAACGTATCTGCGCTTGTCGCTGGTCTCGGCTTGACAGGGTTCGCACTTGGTTTTGCCCTCAAAGACACTATTTCAAATCTTCTTTCTGGCATTCTTATTTTGCTTTATAAACCCTTTAAAATAAACGACCAAATAAAAATTTCTGGCTATGACGGTTTTGTTGTGTCTATAGACCTACGCTATACTGAATTAAACAAGGAAGGCGAAAAGATACTTATTCCTAACTCGAAATTGTTTACAGACCCTATTACTGTTATGAATACTTCTGACGCACCAGACTAATATTATAAATTCAAATAGGGACCACTCTGGTAACGTTATACTTTCCTATGTCATCAAAATCCAAAAATAACCTTGCCTTTAAAGACTATTTTTCAGGCCACTCACAGGATTATGACCAGTATCGCCCTCACTACCCGGATGAGTTGTTCTTTCACCTGTCGCATCTCACCGAACAACATAATCGCGCCTGGGACTGTGCTACTGGTACCGGTCAAGCAGCACGTCACCTTGTAAAATATTACCAAAATGTAATCGCAACCGATGCTAGTGATAAGCAAGTTAGTCAAGCAACCGAATTAAAGAATGTTCGCTATGCCACCGCCCCGGCTGAGCACTCCGGTATTGAGGATCACTCCATTGATTTAATTACGGTGGCCCAGGCCTTACACTGGTTTGATCTGGATGCCTTTGCAAACGAAGCGAATCGTGTTCTGATTGATAACGGTGTGCTCGCAGTTTGGACTTATAACCTGCTAAGCATTAACCCGGAAGTCGATGCGCAGGTTAATCGCTTATACTCGACTCTTCTAGGTCCCTACTGGCCGCCTGAACGTGCCCTGGTAGAAAGTGGTTATCAAGATATTCGCTTCCCTTTTCAAGAGCTCGATGTACCTAAGTTTGAAATGAGTGCACATTGGAGGCTAGGCCAACTGATTGGTTATTTAAATACCTGGTCTGCAGTTAAAGCTTATGAGGTCGATCAGCAAAGTAAACCCATCGAACTCATATTCAAGGATCTTGTGACGGCATGGGGTGATAGTGAGCAAGAGCGTGCCGTTAGCTGGCCATTGGCTTTACGCATCTGGCGTAAATAATGGTTTTCTAATTTACCTCATTTATCTCTTCTAGTTGTAAATTCACCAGGCTCTTGTCATGATAAACAAATAAATAATAACAATAGAATTTGTCGATGGTTCAACAGGAAAAACACTATGCTGCTTTAGCCCCCATAATGGCACTCATGGGTATATTCGCCCATCCTGTTGCCAGTACAGTGTTGCCTCTTATTTTGTTCTTCATATTCTATTGGCGCCGAATGGATTTAGCACAAACCATTGCGCTACGCGCAGCGGACCTAGCTTTTACCATACAACTTTTCTTTGTGATTACCAGCCTTGTTATTGCGATCTACTTTTCACAGCTCCCAAGTACTGAAGCAACGGTTCATAGGGTTGTTACGATCAGTAGCTTAGCTCTGGTTGGCTATTTAATAGCTGCATTGGTGATTGGTACAGTTCAGGCATTTCGGGGCAATGCAATTAAATACTATCTTTCACTTCGTATTGCAGAACGTATTTACAATGCTGTTAGCAAAAAGAAGCAGGATAGCTGATTCATTTTGTTAACAAATCCTTAAGTCTACAATCCAGTCCAGGATATAAATCAGCCATCAGGGCAAGAAATAATTCTGCTGTCGATAAGGCATCACTCAATGCATTATGTGCCTTATAGGCAGGTAACTTGTATCTTTCACGTAAATTAAACAAACGCAGGCTATTTTTCTCAAGGGTGACTTGCTCTCTTTGTAACTGCCTTTTTGCAAGTACCTGAGTGTCTATCACTGGGATGATAAAATCCTGTTGATATAATTCCCTGCTAATTTTCTTTAGGTAACCTAGTTCGATTTGTGCATGATGTGCAATCAGGACACGGCCTTTTAAACGAGCAAGCAGCTTTTCAAAAACTAAGTTAACCTCCTCACCCAGGTTAACCATATCGTCTGTAATTTCGTGAATGACGGTACTCTGTTCCGGCAGGTCGCGTGAGGTTTTAATAATTTCATGCCATGCTGAATCCAAATTAACACCAAGCTGGTCAATCTCAATTAACCCTACACTGACAAGATGATCATATTTGATGTCTAGACCGGTCGTCTCGAAATCCAGCACGGCAAAAGAAATATCTGATACTTTTGATTTTGGAGCCGGGAACGGTGTTTGGTAATAATCACGCAACGCGCCCTCAGGTATTTTATCCAGTAATCGTTTCCGTTTTTTATTTAGATCTAATGATTTAAACCACATGATCAGGCAATTCGCCCAGTCTGGTGCCGGTTTTCCAGGACTTCCTGCATAGACTTGATAATCGCAAAGGCATCTTTGAGATGCCCTCTTTCCAGGCCACTCAGTGATTTCGGGTCGAGATAATTGTCAGCGGGCTTACCCGCACGAATCCGTTCCACCTGGTGTTGGTTACGTAGCATCGCGATATATTCCAGTGCATCAATCAGGTTTTCGCTCATCTCCTTACTCATTGCCCCACACTCACACGCTGCCTGCAGACGCTCCACTGTATTCACCGCCTTAATCCCTTCTGACAATGCGAAGACTCTCGCGATATCGATAATCGGAACAATGCCGCGGTGTTTAACATCCAGCGTGTTATCGTGTTCCTGATCGTGAATTAAAACAAAGTTACGGAAAAAACCCAGCGGCGGGCGATGCGTTAATGCATTGGCTACCAAATATGCAATAAAGATTCCATTCTCTTGTGCAGCGGTTAGCATGCTTGCCTGCACACCATCGAACAAAGTTGTTTCACCATAGACCGGCCTTAAATCAAAAAAGATGCTTGCTAACATGAGCGCTTTCTTTTCAGGCCGTTCAATCCAGTTACTAAAATACTTTTTCCATATTGCTGCAGGCTGACGCCATTCCGGGTTAGTCGCCATGGCATCTCCAGGGCAGTAAACATAACCACATGCATTGAGGCCGTCACTTACATATGTGCTTAACGCCTTGAAGTATTCATCATCTTCGGGTTTCATGCTGTCATCAATAAACAGAGCATTATCCTGATCGGAGTGTGAGGTCTGTTCGTTTCGCCCCTGCGAGCCTCCCGCTAACCAAAGATAAGGCACTGGCGCAGGACCCAGTTTCTCCTCAGCCAGTTTTAACAAGCGACAAGTTATGGAATCAGTAATCATGGAAAAGATCTCACCGATTTGACTAGCCGAGGTATTCGCAATCACAAGCTGCACGTGTAACTCGGGTAAGCGCTGGCTTATCTTTGCAAGTGCTTCAGGGCTATTCGCTTTTTCGATATCACTGGCAATAAAGGCTGCATTGGTTCCCAGATGACGAATAACGTCTGACACACTGAGGTTACCAATCGGTTGTTTGTTTTTTAAAATCGGTAAATGCTGAATCTGATTACGTGTCATTAATAACAATGCCTCTGAAAGAATTGTCTTATCATCAACGGTAATCAGATCTTTTGTCATTATTGATGCAACAGGACTCTGTGTATCTCGCTTTTCAGCAATGCAGCGTCTGCGTAAATCACGATCGGTGACCATCCCAACCAGTTCTTGCCCTTCCATTACCAGGGCTGATGAAACATTTTCCGTTGTCATTATGGTTGCTGTATTTGCAATCGATTCACTGGACTGGACCATTACTGGTTTTCGATCGGTCAGGTCGCACACCAGATAACGCATGGCATTTTGCGAGTCACTGCGTTGTTGGCGCTTTTCCACTGCATGCTTCATGCGATGCTCAGCTGCACTTAGAAAATGACTATTAAACCCAGCGGATTCCTCACGTAAGGTATTTATAATTGAACAGGGAATCAGGTAAACAAGACTGTCTTCGTTCGCTATTCCTGTCGTCTTTGCTGACGTATCAAGACATTGCGTTATGTGGCTATCATTTTCTGCGAGTTTTTCTATTAAATTACCTTCCGCGTCCCGCAGCGTGATGACCCCACTCCGTACTATATATAGATGCTTTTCTGGTAGATGTTTTTCTGGCAGACCTTCGGGAGGAAACACCTGGCCACGGCGTAAATAGCGAATGGTGATGCTCTTAACTAACATCGCAAACGAAGAATCTGGTAGCTCTTCGAACAGATCATGCTGCGCGATGAAATCGTGAATTTCTTGTAGTTCGATATCCATTTTTAACCCGTAAAAACCAACTTTTACGCAAAAACTAATAAGCCGATCAAGCGGATGATGACACGGCAAAACATAGTCAGCACCGCTTCAGGGGCTTATGTTAATCCATCAAAGACAAAAAAGCCCCGCTTAACGGGGCTTTTCTGTAATTCAGTTACAACTTAGTGACTGCTAGCAGCGCCAGCCCCTTTCGGAACCCGAATATCTTCAACCAGGTGTTGAATATGCTCGGGCGGAGCAGCAGTTACTTTACTAACAACAATCGCCACCACAAAGTTAATCAGTGCACCAACCGCACCGAATGACTCAGGTTGAATACCCATTACCCAATTATCTGCGGTATTCGCCAGATTATTGGTTTCAGGTATAAAGAACCAACCTTTATAGATGAAGATGTATATCAGCGTTGAACCCAGGCCTGCTAACATACCTGCAACTGCACCTGTGTTGTTCATCTTCTTATAGAAGATACCCATCATCAATGCCGGGAAGATAGACGATGCCGCCAGACCAAATGCCAACGCAACCACTTGCGCCGCAAAGCCCGGCGGGTTCATCCCGAGGTAGCCGGCCACGACAATCGCACCGGCCATCGCGATCCGGCCTGCCAGAAGTTCCTGCTTTTCTGATATATCCGGCCGCAATATACCTTTGAGCAAGTCATGGGAAATCGCCGAGGAGATGGCTAAGAGTAGACCCGCTGCCGTTGATAAGGCTGCAGCGAGACCACCTGCTGCGACCAGCGCAATCACCCAGAAGGGTAAGTCAGCGATCTCCGGATTGGCAAGTACCATGATATCTCGATCGACATAGATCTCATTGGCAAAAGGTGCTCCTTCTTTACGCCCACCATCACTTGGATTACTAACGACGCGTTCTTCATAACCACCACGTTTGGCAGAACCATCCTCGTTGGCAACAAACTTGGGTTTTCCTTTAAACGCACTACCAGCGGCATGTTGTACCTTGCCATCACCGTTGTGATCGTACCAGGCTAATAAACCGGTATTTTCCCAACGTTTGAACCAGCTCGGTAAGTCAGTATAAGCCGTACCTTGTGAGTCAACACCGTTAACAGTGTTGATCATGTTAAGGCGGGCCATCGAGCCAACTGCAGGTGCAGTAGTATATAAGATAGCAATAAAGACTAACGCCCAACCTGCCGAGGCACGTGCGTCACGTACTTTTGGCACTGTGAAGAAACGAATAATCACGTGAGGTAAACCTGCTGTACCGATCATCAGGGACAGCGTTAACAACACCATATTTAAACTCGTCCCCTTTTGTACCGTGTAGGCTTTAAAACCCAGGTCCATCATCACCGTGTCTAACTTCGCCAACATGTAGCCACTGCCATCGGCCAGCTCACTACCTAAACCAAGTTGAGGAACAGGATTTCCGGTTAAAGTCAGAGAGATAAAGATAGCAGGGATGGTATAAGCAAAGATGAGTACACAGTACTGCGCGATCTGTGTATATGTAATCCCTTTCATGCCACCGAGAACGGCGTAGATAAACACAATCGACATACCAACCAGTACGCCCACTTCAAAATCCACTTCAAGAAAACGACCAAAGGCTACACCCACACCTTTCATCTGACCAATTACATAGGTAATCGATGCGACGATGAGACAGATAACGGCTACCACGCGTGCCGTCTGTGAGTAATAACGCTCACCAATAAATTCTGGAACGGTGAACTTGCCGAATTTACGTAAGTAAGGTGCTAACAACATGGCTAGTAATACATAACCACCTGTCCACCCCATTAAGTAAACCGAGGCATCATAACCTTTAAAGGCTATCAATCCTGCCATGGAAATAAATGAAGCAGCCGACATCCAGTCTGCTGCCGTTGCCATACCGTTTGCTACTGGGTGAACACCTTTACCGGCGACATAAAACTCACCGGTTGTTGATGCTCGGGCCCAGACCGCAATCCCGATATACAATAAAAAAGTACCGCCTACGAAGACGTAGATCCAAGTTTGTAAATCCATGTGACCCCCTAATCTTCGTGAACGTTAAATTTACGATCCAGGGCGTTCATTTTTTTTGCGTAAACAAAAATTAGGATCAAGAAAGTAAAGATCGAACCCTGTTGTGCAAACCAGAATCCAAGCCCAACACCACCGATCTGTATTTGATTAAGAACATCAACCAGGATGATGCCAAAGAGATATGAAACAACGAACCAGATAGCTAATAGTATCGAGACGAGTCGAATATTGGCCTTCCAGTAATCACTAGCTGAACCAGACATGATTGCCTCCTAAGGTAGTAGATTTTTATTATTTACTTACAGGTTCCCTGTTAGATGAACTTCCTTTGAGGCAAAGACGGCAAGATTTGCCTGAGACCTGTAATAGTTTTTTGTTATAACTAATCCCATCATAAAATAACTTAATTGATTGGTATAGTAATGATGTAATTTAAATCCCGTTTTTAAGATTTCAAGATAACGATATAATAATATTCTTATACTAATTCACTCATAAAAAAACCGGTAACAGCTTGTACATTGCACAAGACCATTACCGGTTTTAGTTTTAAATTGTGAGAGTTTACTGAATGCCAAACTCACTCATCATTTGCTTGTAATAACCCTTAGCACCTGTTGCCATGAAGTAATAATTTTTAATATTTTCTTTCTCCAGAGCATACTGCAACCAACGCACTTGCTTACCCACTTCATCATAAATAAATAAGGCACGATTTTCTTCTTTGGCTTGCTTAATGTATGCATTTAGTTTCGCGCGATCATCCAGGCTCGCCCATAGTTCCTGAGTTGGAAAAAAGCCCGCTGCACCACGTTGATATTTATCACGAATATCCACAACCAGAGTCTTCTTACCACGCTTATAAATTTCTTCACTAAATTGATTCGGACTTAAGCTGTGTGCCTGAAACTTTTGCTTACTGATTATATCGCTTGAGCGAATAGGACTTTGACCAAACAGAGCAGCATGTGTTGGAAAGCTTTTCGCCCACTCAAACATCCCCGCATCGTAAGCAATCGTGTTTTGGATGTTGTTCTTTTTACATAGCTTGACGGCTTTGTAAGACTTCATGCAGGTACGGCCATTACAATAAAATACGATAGGCTTGTTACTCGTTGCACGCAGCGCTTTGACCTGCTCGACAAAGGTCTTACTGGCCACCGGAATATTCACTGCGTCTTTGACACGCAGCGTCTCAAACTCCAGGCTGGAGCGTGCATCAACAATGACAACGTCTTTATATTGAGCCATCAAGGCTGACTTGCTAATCACAGGGACATTGGGGTATTTAGCCCGACCCGGGAATTCGTCTTTCGCCGAATCTGTCGTCGCGCCAGCTGTCTGTGACAGACTGAACATTAATAAAAGCTGTAAAACCAGTCCAAAACGTACAATATAATGTTTCATGAAAATGCTCCAAATATAAGTAAATTCTAATATTCTTATTATCGGCACACTTTAACTAAGCTTTACAATTAAAATACTAATAAATACAATAAGTTATAAATTATTTTTGACTAAGCCTGATCCAGCTCAACCTCAACAGGCACAATCTGGGTTAAAGTTAGCCCAGCTAGCCACCAAGATAAAACTTAGGTCCAAAAATTAGGACCGCAAAAGTAGGACCCCAAAAACCAGGATCAGACAAGCACTATGCCAACACTCGAATTCGACCACCAGCTCATTGAGCGCTATGACCTCTCCGGACCCCGCTATACTTCATACCCCACCGCGGTACAGTTCAGCGAGGCGTTTGGTATAGAGGACTACCAGGAGCAGGTGGCGCTTAGTAATCAATCCGGACGGCCACTGTCACTCTATTTCCACCTGCCTTTTTGCGACACCATTTGCTTTTACTGTGCCTGTAATAAAATCGTGACCAAGAACAGAAAACGCGCCCAGCCTTATCTCGACAGTCTCTACCAGGAAATGACCTTACAGGCAGAGTTGTTCGACAGCTCGCGCAAAGTCGATCAACTTCACTGGGGGGGTGGCACACCGACCTTTATTAGCCAGCAACAGATGCGTGAATTGATGGGACACACGCGCAAGTACTTCAATTTGCATGATGATGACAGCGGCGAATACTCTATTGAAATAGATCCCCGGGAGGCCAATGCAGAGACCATCAGCCTGTTGCGTGAACTGGGGTTTAATCGACTGAGCCTCGGTGTACAGGATGTTGATGCCACTGTGCAAAAGGCGGTCAACCGCATTCAATCAGTCGAACAAACGGCTGAGGTGATCAATGCTGCAAGAGATACCGGTTTTCATTCTGTCAGTGTCGATTTAATTTATGGCCTACCTCATCAAAGTGAGGCTAGTTTTAAACAAACACTGGAAACCGTGCTTGAACTAAATCCTGATCGGCTGTCGGTATTTAACTACGCACACCTTCCAGAGATGTTTAAGACTCAAAGACAAATCGATGCTGCCGCATTGCCAAGTGCAAAAACAAAGTTAGCCATACTTGAAAATTGCATTAACACCCTCACCGAGGCTGGCTATGCCTATATCGGTATGGACCACTTTGCCAAACCCGATGACGAGCTCGCAGTCGCGCAAGCCAATGGCAGTCTCTATCGAAATTTTCAGGGTTACTCGACGCACGCCAATTGTGATCTGCTTGGTTTGGGTGTTACTTCTATTGGTATGGTCAATGACAGCTATAGCCAAAACCACCGTGGCATGGATGACTATACTGAATCATTAGCGAACAATCAGTTACCTGTATTTCGTGGTATTACTTTAAATGAAGATGACAAGTTACGCCGCCGTGTGATCACCGAACTTATTTGTAACTTCAAGCTCGACAAACAGGCCATCGAAAAGGAATACCAGATTCAGTTCGATCAATATTTTCAAGAAGCAATGCAACAACTTGCCACGATGCAAACAGACCAGCTGGTTGATATCGGCAATACCCATATCCAGGTCACACCCAAAGGCAGTTTGTTTATCAGAAATATTTGCATGGCCTTTGACTTTTATCTCAAACAGGCCAGCAACCGGTTTTCTAAAGTTATTTAGTTCTTTTATTGCCGCACAGAGCAGTGATTTTATTTGATTTTGCAATGCCACAATTGCAGATTGAAGCAACTATAACATTTTCGCAAATTATTCATTATCTTGAATAAATTCTTGCTAGTATTGTTTAAGCTATCATATTAGAGACTGCAAGGTAATTTACAAAAGTAATTAATACTAAGAGAAGGCCTATGCAAACCCAGGAAGAATTCCTTACTCTGCGCGACCACATGCAAACAGTTATTGTCGGCCAGTCCCACCTGATTGATTGCATCATGATCGGTGTATTAACTGGTGGCCACCTGCTACTGGAAGGTCCACCCGGACTAGCCAAGACCACGGCGGTGAAGACCCTGGCGACGGGTGTTCATGCCTCGTTTCAACGCATACAGTTCACACCCGACCTGATGCCTTCAGACTTAACCGGCAGTGATGTATTCGATCCAGACAAGAACAAATTTGAGTTTGTCGCAGGTCCATTATTTCACGAGATCATTCTTGCCGATGAGATCAACCGCGCTCCCCCCAAAGTACAATCAGCCCTACTCGAGGCTATGGAAGAAAAACAGGTTACTGTGAGTCGTCACACCCATATCCTGCCCGAGTTATTTATTGTCATGGCCACACAAAATCCATTAGAACAGGCTGGTACCTATTCCTTACCAGAGGCCCAGCTCGATCGTTTTTTATTGCACGTACCTCTTGACTATCCCGACCAGGATGAAGAGCTTGAAATTTTACAGCGAGATCGACGTACACACTTTGGCGATGATGTTGTTGTCAAAGAAACACGCCTCACACCAGAAACGGTTTTAAAGGCGCGCCATGAAGTAGCCGAGATTCATATCGAACCTTCACTGGATCAATATGTGATTAAACTAGTCCACGCAACGCGTAAGTTAGGTGAGTGGATTGAGGAGTGGCATGACTATGTTGAGTTTGGTGCATCTCCGCGCGCCAGTCTTGCCCTGGTCCGCTCTGCCAGTGCCTATGCTTACCTACATGGTCGTGACTATGTTATCCCCGATGATATTGTTGCGATTGCGAATAATGTACTGCGCCATCGCATTTTGCTTAACTATACCGCACAGGCGAATAATGTAAGTGCCGACGACATCATTGATCGACTTATCAAACTGGTGCCGATCCCATAATGTCCCTGCTGAATTCTCTTAAAAATATTAGCAGCGGCTCGTTTTTAAGACGTAACAAAAACTACCCAGAGCTGGTAAATGACGCAATGCTAACGGAATTGCGTCAATTGGCACAGCGTGCCACACCTACGAGTTTAGATATTAATCTTGAAGTGCATCAAAAGATGTTGGGAGAAAGATTATCACCATTTGCCAAAAGTGGCTTTGAGTTTGCTGAAACAAGGTTATACCAACCCGGGGACAATGTGCGCTTTATTAACTGGCGTCGCTATGCCAACACGGGTGATCTCTATATAAACACTTTTCATGAAGAGCGCCGACCACAATGCTGGCTGATTATGGATCGACGTGCCAGCATGCGCTTTGGAACACGTGTGCGTCTGAAGGCTACACAAGCTGCAATTTATACTTTGTATCATTTATTTAAGGCACAACAACATCAAATGGATGTTGGCGGTGTCGTTCTGGATCAGCGGTTACACTGGTATGATGCAAAATCATCGACTGCGAACATACAACCGCTGATACAAGACATTACCGCACCCTGCCCACCAATGTTAGATAAACCTGATAATCAGTTAAGCCAGGCCTTGCGACTGTTAAATGTTCGTCTGCAACCAGGTAGCCTTATCGTCATGGTCAGTGACTTTGCCGATTTAAGTGATAATGATACCAGCACCCTTAATGCCTTAGCAGATAAACATGCACTTGCGGCCGTGCAGGTTGTTGATCCCATTGAGGCGAGCCTTCCTGGACAAGGTCAATTCAATATTCTGCAACAACATAATCAAACCATCGTTCAGGTTGACTGCAACAATACCAACACCCAGCAACAAGTATCAGCCGAGCTGCAAGCGCGACTATCAGACATTCAAACTCAATTAAAACAATGCCGCGTACAACTTAAACAAGTCTATAGTGATGAAGGTGTTGATACTGACGAAATGTTGGTGTCATCATGAGTGCGGAGCAGGCCAGTGAGAGTTCTACCTTGATCAGCCAGCAGTGGGTCGATATCGTTGCGCTGCCACCTCCCGATAGTGATAGCCTAATCACCTGGTTACTTGTTATAGGTTTGAGTTTAGTTGTCGGCAGCTTGCTTATCTACCTTTGGCGGCGTCGGCCGGTACAGATTGCCCGACGTGAACTCAAAAAACTCACCAAACAAATAAATAACCAGCAGATAGACAACAAAAAATTATTGCAACAGGCGGAGCAGGTCCTATGTCACCGATTTCGTGTTGCGCAGCTATCACAGGCAAAATTTAAAAGTAAGGCCTGGGCCGTCTTTAAATTAGAGCTAACCGACGCCTGTTATCAAGCACAGTCACCAGACCAACATCAAACACGGGCATTGATTAATAGCGGCCGTTCTTTTACCAGACTGTCTAATCGCGGTCTTTGGGTATAATGATGGATCTACTGGCTGATATACAGTTCATGCAACCGCTCTGGTTATTGCTTATCCCGATTGCAGGCCTGCTGCTTCTCTATATTCATCTGACAAAACACACTGCCATCCAATCACTCACTAGCTGGATCTATGGCTTAGCAAGGGACGTCTATCGACACCCTTTATTTTCGTCCCTTAAACAAAAACAGGCAACCCCTTCCGCACACAAGCAACGCCGCTGGATATTTAATTTTTTTAATTATTTAGTTCTGTTTAGCTGTATCAGCCTGAGCCTGGCACAACCATTCAGGATCGGCCAGCAACTTCCCGATCCTCCCGAACATCGTGATATTGTGTTCATCGTTGATACCTCGGTTAGCATGGTATTGCGTGACTACCTCGTCAATGGCGTACGCACACAACGCATGACAGTCCTCAAAAATGTACTGACGCACTTTGTTGATCAACTTAAAGGAAATAGAATCCAGATCATCGCCTATTCAGAGCGGGCATATACATTGGTACCACTGACAACAGACTATGAATTAATAAAATTTCAGCTACAACGCCTCGAACCCGCTAGCCTGACTGGACGCAGTAGCGATCTCGGCCGTGCCTTACTCTATGCATTCCAACCTTATAAAAATATCCCAACCAGGCAAGTTGAGAAAAGTGATAATGGCCGACCTGTGTTTGTCATGCTGACCGATGCGGATCGGCCAGTGAGAGATATCGATCCACGGATTGCTGCAGAACACATCGCAAACCACGACATTCGCTTACACACTATCGCCATCGGCGCAGGTAGTTATGAGGCGGAAGACAAGGAAAAAGTCTCTCTTATTTATCATCCAACCAGTTTTTTATTACTCGAACAAATAGCACAAAAGGGTAATGGTCAGTTCTTCTGGGCTAAAGACAGCGATACACTACGTGACGCACTCCGCTCTATTAATAACGCAGAAAAACGCAAAGTAGACATACCACCGCAATTTATTCAGCAGCCTCTGTACTTTTGGCCTTTAGTGATTGCCATGTTATGGCTACTGATATTACATATCTATGAATTGTTATTTAGCGGCTTTAAATCTAATCAAACCGAAATTTCTTCTGCTGCCCACACACAGAGGAGCTCATCATGATGATCTTCTCTTACCTACGTGAACCGCTATGGTTGCTGCTGGCCTTTGCTCCTTTATTATTAGTTAGTGTTGCTAGTGTGCTTAAGCATAAACGTGCTAATGCTTACGCTGAACCGAAATTTAATGACTGGGTACTGACTGCCAACACCCGCGAACATAAGCACCGCTATCGACAACTATTATTTATACAGCTCGCCTGGTTAGCCTTTGCCATCGCGATTGCAGGACCACGACTTCCAGAAAAAATTCACGATACTGAGCAGCAATACAATAAGGATGCACTGGTCGTACTTGATGTCTCGCTTTCTATGTCTGCCCGTGATCTGCAGCCAAGTCGCCTGGAACGTGCCAAACTCGAACTACTTGACCTGGTTGATCGTATGGAAAATATGCGACTTGGTATTGTCGTCTATGCAGCCAAACCTCACCTACTTACACCACCCACGTCCGATAAGCAGGTCATAAAATATTATATCCAGTCTTTGCGCACCCAATTATTACCAACTGAAGGTTCATCTACTTTTGCTGCAATAAAGTATGGCATACAAAGACTCGCCCAAAAGCAGACTGGCGCCATCATCCTGGTAACTGACGGTGAAGTGAACCTTGCTGCAACTGACTTATCTCATTCTCTCTCGCAGCTGACCAGCTTAGTCAAAAAATCTAACATCACTATATACACACTCGGGGTAGGTACTGCCCAAGGAGCCCCACTGCTTTCAGCCCAAAGTGGCTGGCTCGAGCATGAAGAACGTGCCATTGTTTCGCAACTTAATGAATCACTCTTGATTGATATA
>Ga0316205_10002425_pt1 | contig 19436 bp, 19 predicted proteins | sample 3monthpyrite_MG_FD_204941 | JGI IMG/M metagenome (GOLD analysis project Ga0316205, IMG submission 204941) | Microbial mat bacterial communities from mineral coupon in-situ incubated in ocean water Damariscotta River, Maine, United States -... | ecosystem: Environmental > Aquatic > Marine >... | reverse complement strand
GGATTTTGGGTATAAGCTACCTAATCATGTAAATGTTTGAATTAATTCATAAAAAACTTAAATAATATTATTGATAGATCACGAATAATGATCTATTATCCCTACTCACACTATCTCAAACACTTAAATAAAAAGAAGGGAACATATAAATGGCTATTTATCTTGAATATGAAAATATCAAAGGAAATGTAACTGCTGAGGGTTACAAGGATCACATTGCAGTGATGTCTGTTCAGTTCGGTGTTGGCCGTGGCATTTCAATGGAAGCGGGTAACATGACTAACCGTGAATCTACGCGTCCAAGCCTCAGCGAAATTACACTTTCTAAAGCGGCTGATAACTCTGTTACAGCAATCTTTAAAGAAGCAGTTACAGGTAATGCTGGTAAAACAGTTAAAATCAAATTTGTACGTACTGGTGCTGATAAAGTTCAGGAATACATGGATTACGAATTAACAGACGTACTTGTTAGTGGTTATTCAATTTCTGCCGATTCTGAAGGCGAACCTATGGAATCTATCACACTTAGTTACTCAAAAATTATGATAAACTACAGTGACTTTGATAAGACTAATAAGTCTGGTAATCCACAACGTGTGGGCTACGATCTGGAAACTGCCAAGCCTTTATAAGCTGGCAGTTTTCTAAATAAGTAATTTGAATTTATTCAGGTTCTTATATGCAAATTTACTACTCCGGGGTTAAATTAACCCCTGATTTGAGCTTCGGAGTAGTAAAATATATTCTAATAACAATGTGGTTCTTTTTACCCATGGAAGAGGTTTTAAATTTAACCTCGCTACGAGGGTTCTTATTTAATGAGTGATTTAACTCAAGATTCGCGACTTATTTCAATATCATCGCCTTTAGGCAAAGATGAATTATTGTTAACTTCTTTCGAAGGCACGGAATTTATTTCTGACCTTTTCGAATTTCAAATCGAAGTATTATCCAGTAATCACGCTATAAAGCCAGATCAATTGATTGGCAAAACCGTCGATGTCACCATTCAAAACGAACAGAAAAGAACGTTTAATGGTTACGTGAGCCGTTTTACGTATGGTGAAATAAAGTCTGATAATCTGCGTGTATATCGCTTAACCATTGTTCCCTGGTTATGGTTTTTATCTAAAACGAATAATCATCGCATTTTCCAGGAAATGAACACAAAAGATATTATTTCTCAGATTTTTATGGATCTCGGTTTTAATGATTTTGACTACAAAGCCACCGGCAATCCAAAGCCGCGTGAATATTGTGTACAGCACAATGAAAGTGATTTGAACTTTATATCTCGCCTGTTTGAAGAAGATGGTATTGCTTATTTCTTCGAGCAAAAAAATGGCAAACATGTCATGCAAATTATTGATGAAGCGAATGCTTATCAGCTTACCCCGGAAACAGATTTAACCTATTCAAAAGGTAATCAGCCTAACTCACAGCTCACACGCTGGGAACATGTTTACGAATTCAGAAAAGGTAAGTGGAGTTTAGACGACTACGACTTTACTGCACCGCCAAAAGATCAGTTACAAACAACAGCATCAACCAGCAAATTTGCGAATGTATCCAAATTCGAACATTATGAATACACGCCATATCATGATTTTGCCGGAATAAAAGATTTAACTAAAAAACGCATTGAAGCAGAAGAAGCGCCCATAAATGTTATTGAAGCTTCCAGCGACTGCAGCAGTTTTTACGCGGGTGGAAAATTCAAGTTAGCCAAGCATGCTGTAAAAGAAGAGCAGGGCAGCTATATTATTACAGCAATACGCCACAGAGCTTATGACAATAGTTACCTTGCAGGTAATGAAAGCCAGTCTGAATATGGTAATGATTTAACCTGCATCCCTGACAAAGTTCATTTCAGACCACCGATGATTCATAAGCGCCCGGTAATGCGCGGCCCACAATCTGCCGTTGTAGTTGGACCTTCAGGTGAAGAAATTTACATTGATGAACTTGGCCGCATTAAGGTTCAGTTTTTCTGGGATCGTGAAGGCAAAAACAATGAAACCAGTACCTGTTTCATAAGGGTCATGCAGCCCTGGGCTGGCTCAGGCTGGGGTACCTCATTCATACCTAGAATCGGTATGGAAGTTATCGTTAACTTTATGGATGGCGACCCGGATCGACCGATTGTTACCGGCTCTGTTTATAACGGTGATAACGCAATTCCATTCGGCTCAAAAACACAAAGCGGTATTCGTACCCGCTCTAGCAAGTCTGGCACTGCTAGCAACTGCAATGAGTTACGTTTTGATGATTTGAAAGGTTCAGAACAGGTCTTTATTCATGCTGAAAAAAACATGGATACGGAAGTTGAGAATGATGAAACATTATCAGTCGATAATGACCGTACAAAAACGATCAAACACGATGAAAATTCGACTATAGAGAATGACCGTAATAAAACAGTTAATAATAATCAGACTGAAACCATTGCTAAAAACAAAACTATAGATGTTGGACAGAATCATACTGAAAACATTGGTAAAGATAAGTCTATTCAAGTTGCTGATAATCATAAAGAAGAAATTGGTAAAGATATGTCAATTCAAGTCGGAAAAAATCTGACTGAAAATATAGCCAAAAAACTTACTATTACAGCAGGAGATCAGATTCTTTTAAAAACAGGATCTGCCTCTATTACAATGAAAAAAAATGGCGACATTACTATTAGTGGCAAAAACATTAATATAAAAGGCTCAGGCAATGTCATTATAAAAGGCAGTAAGGTTACCACCAACTAGTTGTGAATTATTAACGTGAAACAAGAAGAATTTAATCATGAGCAATTAGATGAGACATCTACTGCTCCCATAAACAATATTGCACCGGGTGAAATTATCATCGGTGTGTTTGTAGGTTTAAATAAACATGGTAAGCCATTAGTTAATTTCGCTTATAATGTTTCTAATCGAGCAATAACTGCTATAACTTCTGTTGTATTAAACCAAAAACAAACTAATCGACAAGTCGCATTAATGTTTGAAGAAGGTGATATTAAAAAGCCTATTATAATGGGAGTTATTCATAATCAACTAGACGATATTCTTGAGAATTATGAATTTACAGAACTAGAAAATGAAAACGAAATAAATACGGAGATAGCAGCGGATAAAAATAAAGATAAATTGCCTTCTAAAACTGAGGACGCTTTTTTAGATGGTAAGCGTGTTGTACTTGAAGGAAAAGAAGAAATTGTTTTAAAATGTGGTGAAGCTAGTATTACCTTAACTAAAGCAGGTAAAATTTTAATACGTGGTAAATATTTATTAAACCGCTCTAGCGGCGTTAACAGAATAATGGGTGGTTCTGTACAGGTAAATTAATCTGGCAGAATTCTATTTAAAGGTAATTACCTAATGCTTCAACTCAAAAACAGCACCCCATTTGCTGCAAGTATGGCATTATTCCCAGATGAAAATGCTATTGATACGCTTTATCTTATTGTAAAAGCAAGTTTTAAAATCGGACAACATTGGGTTTTATCGGACAAACAACATCCACCCATTGTAAAAGATATATATTGGGGAGAACCTAATCAATCCAGCCTTAAATATGCATCGGATTTTCATATAGGTAAGCCCACAACAGATATAGTGATGATAGGTAATGCAGTAGCTCCTAATGATAAAGAAGTTAGTCAATTAGATGTTTCTCTTTCAGTGGGACAGGTAAGTAAAACCATTAGAGTCTTTGGTGATCGTGAATGGAAGGATGGACGTATTACTCCACCTAAACCCTTTAAAACAATGCCGATTGTTTATGAAAAAGCTTTTGGTGGAGTTCATGTAATAAGTGAGAATGAACAGCTAATAGAAGAAAAAAATCCATTAGGTTGTGGGTTTCCAGGTAATCGCGAAACTTTACAAATGAATGGGCATGCCTTACCTAATCTTGAAGATCCATTAAACCTTATTAGACACTATGCAGATAAGCCCGAACCATCCTGTTTTGCTCTAAGCTCACCTACATGGCAACCCAGAGTATCATTTGTTGGAACTTATGACGATACATGGCAAACTCAACGAGCACCTTATTTACCATTGGATTTTGACAAGCGTTTTTTTAACATGTCACATAAAGATCTGGTATACCCTAGTTACTTAAGAGGTGGTGAGCCCATTATGATTAATAATATGCATCCTGATGGTATACTTCAGTTCAATGTTCCACACATAAATCTTGTGTCAAAAGTTGAAATTGATTCTCTAATTAAGACCCCCGAATTTAACCTGGAAACATTAATTATTGAACCTAATCAATTGCAGCTAAGTATGGTATGGCGTGCAGCTATGCCTTGCGACAAAAAAGCACTTAAAATTAATGAAGCTAGTATTGCATTAACACGTTAACCATCAGCTGATTACTAAGGATTAAATATGGGACAAACAACATTTGCAAATTCTCGAGGTATTGCGCATAAAGGCAGTGGCGGTAAAAGTCTTGTTTTTCCGGATGTGTGTAAAACTCCCATAGGGCCAGCGGTCGTACCCATTCCATATCCTAATTTAGGCCAGTCATCAGATACATCCAAAGGCCCAAAATCAGTAAAAACAGATGGTAAAATGCCAATGGTTAAAGGAGCAAAATATAGTACAAGCACTGGCGATGAGCCTGGTGTACTTAAAGGTATAATAAGCAGTAAGATTAAAGGAGAATGTGAATATATGATGTATTCTTTTGATGTAAAGTTTGAGGGAAAAAATGTCTGTCGTATGGGTGATCCTTTGTTCCACAACAAAAAGAACATAATGGGATAATAAGTTCTACTAAATGAATACAGCAGCCACATCAAAGAATGATATTCAACCTATAACGAATGCAGCTGAAAACCCTTTTAAAGACATATATGAACAATATGTTGATGAAGCGTCTTTTTTGTGGCTGCTTCGATCTATTGCGGTGAATCAACCTCACTATACACAGACTGAAATCCACGAGCTTGAACAACGAATTGATGCTCAGCTAGATGGCTTAATGACATCAATTGAAGAAGTATGGAGCATTTGTCTAGAAGCATTAGAGCTTGAACAACCAGGAGAAGTATTTACTTCAGCTATCATCGCTTTTAAAAGCCATGATGCAACAAAAATACAAAAAGTAATTGAAGTTGGCTTAAGTAATGATGAGTCAATGAAAGGCCTGATTTCTGCAATAGGTTGGTTGCCTGAAAAATTTATACATGCATGGATTAAAAAGTTTTTAACTAGTAAGGATTTAAATCATAAATACCTTGCAATATCTGCTTGCAGTGTTAGACGTGAAAATCCTGGTGAGTTTTTAAACCGAATTTTAAGCAGGGAAGACTGCAAGCAGCACAGTAAGCTCTATGCAAGAGCGTTAAGATTAATTGGTGAGCTGAGAAGACAAGATTTAATGCCCGCCTTAGAAGAAGCGCTACAATCTGAAAATAAAGATGTTTTATTCTGGGCTAATTGGTCTGCTATTTTACTAGGTAATCATACAGCAGCAAACAATTTACAAACTTACATATTCAACGCTAACCCTTATCAGGAAAAGGCTATCAATATTGTTTTTAGGGTGTTACCAATAGATCAGGCAAGAGTATGGATTTCACAACTTTCATCCAACACAGATCTAACACGTATGATTATTAAAACGACAGGTGTATTAGGTGATCCACATGCGATAAATTGGTTGATATTAAAAATGAAGGAGTCAGCAATTTCTAGACTTGCTGCAGAATCATTTACTTTAATAACAGGCTTTGATCTTGAGGAAAACTTGCTAATTGGTGAAATACCTGCTCATCTGGATATACAACCTAACAACGATATTAATGATGAAGATGTTTCATTGGATGAGGATGAAAATTTAGCATGGCCAGATTATGATAAAGTATCAACTTTCTGGATGAATAATGGTAGTCGCTTCATTTCTGGACAACGTTATTTACTTGGCATAGATATTCAACCAGCGTCTCTAAAAGATATACTGACCAATGCTTTTCAAAGGCAACGTCATGCAGCAGCTTTAGAGCTAGCATTAATTGATTCTTCATCACCATTGCAAAATACAAAAGCGAGGGTTGTTGTTAAATGAGCCTGTACACAAAACTATACATAGCCAATACAGGTATGATAACAGCTATTGGTGCCAATACTGAAATGACATTAGACGCAACACGAGCAGGTATAAATCGCTATAAAGAATCTATTGTGCATAATAAACAATATAAACCTATAAACTTAGCATTAATTCCAGAAAGTGCATTGCCTGAATTTAATGAAGGATTAGAAAATAAGGGTTTACCTACCCGACAACGAAGAATGTTAAAAATGTCTGAAGTAGCTTTGACTGAGTGTTTAGCTAATACAAATTTTAAATCACCTCTACCTTTATTTTTAGCCGTACCTGAAGTAATTCCAAATAGTATAAATAAACCTATGTCTAATAAGTTTATTGATCAGCTTTCAATACAGGCAGGCATTGAAATTGATATTGCAAATAGTCGTATGTTTGAATTAGGCAGAGCTGGTGGGTTTCATGCTTTAGATTATGCATTTAAATACCTTGAGCATACAAAGCAAGACTATGCTCTTTTGGGCGGAATTGACAGTTATTTGGATCTCGCATTGTTATCTACTTTAGACAAAGATCAGCGCATTAGGGCGGATGAAGTTATGGATGGGTTTATAGGTGGTGAAGCTGCCTGCTTTATACTTTTAGCCTCTGAACGAATTAAAGAATTAGCAGGTAAAAATGCTTATGTTTTTAAACCTGGTTTAGCTGATGAAGAAGGCCATAGATACAGTGACAATATATATAAAGGTGATGGTTTAGATAACGCATTTAAAAATGCCTTACAACAAGCTGATGGTATCACTGTAAATGCCATATTTTCTAGTTTAAATGGCGAGAGTCTATCTATTAAAGAATGTAGTGTCGCTTCAATGCGTAATAAAAATTTAATAGATGAAAATGCTTTAACGGAGCATCCAGCAGATTGTTTTGGTGACGTTGGTGCCGCATTTGGGCCTCTGTTACTCGCATTAACATCTTTAAATATAAAAAAAGGGCATATACAAGCACCTTGTTTAGCTTACTCTTCATCAGATACCTCTTATCGTGGTGCTGCTCAGGTATCAATATGATGTTTAAATATTTATATAATTTAATAAGAATTTATGGAGATGCCAAATGGAAATGCTAGAAGCTATAGCGGTAACTTTTATTAATGAAGAGACTTTTAAATGTCCATTTAAAGAGGATCTGTCAGGTTCAGACAGTTTTGAAGCTGAGGATACAAAAAATGATGATAAAATTCAGCAACCAAACCAGGCAGATAAATTAGCCACAAACATGAAGAACGCAACCCCTGGATCTGCAGGTACTTTCAATGATATTTATCCGGCCCCTGAATTTTCAAAAAAATCTCACAATGACACTGCTCGTGCTAAAGCTAAAGGTGGAAAACTTAAAGCTATAGTATCGGGAGCAGGTGATATTAAATCAAAGGAAGTTGGCTTTACAGTAGCTGCACATCATCTTATCCCAGGTAATGCAGCTCTTTATAACAAAAAAAATGATCTAACACCTTACCTGGGGCCAAAAGTTGATGATGATGGTAAAAAAACAGGCGATAGTACTGTGGTTACAGATGCTGGAAACAAATTTAATATCAAAAAATTTGTTGGCTATAATGTCAATGGTTGTCACAACGGTGTTTGGTTACCCGGAAGCTACTACATAAAAGCATATAAACCAGCCACTGATAAAAAAGCTGAACAGTTAAACAAATCTCCAATTGGTGGTCCTAAAGAAGGAGTTAACTGGGGCGATATGCAGGAAGCTGGACATGGAGATTGGCAATTAAATTATGTAGCGGCAGTAACAAAAGTTGCAAATGGACAATTTCACGATACCCATACAGAATATAGCTCTGAAGTACTTAGAGTATTAAATAAAATCGCTTTTGCACTGATGGAGCATCAAGATAATTGCAAAGAATGTAAAAGCAAAAAAACAATACCTCCTGCATTTATGGTAAAAATAAGACTATATGCAATGTCAAGATGGTTGAAAAAACAAGTTACATCATATCCTTCTGAATGGAGGGCTCCATATTTTGCATCTGACACCTGGAGAGATATTGTTTTTACTAGTGACAAAACCATGTATAAGAAATTTCTTAGCAGTTGGCTTGATGCACGTACAAGCAGAGATTAAAAAGGGTTAATAAAGATGGCAAAATATTATGTAATGGAGTGTTATGGTAAGCCTCCTATAGCAGACATAGATCCACTTGAACGATACCCTGGTGGACCATGGATATCGGGCAGAGTTAAAGATGTACCTAGCAATGAACAATTCAAATACGAAATCAATGAGGACTACCCTGGAATACTTAAAACACTGTATCTAGCTCCTAGTGTACCTTTGATGCATAAAAAATTAGCTGAAATATTAAGTAATGTCGGTGTTGATAATATTCAATATTTTAATGCTGAAATTGCTGACCCAGAAACTAATGAGATTAATAGGGATTACAAAGCTTTTAATGTAGTAGGCCTTGTATCTGCAACAGACATGGAAAAATCTACTAAAATGCATGACTATAACATGTCCAGTTTTGATAATGATTTTGATAAGCTTGTGCTGGATCATGATCGTATACATGATGATCTATTACTTTTTAGACTTGCTGAAAATATTAATGCGATTGTAGTACATGAAAAAATTAAAGAGTTAGTTGAAGAAGCAGATGGCTTGAAAGACATGAGGTTCTTATCTGATGGAGAATGGGCAGGATAAATATTTAAATGCATAATCGAGGGTGTACAAAAATCTGTGTAACTGTCTATCATTAACGCCATAACTGGATAGGATAGACATTATGAAAGAAAAAGACTTACTTGCCATCGCCAAAGAGGCCGCCAAAAACATTAAAACTGAGCATGACTTAAGCCAGCTCACAAAGATGTTATCTAAAATCACCATTGAAGCGGCATTAAATGCGGAACTGGATGATCATCTCGGTTACGACAAAAACGAAATAAGTGAATCCAGCAATAGCCGTAATGGCTACACCCGCAAGACCATTCAGACCGAAGATGGTCAGTTTGAAATCGATACGCCCCGCGATAGAAACGGTGATTTTGAACCTAAACTCGTTAAGAAAAACCAGCGACGCATGCCTTCTGTTGAAGATAAGGTCATGCATTTTTATACTCAGGGCTTATCCACACGTGAAATCGCCGATACGTTTAAAGATCTCTACGATGCAGATGTCTCCCCCGCACTCATTTCCAAAATCACAGACCGAGTCATTGATACGGTGACCGAGTGGCAGTCACGTCCACTCGATGCCATTTATCCCATTGTTTATTTAGATTGTATCGTGCTTAAAATTCGCCAGGATAAACGTGTTATTAACAAATCTGTTTACCTCGCACTGGGCGTTAATCTCGATGGCCACAAAGAATTACTCGGCATGTGGCTGTCTGAAAACGAAGGTGCTAAGTTTTGGTTAAGTGTTTTAACCGAGCTACAAAACAGAGGTGTAAAAGATATTTTAATCGCCTGCGTGGACGGACTGAAAGGCTTCCCTGACGCAATTAATGCGGTCTATCCCCAGACAAATATTCAGCTGTGCATTGTTCACATGGTGCGCAACTCAATGAAGTTTGTGCCCTGGAAAGATTACAAGGCGATCGCGGTGGACTTAAAGAAAATTTATCAATCTGCCACTGAAGAGGAGGCCTTGCTCGCACTCGATCAGTTTGCAGAACGCTGGGATGAAAAATACCCCCAAATCAGCAAATCCTGGCGCGCTCACTGGCAAAACCTGAACACCTTGTTTGACTACCCAGATGATATTAGAAAAGCGATCTACACAACCAATGCGATCGAGTCATTGAACAGTGTTATTCGTAAGGCGACAAAAAAACGAAAACTGTTTCCAACCGATGACTCGGCTAAAAAAGTAATTTATTTAGCGACTCAACAAGCTGCAAAAAAATGGACCATGCCCATTAGAAACTGGAAGCCCGCGTTGAATCGGTTTATGATTGAATTTGAAGAACGTTTAACTGACTATATTTAACCATGACAGTTACACAGAATTATTTACACCGTCGCATAATCTTACAAAATAAAGCTGTCACAAAACCCAAACCATCCTACGGCGTGCTTACTGACCCTAAGCTTCAATCTCCTGATACTTCATTCTTAAAGGGTAGTATGATAACTGATACTATTCAGACACCAATGGAATTTATTACTAATTTTGATAGTGAAAATCTACCTGGTTCTTTTACAGGAAATTCAATACCTATCTGGTCTAAACGACTAATCGAATTATTTAAATCTACAGGCGTAGATAACCTTCAATGTTTTGATGCTACACTTAAGAGTGAAGATGGAAACTATATCTGGAATGATTATTTTGCTGTCAATGTGCTTGGGCAAGCAGCTGTAGCAGATTTAAGTCATTCAGATTATGTAAAAATTTGTGAAAGCCCTAGTGGATTACCTTTTCTTGGGTTTCAGAAACTAGTGTTAGATAAATCTAAAATAAATGATCAACTGCTATTTAGACTTGCAGAAAACCCGATAGAATTACTTGCACACGAACAACTTATAACTGCACTACAAAAGACTAAACAGGAAGGTGGCTGGGGTATAACAGCGTTACCGATTGATGAGATATAAAGCCATCTATAAATATCTTATTGGTAATAACATATAATCTCATGCAAATAATCTATTTAGTTTGAGACGGAAGTACCGGATCAAACAAATCACCAAACAAACTATGAAGCACAAGTTTTCTTTCCGCTTTTTTAGTTCTTTTAATATCCTTCCAGGGAACAACATAAAGTATTTTTGGAAGCTCTTTATTACCTTTAATGGTTGTTGTACGTAACTCAATTTTATCTTCTGCCAAAGATATTGATGAAACTGAAATTATAAAAAATAGAAATAAAATTTTATACATCTTTCAATGTTCCTTCAAGATGCCTCACCCACTCAATCGTAGCTTCATCTAGTTTCGTTAGTAACGACATATAAACCTTATAATGTTTTATCGCCAGCTCTATTTCCTGTAAGTATATATCATACAACAATGCAATATTATACTGGGCATTTACATATTTTGGTTTAACACTAATAGCGTGCAGATAGTCATCTTTAGCTTTATGAATTTCACCATTAATGACATAAATTTGTGCCCGCAGATTCAATGCCTGCGCCTGCTTCGGGTTTAGTTGTAACGCTTTATTAACTTGCTTTAATGATTTTTCATAATCGGTCATCTTAAAATAAACGAGCGCAAGGTTAGAATAACCACCGGCAAGTTCCGGTTTACTACGTATGAATTCGATAAATATTCGTTGCGCTTTAGAAAGCTCATTATTATTCAATGCGGTTATACCATTCCGGTATTTTTCTCGATTAAATTTTGTAACTGATTTATTTGGTGAGCCTTTAGCATCAGAATTATCTCCAGTCACAGTTTGTTTGGTATTTTCACCAGCACATGAAACGAGTAAAGATATAAAAACTAACTCTATTAGTCTCAATAACAGTTTTTGATTATTTATAATATTCATTATTAATTCACTAAAATTTAATGGAGCACATTGATATATGGGTCAACTTTTGGAGATCGTTTATAGCGGGTAGGGAATAGTCCCACTAATTCCATATAACTTGATTTTATCCATTTATTATATTGGCCATCTTTTACTCGAGACAAGTTAATTTCAAAAAATTCAATAGATTTGTCTTCAAATGGAAAAGCCTGATCCTCAAGTAAGATTTCATATTGGTCAAGCTCTTCTGCATTCAACTTTTTAGGCCTATCAGATTCTAATAACGATATACTGAATTTTTTATATATCAACGCAATAGAGTAGGTTGCCTCAGTTACAGCTTCATATATTTTATATTTTGAAGCATCCCCGAAAAACCTAACTGAACTTTGCATCGCTGATTTTTTCTTGCGCAGACTATTTTTTAAAGGGAGTGACAATCGAATCTTATTAAAGCGCTTCATTTCACTACGAGCAAGACCTAAATTAGCATAAGAAGCAACATACTTGGTACGATCAGTTTTAACATTATTTAATGCTCGTTTATCTTCTTTGATTATATTTTTACGCCAGGTATTCGCTTTGTTAATGCTGCTTTTTTTAGTGTATAAATCGACTAATTTATTCATAGACTCGATTAACTGAGGGTAGGGCTTTTTAAACTGTTTAACGTATTCTTTATATGATCGAATAGCATCATCATATTTATTTTTTTCTTCGTAGAGCACTGCTGCCTGCCATAATGCGGCTGATTTGAGTGCAACATCTCCACCCATAGATGAAATTTTCTCAAACTCTGCGGCTGCCTTTATTCCCTGATTTGATTTCAAATAAGCCACTGATAATTTTTTGGATACATCACCTTGTAATTTGTTACGTGGATATAATTTTTTGAAGCGCTTAATATCGTTTATAGCACTGCTCCATTGCTTGTGTTGCATATTAAGCGCTATCGCATCATACAAGCCGGTAGCAGAAATCTTAGAGGCTACAGCAACGACAGATATTCTTGAGAAATGATTAATTGCCTGTGGGTAATCCTTACTTTTCTGTGCTTGCTCACCCTGTTTATAAATGGAGAGTGCAAGTTTATCAATGTATTTTACCTTCTGTTTCTGACTTGATTTATTAGATTGAATTAATTTAGCATATAAATTTTCTGATTCTGCATATTCACCGAGATTAAAATACGATTCAGCTTTAAGACTATTAATATATGCATTATTTTTATTCTGATTATTAACCACAAGAATATCAGCTAATTCAATAGTTGATTTATAATCTGCAGAATTAAATGCCAACTCAGCAGCATGTAAAATTATTTTATATGTTTTTTTGTCAGCAGGGTATTTTTGTGCATACTTCAAAGCATAGGAAATCTGCTTTTTAAGATAATTTTTATTTTTAGGATCTTTCGTTAATAATCTATCACTTATCAATATAGATGCATAAGCCGATTTTTTATGAACAATTAATCCATTATCATAGGCGGCCAGCTCATAATACTTGAAGGCATCTTTATATATACGCTTTTGCGTCAATAACTCAGCATACAGGAAATAAATATTATCTTGCTGCGCATAGGCACTGTAGTGTTTAAGGTAGCGCTTATACCAACGATCCGTTAATTCATAGTCTTTATTCTTAGATGTTTTCTGGAATTTATTATGGTAATAGCCCGTCATTAAAACCACATACTCTTTTAAAGAACGTCTGATTGCTCGGTTAATACTTGAATTCTCATTCTGATTTTTCCAGTAGTTACTTGATGGATTATACTGAAGATAGAAACCTTCAATGGCACCGTATACCTTATTCGTAAAGCCACTGTTTTTCCAGATATCAATTATTTTTAAATGAGAGTAGGGAATATTATCAGAATTTGGATAATATTTAATAAATTGCTGATGTGTTTCGACAGCATCAGAATATCTTTCCTGTTTTAAATAAATATCAGCAACCATAGAGTAGGTATGATAAATATAGATGAAATCAGGTTGTTCTTTGAAATATTCATAAAGTGGTTCCGAACCACCCAGATACGAGAATGCTAAACCGACAGCTCTGAAATATTCATTAAATTGCTCACGTTCACTCTTGTCCAGCTTCTCAAATTCATCAAATTCGTGCTTTAAAACAGCTTCCAGAAAATCATCAACCGCATCAGTGTAATAACGTTGCTTAAACCGCGCCCAGCCGCGTTTAAATAATGATTTCTCATAAAAGACATCGTTATCTTTTGCCGTTATAACTTCAGTATATGAAAATTCAGCCGTACTATAATCCTTGTATGAAAAAGCATCTTCCGCAATTCTAAACTGCGCCTCGGCATAAAAAGGGCTCTTCGGATATTTTTCAGCAAGTTGACTTAAAGCATCTATTGATTTCTGATGCTTACCACGCTGGTCATATGCTTTGGCAAGTTGATAAAGTATGGCATCATTATTTTTAGATTTTGAAAAATCCTTTAAAGATGTACTAAGTAAAGATATTGTCTTGTCTAAGCGCGCATTATAAATTTTATCATCAAAATTATCTTTTTCTTTTTGCGAAAGTTTCTCTTGTTGTTGAAGTAATTTATCACTATAGCTGAATTCTAGTTCCGCCAAACGACTTAAGGCATCTAATCTTGCACTGTCATCTTCTCCTGCATTATTGAGATAATTAGTGTAAGCCTCCCGTATCTCTTCATCAGTTTTAGGCTTTATAAAAACATTACTCCTGGATTCCTTAGTCGTCGATACATCTATATCAGCCAAACTGTTTGGTTTATCGCTGGATTTACAGGCCACAAGCAGTAGCATTGCAAACAGGATAATAGACGATTTAAAATTATTGCTCATATTTAATTACTTTTCTCATTGCTGCTATCGTATAAACGCGCAAGCCCATATCGTGACTGGTTTAAATAGCTCTTTAAATAGCCCTGTCTTTGATCAGCCAAATCACTAATCACATCCTGATAAGTTGCATCGTATTTAGACAGTAGTTTCGATATTCTTTTTTTGAATTTCGAACTTTTTGATATTTTTTTAAATTCATAAAGCTGACTAAAATTATTTAGGAATGATTCTGGATATCTATTACCATAATTAAAGCTGTTATTCTGAATGTTTAAACTCATCGTTTTTTGATCATAATCTAAATACTTAAAGTCAATATGTTGCGCTGATATTTTATCTAACTTATGCATCCGCTTGGTGAAGTAGTTCATCGCATCTGTATAACTTGTAGAGACAGTCATTTCTTGCTGTAATTTTTCATATACATAGGGTACGAGCAGGTAAGATTCATCAACAGATAAATCAAATGTTTTTTTATCTTTTAAAATAGTTAAGGCATTTAAACCGCCAATATAATCTCCCTGACTGGTTGCGGTTAAGCCTATACCGAGTAATGCTCGATTGGTATAACGACTGTCTAAACCAATATGCCTGAAAGCATCCCGTGCATCTCTGTAATATTCCCTCTGCAATAGAGCATAACCCAGGATAAGATAAAGTCGATTGGTCAATTCATCTTTATTGGTTTTATTTGATACTTTTAATAAATGTTTGATTTTAGTCTGCGCATCAGTCCACCAGCCCTGACGAATATTCGCAATTGCAGTATTAAGTTGTGCGTAGCTGTAATATATTGATGTTGCAGGAACTTTACTATAACTATTAACTGCCTGACGATGCTTTTTAATGTGTTGTAATGCTGAGCCATGTAGCAGGTAAGCATACGCCACATTTTCTTCAGATAAATCTGTAAAAACACCGTCAAGTAATTTTACGACCTGTTTCCATTCGTCTCGTTTTGCATGGTATTTTGCAAATATAAACTGTACCGGTGCAAGTAGTGATTTATCACCCTCACTTTTTAGTTGTTGATATAAAGTATTTGCTAAATTCCATTCATTTTTGTCTAGTAACAGTTCTATGATCTTAAATAGCGCTTTTGTGTCTAAGTTATCCTCAACAGTTTTTTGATTAACGTAAATAAGCTGAATTGCTTTAACTGACTGGCTCGAATCTTTTAGCTTATTTACCCTGATGAGTAACTGAGCAATATCAGTGATTGGCTGCAGATCTTTTGTGGAATAGTTTTGATAAAAGACAGATGAAAGCTTTCTATAGTCTTTCTCTAATTTATGTATTTTCTTAATAAGTAAATTCGGATTCGCAGGGTTTTGGTTAGCAATAGCGGAAGAGCAAAAAATCAGGCTAATAAAAATAAAACAGGCATTTATAATACAGGTGAATCGGTTGAACATTTCTTAAAATCCATTGCCACAGAAAAAACAAGATTGTTATAACAATCAAAAATTTATAAAGTCATCAAAGTTGAGCCAGAGACGAAATATACCATTTGAGCGTATTTCAGGCAAATTGAATATGCTGATTTGTGAAGCTAAATCAGCTAAAAAGCTGCTAACTTTTAAACCCTGAACAGGGCCCATTAAATTGTTCGGTTTTTAACCGCACCAAGTAGCCACACCCGTATATGAGTGGCATATCATTAAGTGGCATAATCACTACACAGACTTCATTTTATCCTTAAAAAGCTTCTGCTACAGCCCGAACAGTAAAGATAAGCCGTCAACACCACGTGTACCTGCAAGCACAGGAAATTAATTTTCTTGTTATATACAGATATATGCTATTTATCAGGTATTATTGATATTAAATATTTCTGTTTCACTGTTTTATAGCAAAACCAATTAAAAATGCATAGAAAGCAAAAAATGAAATTATAACACCAACAATATAAAGAGGAGTCGTTATTATTAAAGTTGTATAATTCGTATGTTGACGCCCTGGGAACATTACGCTGTCCCCAGTTTCTTCGTTATAGTAAATGATGGTTTTTGTACCAACTTTTGACACTGACTTTAATAGATCGGCTTCATTAGACGCATTGCTACTCGCCCAGGCGTTACCGTAACTCAAACGCTGCCCTTTCAAAGTTTTTCCTTTATATTGGAAAGTGTAGTAAACATTATCAGCATAATACATACTGCTCGATGATCTAATGCTACGACTGGTACCACCTTGACGACCTTTTTCAGTGACAACTCCTTCAAGTGGTAACCAGTTAACTGATTTTTCAGCTAAATTATATTGCACAAACCACATATTAAGAATAAATATAGAAATCAATAATAATAAAGATGCAACTACACCAATTACAGTTGATGCTATATAAAATGCTTTTGAGCTAAGAATACCTCTTGCTTTTGCTTCTTTATTTTTTTGTTTAACTTTTTTGGATTCCATTAATGTTTGAACCGCTTGTTCAGGCGTTACATTAATGTATCTCTGTAGTTGAAATTTTGTATTAATTAAAAGGTAAATAGTCAAAGCAATAAGAGCAAACGCTAAGAGTTGGTATTGGTTCATTAGTTGGCTCTTCAATATTTTCTGTTTAGTGGTATATCTGAGATAGTGGTAAATAACCTAAAATTAGAAACATTTGTACGATAAATTTTATACTTGAAATATTATCTCGATACAATCCATTTCCCGTCCTTTTTGTAAAATATTATATCGTAATTGTTAAAAGTAGACTTTTCATCATTTGTAAAATAAATCATACCCACATTGCCCAATTTAAATAACCTTTTATTGTCGGACATCATAGGTGCCGCTTTTTCTGAATCTCGAATTAAAAGCTTTAAAAATTTTAAATCTCCGGCCAATGAGTCTCTTAACTTTTTATCATATGTGCCTTCAGGGTAATAGTAAGCAATATCATATTCATGGTTGCGCTCTTTAAACAAATCCATCACTGCATCAATGTCGTTTGAAGCCAATAGGTTATATATATTTTGATATTCCTGAAATAGGGGGTTGATTATATTCTTTTTATATAAATCTTTATTACTTAAGTAATCATTATAATTTTCTGGAAAATCTAAAACATCACCGTCTAAGTATCCCCATCGAGGAAAAGGTGTTTCTAACTCGATTTTTTGAGATACTGTAACTGCAGCCGACATTATTTTAGCAGGGGCTATTGATGCGGAATGTACAATGACATCCCCATTATCAGATTTTTTCATTTTATCAGTTGAGTCTAATCTCATAGCCGGCATACTGGATTCAATGCCGGTACCTTTAATATTCTCAGCACCCGTGAATACTATATTAGATAGTAATTTTTTTTCTGATTCCGGGGCTTCGTCTTTATTTACATAAAGGCTGAGTGAAATATTAGCTGAATTAAAACCATCATCACGTTTAGGAAATAAATTCAAAGAAATTATATTTTCACTCGATTTCATATATTGATTTACCGGAACTTCAGTATTTAACATATTGCCATTGCGTACATCCCTTAAAACTTCAATTCCATTTAACTTCGCTTCGTAGCGAGCACCTTTAGTATCGATCCTTAAAGTAAAATAGGGTTTATTCTTTAGCATTGATTCATCTGCCTTAACAATGTTAATTAAAATAGTTGATATAATAATTGATATGAGAGTTAATTTTTTATAATTTTGCATATTCATGTAGTGGGTGGGATCTCTTTATCTTCGGGATATTTTCCTGGCTCTACTAATACCCATTAATAATGAGTTTTATTTTCACTACTTTTAATCCTGTTTCTTCTGCTTGGTTGATTTAAGCTATAATAATTCTCAAAAAATATTGAATTGACGTGTACATGTGTTTGAATAAATAGGTGTAGTAGTCTAATTAACGCCTTATACTTTAATAATATCCAAGATGACAAAATAGACCTTAAAAGAAGATACAAATAACATTATTAGTTATAAATTATAAGTATAATTTCTTAAAGCCGACCAATCCTAAGAGGGTAAAAATATTCGTTAAAACAAGGGATAAATAATTCATCCCTTCAATACCAGGGACTAAAACAGACAGTTGATGTGCTTTAGAGTTTTTTCCAGATGTTATAACTGAATCTGGAATTTCATTGCTTATAGGTATTTCTACTGTAGTAGTATAAACCGTAATTTTTTCACCTATATTTGGAAATTCATCTAAATACAATTGGACATCATCTGTTTCTGTATAGGCTAGATTCTGATGATAATTTATGCGTTTTGATGTAAATGTTTTCCCATTTATGTGGTACTCATATTCAATAAGTGGTAAATATTCATAACTTTTTGTTGACGTGTTTTTAGATCCACCAGGGATGATTGTATGGACTTTTTTATCTATCACCACACCATTAACTTCATCCCAGCTTGAGGACTCACTGGCCATATTGTAGGTTTCAAACCATTTATTTGTAAATAATAACCCCATAATTAATGGGAAAGCGAGAATTGGGGTCAAAATAACTCTACTGGAAAAAAGTAATTTTTTTCTTCTTTCTATGATTTCGACATCCGGCTTTTCAAAGTCCTCTAATGCTAATTTTTTTCTTTTTATTCGTTGATCCCAGAGCCAGTTAAGAATAACAAGTGTAATTATGGATATAACTATTTGATTGATATTCATTCGTATCAGGTATATGACTTATAGGCAATTGTAAATACCGCTAACCACTGAATTTATAGTGAGGCATCCATTCAATGAAAAGCGGTTGGAACTTGTGTTTGATAATGCGAATTAACTAACGAATGATAATCCATTTTCCGTCTTTTTTCATCCATACTACATTAAAGAATGTATAGGTGTTATCTGCTTTATCGTAAAACAAAAGAGTTCCATTGCCGTCGCCAGCATTAACTTTAGTCACTAGCTTCTCATTATATGATACGACAAGCTGCATTTTAGAAATTTCCAATCTATCAAGTGGATAGCCATTATTAAATACATTTTTTAAATCATGCTCGAATGAATCTATAGAATAACCTGCCTCCCTATAAAAGGCGATATCAAGCTCTTTACTACGTGCTTCGAATAG
>Ga0316205_10002424_pt1 | contig 19443 bp, 17 predicted proteins | sample 3monthpyrite_MG_FD_204941 | JGI IMG/M metagenome (GOLD analysis project Ga0316205, IMG submission 204941) | Microbial mat bacterial communities from mineral coupon in-situ incubated in ocean water Damariscotta River, Maine, United States -... | ecosystem: Environmental > Aquatic > Marine >... | reverse complement strand
GACCCGGCAAAGTCGAGGAAGCCTGCTTTGTCGAGGAAACCGCCGCCCCATTTCCAGGAGGCCTGGATCGGGTAGATGATCGAGGTCAGCAGGATCACGAAGATCAGGAAGGGCCACAGCTTGATCCGCTCGGCCACAGCACCCGACACGATCGAGGCGGTCGCCGCAGCGAACATCAGCTGAAAGAAGAAGTCCGAGCCGGTGGAGGCATATTCGCCGTCATCCGCACCCGCGAGGTCGATGCCCACCGCTTCGAGCACACCGGGGCCCCAGACGCCCGAGAAGACGCCTTCGACCGACCATGTGCCCAGCGGGTACATCAGGTTATAGCCGATGGCCCAGTAGAAGATCGTGGCCAACGAAAACAGCGCCACGTTCTTAGTCATTTGCATGGTCACGTTCTTGGAGCGCACCAGCCCGCCTTCAAGCATGGCAAAGCCAGCTGCCATAAAGAACACCAGAAAGCCGCCGACAAGAAACAGCAGCGTGTTCATGATCCAGACCATTTCGGCAGATACGGCCGCCGCGGTCTCTTCCTGGGCCAGAGCCACTGACGGGATCGTCAGCAGGGCCGCACCAAGCGCCAAAGAATTAAGTTTTTTCATGAGTTTGTCCTCTTCCCCGGTGCGCCTACAGCGCGTCCTCGTTGGTTTCGCCAGTACGCACGCGCATGGCCTGATCAATGTCCAGAACGAAAATCTTGCCATCACCGATCTTGCCGGTGCGGGCCGTGTCGCTGATCAGTCCGATGACCTGGTCGGCCATCGCAGCAGGGACAGCGATTTCCAGCTTGATTTTGGGCACGAAATTGACCGCGTATTCGGCCCCGCGATAGATTTCGGTATGGCCTGACTGGGCACCAAAGCCTTTGATTTCGGTGACCATCATGCCGGTGACGCCAGCTTCGGTAAGCGCGGTGCGCACCTCGTCCAGCTTGAATGGTTTGATCGTTGCAATGATGAGTTTCACATCTTCCCCTTTCGGTGTCTGCAGAGCGACATTTATTATGCAGGTGCAGAAAAACCGTGTCGCGGGCCCAAGGTCAGCCTGAGAGTGTCAAAAAAACCGAAAGAATCGCCTTTTATGCACAAAAAATCAGCATTTTTTAGGGGTTGCCTAAGAATTGTGCGCACCATAAAGGCGAAAGGAATTGCTTTCTAAGGGGTCTACTTTTGCAGTGCGGCACGGTAGTATGAAAAAAACAGCAGGCTTCGGGCAGACAGAGCATGAGTAACACGGGTCGGAAGAAACCCCGTTTGGTGGCACCGAAACGCACGCCAAAGAAAAAGGCGGCACCCAAACGCAAGGCGCGCGCGGCCAAACCTGCGCGCCGTCGCACTGCGCGCAAACGCAATCCGATTGTGGCTTTTTTTCTTGCTATCCTGCGATGGATCTTGCGGCTGGTCTGGAAAATCACCTCACGCGTTACCTCCGTGGCGCTTGTGGTTCTGGGCCTGGCTGTGGGGTACACCTATACCACGCTGCCCGATGTCAGCGAATTTCTGGACGGGCGCGCGCGGGGTTCGGTCACGTTGCTTGATCGCGACGGCGAAGTGTATGCGTGGCGCGGTGATCAGTTCGGTGGTGTTGTCACCGCTCAAACGGTCAGCCCGCATCTGAAAAACGCTGTGGTCGCGACCGAGGATAAACGATTCTACAATCATTTCGGGCTCAGCCCTCGGGGCATCGCCAGTGCGGTGCGCATCAACCTGCGCGAAGGGCGCGGGCCGTTGTCGGGGCATGGCGGGTCAACCATCACGCAGCAAACGGCCAAATTGCTGTGTCTGGGCGTTATCTATGACAAATCCCAATGGGAGAGCGAGCAAGCCTACGTGAGCGATTGCCGTCGCGGATCGCTGGGGCGCAAGGCCAAAGAGGCGATTTTCTCGCTGGCGATGGAGCTCAAATACTCCAAGGATGAGATTCTCTCGATCTACATGAACCGGGCCTATATGGGTGCCGGGGCCTACGGGGTCGAGGCTGCATCGCAACGCTATTTCGGCAAACCGGCGGCAACTGTCACCGCGCCTGAGGCTGCGATCATGGCCGGGTTGTTGACAGCGCCGACGCGGCTGGCCCCGACCACCGATCTCGAACGCTCGCAGAACCGTGCCGCCACGGTGTTGCGCCTGATGAACGAACAGGGCTTTCTGAGTGATCAGGACATGGCCGTGGCACAGGCCGATCCCGCCGTTTTGTCGCAAGCCGCCGAGGCGCAGACCGGCGGGTATTTTGCCGATTGGGTGATGGAATCGGGACCGGAATTTTTTACCCTCGACACCACCGAAGATGTGATTATCAAAACCACTCTTGATCAACGCTTGCAGGCCGCCGCCGAAGAAGCGCTGAACTTTATATTCGAGGAAAGGGTGCGGGAAGACTCCAAGGCCGAAGCCGCGATTGTGGTGATGTCCGCCGATGGCGCGGTGCGGGCGATGGTGGGTGGGCGGCAATCCAAGGTGTCGGGCGCGTTCAACCGCGCGACGATGGCGAAGCGTCAGACTGGCTCGTCATTCAAGCCCTTCGTTTACGCAACCGCGCTTGAACTGGGGTATAGCTATGACAGTATTGTCGTGGACGAGCCTTATTGTATCAACATTGCAGGCTCGGGCCGTTGGTGTCCGAAAAACTACACCAGGAAGCATTCTGGCCCGGTCACCATGACCGAAGCATTGCGCCGATCGCTGAATGTCCCGGCCGTCAAGGTCGCCGAAAGTGTCGGACTGGACATGGTGCGCAAGGTGGCAAGCGATTTCGGAATAGAAAGCGACCTGGCAGCAGGTCCGGCGTTGGCGCTAGGAGCGTCCGAAAGCACGCTGATCGAGATGACGGGTGCTTATGCGGGCATCCTGAATGGCGGCTCGTCGGTGACACCCTATGGATTGGTCGAGTTGCGATTGCTGGGTGATGATGATGCATTGATGGGCACGGCAGGCGGGATTGGCGAGAGGGTGATCCGCAAAGATGCCGCCGAAGAGCTGATCTACATGATGCACAAGGTCGTTGCCGAAGGCACCGGTACCAGGGCCAGACTGGATGGGCGCGAGGCAGCGGGCAAAACCGGCACCACACAGGCGGCGCGCGATGCGTGGTTCCTGGGCTTTACCGCCGATTATGTGGCTGGCGTCTGGATGGGGTATGACGACAACACACCGCTGGAAGGTGTGACCGGTGGGGGACTGCCCGCGCAGATTTGGCAAGAAACCATGACCCGCGTGCATGAGGGCGTACCAGTGCGGCCCCTTCCAATGCTGCGCAATCCTGGCCGGGGCACAGGGCAGAACGTCGATTACGATCCCGTGCCGCAGGTCCGGATCAAGCCAGAGTCAGCGATTGAAGGCATTCTGCGTGATCTGTTGGGGTCAGGCGCGACCGGCCCCGGGCGGGAGCCTCAAGACAGGAACCGATAGGTCAGGAGTGCCAAGGGTCTAGCCCGCGTTGCGCAGGTCTGTGATCAGCGCGTTGATATCGCCACTACGACGATCCAGCATCGAGCCGATTTCAGTCCGTTCGCTCAGACGCAGGCTGACGCCTTCGATGACCATATCAAAGAACAGGTCCTTGCCGGAGCGGTCTGACACCAGAAAGCGCACTTCAAAGGGCGGTTCACCTTTCAGGTAGGCGGTCGAACTGACCTCGTACCAGGATTTCACCTTACGCGCGCTTTTAACCTCGATGCGCCCGCCGATAAATTCGCGAAAGCGTTTGCCGTACTTGCGGGCGACATAGCCGCGGAATGCATCTGTATAAGCGTTCATCTGGCTTGAGCTGAGGCGCTTGGAATCGGCTCCGAGGGTCGAACGGGCGATGATGTTCACATCCGCATATTTACGGAAGATGTTTTCAAAATCCTTGATCATCGCAGACTGAGATTTGCCCGATGCGATCACCCTGTTGATGTCATCCACGACTTTGTTAACCAGGGTGGTCGCCTGTGCAACGTTCAGCGCAAAGGCGTTGGCGGGGATCAGGGCAGCGCCAAAGGCTGTCATACCGGTTGTAATAAAATTACGGCGTGTCGGGTCACTCATCATAAGGGTCCTCGAGTTCGAATACGGTTCCATACGGATCGTCATATGGGTCTACATAGATATCCGTACGTATTCTGCCTAGCTCGAAGTTTCTGTTCTGAAGGTAAAGTGAGCGGGTTTGTGCGTAGCTGTCGGCACTTTCATAGAGGATCGAATCCAGCGTATCGGAAAAACGACCCCGATCACCCAGCCGCGAAGCGACCGACGCCCCGGTGCCGTAAAACTTCTCGGGCGATGGCAGAACATAGCTGAGCGGGTTGGTGAACAGGTCGACGAATTTGCCCACGGCGTCCCGTTCGGTGGAGGGGCCAAGGAAAGGCAATTCGACATAGGCACCCGATTTCACGCCCCACGCATGCATGGTCTGGCCAAAATCTGCGTCCGAGGCGGCAGGCATATTCAATTCGGTTGCCGGATCGAAAACCCCACCCAGACCCAGCGTGCTGTTGACCGCAAACCGATACAGATCTTCTGTCGCCGCTTTCATATTGCCGCGCAGGATATTGTTCACGACCGAGCTGGGGATCGACAGGTTATAGGCAAATCGGCCAATGCCGGCTTCGATGTCGTCAGGCACGAAGTTGGAATATCCCTTGCCCGCAGGGCGCACCAACGCGCGATCAACCGATTTGTTGAACTCGTGCATCTTGCGGTTCTCCGCCTCGAACGGATCAAAGGGCTGGCCGATTTCATATGCCTGACGCGGTCCGCAGGCCACAAGCGTCGCAAGCCCGACAGCCAAAAGGCTCAGACGGGCAAAACGGGATCGTGTATGGCGTTTGGTATCGGTCAAGGTTCTGATGAATTTCAATAAACGACTGGATGTTACATAAAGCATAACATCAAACTGCCCACTGGCGATAATGACGACCTCGATATTTGTGGCAGAATGGTGACATTCGCGTTAAGTCGATGAAAGCAAACCATGATCAATTGGGTGGTAACCTCTTGTGAGCGATAAAGGACAGCCCATGGACAAGAAGCAATACAAGAATGGTTTGGACGAGCTGCGCGCAGTTCGCAGGGAAAGTCGCGCGCTGTACTGGTTTGTTGGGGTGTTCAGTTTTTTCGTGAACCTGCTGATGCTGACCGGCCCGCTTTACATGCTGCAGGTCTATGACCGTGTGTTGGGCAGCGGCTCGGTTGAAACACTGATCGCGCTGTCGGTGCTTGTGGCCTTTCTTTTCGCGATGATGGGTATTCTGGATTATGCCCGTGGCCGTGTCATGGGGCGGGTGGCCGCCCGGTTTCAATCTCGTTTGGACGGGCGAGTGTTTGATGCGGTGATCCGCAAAACCGCCCTTGGCCCTGATCCTTCTGCCAATACTGGTCTTCGCGATCTCGAAGCGGTGCAGAGGGTCTTGTCGTCGCCCGTGGTGACAGCGATCTTTGACATCCCCTGGACCCCGGTGTTCATCGCCGCGATCTGGATCTTTCACCCCTGGTTGGGCGCGCTGGCGATTGTCGGCGGATTGCTGCTGGTTGTGATCACGATCTTCAATCAGATGATGACCCGCAGGCCTGCCGAACGGATGAGCGCGGCCACGGCCTCTGCTGAGGAGGTGCTTAATCAAATTCGCACCGAATCAGAAATGGTGCGGGCGATGGGGATGAGCGATGCGGCCCATCGCCGTTGGTACAAGGCCCGCGGAAGCGCCCTGAGCGAACAGATCGGTGCGTCGGATCTGGGCGGCACCTTCACCTCGGTCTCGCGGACATTTCGGTTGTTTTTGCAATCGGCGATGCTGGGCTTGGGTGCATTGCTGGTGCTGCGGGGCGAATTGACGCCAGGCGCGATGATTGCCGGGTCCATCCTGTTGGGGCGCGCCCTTGCCCCGATCGAGCAGTTGATCGGGCAATGGGCCTTTGTGCAACGCGCGATTCAGGCATGGGAAAATCTGGCCCTGCTGTTGGGTCGGGTGCCACCGGTGCTGCCGAAAACCAAATTGCCTCGGCCCAAGGCGCTGCTGGAGGTGCAACAGCTGGTTGTGGCTCCCCCGGGCGAGCAGCAGGCTGCGCTGAAAGGGATCAGCTTTACCGTGAAGCCCGGACAGGCGATTGGCGTGATCGGGGCGTCAGGTGCGGGGAAATCCACATTGGCGCGTGCCCTGACCGGTGTCTGGCCTGCGGCCAGTGGTAAAATCCGGTTGGATGGGGCGGCGTTGGATCAGTTTGAAAATGATGTGCTGGGTCAGCATGTTGGGTATCTGCCCCAGCGTGTGCAACTGTTTGACGGCACCATCGCCGAGAATATTGCCCGGCTGGCCGAGGCACCGGATGATGAGCAGGTGGTCTTGGCCGCCCGACGCGCGGATGCCCATGACATGATCCTGCGTCTGCCTGATGGGTACGACACCAGGGTCACGGCCGGGGGCGGGCGGCTTTCGGGGGGGCAGATGCAGCGCGTCGGCCTGGCCCGCGCCATGTATGGCGACCCGGTTATCCTAGTTCTGGACGAGCCGAATTCAAATCTGGACAATGAAGGCAGCGAGGCGGTGAATGCCGCCATCCGCGGGTTTAAATCGGCGGGCAAGTCGATCCTGATCATGGCGCATCGCCCGGCGGCGATCAAAGAATGCGATTTGCTGCTGATGCTGGAGCATGGCGTCGTTCGCGCCTTTGGTCCGAAGGACAAGGTGCTGCGCGAGGTTCTGGCCAACCACTCGGATGTCACAGACCCCAACAAGCCCGGAGGTGTGCAATGAGCGACCTATCCAACACCTGGCCTGCGCGCAAACCTCTGATGATCGGATTGATCGGACTTCTGATCCTTGTGGGTGGCTTCGGCACCTGGTCGGCGGTCACGCAGATATCCGGTGCTGTCATTGCGCAGGGCCGCATCGAGATCGACCAGAACCGTCAGGTCGTGCAGCATCCCGATGGCGGTGTTGTCGCGGCGATCGAGGTTGGCGAGGGCGATCAGGTTGAGGCCGGGCAAACCCTGTTGCGACTGGACGAAACCGACCTGACATCGCGCCTGGCGATCACCGAAAGCCAGCTTTTTGAATTGATGGCCCGCCGTGGCCGGCTTGAGGCCGAGCGGGATGACAGGGAAAGCGCGACTTTCGATCCGCTTTTGCTCGAAACTGCCGCGACCAACCCGGATGTTGCGGGCCTGATTGCTGGTCAGGAACGCCTTCTGATCGCGCGGGCCGCATCAGTGGCACAGGAAATCGACCAGCTGGGCAAACGCAGCGGGCAGATCGACGATCAAATAGTTGGCATCGAGGCACAGCAAAAGGCGATTGCCCGCCAGCTTGAGTTGTTGGACGAAGAGCTGGAGGATCAACAATCCCTGCTTGATCGTGGTCTGGCACAGGCCACGCGGGTGCTGTCATTGCAACGCGAACGCGCCCGGCTCAGCGGCACCGAGGGGGATCTGCGCGCTCAGAAGGCACAGGCGGCGGGCCGGATCACCGAACTAGATGTGGAAATCCTGAAATTGGCAACGCAGAGACGCGAAGAGGCCATCAGCAGTCTGCGCGATCTTCAATACCGTGAACTTGAACTGCGCGAAGAACGCGACGCCCTGATCGGCAAGGTCAACCGACTGGAGATCACATCGCCCGTATCTGGCGTGGTCTATGGCCTGCAGGTGTTTGGTGTGCAGTCGGTTATCCGCGCTGCCGAACCGGTGATGTATGTGATCCCGCAGGACCGCCCGTTGATCATCAACGCGCAAATTGATCCGATCCACATCGACAAGCTGCGGATTGATCAGGACGTGACATTGCGGTTTTCAGCACTGGATCAGCGCAGCACACCCGAGTTGACCGGCAATGTGGTGCAAATCTCGGCCGATGCGTTTCAGGATGAAACCACCCGGCAATCCTATTATCGCGCCGAAATCGTGCTGAGCGAAGGCGAACAGGCAAAATTGCCCGAAGGCACGACCCTGATCCCCGGTATGCCCGTCGAGGCGTATATCCGTACTGAGGACCGCACCCCGATCGCCTATCTGGTCAAACCCCTGACCGATTATTTCAACAAGGCCCTGCGCGAATAGCCCCTCGGGCGCTGTTTTTTCGATTTCCTTCACCGGGCGCGGGTTGTAGCGTCGCGGCAACTTTGTTTTGGGAGGAATGAAACATGGGTCAATTTGAGACGCGACTGGCCGAGTTGGGTGTAACCCTGCCCGATGCCCCGGCCCCGGCGGCCAATTATGTGCCATATGTTCAGGTGGGCGATATCCTTTACGTCTCCGGCCAGGTTCCCAAGGATGGCGACATGCTGATCATCGGCAAGCTTGGTGATGATATGGAAACGCCTGCGGGCGCTGCAGCGGCCAAGGTCTGCGCCATTGCGCTACTGGCGCAGGTCAAAGCGGCCTGCGGCGGTGATCTGGACCGTCTGGTTCGGGTGATCAAACTGACTGGTTTCGTGAATTCGACCGCTGATTACGGTGAGCAGCCCGCCGTTGTGAATGGCGCGTCCGATTTTCTGGGCGAGGCGCTGGGCGAGGCAGGCAAGCATTCCCGCTCGGCTGTGTCTGCTGCTTCCTTGCCGTTTGGCGTTGCCGTTGAAATCGAAGGCATTTTTCAGATCAAATGACGGCACTGCCTGAGGTTTTTCTGACCACACCCTTTGCCCATCGCGCCCTGCATGACGTGGCTGATGGGCGACCCGAAAACTCGTGCGCGGCGATCCGGGCGGCGATGGCGGCAGGGTATGGTATCGAGATTGATCTGCAACTCAGCCGCGACGGCGTGGCGACGGTGTTTCACGACTATCAACTGGGCCGCTTGACAGATGACGAAGGCCCGGTCCGGCAACGCGATGCCGCCGATCTGGCCAGGATCCCCCTGACCGGTGGCACCGAAGGCATCCCGACCTTTGCCGAGGTTTTGGCTCTGGTGGCGGGGCGTGTGCCTATGCTGGTCGAGTTGAAAGACCAACACGGCCAGATGGGCGTGACAGATGGTGTTCTGGAGCGCGCTGTTGCCAAGGATCTGGAGGGTTACGATGGGCCGCTGGCGTTGATGTCTTTCAACCCGCATTCCGTCGTGCAACTGGCCGAGTTGACCCCGCATCTGCCCCGCGGGATTGTAACCTGTCATTACCCCCACGAAGACTGGCCCATGATCCCCGAACTCACCCGCGCCCATTTGCGCCCGATCCCGGATTATGACCGGGCTGGGGCTGTGTTCATAAGCCACGAGCTGGCCGATCTGAACAGTGCGCATGTGGCGCGGCTGAAATCGCAAGGCGCACATGTTCTGACATGGACCGTGCGCTCGCCCGAAGATGAGGCAGAGGCGCGCAAGGTGGCCGATAATATCACGTTTGAAGGCTATCTGGCCGCGTTTTCGACTTGATCCGCACCGCCCCAACCACAGATAACATCGTGTAATCACGGGCAGGACGGATGGCCGAGGCGCAAATCACCATCAGCACGCATGAGACCCTGTCGGCCATTGGCGAGGCTGATTGGGACGCCTGCGCCTGCCCGGAAGCTGCGGATGGCAGTCGACCGAATGATCCGTTCACCACGTACCGATTTCTCAAGGCGTTGGAAGACAGCGGTTCGGTCGGGGTGGGCACGGGTTGGCAGCCGCTTTACCTGACGGCCGAGCTGGACGGCGAGGTGATCGGCTGTGCGCCGCTTTACGGCAAGAACCACAGCCAGGGCGAATACATCTTCGATCACAACTGGGCCCATGCCTATGAACGCGCGGGCGGGCGGTACTATCCCAAATTGCAGATGGCCGTGCCGTTCACGCCGGTGACCGGACGTCGCCTGTTGGTGAAACCGGGGTATGAAGAGGCGGGGCAGGCCGCCTTGATTCAGGGTGCTGTGCAGGTGGCGGATCGTAACGACCTGTCGTCCTTGCACCTGACCTTCTGCACCGAAGACGAGGCCGATGCCGGGGTGCAGATGGGCCTGTTCCAACGTAGTTCGCAGCAATTTCACTGGGAAAACCGCGATTATGGCGATTTTGATGAATTCCTGACCCACCTGAGTTCCCGCAAGCGCAAGAACATCCGCAAGGAACGCGCAAAGGCGCAAGGGTTCGGGGGCGATATCAAAACGCTGACTGGCGATCAGATTGAACGGCATCATTGGGACGCCGTGTGGGAGTTCTATCAGGACACCGGCGCGCGCAAATGGGGGACCCCTTACCTGACCCGCCGGTTTTTTGACATCGCGCACGAAACGCTGCGCGATGATATTGTCCTGATCCTTGCCGAGCGGGATGGCGTGCCCATCGCGGGCGCGTTGAACATGGTGGGCGCACAGGCCATTTATGGCCGATACTGGGGATGCAACGAAGATCACCCCTGTCTGCACTTTGAGCTATGTTATTATAAAGCCATAGATTTCGCGATCGCGGAGGGATTGAAAACGGTTGAAGCAGGCGCGCAGGGGGAGCACAAGCTGGCACGCGGCTATCTGCCTGTCACCACCCATTCGCTGCATTGGGTACGCGATGCCGGATTTGCCCGTGCGATTGGCGAATACCTTGAGGCCGAGCGCCGTGCTGTCGAACAAGACGTTGAGATACTGACGAGTTTCGGACCATTCCGTAAATCCAACCAGGAGGATCACCAGTGAGTGAGAAACTAAGCGACACCGCCCGCAAGACCACTCTGGAGCCGTTGATACAGACCGGTTGGGAGATGGACGAGGCCCGCGATGCGATCAAGAAGACGTTCAAGTTCAAGAATTTCGCCGACGCGTTCGGGTTTATGACCCGCGCCGCGATCTGGTCAGAGAAATGGGATCATCACCCCGAATGGTTTAATGTCTACAACCGGGTTGACGTGACATTGACCACTCATGATGTTCAGGGCCTGAGCGCGCTGGACGTCAAATTGGCCCGCAAGATGGACACTCTGGTCGGGTAACCGTTATCAGCGGGCAGGCGACACGGGGGCACCCCGTATCGCCTGTGTCAATCACATGCTGGCCAGCAATGCCTCGCCGCCGGACACTTCGCAGACGCCGGGGTTTTCTTCTTCCTGCAATAGCGTCACGGTGCCGTCTTCCACCAGCATCGCATAGCGTTTTGAGCGGTTGATCAGGCCCACGGGCGGGGCGGTGAAATCCATGCCGATGGCTTTGGTAAATGCCGCCTCGGCATCGCCCAGCATGGTGATACCCGCCGCGGACGCGCCAGTGGTCTCGCCCCAGGCACCCATCACGAACGGGTCGTTGACCGACACGCAAATCACCTCGTCCACGCCCTTGGCTTTCAACTGGTCCATACTGCGCACAAAGCTTGGCACATGCGCCGAATGACAGGTCGGGGTATACGCACCGGGTACGGCAAAAATCACCACCTTGCGGCCCGAAAGTTTGTCGGCCAGTTGCACCTGTTCAGGCCCCTCGGCTCCCATATGGCCCAGTGTCGCTTCGGGAAGTTTGTCGCCGGTAGAAATACTCATTGTCGCATCCTGTCTATCGCTTGCGTTTCATCTGGGTGTAGATATAGGCGCAAAGCGCGGATGCGCCATACGGAAATGAAGGGGACTGTGATGTCGGGGGTTGTGGTTGTCGGGGCCGGACAGGCCGGATCGTCCTGCGTGGTCAAGCTGCGCGGGCTGGGATACGAGGGCAAGATCACCCTGATCGGGGAAGAATCCGCGCCGCCTTATCAGCGCCCACCGCTAAGTAAGAAATACCTGCTGGGCGATATGGAGCTTGAGCGGCTTTATCTGCGCCCTGAGGCATTCTACGGCGACAACGGAATTGATCTGCATCTAAATGAACGTGTCGATGCGATTGACCGCGCCGACAAGGTAGTGATCACGGGCGGCAAGAGCGTACCTTATGATCATCTGGTGCTGACCACAGGTTCAGTCCCGCGCCGTTTGCCCTCTGCGATTGGTGGCGCGCTGGACGGCGTTTACGTGGTGCGCGACCTGAAAGATGTCGACAGCATGGCCCCTGAATTTCGCGAGGGCGCGCGCGTTCTGATCGTTGGCGGCGGTTACATCGGGCTTGAGGCCGCTGCCGTGGCCGCCAGCAAAGGGCTGAACGTCGTGCTGGTCGAGATGGCGGACCGTATCTTACAGCGGGTCGCCGCCAAGGAAACCTCGGACTATTTCCGTGCGCTGCATACCGGCCACGGCGTTGATATCCGCGAAGGTGTCGGGCTTGAGACGTTGCTGGGTGAAGGCCGGGTCAGCGGTGCGCGTCTGAGTGACGGCAGCGAGTTAGAAGTGGACTTCGTGATCGTTGGTGTCGGGATCGCCCCTGCCACGGCGTTGGCCGAAGCAGCCGGGCTTGAGATCGACAATGGCATCAAGACGGATGAGCATGGCCGCACCAGCGATCCATATATCTGGGCCGCGGGCGACTGTGCCTCCTTCCCGCATCAGGGCGGTCGGTTGCGTCTGGAATCCGTGCCCAATGCGATTGATATGGCCGAATGCGTGGCCGAGAACATCATGGGCGAAGGCAAAACCTATGTGCCTCAACCGTGGTTCTGGTCGGATCAATATGACGTGAAACTGCAGATTGCGGGGCTGAGCACCGGGTATGACCGGATTATCACCCGTTCCGGCGACACCGAGGGCAATGTCTCGTTCTGGTACTATAAGGGCGCACAATTGCTGGCTGTGGATGCCATGAACGAGCCCCGTGCTTACATGGTCGGCAAGCGTTTGATTGATAATGGAAAAACCGCTGACCCCGAAGTGGTGGCGGATGCGGGTTCCGACTTGAAGGCCCTGCTCAAGCCTTGAGGATCATCGGCGGAGAGTTTCGCGGACGTCGCCTTGCCAGTGTCGGCAAGGGCGACACGGGCGCGCATTTGCGCCCCACTTCGGACCGGGTGCGCGAAAGCCTGTTCAACATTCTGGGTAACTATGGGGTGATCGAAGGCGCGCATGTCCTGGACCTGTTTGCCGGGACTGGCGCGCTGGGGCTTGAGGCGCTGTCGCGCGGGGCCGAGAGCGTCACTTTTGTTGAAAATGGCCGCGCGGGTCAAAAGCTGTTGGGCGAGAACATTGCGCTGTGCCGCGCCAAGGATCGCACCAGGGTGCTGGCCCGTGATGCCCGCCGGATCGGCGCCGGAACGCCCCATGATCTGATCTTTCTCGACCCGCCTTATGGCAAGGCACTGGGAGAAGCGGCGTTGGAGGTGGCGTTGACGGGCGGCTGGCTTGCCCCCGGGGCCTTGGTGGTTTGGGAAGAAAGCGCCGAGGTTGCCGTCCCTTCTGGCCTGACCCTGCAGGACGAGCGGCGATATGGCGACACGGTGATACGGATATTCACCTTGGATTAACCGCGATCAGCCAGTGTGACGGGACATGACATGGAAAGGTCCCAGATGCTGTCGAACCGCCATCCTGCCGATGAACTGGCCGAATTACGTATGCAAATCCGCAGGCTGAAGGCGCGCGAGAATGATCTGCGCAAGGCGTTGCTGCACGGCACCTGCGGGTTGCTGGGGGATGATCACCGTGTGGTCATGCACAAACAACGGCGTCGGGTGTTTTTGAAAGACCGACTGCCCCAACATGTGTTGTCTGATCCTGATCTGTGGGAAACGCGCTATGTCACCGCCCTGAAGACCGAGAAAAGACTGGCTTTGCGCGCGGTGCGTCCCGGTGATCCGGTGCTGATGCAAGAAAGAACGGACGACTGGGGCACGCCCGCGTTCGAGGTGATCGAGGGCAATCGCTCAGCGCATCAATTCGGGTAGATCACCGGTCAGCCCAGCGGCCTCGCGAATGAAGGACCGGCGTAGCCCGGGCATGGCATTCAGGGCGCCCATACCGATATCCCGCGCAGCGCGCAGGATTGGATTGTCGTTTGAAAATAGCCGGTTGGTCAGGTCGGTGGTGATCGCCAGGGTCGTCGTGTCGAACCGCCGCCATTGCTCATAGCGGGCCAGAACATCGCTCGCGCCATAGTCTTCGCCGCGCCGCAGGGCATGGGTGATCACCTCGGCCAATGCGCCCACGTCACGCAGCCCTGCATTCAGACCCTGACCCGCAATCGGGTGCAGCCCATGCGCGGCATCGCCGATCAACGCCATTCGTTCGGCCACAAAACTGTCGGCGACAGTCAGGTTTAGCGGATAGGTAAACCGCTTGCCGCGTAGCTTGATCGCGCCCAGAAAATCACCGAACCGGGGGCGCAGAACTTCCATGAAATCCGCATCCGACAGGGCCGCGAACTGGGCGGCGGTCTCGTCCGTTTCCGACCACACAATCGAACTGACATTGCCGGGCAAGGGCAGGATGGCCAGCGGGCCGGGAGGCATGAAAAACTGATGCGCGATGCCGTTATGGGGCAATTCATGCTCAATCGCGGCGACCAGCGCGGTTTGCCCATAGCTCCAACCGGTGCGGGTGATCCCGGCACGTTCGGCGGTGTCCGAGCGCCGCCCGTCCGATCCGATGAGCAGACGGCCCGACAAGGTCTTGCCAGTGGCCAGTGTCAGGGTGACGCCCTGCGGCGTGGTCTCTTGGGCGACAACTTCCTTGCCCGACAAATGCGTGATTGCGTTGTTTTCTTTCATCGCGTCCAGAAATGCAGCACGCAAAAAACGATCTTCCAGCATATGGCCCATCGGGCCTTCCTCGATCTCGGCGTGATCGAAATGCAGGAAAAAAGGCGCGGCCCCTTCGCCCGCGCGCCCATCCGACACCTTGATTTCCAGCATGGGCTGCGCGTTTTCCGCCACACGCTCCCAGATGCCAATTGCCGACAGCAACCGCACCGAGGCCAGCGCCAACGCGTAAGACCGTCCATCAAACGCCGCGTTTTTGCGGGCCTTGATGGTCAACGCGTCAATCACCGTCACGCTCAACCCGGATTGCGCCAGGGCCAGCGCCAGGGCCGGGCCATTCAGTCCGCCGCCAACGATCAAAATATCCGAGTCGTATGTCATGCCTCTTCTTAGGGCGGGCATTCCGGGATTGTCCATGCGCCCTAGCGCCGCTAGCGTGGTTTGAACGCGCAAAAGGGGGTGAGCGATGCAAGATTGGCTGAGCATGACAGCGGCGGATTTGGGGCGTGGCATTGACACGGGCGCGATTGATCCCGTGACGCTGACCCAAACTTATCTGGATGCGATTCAAGCGCACCCCCATACAGACAAGATATACTCGGCTGTGACCGCAGATCGCGCGCTGTCCGAGGCTGAGGCTGCCAAAGAGCGCGCAGATGCAAAGTTACGTCTGGGGCCGCTTGATGGTGTGCCGATCAGTTGGAAGGATCTGTTTGACAGCGCGGGCACTGCCACCGAGGCGGGCAGCACCCTGTTGAAAGGCCGTGTGCCGATGCGCGACGCAACCGTATTGCGCACCGCGACGATGGCGGGGCTGGTTTGTCTGGGCAAAACCCATATGAGTGAGCTGGCGTTTTCCGGTTTGGGGCTGAACCCCTCAACCGCCACACCGCCTTGCGTGAATGATGAGGCGGCCGTGCCCGGCGGATCGTCGTCAGGCGCCGGAGCCAGCGTTGCGTTCAATCTGGCCGCCTGCGGAGTCGGCAGTGACACGGGCGGTTCTGTGCGCATCCCGTCAGCTTGGAACGATCTTGTAGGGCTCAAAACCACGTCGGGCCGGGTGTCATTGGGTGGCGTTGTGCCGCTTTGCGCGCGGTTTGACACGGTCGGTCCGTTGTCACGTTCGGTCGAGGATTGCGCGCTGATGCTGGCCGCGCTGGAAGGGGGCAAACCGGCGGATTTGCGCGGTGTATCGTTGAAAGGCATGCGGTTCGCGGCGCTACAGACGGTGGTTTTGGATGATGTCCGCGACGGGCCGATGGCCGCCTATATCAATGCCATGACCCGATTGGAGGCTGCGGGTGCAACGATCGAGAAAATCGAGGCACCCGAAGTGGCCGAGGCCATGCCGATGTCTGGAATTCTATTCACATCAGAAGCTTACGGAACCTGGGCCGACGTGATCGAGGCCGCGCCCGACAAGATGTTCGCCCCTATTCTGGAGCGTTTCCGGTCGGGCAAGGCCTTCACTGCCGCCGATTATGTTGCTGCCTGGCAAAAGCTGGATTCGTTGCGGGTGCAGTGGCATGCTCGGGTGGCAGGGTATGACGCGGTGCTGATGCCCACAGCCCCGATCCTGCCGCCGGATCGTGAGCGATTGATGCGCGATGAAGACTATTACGTCACCGAAAACCTGCTGGCTTTGCGCAACACGCGGGTCGGTAACCTGATGGGGCTGAGTGCCGTCAGTCTGCCCACAGGCGTGCCCAGTTGCGGGATCATGCTATGCGGTAAACCTTTCGGAGAAGAGGCGTTGTTGCGCGTGGCTTCTGCGGCAGAGGCGGCGCTTGGCGTGACTTAACCGCTTGGAATCAGATGTTTTTGCCTGAAAGGGCCGGGATTTGGTAAAAAGGCCACAATTCGCCCGAGCAAGGCGGTTTTTGTTGGACGGCGCGCGGCATTTTCGGTAATTTTGAAGAAACGGGGCGATAAACGACCCCGAAACCGAGGCAGTTTTAGATGTTTCCCGAGCGGTTTTCGAACCTACCGGCCTATGCGTTTCCGCGTTTGCGGAGCCTTCTCGACGTCCATGAACCGGGCGGCGAGGTGATGCATATGACCATCGGCGAACCGAAACATGCCTTTCCCCCGTGGGTGATGGATGTGATCGCCGAGCATAGCGCGGGCTTTGGACAATATCCGGTAAATGAAGGCCATGAGGGCCTGTTGCGCGCGCATTGCGACTGGGTGAAGCGGCGTTATGGCGTGGCGCTTGAGCAGAGTAATGTGATGGCGCTGAACGGCACGCGCGAGGGGTTGTACAACGCGATGATGGCGCTGTGCCCGGAAACCAAGGGCGGGAAGCCGAAGGTGCTGCTGCCCAATCCATTCTACCAAGTCTACATGGTTGCCGCGATCAGCGTTGATGCAGAGCCGGTATTTTTGCCCGCAACGCGCGAGACGGGGCATTTGCCAGATTTCTCGGCGCTTTCTGATGATGTGTTGAACAATGTGGCCGTGGCCTATCTGTGTTCGCCCAGCAATCCGCAGGGCGCTGTGGCCAGCCGCACCTATTGGCGCGAGTTGATCGCGCTTGCAGAACGCTTTGATTTCAAGATCTTCGCGGATGAATGCTATTCCGAGATTTACCGCGACGAAGCACCTGTGGGTGCGCTGCAGGCCGCGCATGAAATGGATGCCGATCCCGAACGCGTTGTGATTTTTCACAGCCTGTCCAAACGCTCGAACCTGCCGGGCTTGCGCAGCGGGTTTGCTGCGGGCGGGCCGGAAAGCATCAAACGCATGCGCCAGCTGCGCAATTATGCGGGGTCGCCTTTGCCGATGCCGTTGCAATATGCGGCCGAGAAGGTTTGGGATGACGAGGCGCATGTGGTTGAAAACCGCCGCCTTTATCAGGAAAAATACGCCCGCGCCGATGCGATCATGGGCAATGTGCCGGGTTATACCAGCCCCGAGGCCGGGTTTTTCCTGTGGCTTCCGGTCGAAGATGGCGAGACCGCAACACTCAAAGCATGGCAAGAGACAGGCGTGCGGGTTCTGCCCGGCGCGTATCTCAGCCGCGAGGCCGGGGGGCAAAACCCGGGCCAGGGATATATTCGGGCCGCCCTGGTGGCCCCAACAGACGAGATGGAGCACGGCCTGACCCGGCTGCGCGACTGTCTCTGGCAATAAAAGGACGAGGGACGAGATGGCATATCAGGCACGCGGCGGGCGCGACCCGCTTTTGGACAGCAACATGGCGGAAGCGATTGAAAAGCGCGGCAAGGAATTGCTGGGTTTGTTGCTGATCGCCGTTGCGGCTGCGGCGGCTGCGATGATTGCCTCTTACAATCCCGATGATCCCAGCTGGATGAGTGCCACGGATGCCCCGGTGCAAAACTGGATGGGCGCACTGGGTGCGACCATTGCGGCACCGCTGTTCATGATTGTGGGCTGGGGGGCGTGGGGTCTGGCGATCGTGCTGGGGGCCTGGGGCCTTAGGTTTGCCCTGCACAAGGGCCAGGAACGCGCCATTGGGCGGCTGATTTTTGCACCGATCTGGATTGCGTTTTTGTCGCTTTATGCCTCGTCTCTGACGCCAAGCGAGACGTGGGCCGCCAGCCATAGCTTTGATATGGGGGGGCTTTTCGGAAATACGGCGCTGGGGATGATCCTTGGGATTCTGCCGATCAGCGCAGCCTTGGGGCTCAAGCTGGTCTCGCTGGGTCTTGGCGTGGCGATGGTGGCTTTGGGCGCATTTGTGCTGGGCTTTTCCCGCCTGGAACTGACACGCATTGCGCGTTTCCTGGTGGTTGGTGTGATCATGACCTATGCCATGATCATGTCCGTGTTGGGCCGCGGCGCGCATGGCGCGGCCTATGCGGCGAAGGGGTTGAAAGCCCGCACCGATGAACGTCGCGCATTGCGCGCAGAAGAGGCGGAAGCCCGCGCCGCCGAATTGGCTGCGGAACAGGCCGTGGCCGCTCCTGCCCGCGTGTTGCGCGCGTCCGAGCCGCCGGTCAGCGCAGGTGATGTGGTAGACGCGAAAGCGGCGTATCGTTTGCCGGAAGAAGAAGTTGAAAAGCCGGGCGGATTGCGCGCCCTGATGCCATCCTTGATGCGCAAACCCGAGCCGATGCCCGAACCTGAATTGGTCGAGAATGGCGTGGTCGCGCATGACACGGACGCCCCCGGACAGGATCGGATCACGGCGCGGATTTCGGATGTGATCAAGACCCGCGTACGTCAAAACCCGCATGTTCAGGTTGATAGTGTCGCCCCGTTGACCAAGGGTCGTGGACGCGGCCCGCAACCTTTGGTGTTGGACACCGATCAGCCGACCCACGGGTTGCCGCCCGAGCCGCCATTGACCGCAGCCCATGTCGGCGTGCCGGTTGCGCCGCCACTGGCGGCCTCTCAGATGCATCCCGAAACCATGCCAGAAGCACCGGGTGATGCGTATGAGGCCGATCCGACGCAGCAAATGCATATCCCGGTGGCCGAACCCAAAAAAGTTGTGCAGCACCCGCCGCGCAAAGCCGTGCAACCTTCACAGAAGGCCAAGGCCGAGGCCCAGCCTGCCTTGCAGTTCGAGGAAAAACCGAAGGTGGAATACGAACTTCCACCGTTGAACCTGTTGTCGAATCCCACGGTTGTGCAGCGCCATCATCTGAGTGACGAGGCGTTGGAAGAAAACGCCCGGATGCTGGAAAACGTGCTGGATGATTACGGCGTCAAAGGCGAAATCGTCAGCGTGCGCCCCGGCCCCGTGGTGACCATGTACGAATTGGAACCGGCCCCGGGTCTGAAAGCCAGCCGCGTGATCGGGTTGGCGGACGATATCGCGCGATCAATGTCCGCGTTGTCTGCGCGGGTATCTACCGTGCCGGGCCGCAGCGTGATCGGCATCGAACTGCCCAATGAAAACCGCGAGATGGTGGTGCTGCGCGAATTGCTGTCGACTCGTGATTTTGGCGACAGCAACATGAAATTGCCGCTGGCGTTGGGCA
>Ga0316205_10002423_pt1 | contig 19447 bp, 17 predicted proteins | sample 3monthpyrite_MG_FD_204941 | JGI IMG/M metagenome (GOLD analysis project Ga0316205, IMG submission 204941) | Microbial mat bacterial communities from mineral coupon in-situ incubated in ocean water Damariscotta River, Maine, United States -... | ecosystem: Environmental > Aquatic > Marine >... | reverse complement strand
GGCCGCAATGAACCCTTCCCCGGGATCAAATACGCCAGTTTAGTTGATAATTAGATTTTAACAAATTTAATAAGATTTGGTTAAAATTCAGATATTTCCAGACGTGTATTTATTCCGATCAAACGGGTCAACTAATCTTTTCAACTGAACTTCGCGTGCTAAGCAAAGAAAGACGGTAGGCAGCAACGCATTTCGCACTAGGCAAAATCACCAACTGCGGAAAAATTAGCCGGGATTGCGGCGCAATCAAGGTTTCTCAAAGCAAAATTAGAGGTATTATTCTTCTATCATAATTGGTTACGGTTCGTTTTTAAGAGTTTCTTCACATACATAGAGCACCTTATCGGCGGGGGCGAATTTCGCAGGAGAGTGGAAAATGGCTTCCTACGTTTTGAGCGATTCTTCGGACGTGCTTATCCCAACGCGGATAACCAAATCCATGTTTGGAGGGAATGGCCTGAACGTGAATCAGGGGTTGGAAAACCCAAGTTCCGTACTTGTTGAGAATATCGACAAAATGGGCGTCAAGTCGCTTCGTTACCCTGGAGGTGGTGTGACCGAAAAGTGGTTTGATATGTCCAACCCCGAGGCCACCCTCGGCCGGTACGATGGATCATCCAGCCAAATTGTTGGGCTGTCCGATTTCTTGGATACCGCTAGCCATCTCGAAGCGGATGTGAACTTTGTATTACCGACAGTGGATGGCTTCGACATCAGCGCCGGGGAAGCGATATTGAATGGATCCTATGGGAACCGTTCCGTCAGGTCGAACTACTTGGATGAAGTGAAGAACTTCGTCTGGTACTTAATGGACAAGGCAGATCAAAAGGGTGTTCACCTCACATCGATAGAAATCGGCAATGAATTCTGGGGCAGTGGCTTTATGACGTCCTCTGAATATGGTCGGTTGGCCGGAGCTATGGCCGTCGCGATTGAAGAAGCATATCTGGCTCGAGGCGTCCAAATTGGTGATCAGCCCAAGATCGTCGTTCAGACCATTTCGTCTGCCGGGGTTTTCTCACCGAGAGAAGACCAAACGGTCTTCGTAAAATCGATCGAAGACGAAGATTCTGGGGAAACCTACTACGAATTCTACGACAGCGATGCGGCTGGCCTGGTTGCAGCTGTGATCCCTGGTCAAGGTGATGCACGCACTCAAAACGCAGCCTTAGTTGCACAGATAAACTCTGTGCCTGGAGCAGCTGACGCAATCGATGCCGTATCCGACCACCTTTATGGAAAGAAGGGATTGGATGGCATTGATGAAGGGCAGGATGCGGGATTCAAGGAACTGAATAGATTTATTGAGTATCTTGATCGCTCAGGCGACTTGCCGCCGTTGGAACTCCACGTAACGGAATGGAACGCGAAAGCCGATGACGGGAATCGGGTGTACGAAAACAATAAGGGCTCCGAGGGAGCAGCCCTAATGGTCGAAGTTTTCTATGAGCTCGCTTCTAATGGCATAACATCTGCCCAAGTTTGGCCTCTAGAGGGTGGTTCGCTGAACACGGCTTTGTCGTTCTTGGACGGCGATGGGCAATCTGTTCCTGGGCTTTCGTTCTTCGGAGAAATGTTCCGGTTGATGAGCGAGAGCCTGATTGGCCTCGAAGCAAGTCTGGACTTCTCGGTCCAAGATGAAATCGACGTGCACGGCTTTTCAAGTAACCGGCGTGACGTTTTTTTTGTTTCCGAACGAAGTGGTCGCGACTCTTTGGTCGAATTGCAGCTCGCCGAAATCCTTCAGGGCGACAGGTATTTGATTACCGAAACTCGTTTGACCGACGGCGACACAGATGGAACCGATTCAGGCGTTGAACCAATCGTAACGGTAGCGGGTGGGTACACAACAACAGCCAATTCTGTCGCGATAGAATTGGAGGCGAGATCCAACACAAGAATTGAAGTCACATACATAACTGATGGCGATGATCGAATCTCTGGTAGAGAGGGGGATGATCGCTTCTTTGGCGGCGCCGGAAATGACACGCTGACTGGCTATGAAGGCAACGACACTGTGTTCGGGGAAGGTGGATTTGATACCATTTTTGGCGGTCGTGGGGATGACTACCTGGACGGCGGACACCAAGCAGACAATCTTTTTGGAAAGAGTGGTAACGACACCATTATTGGCGACAATGGGCGCGATAGGCTGTTTGGTGGCACTGGAAATGACCTACTCTATGGAGGAGATGGCAATGATGTGTTGTTCGGGGATGAGGGCTCAGACTACTTGTATGGTGGTTTGTCTGATGACTTAATCCATGCTGGGAAAGGCGATGATCTCATCTTTGGCGGCATGGGATCAGACGTTCTCAATGGCAACCTGGGTTCTGATGTACTGAATGGAGGCGAAGGAAGAGACTACCTAGACGCAGGAGCGGGCTTTGATACCTTGGTTGGTGGTGCAGGTGACGATACTCTTACCGGAGGCTCAAATTGGGATGTGTTCGTCTTCGAAGATGGATTTGGGAAAGACATTGTCTATGATTTCGATGTTGAGAACCAGTTTGAAAAAATTGATTTGTCAGGCGTTCAATCGATCACAGACTTTGATGATCTGGCTATCTATCATCTTCGAGAGTTCGACTCACGAGAGGAAATTTTCTCTCGACCTAGTGGCACTTTGATCGAGGACGGGCTGGGCAACTCGATTCTCTTGTTCAGGGTTGAAGTTGCTGATTTATCCGCCGATGACTTCATCTTCTGAGCGACACTGGCTGTGGATTTCCAGATATGGCGGTTCCGATTTGGCAGTTTTTTCACAACCGTCTCTGGCCCATCGGGAAAACGGATTCCCGAACCGAAGGCGGGTATCCACTGTAGCGATGACGCTCAAACGTCGTGGTGTCGAAACGCGCTCGATAATTGGCGCGCAAGGCGCTGAGATTGATCGCGTCCTGTTGCACAATATCCAGCACGCGCGTGATTGGTATCGTCGGATCGTTTGTGGTTAGAGCTTCTCGGAGGTCATGGCCACTTCTGGTACAAGTCCCAGCCGCTTGCGCAATTTTCTGCAGCTGGCCTTCCTGGCACCCGACCTGTTGACCGGCATCACAACCGGCACACAGCCGACCGGGTTCGCCAGCGAATGGGTCAAGACGCACACCCTCCCTTCAGACTGGGATGCACAGTGCAGGCTCTTCGAAGCGCTTTAGAGATCTCGAAGCCCGGGGTGCTCAAGGCGCCCGCCCAAGCACCAAAGAGCGGTCCGCCTCTTTGCTTATCAGAGACACGCGCCCAGAATCTGCGCCAAACGGCGGCCAGTACTGTCTCCAACTCACACAGCACATCCATCACCGCCTGAAAGTACGGGGAATGAGGTTGGAGCGTTTACTTTATAAAACAACGCTTTGTAGGTGGCGGAGGAGGTGGGATTCGAACCCACGGAGGGCGTTAACCCTCGCCGGTTTTCAAGACCGGTGCATTCGACCACTCTGCCACTCCTCCGGTGGCCGCTGACTACACCGCGACCTCGGGATAGGGAAGAGTTCTTGTTGAGGTGACCGGCCCCGGGCCGGCACCGGATTGCCGGTGATCCGCCTCTTGCGCAACAGGCATGTTCTCCGCGCTCCGGTCATGCGATAGAAGAGAGAGGACCACCGGAGGGCGCACGTGTTCCGTAGACATCTCGCAGGCTGGGCGCTGGCCGTTTTCACCGTCGTCACCCTTTCGGGCACCCTGAGCCGGGCGGCAGAGGTTCTGTTGCGCGCACCCGGTGCCACCCGAGCGTTGGCCGAAGACCTGAGGGCATCCTCTCTGAGTGTTCAAGCCTCCGGAAAGAATGATATTTCCGCTCAGGATGTATTGGCGGCGGCGCAGGCGGATTACGGGCGTCTGACCGGCGTTCTCTATGCTGCCGGCTACTATGGCGGGGTGATTTCCATTCGGGTCGACGGGCGCGAGGCGGCGACGATTCCCCCCTTGTCGAGCCCGCGCCGAATCGACCGCATCGATGTCACGGTCGAGCCAGGCCCCGCCTTTCGGTTTTCACAGGCGCGCATTGCGCCGCTGGCGTCCGGAACCCGGATGCCCGAAGGGTTTCGCCGTGGCGGCGTGGCCCGAGGCGATCTGATCCGCGATGCGGCCCAGGCCGGGATCGACGGCTGGCGCGATGTCGGCCATGCCAAGGCGGGTATCGCCCGTCAGAACATCATCGCAGATCACCGGACCAGCGACCTTCTGGTGGATGTGGGCATCGCGCCCGGTCCCCGGCTGACCTTCGGAAACCTCCTGATCGCCCAACCTGGCCGCGTGCGCCCCGACCGCATCCGCGAGATCGCAGGGCTGCCCAGCGGCGAAGTCTACTCACCTGAAAAGGTTGATAAATCCGCGCAAAGACTGCGTCGCACGGGGGCCTTTCGCTCGGTTGCGCTTGAGGAAAACGAGGCGATAGGGCCGGGCGACACGCTGGATGTCACGGCCCAACTGACGGATGCCAAACGGCGTCGCATCGGCTTTGGCGCCGAAATCTCTTCGCTGGAGGGCCTCACGCTGTCGGGGTTCTGGCTGCACCGCAATCTTCTGGGCGGTGCCGAGCGCCTTCGCGTGGATGTCGAAGTCGGCGGCATCGGCGGCAATTCAGGCGGAGAGGATTACAAGCTGTCGACCCGCTTCGAGCGCCCGGCCACCCTGACGCCCGACACCAGCCTCTATCTGACTGCCGTGGCAGAGGAACTGGACGAACCGGACTATCGCGAGCGGTCCTTCCGCCTGGGGGCCGGGCTGAGCCATATCTTTTCGGACACGCTGACCGGCGAGATCGGCCTGGCCTACAGATACTCCGAGATTGATGATGACCTGGGATCGCGCAGCATCGGGCAGGTCGTTTTCCCGACGCGCCTGACCTGGAACAAGCGCGACAACGCCCTGGATGCCACGAGGGGGGTCTTTGTGGATATTCAGGCCGACCCGTTTTTCGCGCTCGACAGCAACGCCTCGGGCGCGCGCCTGTTCACGGACCTGCGCGCCTATCGCAGCTTTGGTGCCAGCAAGGGCCTGACCTTTGCGACCCGCGCCCAGATCGGTACCGTAGCGGGGGCCAGCACCACGGAGTTTCCGCCTGCGCTGCTGTTCTTTTCAGGCGGGGCAAACACGGTGCGCGGTCAGCCCTATCAGTCGCTGGGCATCGACATCGGGGGCGGGCGGCGCATTGGTGGGCGGTCCTTCATGGCCTTCAGTGCCGAGATGCGGGCCGAAGTGAGCGAGAAGTTCGAGATCGTGACCTTTGCCGACACGGGTTTTGTCGGGGAGGATGCACTGGGACGCGGCACCGGACGATGGCACAGCGGTGCGGGTCTGGGGGGGCGTTATGCGACTCCGCTGGGCCCGATTCGCGTTGACGTGGCGACGCCGCTGGACAGCGGTGCCGGGTCCGAGTTCGAGCTTTACATAGGGATCGGACAGGCATTTTGAGGTGGTTTGCACATATCCTGATGGCCCTGTTGGTCGTGGCCTTTCCCGCGTTCTCCCAGGACAGCGACACGCGGGAGCGTGGCTATCTTCAGGCCTATCTCGAGGACAACCTGTCCGGGGCCGGTCGCGAGGTACGAATAACCGGATTTGCCGGCGCGCTTTCCTCCGAGGCCTCGATAGAAGAGTTGACCATCGCCGATGAAAAGGGCGTCTGGATCACCCTGAAAACCGTTGTGCTGAACTGGAACCGAAGCGACCTGCTGGCCGGGCGACTCAATGTCACCAGCCTGACGGCCAAGGAAATCCTGCTGCCCCGATTGCCCGAGACCGAGGACGGTCTGTCACCGGATGCAGCCGTGGCACGCGAGTTCAAGCTGCCGGAGCTTCCGGTCGCTGTCGAGATCGGCAAGATCAACGCCGAGCGTGTCGTCCTGGGCAAACCGGTGATCGGGTCGGAAGTGGAAATCTCGTTGGAAGGCAAGGCCTCGCTGGCGGAGGGCCAAGGGGACGGTGCGCTCGACATCTTGCGCAGCGACGGCAAGGGCAAGCTCACACTTGCGGTGTCCTATGTGGACGAGACGGAGACGCTCGCTGTGGCCCTTGATGCGCGCGAGGATCAGGGCGGCATCGCCGCGACGTTGCTGGGTATTCCGGGTCAGCCTGCCCTGAGCCTTGGTATCGAGGGGCAAGGGCCTCTTTCGGATTTTCTGGCGAATGTGGCGCTGACGTCGGCCGGCGATTTGCGGTTGTCGGGCAGCCTGCGCGTGTTCGACGCCAAAACCGATCCTGAAACCCCGGCGGACACGGTATCGGAGCGGTGGTTCACGGCTGATCTGAAGGGTGATCTCGCCCCTCTGTTCGAACCTCAGTACCAGGCGTTTTTCGGTGAGGAAAGCCACCTGAAACTGACCGGTATGCGGGCTGAGGATGGTGCGCTGGAAATCGTCGACCTTTCGCTCGGGGCAGAAGCACTGAACGTGACCGGTGCGCTGGGCCTTGATGCCGACGGCTGGCCCAAACATTTCCGGTTGACGGCCGATCTGGGCACCAAAGAGCGGCTGCGGCTTCCGCTGGCCGATGCCGAGACGTGGATCGAGCGCGCGCGCATCGAGGGGCGTTTCGACGCGACAAGCGGCGACGAGTGGCAGGCTGACATCAGCATTGACGGCCTTGCGCGGGACGGGCTCGACATCGCTTCGGGAACCCTGGAGGCCGTCGGGCGGATTTCGCGCGACAGGCCAGATGACGTGACCGCGGCGTTGACCTTTACCCTGTCCGGGCTGGGCCATGACGATCCCGATACCGCCAGGGCGCTGGGGACAGGCATGGCGGGATCGACACGGCTTGGCTGGCGACGCGGCGAGCCGTTGAGGATCGAGGATCTGGATATTCGGGCGGGAGATGTCGCCGTCACCGGGGCGGGGCGGATCGACGGGCTTGCCGAAGGGTTCCCGGCCTCGGGCGCATTGAAGTTTCAGGCCGCCGATCTTGGTCGTTTCGGACCCATGGCCGGTCGCGACCTGGCCGGGGCGATCAACGCCGAAGTCACCGGGAAGGGTGATCTTTTGGGTGGCAGTTTCGACGTTGCGATGTCAGCCGAGACCGTCGCGCTGGAAACCGCCATGCCGCGGATAGACCCGCTGTTTCGCGGGACCAGCGCGCTCGCGCTGATTGCGCGGCGCGACACCGGGGGCACCGTGATCGAGCGGCTTGTGATCGACAACGATGCGGTTGCGTTGAGCGCCAGTGCCCGGACGGACGACGAAAACGGGCGGCTGGACCTATCAGCGCGGGTGCAGGAGGTGAGCCTGGTCGAGCCTCGATTGACCGGCCCCGCCGACATCGAGGCCGGTGTTCGTTGGGTGTTTGAAGGCGACGTTACGTTCGAGACGTTGACCCTCGGGGTTGCCGATGCGGTCCTGACGGCCACTGGTGAATTGTCGCCGACGGTCCCCGGGATGCCAGCCACGGGCAAGGTGACGGCGACGGTTCGCGACGCCAGTCGGTTTTCCGCCCTTGCGGGACGGCGTCTGGGTGGGCGTGCCGAGGTCACGGCAACAGGCAGGGGTTTGATCACGGGGAACGAGCTGCGGCTGACGACACGTATTGCGGGGCAGGACCTCGCAACCGGGATTGCGCAGCTTGATACGCTGCTGCGTGGTGCCGTTCTGATCGAGGCCGAAGGCGCACGGACGCCCGATGCGCTTGATCTGCGCAAGGTGTCGTTTGCTTCGCCCAGGCTGACGCTGACGGCTGACGCGGTGGATGACAGTATCAGTGCGCCGCTCGACATCCGGATGCGCCTGGCCGATCTCGGGCTCTACGCGCCGGAGCTGCGCGGACCGCTGGAGGCCAGAGGGCATGTCGATCTGATCGGCCCCGATGCCAAGCGGATCGGTGTGACACTGGATGTGACGGGGCCCGGCGGCACCCGCGCCGACATCCGGGGCGATGTTTTCGACCTGGGCGCAAGGCTCGACCTGACGGCCACCGGGCAGGCGCCTCTGGCGCTCGCCAACAGCTATATCGCACCGCGCCTTGTGCTGGGGACCGTCGGGTATGATCTGCGCCTTGCCGGGCCGCCCGCGCTCGCGTCGGTTTCCGGCACATTCCGAACGTCGGACGGCAGGCTTGCCCTGCCGAGGCTGGGGCTCGCCCTGCAGAACGTGACCGGCACGGTCGGGATGGCGTCCGGCACGGCACAGGTGGACATGCAGGGGCAGTTTCGCGATGGCGGGCGGTTCACGATGTCCGGCCCGGTTGGTCTGACGGCACCTTACCCGAGCGCGCTGAACGCCGTTTTGTCCAGTGTCCGGCTCACAGACGGGCTGATCTACTCCACGACTGCGGATGGTCCGGTCAGCGTCACCGGCCCCCTGACGGGCGGCGCCCGGATTACCGGGACCGTGACGCTGGCCGAGACGGAAATCCGCATCCCCGCCGCGGGGGCACCCAGCATGGTCGTGCTGGATGGTATGACGCATGTGAACGAGCCACCGGGGGTCAGGCAGACGCGGCGCTGGGCGGGGTTGATCCAGCCGCCCAGTCAAGCTGCGTTGGAACCGCTCGCGCTTGATCTGGTGATCGACGCGCCCCGGCGATTGTTCGTGCGCGGGCGCGGGCTGGATGCCGAGCTGGGCGGCCGGTTGCGCCTCGGCGGGACCACGAATGACGTTCAGCCCAGCGGGTCGTTTCAGCTGATCCGCGGGCGGCTGGACCTGCTTGGCAAACGGCTCACGCTGACGGAAGGGCTTGTGGACTTGCGTGGAGCGCTTGATCCCTACCTGAGATTTGTCGCCGAGAGCACGGCTGCAGATGTCATCGTGCGGATCGTCATCGAAGGGCTGGCCAGCGACATGCGCATCTCGTTCACCTCCGAACCCGAACTGCCTGAAGAAGAGATCGTCTCGCAGCTTCTGCTGGGGCGCGGGCTGGACAAGATTTCGCCATTCCAGGCGGCCCAGCTGGCTTCGGCGATTGCCACGCTTGCGGGCCGGGGCGGTGACGGTATCGTCGGGCGGTTGCGCGGGGCGATCGGCCTTAGCGACCTGGATGTGACCTCGACCGAAGACGGCAATACCCAGGTGCGCGCCGGGGCCTACCTGTCGGACAACGTCTATTCGGAAGTGACCGCCGACAGCGAAGGCCGCCGGGAGATCAACCTCAACCTCGATGTTTCGCCGACGGTCACGCTGAAGGGCGGGGTCGGGAATGATGGGAGCACGGGCCTCGGGATTTTCTTCGAAAAGGACTACTGATCCGGCGGCAAATCAACCCGGACACCGAAGCGCCAGACGCATCCCGCAAGGAGATACCACCAGTGCCCGATGTCATGTTTTCGGCGAACACAGGTTATCTTTGGTCGGAGCGGCCATTTCTCGAACGCATACGCCAGGCGCGCAGGCAAGAGTTCCACGCGGTCGAGTTTCATGACGAAGCGCAGAGCACGGATCGCGCGGCGCTGCGGGATGTGCTGGCCGAAACCGGCCTTCCGGTGGTCGGACTCAATGTCCGGATGGGAGGCACGTTCGGCTGTGCGGCCGTTGCGGGCGCGCGCGATCAGGCGCGACGGGACATTGACGAGGCCATCGAACTGGCCGCGGATATTGGCGCGAGAGCGGTACACGTTCTGGCCGGGCTGACATCTGACCCGCAGGCCCTCTCATGCTATCGAGACAACCTGCGCCATGCGCTGGCCCAGTCCGATCTGACCATCCTGATCGAGCCGATCTGCCCTCAACAGGTGCCCGGCTATGCTCTGGGCACCGTGGGACAGGCTGCTGCGATCCTGGCCGAAATAGAGCATCCGCGGCTGAAAATCCTTTTTGACTGCTATCATGTTCATCATGTTACGGGCGATGTTGCCCGGACCTTCGAAGCACATGCCGCGGAGATCGGACATGTGCAGATTTCCGCGGCTGAAAACCGGGCTGAGCCCTGGCCCGGGGTGTTGAATTATGCCGAGCTGGTGCCCGGTTTCATCGCCCGGGGCTACACCGGTGTTTTCGGATGCGAATACCGCCCCGAAACGGATACCGATGCGGGCCTGGGGTGGCGCGATCAGTTCTGATCCGGCGTGACATGCCGCAAGGTGTTCCGGCTCCGCGAAAAAGTTCGCTGGCGGCAAGGGGTACCCAAGAGCCTGCAATCGGGATGACACATGTAAGAGACCCGTGCAAAGCACGCGCCGTGCGGGTCCGGGGGTGGCCAAAATTGCCTATCGTCTCCGCAGCCACCTTGTGGTTAAACTTCGACAAACCGGAAAATCAGGGGAGCCGAACACATGAAGACATATCTGGCCGCAGCGCTGGCAACGACCATTCTGGCGACGTCGTCCATGGCCGAGAGCCTCAAGGTCGGCATGATAACAACGCTGTCGGGCGGCGGAGCCGGATTGGGCATAGACGTGCGCGACGGGTTCATGCTGGCCATCAAGCAATCGGGCCGGGACGACATCGAGGTCGTGATCGAGGACGATCAGCGCAAGCCCGACATCGCCGTGCAGTTGTCCGACAAGATGATCCAGTCCGAAAAGGTCGATGTCATGACCGGCATCATCTGGTCGAACCTTGCCATGGCCGTGGTGCCTTCGGCGGTCAGTCAGGGTGTGTTTTACCTGTCTCCCAATGCAGGCCCTTCGGCGCTGGCCGGCAAAGGCTGTAACGAGAACTACTTCAACGTGGCCTGGCAGAACGACAACCTGCACGAGGCCGCAGGTGCCTATGCCAACAGCGCGGGCTACAAGAAGAGTTTCATCCTCGCGCCGAATTATCCGGCGGGTCAGGATGCCCTGACCGGGTACAAACGGTTTTTCGAGGGTGAGCTGGCCGGTGAAATCTATACCCAGCTTGGTCAGACGGATTATGCCGCCGAGATCGCGCAGATCCGCGCCTCGGATGCCGACAGCGTGTTTTTCTTCCTGCCCGGCGGCATGGGGATTTCCTTCCTCAAGCAATATGCCGACAGCGGCGTGGACAAGCCCGTTCTGGGTCCGGCCTTCAGCTTCGATCAGGGTATCCTGCAGGCCGTGGGCAGCGCGGCGCTGGGTGTGGTGAACACGTCGCAGTGGAGCAAGGACATCGACAACCCGACCAACGCCGCCTTTGTGGAAAGCTTCCAGGCCGCGTATGGCCGCCTGCCCTCGCTCTATGCGAGCCAGGGGTTCGATACGGCCAACCTGCTGGTCTCGGCGCTTGAAGCCGCCTCGCCCGATGATGCCGACGCGTTTCGCGCGGCCCTGAAAGCGGCGAATTTCGACAGCACGCGGGGGGATTTCCGCTTTGGTCCGAACAATCATCCGGTGCAGACGATCTATGCCCGCGAGGTGATCCTGGAGGGCGAGGTCTTTACCAACCGGATCATTGGCACGGCGCTTGAAGACCATTCGGACGCCTATGCCGGCGAGTGCAAGATGTAAGACCGTTCAGGCCCTCCGGTCCGATCCGGGGGGCCTGAACCCTTATCTCGCCCCATGTCCGCGCTTCTGATTATCGAGCAGGTTCTGAACGGCCTGCAATTCGGGGTCATGCTGTTTCTTATGGCGGCGGGGCTGACGCTGATTTTCGGTGTCATGGGGCTGATCAACCTGGCGCACGGGTCGTTCTACATGGTAGGGGCCTTTGCCGCCGCCGCTGTGGCCGCAGCGACGGGATCGTTCATGCTGGCGCTGGCTGCGGCGATGGCTGCCGCCGCCCTGGCCGGCGCGCTGGTCGAGATGGTGGTGATCCGGCGGCTCTACCGCGCGGCGCATCTGGACCAGGTGCTGGCCACCTTTGCGCTGATCCTCATCTTTTCCGAAGGTACGCGCTGGATATTCGGATCGTTTCCGCTTTTCCTGGACACGCCGGGCTATCTTTCGGGGCCGATCAGTTTGCCGGGGGGCATCCAGTATCCGTTGTACCGTATCGCGTTGATCGGGGTCGGGATCGCGGTGGCGCTGGGTCTGTGGTACCTGTCGGCGCGCACCCGGCTGGGCATTCGCATCCGCGCCGGTGAGAACGACCGCGAGATGATCGCGGCATTGGGCGTGGACATCTCGAGGCTCTACACGCTGGTCTTTGCCCTGGGGGCCGCACTGGCGGGGCTGGCGGGCGCGCTGGTGGGTGCGATCCAGTCGGTGCAGGTGGGGATGGGCGAGCCGGTGCTGATCCTGGCCTTTGTCGTCATCGTCATCGGCGGCATAGGGTCCGTCAAAGGGGCCTTTGTCGCCGCCCTGCTGGTAGGGCTGACCGACACGCTGGGCGGGATATTCCTGCCCGAGCTCTTCAAGCTCTTCATGGAGAGCGGGGCGGCCACGCAGACCGGCTCGGCGCTGGCCTCGATGGCAGTCTACATCCTGATGAGCGTGGTGCTGGTCTGGCGGCCCACCGGCCTGTTCGGGGCGCGGACCTGATGCCCGAACGTCTGATCAACGTGCTTGTGCTGGCCGGGTTCCTGGCCGTGCCGCTCTGGGCGTTGGCCGCGGACGAGCCCTTTACCATAACGCTGGCTACCCGCGCGGCCATCCTGGCGCTGGCGGCGGTGGGGCTGAACATCGCGCTGGGGATCGGCGGCCTGGTGAGCCTGGGGCACGCCGTCTTCTTCGGGCTGGGCGGCTATGCGATGGGCATCCTGGCGTATCATGCCCAGACCTACAGCGCTCTGGAACTGGGACCGCTGAGCATTGCGGGCACCAAATCGATGCCGGTCATCTGGCTTGCCGCCATAGCCAGCGCGGCGCTGGCCGCGCTGGTCATTGGCTGGCTGAGCCTGCGCACGGCGGGGGTTTATTTCATCATGATCACCCTCGCCTTCGGGCAGATGTTCTTCTACTTCGCCATCTCCTGGAGCGCCTATGGCGGCGAGGATGGCCTGTCGATCTACGTGCGGAACGGGTTTCCGGGGCTGAACACGCTGGTCCCGATCCAGTTCTTCGGCCTGTGCCTTGCCCTTCTGTGTGGCGCACTGGTGCTGCATTGGCGCCTTCGCGCCTCGCCTTTTGGCCTGGCGCTGAACGCCGCGCGGCAGGTGCCCGAGCGGGTGGCCACGGTGGGGCTGGATCCGGTGCGTCTGAAGCTGGTGGCCTTCGTGATCTCGGGTGCGATCACGGGGTTGGCGGGTGCGCTGTTTGCCGATCTCAACCGGTTCGTCAGCCCCACGATGTTCAGCTGGCAGCTGTCGGGCGAGTTGATCATCCTGATTGTCATCGGAGGCGTGGGGCGGCTGATGGGGCCAGTCATCGGGGCCGCGCTTTTCGTGCTGCTTGAATATTGGCTGGGGGGGATGACCGAGTTCTGGCAGATTTGGCTGGGCGTCGTTCTGCTGCTGATCGTGCTCTTTGCGCGGGGGGGCATCCTGGGGCTGCTGACGGGGCGGGAGGGCGCGCATGTCTAAGCCGGTGCTGGCTACAAGGAACCTGGTGAAATCCTTTGGCGCGCTGCGGGCCACGGATGATGTCTCGGTCGATCTGCGGTCGGGTGAAATCCATGCCGTAATCGGGCCCAACGGGGCGGGCAAGTCGACGCTGATCGGACAGATATGCGGGGCTTTGCGTCCCGACGCGGGGCGGGTCGAGGTCGCGGGCCGGGACGTCACTCCGCTGGGTACACAGGCGCGGGCCCGGGCCGGGCTGGCACGGACATTCCAGATTTCGGCGCTGGCGATGGAGGATTCAGTGCTGGAAAACGCCCTGCTGGGCGCATTGGGCCAGAGCCGCCGCCCATGGCGCATGATCCGTCCCGTCACCGCCGACGCGGACCTGAACGCGCGCGCGATGAGCGCGCTGGAACGGGTCGGGCTGGTCGATCTGGCGCAGCATCGCACCGCCGATCTGAGCCATGGCCAGCGCCGTCAGCTCGAGGTCGCCGTGGCCCTGACACAAAGCCCCGGGGCCTTCGTGATGGACGAGCCGATGGCGGGGCTGGGCGCGGAAGGGTCCAAGGCGATGACCGGCTTTCTGGACGGGTTGCGGACCGAGGCGCCGATCCTGCTGGTCGAGCATGACATGGACGCGGTCTTTGCCCTCGCGGACCGGATCAGCGTGATGGTCTATGGCCGCATCATCGAGACCGGGCCGGTCAGCCAGATACGCGGCTCGGAGGCGGTGCGCGAGGCGTATCTGGGAGAGGAGGCATGAGACTTTTGGAGGTCAGGGGATTGACCGCATCCTATGGCCCGGTCCCCGCGTTGTTTGGTGTCGACCTGGAGGTGGCCGAGGGCGAGGTGGTGGCCCTTATGGGACGCAACGGAATGGGCAAGACGACGACGGTCAAGGCGATCTGCCGCATGTTACCCTCGCAGGGGCATCTGCGGCTGGACGGTGTGGACCTTCATGGTCTGCCCAGCCACCGCGCGGCGCGACTGGGTCTGGGTCTGGTACCCGAGGGGCGGCGCTGTTTTCGCGACCTGACGGTGACCGAGAACCTCGTGGCCGCCGCGCGGTCTGGACCCTGGTCTGTCGAGACGGTCGCAGTGCTTTTCCCGCGCCTTGGCGAACGCGGGAACCAGCGGGCCGGCTCTCTGTCGGGCGGCGAGCAGCAGATGCTGGCCATTGGCCGGGCGCTGATGACCAATCCACGGCTTCTGATCCTGGACGAGGCGACCGAGGGCCTCGCCCCCATCGTACGCCAGGAAATCTGGAACGCGATCCAGCACCTCAAGTCCGAAACCGGTATGGCGATCCTGCTGATCGACAAGTCGCTGCGCGAACTGGCCCGGCTGGCCGACCGGGCTGTGATCCTCCAGCGGGGCACAACCGCGTGGTCCGGAGACATGAACGCACTGACGCCGGATGTGACCCGGACGCTCGTGGGCGTCTGATCACCGGAACCCGGCCAACCGCAGCAACGCGACGCGCCCGAGACGGAAAATAATCTGGAAACAGTGGTGAGCCGTGCAGGATTCGAACCTGCGACCCACTGATTAAAAGTCAGTTGCTCTACCAACTGAGCTAACGGCCCACTAAGCGGCCTAATTAGAAAGAGGCGGGCAGGGGGTCAACCCCGAATCCGGTGGTTTTTCACGGCAGTGCTGGATTCAGTTCCGGCGGGGGTTTATATGCGCGCAGATGAACACACGGGACCACAGTGATCTGCCCTTCATGAAGATGCACGGGCTGGGCAACGATTTCGTCGTTGTGGATGCGCGCGCGGGCGCGTCACGGATCACGCCGGGGCTGGCCCGGGCCATAGGCGACCGGCGCCGGGGGATCGGGTTTGATCAGTTGGCGGTAATCGAAAATGGCCCTGACGCGGATGCGCATCTGACCTTCTGGAACGCCGACGGATCGCTCTCGGCGGCCTGCGGCAATGCAACGCGCTGTATCGCACGCCACATCATGGACGAGACCGGGCGAGACCGCCTGACGCTGATCACGGCGCGCGGTGCGCTGCAGGCGGTGGATGCGGGAGACGGTCTGACCTCGGTGAACATGGGCACGCCACAGCTTGATTGGCAGGAGGTCCCGCTGGCCGAAGCGATGGACACACTGGAGCTGCCCATCGAAGGCGGACCCACCGCGACCGGCATGGGTAACCCGCATTGCAGCTTTTTCGTCGAGGATGCCGAAGCGATCCAGCTGGAGACCTTTGGACTGCGTTACGAGCATCACCCGCTTTTCCCCGAGCGCACCAATGTGCAGGTGGCCAGTCTCATCGGCCCCGATCATCTGCGCATGAGGGTGTGGGAGCGGGGCGTGGGCGTCACGCTGGCCTCGGGATCGTCCTCTTGCGCCGTGGCAGTGGCCGCCGCGCGGCGTGGGCTGACCGGGCGCAAGGTGCGGATCGACCTCGACGGTGGCACTCTGATGATCGACTGGCGCGAGGACGGTGTGTGGATGACCGGCGGCACGACCCATGTTTGTGACGGGGTGATCACTGCCGCCTTCCTGGAGGCGCACCAATGAGCGCGCCGAAATTCACCACGCTGGGCTGCCGGCTGAATGCCTATGAGACCGAGGCGATGAAAGAACTGAGTACGGCGGCGGGGCTGGGCGATGCGGTGGTCGTGAACACCTGTGCGGTGACCGCCGAGGCGGTGCGCAAGGCGCGGCAGGAGATCCGGCGGCTGCGCCGGGAGAACCCCGGCGCCCGGCTGATCGTGACCGGATGCGCGGCGCAGACCGAACCCGGGACCTTCACCGCCATGGAGGAGGTCGACGCGGTCATCGGCAACACGGAAAAGATGCGCCCCGAGACCTGGGCTGGCCTGGCCGCCGATTTCATTGGCGAAACCGAACGCCTGCAGGTTGACGACATCATGAGTGTCACCGAAACAGCGGGTCACCTGATCGACGGGTTCGGCGCGCGCTCCCGGGCTTATGTGCAAGTGCAGAACGGCTGTGATCATCGCTGCACCTTCTGCATTATCCCCTATGGACGCGGCAATTCGAGGTCGGTGCCTGCTGGCGTCGTGGTGGATCAGATCAAGCGGCTGGTCGGGCGTGGATACAACGAGGTGGTTCTGACAGGTGTGGACCTCACGAGCTGGGGCGCGGACCTGCCTGCCGCGCCCAGTCTGGGCGATCTGGTGATGCGTATCCTGCGGCTGGTGCCCGATCTGCCACGGCTCAGGATCAGTTCCATCGACAGTATCGAGGTGGACGAGAACCTGATGCTGGCCATTGCGACCGAGCCGCGCCTGATGCCGCATCTGCATCTGAGCCTGCAGCATGGCGATGATCTGATACTGAAGCGCATGAAGCGCCGTCATTTGCGCGATGACGCGATCCGCTTTGCCGAAGAGGCGCGGCGTCTGCGGCCCCAGATGACATTCGGCGCCGACATCATCGCGGGCTTTCCCACCGAGACCGAGGCGCAGTTCGAGAACTCGCTGCGGCTGGTGGAGGAATGCGACCTGACATGGCTGCATGTCTTTCCCTATTCCCGGCGCGAGGGCACGCCCGCCGCGCGCATCCCCAATCAGGTCAATGGTGCTGTGATCAAGGACCGCGCCGCCCGGCTGAGGGCCGCCGGCGCCCTGCAGGTTACCCGGCACCTGACGGCACAGGTTGGGCGCGAGCACAAGGTGCTGATGGAGAACCCGCGCATGGGCCGGACCGAGCAGTTTACCGAGGTCGATTTCGGCACGGATCAACCCGAAGGGCAGATCGTGGACGCACGGATCACGACGCAGAACGGCCAGCGCCTCGTTGCGTGACCGTCGCGTGATCCCGGTCCTGTGGTCCTTTCGCCGCTGCCCCTATGCGATGCGCGCGCGGTTGGCGCTGTTTGTTTCCGGGCAAAAGGTCGAAATCAGGGAAATTCTGTTGCGCGACAAGCCGCCCGGTTTTCTTGCGACCTCGCCCTCGGCCACGGTGCCGTGTCTTGAAACCGACGCGGGGGTGATCGACGAGAGCCTCGAGATCATGCTCTGGGCGCTGGGCCGGAACGATCCCGAAAGGTGGCTGGACATGCCGGACGAGGGCCCTGACCTGATTGCCGCCTGCGACGGGGCGTTCAAGACTGCGCTCGACCTTTACAAATATGCCGCGCGCCACCCTGAAAGCGACCCGCTGGAACAGCGCATGGCGGCGGCGGAGTTCGTGCGCTCGCTTGAAAAACGGCTGTCGTCCGGTCCGTGCCTCTTTGGCGCAACCCCGACATTGGCTGACATGGCCATCCTGCCGTTCGTCCGGCAATACGCCCACGTGGACCTGGACTGGTTCAACGTCCAGCCCTGGCCAGCTGTGACACCATGGCTGGAGCGGTTCAAGGCCTCGGCGCGGTACCAGGCCATCATGCAGAAAACCCCCGTCTGGCAAGAGGGCGCTCGGGCCGAATTCTTTCCCTGACGCCTTGCGTCTTCCTGGAAAAAATACTCATCTGCGCGCGGCACCTTTGGCATCGAGGCCTGATCATGCATCCCAACCCGGCCTTTCGCGGCACGCCGCGCGAGCGGAACATGGACTTTGCCCGCGAGCAGGGGTTCGGGGTGATGGCCGTCGCCACCGAAGGCGAGCCTTTGATGAGCCATATTCCGTTCCTGCTGTCCGAAGACGGGAACCGGGCCGAATTTCACCTCGTCCGCTCGAACCCCATTGCGCGGATGCTGAAATCGCCAAGGAAGGCGCGAATCGCGGTGCAGGGCCCGCACGGGTATATCTCGCCCGACTGGTACGGGGTCGCCGATCAGGTGCCGACATGGAACTACATTGCCGTACATCTGTCGGGGGAGATTTCGTTGCAGCCGATGGAGGCGCTGCGTGATTTGCTGGACCGGCAATCGGCGCTCTTTGAGGAGCGGTTGCTGCCGAAAACCCCGTGGACCACGGACAAGATGACGGCGGATGTACTGCAAAAGATGATGCGCCAGATCGTGCCTTGCGTGATGCGCGTTGACGAAATCGCGGGCACATGGAAGCTGAACCAGAACAAGCCGGACGCGGTGCGCGAGGACGCAGCCAAGCATGTGGATGGCTACGGGATCGGGATGGAGCCGCGCATCCTGGCGGCGCTGATGCGCGGGGCGCAGTAGACATTGCCTGGGCGCGGGCCTAGCGTGAGGCCGACGCTCACAGTCAGGGATAAACGCAGATGAAACTCATTTCGGCGGATGCCTCGCCTTTCGCGCGCAAGGTGCGGGTTCTGATCCTTGAAGCGGACCTTTCGGAGCAGATCGAGATCGTGCCGGTCACGACCACGCCGTTGAACACCGAACCTACGGTCGCCGCCGCCAACCCGGTGGGCAAGATCCCCGCGTTGATCCGAGACGACGGTCCGGCGCTGTATGACAGTCGGGTGATCACGCGGTATCTGGATCATGTCGCCGAGGCAGGGCTCTATCCGGAGGCGCGGCTTTGGGAGGTGCTGACGCTGGAGGCGACGGCGGACGCGGTGATGGAGGCCGCGATTGGCATGGTCTACGAACACCGGGTACGGCCCGAGGAGATGGTTTATGCCCCGTGGCTGGATGCGCAATGGGGCAAGGTCAAGGGGGCGTTGGATGCCATTGGCGCGCGCTGGATGAGCCATCTGAACGGGCCGATCGACATGGCGCAGATCGCGGTTGGCTGTGCACTGGGCTATCTCGATTTCCGTCATGGCGACAAGGGCTGGCGCGAGGGTCGTCCGGCGCTGGCCGAGTGGTATGAAGGCTTTGCCGCGCGTGACAGCATGGCGGCGACGGCGCCAAAGTGACTCAGGGCCCGGCCGGGAGGGACGGGACCAACTGAAGCCGCGCCGCGATGCTCAGCGCCACCCCAGCGACCACAGCGGGATGCCCGGCACGGCGATGCGCATCAGAAGGATGCCGCGCAGTACCTCGCGGCGGTCAGCCATGCGCGCCGTCCGGCCCGAGATCGCCGGTCATGCGCCGTTTCAGAAGCTGTAGCTGATGCCGAAATTCAACGCATGGGTGATGAGAGTCGTGTTCAGCTTGCCCGCCGTCTGTCCTACCACGGCCGGATCGGGGTCGATGGTGATTTCGTTGTCGGACCAGGTGGCCTGATACTCGCCGAACAGCGCCCAGCGGTCATTGAGGTCATATTTCAGACCCGCGATGCCCCGGGCGGCCAACCCGGTCTGCTCAAAGCCGAAGGTCCGTCCCGTTGAGCCGA
>Ga0316205_10002422_pt1 | contig 19460 bp, 11 predicted proteins | sample 3monthpyrite_MG_FD_204941 | JGI IMG/M metagenome (GOLD analysis project Ga0316205, IMG submission 204941) | Microbial mat bacterial communities from mineral coupon in-situ incubated in ocean water Damariscotta River, Maine, United States -... | ecosystem: Environmental > Aquatic > Marine >... | reverse complement strand
TAGAAGACGGTTCGTTTGTTCGCCTCCAGAACGCCCAAATAGGGTACACTTTTACTAGTGATGATGACGATACTAAAATAGATAAGTTCCGTATATATATATCTGGAAGCAATTTATTCACATTAACAGAATATAGTGGTTACGATCCAACTGCAGGAACAGGAGCTCCTATTGGAGGCGGAATAGACCAAGGGTTTTACCCAAGTGCTAGTACATTTTTATTAGGTGTTAACGTAAAATTTTAATCAAGTATTATGAAAAATTTAAAAATTATATATAGTCTCTTTGCATTTTTTATCGTGCTTTCTTGTAGTGATGATTTTGTAAATGTAGAGTCACCAGACCTAAATTCTGAAGCCTTTTTTAATTCAGAAAAAGAATATCAAGACGCACTAGTTGCAGCTTATGATTATTTACAAACAACAGCTAAATTTTATCAATTTGCAGAAATAGCCTCAGACAATACCTTATGCGGAGGCGAAAGCGCAACAGATTCACCATACATTCAGCAAATTGATGATATGATTCACTCACCTGTAGGCCAGAGTGATGGTGGGTTAAGGACTATGTGGCAATGGATGTATGAAGCTGTAAACCGTTGTAATTATATTATGGAGTTTCAGAACAAAACAGATTTCGCAAATAAAACCAGTGTAATAGCACAAACTAGGTTTTTAAGAGCCTACTATAATTTCATATTAGTGAAATGGTGGGGCGATGTGCCAATGGCTGTGGATAAACGTATTCAATTTGGAGATCAATTTAATATTGATAGAACACCAAAAGCAGAAGTTTATGCGCTAATTGAAGAAGATTTAATTTTTGCCGCTGCCAATTTACCTTATGTACAGAACGAGATCGGTAGAGTTACTAAAGGTGCAGCAGAAGCTTTGTTAGGGAAAGCATATTTATATCAAGATAAATTTCCTGAAGCAGCTACGGTATTAGAAAGCTTAATCAACAATGGGCCGCACCGATTATTAACATCGGCAGAGTACCCAACTATGTTTGAACGCGACAACGAAAATAATATAGAATCTGTTTTCGAAGTTCAATATTCAGATGTTGATGGAGGGTCTTTCGACTGTTTCCAATGTCTTGAAGGTAATTACTCGGTCTATTTTAATGGCCCTAGAGGGTTTGTGGATTCCACAGGAAAATTCGATGCGGGATATAGTTTTAATGTACCAACTCAAGAAGTAGTAGACGCTTTTGAAACTGGAGATCTACGTTTAGAATCTTCAATATTAGATATTGAACAATATATAGCAGATAATCCAGGATCAAGTTATCAAGAAGATGCTGGTTATGAACAAACAGGCTATTTTAACAGAAAATATATAGCTCGAAAGGGCGATTTAAATAATGGTGATGCCGCCCTTACAAACCCTGATAATTATCGAGCTATTAGATATGCAGATGTGTTGTTAATGGCTGCCGAAGCTTTAAATAGAGGTAGTATTAGTGATGCAAGGGCATTAGGTTATTTAAATGAGGTTCGCAATAGAGCCATGTTACCTAATCTAGCAACAACAGGGTCTAACCTTACGAATGATATTTATAAAGAACGTCGCGTTGAGTTAGTGGGTGAAGGACACCGTTTTTTCGATTTAGTAAGAACAGGTAGAGCAGCTCAAGAAATTGATGGGTTTCAGGCAGGAAAGCATGAACTTTTCCCAATACCAGCTGAAGAAATATTGTTGACAGGAAACAGATGGAGTAATAATCCTGGATATTAAAAACTAAAAACAGAACTATGAAAGCATTAAAATATATACTCAGTTTATGTCTAGCATTACTATTTTTTCAGAATTGTAGTCAGGACGATAATAATTTTGATTATTTGGATGATGTTGTAGCCCCAGCAAATATATCGGCACTTTTTCAAGTAACACAAGATAATACAGGCTTGGTTACCATCACACCAAACGCAGACGGAGCAGTTTCTTATAACATTCTTTTTGGAGATGACACAACAGAACCAATTGTTGTAAATCAAGGTGAAAATGTTGAACATACTTATGCCGAAGGGAATTACGCGGTAAAAATTGAAGCCATTGGGCTTACCGGATTAAAAAGTGAAACAACTCAAGATTTGGTAGTGTCTTTTAAGGCTCCAGAAAATTTGGTGATAAATATTTTAAATGACACCGCTATTTCCAAACAAGTTAATGTTACCGCAAATGCAGATTTTGCAATATCTTATAATGTGTATTTTGGGGAGACAGGAAGCGATGACCCTGTGTCAGCTAATATTGGTGATACGGCGTCTTTTATTTATCAAGAAGCAGGAACTTATACAATAAGAGTGGTGGTTATGAGTGCCGCTGTCGAAACCACAGAATATACTGAAGAGTTTGTAGTAACCGAAATTTTACAACCTATAGCAAAGGCCCCGTTACCGCCAAACAGAGATGCCTCCAATGTAATTTCAATTTATAGCGACGCATATTCAAATGTTTCGTTAAGTGAAGTGAATCCAGCTTGGGGACAATCAACAGTATTAACAGAAGTTCCGATAGATGGCGATAATACATGGTTTTATACTAACTTAAATTTTACAGGGATAGTAACTGATTATGGTAACCCTACTGATTTGTCTGAGATGACTTTTGTTCACTTTGATTATTGGACAACAAATGCGACTACATTAGGATTAAAATTGGTTAATACAGTTCTTGGCGAGGAAGATATAGAATTCGTTCCTACAGTGGAAATTGGTAATTGGGTTAGTATAGATATTGCTTTGTCTGATTATGACATGGATCGATCAGGAATTACCCAATTGCTTTTCGATACTGCTGGAGCTCCTGCTGATGTATTTATTGATAATTTATATTTTTACAAACCTTCTGCAGTAGCAACAACTCCTGAGTTTAATGCACCGAATCCCACATACAATGCTGGGGATGTTATGTCAATTTTTAGCGATAGTTACACAAGTGTTGGGATAAGTGAACTGAATCCTAATTGGGGGCAAACAACAACCTTAACACCAGTTGATATTGCTGGGAATAACATTTGGTTATATGAAGCATTAAATTTTACAGGTATTGTAACTGACTACGGAAATCCAACCAATTTATCTGGAATGGACTACGTGCATTTTGATTATTTCACACCTGACGTTACACCTTTAGGATTAAAAATAGTTAATACCGTTACAGGAGAGGAAGATATAGAATGGGTGTCAACTGTCGATACTCCTGGAGTAAGAGGAACCTGGATTAGTGTTACCCTTCCGTTATCTGATTACGCAATAGATCCATCAGCTGTAACACAATTAATTTTTGACACCGCCGGAGGAAGCGCAAAGGTCTATGTAGATAATTTTTATTTTTATTCTGAGAACGGCACATCACCTACTGTAGTGGCGCCAGAGCCCACAATTGATGCTAGTGATGTAATGTCAATTTTTAGCGATAGTTATACAAGTGTTGGGATAAGCGAATTAAACCCTAATTGGGGACAAACTACGACCTTAACACCAATTGATATTGGAGGTAATAACATTTGGCAATATGACTTGTTAAACTATACAGGTATCGTAACCGATTATGGTAATCCTACAAACTTATCTGGATTGCAATATGTTCACTTTGATTATTGGACTCCAGACGCTACAGTTTTAGGATTAAAACTAGTGAATACGGTAGTAGGTGAAGAAGATGTAGAATTTGTTCCAAATATTGTAACCGGAACATGGGTAAGTGTTACAATTCCATTAGGAGATTACGCTATAGACCCATCAGGAGTTACTCAGCTAATTTTTGATACAACTGGGGCTAGTGCAACAGTTTATATTGACAATCTTTATTTTCATAATTAGAAAAAATATATATCATGAAAACATTAAAAAAAATTACATTATTAATTGCATTGTCATTATTTGTTATTGGATGCCAAGAAGATGACCTTATCATTGGAGACCTTGTAACACCAAGTAATGTGACAATTTCTGCTGAAATAGTTGGAGCAGATACTGATAATCCAAATGGAGATGGCTCTGGGCTAGTAAATTTCATTGCAACTGCAGATGATGCCATGACTTATCGATATAATTTTGGCGATAACACGGATGTTGTAAGTGCTCCTTCTGGAGATGTTACACATCAATTTAGCCTAACTGGTGATAATACGTATTCAGTTACTGTTATGGCGTCGGGTACTGGGGGACTCACAAGCACAGAATCTATTAATATTGATGTGTTTAGCTCTTTTGAAGATCAAGAGGCTAAAGATTTCTTAAGTGGAGGTGTAGGGATTAGTAAAACATGGTACTGGGCAGCAGATAAAACTGGGAATATAGGACTAGGGCCAAATGATTATCAACCTGGATTTGAGCATACTTGGTCTCAATGGTTTACTTCTGATGCATGGCATTCAGACAAACTATGCATGTATGATGCTGAATTTGTGTTTTCTCAATCTAGTGATGGCGACTTAACATTTGAACAGATAACAGATATAGCATATATTCCAGGCGATTATGCCGCTTCAATAGGTGTAGATGGAGAAGAATGTCATGGCGTCGATGTTGTTCCTTCACTTGACGGGGTAAAAAATGTCAGCTTTGGCCCATCAAATTCTATTGCAACTCTTGATGGGGTTGACCCGATATATAGAGGAACAACTATGAATTTCTCTGATGGCGGCTTTATGAGCTGGTATGTAGGCGTAAGTTCTTTAGAAATTATAGAGATAACTGAAAACACATTGTTTGTTAGAATGACAGATGCCGGCAACTCGGGTAATGCATGGTATTGTAAATACCAAACAGAAAACCCAAATGATTAGTTTATTTGTTGGTTTAGTAATACAACTAGTAAACAATGTTAAAAAGAATTCATTTTAGATTTATAAGCAATTATAAATTGTTATTAGTTTGTTTAGTCCTTTCATGTTCTAGCGGAGGAAGTGATGACGATCCAGTGGTCACACCTCCCCTAGACATTATGCCATCAAACTTAGTTTTAAACATTGAAATTGTTGGGGCAGACGCGTCAAACCTAAATGGAGATGGCTCTGGCGTAATACAATGCACAGCTTTGGCTACAGACGCCACAAAATATGGATTTAAAATAGGAAGCGAAGCCGAACAAGAAAGTGTTAGCGGGAATTTCAATTATACATTTACAGAAGAAGGAGTTAATAGTTATATCGTTACTGTATTTGCTTATTCTAGCACAGGTCACTTTATAAGCACTTTTAAAAATATTTTAGTTTATGTAAATGATGAGCCACAATTAGTTTGGTCTGATGAATTTAACGTGGATGGAGCACCTAATTCATCAAAATGGGCCTATGATATTGGTGCAGGTGGTTGGGGTAATGGAGAATCTCAATATTATACTGACAGAAGTGATAACGTTATTGTTGAAGGCGGCTTGTTAAAAATAACAGCAAAAAAAGAATCGTACCAAGGCGCCAATTATACATCTACTAGAATGATTACCAAAGACAAATACGAATTCACATATGGTAAGGTAGAAATCAAAGCAAAGCTTCCTGAAGGAGGAGGCACATGGCCAGCTATTTGGTTGCTTGGTGCTAATATTGATACTGTGGGTTGGCCAGCGTGTGGAGAGATTGATATTATGGAACATTGGGGACATAACCCAACTATAGTGTCCAGTGCAACACATACTCCTTCTTGTTCTGGAGGTTGCAGTAACACTTCAGTTGGAGAAACAACAGTTTCAGACTTTGCCACTGAATTTCATGTTTATGGACTGGAGTGGACTGAGGATGAACTACGTTTCTTTATAGACGATACCTTCTTATACGCTTATAATCCAGCGGTAAAAAATAATTCGACATGGCCATTTGATAACCCGCAGTTCTTCATCTTAAACATAGCAATGGGAGGTAGTTGGTTTACAATTGATTCAGGTTTTACAGCATCTACAATGGAAATAGATTATATAAGAGTGTATCAGTAAATTTTAGAAACCGAATAGAAGGAAAGTGTTATTAAAGCAACCATGGAAATAGTGAGAGACCAAGTAAAGAATGAAGAAAGAAACAGTATATATAGAAGCTAAGGAAAGTTTGATTGAAATAAAAGACATAACAGGAGAACTGGTAAAGATTGAAAATGAAAACTATTATAAGATTTCGAATAGCGATATAATGCGTCCATTTTTTATGAGCATCGTTAGTGATTCTAATCACTGGATGTTTATTTCAAGTAATGGAGGATTGACAGCTGGGCGCAAAAACTCAGAACACGCTTTATTTCCTTACTATACAGACGATAAAATTACCGAATCAGCAGACACCACAGGATCTAAGTCTATTTTTCTGATTCATGGTCTTGACCAATCTAAAATATGGGAGCCCTTTTCTGAACGTTTTGAAGGCCTGTATAATATTACAAGAAACCTATACAAGAATGAGTATGGCAACAAAGTAATGTTTGAAGAGGTGAATCACGACTTGAATCTTACATTTAGATACCAATGGTGTTCTAGTAACCTATATGGATTTGTAAAAACATCAAGAATTATTAACCATAGTCATAGTTCAGTAAAAATTTCACTTGTAGATGGGATTCAAAATATTTTACCATATGGTGTTGGCAGTGATTTACAAAACCAGAGCAGCAATCTTGTAGATGCGTACAAGCGTAACGAATTAGAAGAAAGCACAGGACTTGGAATTTTTGCCTTGAGCGCTATAATAGTAGATAAAGCAGAACCAAGTGAAGCATTAATGGCTAATATAGTTTGGTCACTCGGGTTAGAGCATCCAAAACGTTTGTTGTCATCTTTACAGCTAAGTGCATTTAGAAAACGGCAACCAATACATCAAGAGGTTGACATAAAGGCAGAAAAAGGGGCTTACTTTTTAAATGCCGATATTGAGTTAGCTCCAAAAGCTGATAAGGAGTGGATGATTATAGCTAATGTCAATCAAAATCATACTTCACTTGCAGCATTATCAGAAAACATTAATAAAGATAGTCAGTTAGCAGAAAAGGTAAATAAAAATATAGATTTTGGTACACAACGTTTAATTAAGCTAAATGCCTCTTCTGATGGATTACAATTATCAGGTGATACATTAAGAGATACGCGGCATTTTTCGAACACCTTATTTAATATAATGCGTGGTGGCATTTTTGATAAAAACTATCAAATTGAAAAATGGGACTTTAAAAATTACTTATCAAAAGCGAATAAAAAAGTCACAAGAACCAATGAAGCGCTTGTTGAGCAATTACCAAAATTATTCACCCTTTTTGAGCTAAGGACTGTAGCCTATAATAGTGCTGATGAAAACTTTAGACGCTTATGTTTGGAGTATATGCCACTTAAGTTTAGCCGCCGTCATGGAGACCCAAGCCGTCCTTGGAATAAATTTTCAATAAACACACGTAGTGAGATTGATGGTTCTAAAATATTAGATTATGAGGGCAATTGGCGAGATATATTTCAAAATTGGGAGGCTTTAGTGCATTCTTTTCCAGAATTTATTGAAAGCATGATTCATAAGTTTTTAAATGCTTCTACTTTTGATGGATATAACCCTTATCGTATTACAAAGGATGGCTTTGATTGGGAGAGTATAGAACCCGATGATCCTTGGGCTTATATAGGATATTGGGGTGATCATCAGATCATTTATCTTCTTAAGTTTTTAGAGTTTGCCCAAAATCATAAGTCGGGATTATTAGCCAGTTTTTTCAACAAAAATTTGTTTGTATATGCTAATGTGCCTTACGAAATTAAAGACTATCAAAACCTTTTGGATAATCCTAAAGATACGATTGAATTTAATGAGGAATTAGACACTAAAATCAGGCAAGCTCGATTAGAGCTTGGTGCAGATGGCGCTTTACTTCGTGACGAGAATAGATTTATTGTAAAGGTCAATTTCATTGAAAAAATTCTAGCGACAGTATTAGCAAAGCTCTCCAACTTTATTCCTGAAGCAGGTATTTGGATGAATACACAGCGCCCTGAATGGAATGATGCAAATAATGCATTGGTTGGTAACGGTGTGTCTATGGTAACACTATATTATTTAAGACGTTTTTTAAAATTCTTTAATTCTATTTTAGTTACTACCGAAACTAAAGAAGTAGAAATTTCAAAAGAATTAATTAGCTTTTTTAATAAGGTTTCAAATACGTTTGGTGATAATCAACATTTATTAGTAGGTAGAATTAATGATATTGAACGTAAGAATATTTTAGATGGAATAGCACAGGCAGGAAGTGATTATCGAAATAAAATTTATAATCATTCTTTTTCAGGTAGAAAGGAAAGCTTATCAATTCAAGATTTGGAAAATTTTGTTGAGGTAAGTCTTCAGTATTTAGAACATTCTATAAAGGCAAATAAGCGGGATGACAACTTATTTCATGCCTATAATTTGATGACCATTACCAATAAGGGAATTTCAATATCTTATTTAAGTGAAATGTTGGAAGGTCAAGTTGCAGCTTTAAGTTCTGGATATTTGTCGTCAAATGAAGCTTTGGAAATATTAGATGCTTTAAAAGACAGTGAACTGTTTAGGCATGACCAATACAGTTATATGTTGTATCCAAACAAAGAATTGCCGGGTTATATTGAAAGAAACAATATTCCAGCAGCAGCAGTTTCTAAATCTAAATTACTTCAAAAATTAGTAGCCGAAGATAATACCCAAATTATAGAACGAGATGTTAATGGAGATTTTCATTTCAATGGAAACTTTAAAAATGCTAACGACTTAAAAGAAGCCTTAAACACACTTGCAGGAACAACGTATGAAGCCTTAGAAAAATCTGAGAAAACATTAATCCTTGAGATTTTTGAAACCGTTTTTAATCATAAAGCTTTTACAGGCAGATCCGGAACTTTTTATGGATACGAAGGTCTTGGATCCATTTATTGGCATATGGTTTCAAAATTACTTTTGGCCACACAAGAATGTTGCTTAAAAGCAATTGAAGATAAACAAAGCAAAGAGGTTGTTGGGAAATTATTAGAGCATTATTACGAAATTAATGAAGGCATAGGTGTGCATAAACCACCTTCGTTATATGGAGCGTTTCCAACAGACCCATATTCACACACACCAGCAGGAAAAGGGGCTCAGCAACCAGGAATGACGGGACAGGTAAAAGAAGACGTTTTAAGCAGGTTTGGTGAATTAGGCGTGTTTGTTAAAGACGGAAAATTACTATTTAACCCATGCCTTTTAAGAAAAGAAGAATTTATAAAATCGCCAAGAATATTCAATTATGTTGATGTTTCTGAAAATTTTGGCGAAGTTAAATTGAAAAAAAACTCGCTAGCGTTCACCTATTGTCAAATACCTATTGTATATCAGCTTTCAAATAATATAGAGATTGATGTAAAATATAATGATGGGGAACATAAAATAATTAATGAGTTTAGACTGGACAAGATTACATCTTCGGAGGTGTTTATGAGAACAGAAAAAATAAATTGTATAGTGGTGTCAATAACTCCAGATTTATGTAAATAAATGAAAAGCACTTGGCAAAATAAGGTTGGAGAATTTAAATTAATAATCTTAGTAGTAAGTGCTAGTTTGTTGTTCCATTCTTGTGGTAAGGACAAAGAAAAAGATACAAGTAAGAATATGAGTGAAAGGACAAGTTTAAGTGCAAGAGATATATTGGGTAATCCAGACTATTTAGCAATTTCTTATGGAGGTTATAGGCAAAACACCAGAGATATTCAACCAACTATTCCGGAATTGAAGGAGGATATGAAAATATTAGCAGCAATGGGTGTAAAAATTTTACGCACTTATAATGTGCAATTACAACAGACTCCTAATTTATTAAAAGCAATCAGTGAATTAAAGAAGGAAGATTCAGACTTCGAAATGTACGTGATGGTGGGAGCGTGGATTGATTGTCAAAATGCATGGACAGAGCTAATGCCAAATCATGAAATTGAAAGTGAGCAAAATGCAGGAGAAATTGATAGAGCTGTAGCTTTAGCAAAAACATTTCCAGATATAGTAAAAATTATTGCTGTTGGAAATGAAGCAATGGTACATTGGGCAGGGAGTTATTTTGTGCGCCCTAATGTCATATTAAAGTGGGTGAATCATCTTCAAGGGTTGAAAAAGGCAGGAGAACTTCCAAAAGATTTATGGATTACAAGTTCTGATGATTTTGCGTCTTGGGGAGGCGGAGATTATAATTATCGCACACCAGATTTGGAGCAATTAATTAAAGCAGTAGATTATGTGTCAATGCATACCTACCCAATGCATAATTCGTATTACAATCCTGAATTTTGGATAATCCCTGAAGATGAACAAAGCCTTTCTGACCTCGAAAAAGTTGATGCCGCGATGCTGCGTGCTATAAACTTTGCTAAAAAACAATATAATGATGTTACAAACTACGTAAAAAGCATAGATTCAACGAAAACAATTCATATAGGAGAATCTGGATGGGCTACAGTTTCTAATGGTCATTACGGGACAAATGGTTCAAGAGCTGCTGATGAATATAAAGCAGGAACTTTTTACAATTTAATGCGAGAATGGACTAATAAAGAGCAGATTTCATTATTCTATTTTGAAGCGTTTAATGAACACTGGAAGGATCATAGGAACAAAAAGGGCTCAGAAAACCATTTCGGTTTATTTACAATTGATGGGCAAGCAAAATTTGCTTTATGGGATTTAGTAGATGATAAAGTATTTGATGGGTTAACTAGAAATGGAAATCCTATAACCAAAACATATAGCGGAAATAAAAACGAGCTTATGCAGGATGTTAACTTGCCCCAAAGAGCAAAGGAAACTGTTAATAATTAATATAAATGCAAAAAAATAAACGCTTCTACTTTTTAATACTGCTAGTGATTGCACTAGGATCGTGTACTAGCCAAGTGCAAACGGATACTGTGTCTGTATCAGAAAGACAATTATTAGTTAATAACAGGCCTTATTTAATAAAAGGTATTTGTTATCATCCAGTGCCTATTGGGAGTGATTTAAGAAGTTTTGAAACCATAGAGGAAGACTTGGCATTAATGGTTGAAGCAGGAATTAATACGATAAGAGTTTATGCGCCCATTGAAGAAAAAGACGTATTAGATAAAATTGAAGCCGCAGGTTTAAAAGTTATTATCGGCTTTGGCTATGATCAGAATGGGTTTTATGATATGGTTTCGGGATCATTTATAAATTATGTGAATACTTATAAAAATCACAATGCAATCTTAATGTGGGAATTAGGGAATGAATACAATTACCATCCTGAATGGTTTGAGGGAGATTTAAAAAATTGGTATGTGGATATGAATAATGCAGCAGCACTTATTCACGAAAATGACCCTAATCACTTAGTGACCACAGCTCATGGTGATTTACCAGATGCCATGGCATTATCCTTAAGTCCTAATATCGATGTTTGGGGAATGAATGTATATAGAATGGTCGAGCCAGAATCAATTTTTCCTGAATGGGAAGCCGTGAGTTCTAAACCAATGTATTTATCAGAAGCAGGAGGCGATAGTTATATGGCTAAATCTGCTGAGGGATATGCACAAGGCGAAAATCAAAAGGCTCAAGCCGATGCCAATAAAATTATATTAGAAAAAACTTTTGATAGCAAAGGAGTAGGTTCAGGCGTAACCTTATTCTCGTTTACTGATGGCTGGTGGAAAGCAGGTGAAAATGATGTACAAGATGTAGGAGGTTGGGCGCCTGAAGGCAGCGGTGTTCCATTTGACAGAGTCCCCAATGAGGAATATTGGGGTATTGTTGATATTCATCGCAATAAAAAGGAAACATTTAATGTGGTCAAAGACAGCTACTTAAAACAACAAAACTGATGAAAACGAATCTATATTATATATTACTTTTTTTAATTGTTTTAATAATGAGTTGTAATCAAAAATCTAATGAATTACAGGTTGAAGTATATGAGACATCGGCTGCTGGAAATAAACTAAATAAGCTAGATGAATTTTTGAAATCTGACGAAAAAGAGATAGTTAGTATTGAACTTTTTCCTGAAACAAATTTTCAAACCATTACAGGGTTTGGAGGCTCTTTTACAGAATCTTCAGCGTATTTGTTAAATCAATTAAGCAAGGAAAATAGAAATAAAATTCTACAAGCTTATTTTGGAAAAGAAGGTGCTCAATATTCATTGACAAGAACTCATATTAGCTCCTGTGATTTTTCTTTAAGCAATTATACCTATGCACCTGTTGAAGGGGATTTAAAATTAGAACACTTTTCGATTAAAGAAGATATGGATGATATTATTCCAATGATCAAAGACGCCATGGAGATATCAGAAGATGGATTTAAAATCATTGCTTCGCCATGGACCGCACCGCCATGGATGAAAGATAATAACCATTGGGTTGGAGGTAAATTACTTCCTGAATACAACGATACTTATGCTTTGTTTTTCTCTAAATATTTAGATGCTTATAAAGCAGAGGGCATAGATATTTGGGGAGTTACTGTAGTGAACGAACCTCATGGAAATGGAAACAATTGGGAAAGCATGCATTTTTCACCACAAGAAATGACTGATTTTGTGCAAAATTATTTAGGACCAAAACTCGAGGAAGACGGGAAAGGAGATATTAAAATATTAGGTTACGATCAAAATAGAGAAGGCCTTAAAGAGTGGGTCGATGTTATGTATAAAGATGAAGCATCATCAAAGCATTTCGCAGGCACAGCTATTCATTGGTACGAAAGCACTTATGATTATTTTCCAGACGCATTGCAATATGGGCATAATAAAGCCCCTAATAAATATTTAATTCAAACAGAAGCTTGTGTGGATTCTGAGATTCCAAAATGGAAAGATGATGCATGGTATTGGTCCAAAGAGGCTACGGATTGGGGTTGGGATTGGGCACCAGAAGAGCAAAAACATTTGCATCCTAAATACGCTCCTGTTAATCGTTATGCAAGAGATATAATTGGTTGTCTAAATAATTGGGTAGATGGTTGGGTAGATTGGAATATGGTACTCGATAAACAAGGCGGGCCAAATTGGTTTGAAAATTGGTGTGTAGCACCAGTGATTGTAGACCCTGAAAATGGCGAAGTTTATTTTACACCAATTTATTATACGTTAGCTCATTTCAGCAAGTATATAAGACCAGAGGCTAAGGTAATAGAAGTAAAAAATCCTGAGGAAGCATTAATGGTAACGGCCGCAAAAAATCCTGACTGCTCTATTGCGGTAATAGTATTTAATGAAGGTTTAGATTCAAAATCCTTCGAGCTTAAATTAAAAGAAAAATCAAAACTAATAACCATAGACGGACAAGCAATACAAACGATAGTGTTAAGCAACTAGTCAAAAACCAACTGAGGTATGTCAATTCATAAAAAAGTAACAAGGGGTAAGGTTCCAATGGGTCAAAAAATGGCTTTTGGTGCAGGACACTTAGTTCTTAATTTATTACCAGGATCGCTAGCCATATTTATGTTCTTTTTGCTTACAGCTTTTGGAATGGATCCTTTTTTGGCAGGTTTATTAGGAGGTCTTCCACGAATTTTTGATGCGCTCACCGATCCAATTATGGGTTTTATCTCAGACAATACTGATTCGAGATGGGGAAGGCGACGACCTTATATTTTTGTTGGTGCCATTTTAAGTGGAATTTTGTTTGCAGTCTTATGGCAATTAGACCCAGATAATTCTCAAAATTATAATTTTTGGTATTTCTTGATTTTGTCTATGGTGTTTTTAATTGGCAACACCATGTTTGCAACACCACTTATTGGTTTGGGTTATGAAATGACTTCGGACTATAATGAACGCACACGGTTAATGGCATTTTCACAAATATTGGGTCAAATTGCATGGATGATTGTACCGTGGTTTTGGGTGATAATTGCCTCTCCAGATATTTTGCCAATAGGTGCCGAAGAAATTAATAGAATTGCGGAATTAGGTTTAAATCCAGAAGAAACACAAAAAGCTACTTTAGAGGCTCTTCAGGCAAATGGTGTACGGAAACTATCTGTAATTGTTGGTACTATTTGTATTTTTTTAGGGGTGTTACCTGCTCTTTTTTGCAAGGGAATAGATGCTGCTAAAATGGAAAACAGAAAGAAAATTACATTTAAAACGATGTTTTCTAATTTAACAGATCTTTGGGATGGTATTGTTCAAGTTTCAAAGTGCAAACCGTTTGTGAAATTATGTGGAGCAACATTTTTAGTTTTTAATGGCTTTCAGCTAGTTGCCTCTTTTAGCTTTTTTATTATTGTTTTTTATATGTTTAGCGGAGACTATGAAGCAGCTGGAAATTGGCCTGCATGGTTTTCTACAGTTACGGCTATAGTTACCGCATTTTTAGTGATACCAATTATCTCACGTATAGCAAATAAATGGGGGAAACGTAAAGCCTTTATAATTTCAACAACAATCTCCATAATTGGTTATATACTTAAATGGTGGGCCTTTGACCCAGAAAACCCATGGTTGTTATTTATGCCAGTGCCGTTTATGGCGTTTGGTTTAGGAGGATTATTTACCTTAATGTTGAGTATGACAGCAGATGTTTGTGATTTAGATGAATTGGAAAATGGGATGCCACGAAAAGAAGGGACTTTTGGAGCCATCTATTGGTGGATGGTAAAGTTAGGGCAGGCATTGGCTTTAGTCTTAGGAGGTTTGGTTCTAAAATTAGTAGGCTTTGACCAAAATGAAGTTGTGCAAACTGCTGAAACCATGACTCAATTGCGTATTGCTGATATTGTTATACCGGTTGTAACTGCCGCTTTGGCAATTTGGGTAATGTGGAAATATAGTCTAGATGAAAAAAGAGCACGCGAAATAAAAGAAGAATTAGTAAACCGAAGAGGAGAAATATAATTAACAAATAAGTATTAATAGTATGTCAATTAGAACCGGTAAAACAATGACATTAGCAGGAGCTAATCTTAACGAGAAAACCACAAAAGGATTAAGAAATTTATTTAACCGTGTATTAAAAAATGGTATGCACGGTCTATGTTTTAGTCCTTATCAAGAAGATCAAGAGCCCGGAAGTCAAGTTACTGAAGAACAGATAAGACAGCGTATGAAAATTATAAAGCCATATACAAAATGGATACGCTCCTTTTCATGCACTGAAGGTAACGAAGCAATTCCGCGAATTGCTAAAGAATATGGTATTAAAACTTTAGTTGGAGCTTGGTTGGGTGATGACGCTGAAATTAATAAAAAGGAAATATCGGGTTTAATTGAGTTAGCTAATAACGGTTATGTAGATATTGCTGCAGTGGGGAATGAAGTAATGTATAGGGGAGATTTATCTGAGAAAGAGTTATTAAATTTTATTGGTGAAGTAAAAAAGGCACTTCCCAATATTCCTGTTGGTTATGTTGACGCTTATTATGAGTTTACCGATCGACCAAGAATAACAGAAGCATGCGATGTTATTTTAGCAAATTGTTACCCTTATTGGGAAGGTTGTAGTTGTGAGTATTCTTTGCTATATATGAAAGACATGTATAATCAAGCCCTAAAAGCTGCTAATGGAAAAAAAGTTATTATTACTGAAACAGGATGGCCAAGTTTTGGAGAAGGATTAGAAAGCGCTCAACCTTCAGAGGAAAATGCTATGAAATATTTCATTAATGCACAATTATGGTCTGAATCTGAGCATATTGAAATGTTCTATTTCTCGTCTTTTGATGAATCTTGGAAAGTAGGAGCAGAAGGAGATGTAGGCGCATATTGGGGGCTTTGGGATAAAAACGAGAAATTTAAACATCAATTAAAACCTGCGTTCTTCAATTAATGTATTGCGCAGCTATCTCCTTCTTTTTTAACACCTAGTTTTACCAGTATGGTTTCCAATAAGCACCATTTTGTAAATGCTGATTGTATTAAGTTTAGACCAATAAACACAGTAAACCACATCCAATTTGGGCTTACATAAACGGAAAGCACAACACTCAATAACACCATTGTACCTACGATTACTCTAAAATATGTATTTAACATTTTAATTAATTTTTAAGTTTATATATATTTTTCAATAGGAACCACAATCCTTATAATTGGATTATTGGTTTCTAAATTTTTATTAATTCGAATAAAGCTTCAATATGTTCATTATCTGTAAAAGAGAAAAACATACTCTATCTATTCCTTCCTTTTTCATTTTGAAACCCTTCTATTACCAGTTTCATGTTTTATAATTTTTCGTCCTTTCTAGCTCAAATCGAGAACTATATGTATAATTGGTTCTTTTAACGCCTCGACTGCGTTCGAGAAGACATTAACAATTATTTATAATTTTTACGTTCTATCATATAATATACTAATGGCACAACCAATAAGGTAAGAACTGTGCTTACTATGGTCCCTCCCATTAACGAAATAGCCAAACCTTGGAAAATTGGATCAAACAAAATTATGAATGCTCCAATAACAACGGTTCCTGCTGTTAACAAAATTGGTGTTGTTCTTACTGCTCCTGCTTCAATAACCGCTTGCTTTAACGCAATACCTTCTGCTAAACGTAAATTAATAAAGTCAATAAGTAACACTGAATTTCGCACCATAATTCCCGCTAAAGCAATCATACCTATAAAAGATGTTGCAGTAAAAAAGGCGCCCAAAACCCAATGCCCTAACACAATCCCTATTAACGACAATGGTATTGCAACCATCATCACAATTGGTGCTTTAAAATTCTGAAACCAACCCACAATTAAAATATAAATAATGATAATAACTCCTAAAAAAGCAATCCCTAAGTCTCTAAAGACTTCTAAGGTAATTTGCCATTCACCATCCCATTTAACCGTATAATCATCTTCAAATTTTGGTTGATTTAAATACAACTCACTGATATTATAACCTTTAGGAAGAGAGATAGTTTTTAACTTATCTTCCATTCCTAAAATTGCATATACAGGGCTTTCAAGCTCGCCAGCCATATCTGCCAATACATACACAACACGTTTTTGGTTTTTTCTATAAATACTTTTAGCTCTTGTGTTTTGTTGAATGTCCACTAAATCTGCTATAGGAACCATGTTACCATGCTGAGACTTCACGTTTAGCTGAGCAATATCTGTAATGGTCGATTTCTCTTTCTCGTCTAATGCCAATACCAAATTTACTTGATTGGCAGCATCTTCATCATACAACGCTGTAATAGCTCTATTTGATAATGCCATATTCATAGTATAAGCTATTTGTTGAGGCGTTACTCCATATAGCATTGCTTTTTCTTTATCAATCACAAATTCATACTCCACTTGGTCATCTTCAACCATCCAATCAATATCCACAACATCTGTGGTACTCTTTAAAATGTTTTTAATCTGGTTTGCAACTTCTATCTGTTTGTCATAATCTGGCCCATATACTTCGGCCACGATAGTCGATAAAACTGGAGGTCCTGGAGGCACTTCTATTAACTTTACATTGGCATTATATTTTGAAGCAATGTTTTGAATATCAAGACGCAATAGTTTAGTAATATCGTGACTTTGTTCGCTTCGTTCTTTTTTATCTACAAGATTTACCTGAATATCTGCCATATTACTTCCACCACGCAAATCGTAATGTCTTACTAACCCATTAAAGGTTATTGGAGCAGATGTGCCAACATAATTTTGATAATTCACAACTTCTGGTCGAGTTGATAAGTATTGAGCTATTTCTTTAGTGACAACATTTGTTCTTTCAAGAGTTGTACCTTCTGGCATATCTATCACTACTTGAAATTCGTTTTTATTATCGAAAGGCAGCATTTTAACTGCAACCGATTTGGTAAAAAACAAACTCATTGAGCCTATTAATAATACGAATGTAACCCCCAAAAACAACCAGCGTTTAGTTTTGTTTTCAATTAGCGGTGTTTCAAATTTCGAATAGATTTTGAAGATAAATGTCTCTTCCATTGGCTTTTCAGCCTTTTTAACCTTTCCTTTTTTGTCTTTTCCACGAAGGAAAATATAGCCTAAATATGGCGTGATGGTTAAAGCCACAAATAAAGAAAATAGCATCGCAATAGAAGCTCCTATTGGCATAGGGCTCATATATGGCCCCATTAAACCAGACACAAATGCCATTGGCAACACTGAAGCAATAACTGTAAAGGTTGCCAAAATGGTTGGATTACCAACTTCATTGATGGCGTACAATGAGGCTTGTTTAAATGGCAAGCGTTTCATTTTAAAATGCCGATGCATATTTTCGGCAATAATAATAGAGTCGTCTACTACAATACCTGTTACAAACACCAATGCGAATAAAGTAATTCGGTTAAGCGTATAATCTAACATATAATAACTCAAGAGCGTTAAAGCAAACGTAATTGGTACAGATAAAAACACTACCAATCCTCCTCGCCAACCCATTGCAAGCATCACCACAAGGGTAACGGCTAAAATAGCTCCAACAAGGTGCATTAGCAGTTCAGATACTTTTTGCGATGCTGTTTCACCATAGTTTCTGGTAACCTCAACATGAACATCATCAGGAATAAGCGTCTTTTTTAAATGCTCAACCTTATCAAGAATCACATCAGAGATTTTCATTGCGTCAGCTCCTTTACGCTTAGCAATAGAGATTGTTACAGCTGGATATTCCGATTTATAAGTTTCAGCTTTTTTGCTTGCTTTACCGAATCCTAAAGCGACATAGTTGCTTGGAATTTCTGGACCATCAACAATAGTAGCAATTTGCTTTAAATAAATAGGCTGGTTTTGTTGCACTCCAACTACTAGATTCTCAACATCTGTAACTGTTTCTAAAAATTTTCCAGTGGTTACCAAAAATTCAGTATCACTTTTATTAAATTTCCCCGAACTTAATTGCTTGTTATTGGCTTTTATCATTTCAGAAACGGATAAAAAATCTAGGCCACTAGCCGCTAATTTGTCCTTATCTAATACCACTCGTAATTGACGATCTCTACCTCCAATTTTATGAGTTACTGCTACATCATTAACCTTTTCTATTTCACTAGTGAGTTCTTGTGCTATTTGGCTGAGCTGAAAATCATCATATGTTTCACTCCAAAGTGTTAATCCAAGCATAGGCACATCGTCAATTGCGCGAGTTTTCACCAACGGAAAAGTGACGCCTTCTGGCATTTGGTCCATGTGCTTATAAATTTCGTTGTAGAGTTTTACAAAGGAGCGTTCAATATCTTCGCCTACATAAAACTGAACAATTACCATTCCTTGCTCCTTCATGGATGTAGAATACACATACTCTACGCCTTTAATATTGGAAATTAATTTTTCTAATGGTTTTATTACACGAGACTCTACTTCTGTTGGACTTGCTCCAGGATAACCCACAAAAACATCTGCAATTGGTACATCTATTTGTGGCTCTTCCTCACGTGGAATTAAGAACGAGCTATATACTCCAATAACCATAAACACGATCATTAAAAGCACTGTAAGCTTAGAACCTATAAAGTTTTTGGCTATTTTTCCTGCTAAACCTTCTTTCATAT
>Ga0316205_10002421_pt1 | contig 19475 bp, 25 predicted proteins | sample 3monthpyrite_MG_FD_204941 | JGI IMG/M metagenome (GOLD analysis project Ga0316205, IMG submission 204941) | Microbial mat bacterial communities from mineral coupon in-situ incubated in ocean water Damariscotta River, Maine, United States -... | ecosystem: Environmental > Aquatic > Marine >... | reverse complement strand
TGGTCGCCTGTTAGTCTTTCATGGTTTAGATTTCCATATACCGCCATATGCTCGCTAGTTCTTTCTCCTATTGCTTCGCATATTTCAGTCCATTCTTCTTTTCCGCATTTTTCTCGCATTGCTTTTGTGCTGAAGTTTGTATGACAACCAGCTCCGTTCCAATCCCCCTTAATAGGTTTTGGATCAAGGCTAATTGTGGCATGATGTTTTTCTGCGATCTTATTAAGTAAAAATCTCGATAACCAGAGATTGTCTGCGGCATCGAGAGCGGTAAGCGGTCCTGATTGGAATTCCCATTGCGAGGGCATGACTTCTGCATTGGTTCCAACAATACATAAATTGTGTTCTAAACACATCATGAGATGTTCATCGCTTATATCTCTTCCCCAAGCAACATCTCCACCAATGCCGCAATAGTATCTTCCCTGTCCTTCTGGAAAACCTGATACTGGCCAATTGTATGGACTTGTGCCAGTTGCGTCATATATGGTATATTCTTGTTCAAATGCAAACCACATATCATGCTCTGCATATTTCTTATCTAAATCAACCAATCCTGATCTTGTACTCGATTCATGAACGCTTCCATCTGGATTCATAATATCGCAAAGCACTATGAATGAATTTGCTATCTCATTAGAATCAGATTTAAAGAAAGGGTTATGCATACATTTTACAGGTTTCAAAATTACATCGCTAAAATCGCCGGTTGCTTGACCTGTACTTGACCCATCGTATCCCCATTCTGGAAAAGATTCTATATCTGGTGTAAAGCCTGGACCCAATCTACATTCTGCATCAACTACTTTTATTTTCGACCTAAGATTTTTCACTTCATATCCGTCTAACCAAACATACTCTAAAATATTCTTCCATTTACCATTAGCCATACATCACTCTCCTTATTGTGTGTGTAAAGTGTGATATCGTCTTTTCCTGAATATTTGAATAAAAAATCACCGTTTATAAAGTGCTTTACTAATGCAAGTGAAGCTGTTTTACGATAGAATAGATACAATGGCAGACAAAAAACAACAGACATATAACGAATCAGATATACAGGCACTCAAAGGCCTCGAAGCAGTTCGAGTTAGACCTAGTATGTACATTGGCAGTACAGGCCCACAAGGTTTACATCACTTGGTCTGGGAGATTATGGATAACTCCGTTGACGAGGCAATGGCTGGTCATGCGGATACTATTACAATCAAAATAGCTGATGATGGAAAAGCAATAAGCATTGAAGATAATGGCCGAGGAATTCCTGTAGGCATCCATCCTACTGAGGGGATATCTACTTTACAACTTGTATTATCTACGCTTCATGCAGGCGGTAAATTCGGTGGAAGCGGTTATTCTGCATCTGGCGGTTTACATGGCGTTGGAGCAAGCTGTGTAAATGCTCTATCTACTGAAATGACCGCAACAGTCAAAAGGGATGGAAGCGTTCATGAAATGAAATTCGCTATTGGCGAAGTTACTCAAAATATCAAAGTAAAACGAGCCATGAAGCGTGGAGAGAAGACAGGCACAAAGATTGAATTCCGTCCTGACCCTACAATCTTCAAAGATGGTACTGAGTTTGATGAGAAGACAATCATTGCTCGACTACGAGAAGCCGCATTCCTAAATCGTGGCCTTACTATAGAGTTTAGTAATAAGAAAACTGGTACGGATATCGTACTAAAGTTTGACGGCGGCATTTCCGATTATGTTTCTTTCCTTTCCGAAAATAAAGCCGGTCTATATCCTGCTGAACCAATATATATCGAAGGCTCTGGCGGAGACGATAACGAAACTAAAGTCTATGTTTCATTCCTATATACAGAGAATGACAACGATACAGTCTTATGCTTTGCTAATAACATCAAGACAGTAGATGGTGGTACTCACCTAACTGGCTTCAAGAAGTCTCTTACAAGAGTTGTCAACTCTTTCTATAAGAGCTTGGGAATACAAAAAGACAAAGAACCAAATCTAGCAGGCGATGATATTCAAGAGGGCATAACTGCTGTCATAAGCATCCTTACTCCTACTCCTGAATTCGTTGGCGGTAATACCAAAGCAAAACTTGGTACAGTCAATGTAGAAAGTATTACAAGTCAAATAGTAAACGATGAATTGACCAAATACTTTGAGAAGAATTCTGCTGTCATAAAGAAGATCATTCAAAGAGCCCAGCTTGCGCAAAAAGCAAGAAGCGCGGCAAAGAAACAAGCAGAACTAATAAAGCGTAAAAGCCTATTTGGAGACGGCGGGGGAATGCCAGATAAATTGGCAGACTGCATATCTAATAAGACAAAAGAAATCGAATTATTTATAGTAGAAGGAAACTCCGCCGCTGGTTCAGCGAAGGGCGGAAGAGACTCAGATACTCAGGCAATTATACCTATTCGAGGTAAAATAATAAATGCAGAAAAGCATAGCCTATCTGCTCTTCTACAGAATAAGGAAATACAGTCTTTAGTAAAGGCTATAGGTACTGGAGTAAAAGAGCAATTTGACATAGATAAGCTAAGGTACGGAAAAATCATAATAATGGCAGATGCGGATGATGATGGATGTCATATCGCCTCTTTGCTTATAACTTTCTTCTTCAAATACATGAGGCAACTGGCAATAAATGGTCACTTATATCTTTCTCTTCCTCCGTTATATAGAGTTAAGTCCGGCAAGAAATCAATTTATTGTTGGGATGAAAAAGAAGTTGAAGAGGCAATGAAAAAAATGCCAACAGCCAAGTTATACCGATTCAAGGGTCTTGGCGAAATGGATGCAGAAGAACTGGGAGAAACAACAATGAATAAATCTCAAAGAAGAATTGTTCAATTGCAGGTTTCGGATCTAGGCGAGGCAGAACATACTGTATCGGTTCTTATGGGAGCGAATGTTGCTGCTCGTAAGACTCATATCAAACAGAACATAAATACGGTGATAGCATAATGGCAGAAGATAAAACAATTATACTTGGAGAACTTGCATCTGTCTTAGATGAAAAGTTTACTAAATATGCATTCATGTCTCTTGAAGACAGGGCTTTGCCAGATGCTAGAGATGGACTAAAGCCTTCTCAACGCCGCATTTTAGTTGCAATGAATGATCTCAAGCTAACGCCTGGCGGTGGGACTGAAAAGTGCGCTAAAATTTGTGGCGATACCTCAGGTAACTATCACCCACACGGTGAAGCGGTTATCTATCCTACTCTCGTTAGAATGTCTCAAGAATGGTCTCTAAGATATCCACTCGTTCTTTCTCAGGGAAACTTTGGTAGTAGAGACGGAGATCCTGCTGCTGCAATGAGATATACAAGTGCAAAAATGTCTAAGATGTCTAGTCTTCTTTTAGAAGACATGAATCAGGATACAGTAGACTATCAAGAAAATTACAATGAAAAAATGCAGGAGCCAACGATACTTCCTGCAAAGACTCCGAATCTTATTGTTAATGGCTGTTCTGGAATCGCTGTTGGATGGGCAACAGAAATGCCACCACACAATCTTACTGAATCATGCGAAGCTATCAAGGCTTACATAAACAATGACAAGATAACAGCAGAAGAGCTTGTTGAAATTATGCCTGGCCCTGACTTTCCTAATAAATGCAAAGTTTTGGGGAAAAGCGGTATACTTGACTACTTCAAAGACGGAAGAGGTAGCTTCAAGATGCAAGGATACTGGGAAGTAAATCACAACAAAAAGACCAAGAAAAAAGAAATTGTAATAACAGAACTTCCATATCACTCAACTCCTACAAAGTTTATTACTCAAGTAATGGACCTTATCAAAAAAGGAGAGCTTCAAAACATTTCTGATGTAAGAAACCCTTCTTCGCAGAAGATCGGTATGAGGATATGGATAGAAGTCAAAAAAGGCGGGAACCCTGACTTAATAATAAATACTCTTCTCAAGAAAACATGTCTTCAATCTAGCTACAGCGTCAACAGCACAGTCTTAGTTGATGGCAAAGTCGTTGAAAATGCTTCAATGAAGCTTCTTATAAAATCATTCGCAGACCATAGAAGTCTTTTCCTTACCAGGAAATTTGAAGCAGAGAGAAGAAAGAATGTAGCAAGAACTGAAATAGTTGAGGGATTAATTAGCGTTACAAAGAGGATAGACGAAACCATAAGCATTATCAGAAATTCAGATGATGCTCAAGAAGCTCAGGAAAAACTAATATCATCCAAGATTGTATCTACAGCAAGACAAGCTGAAGCTGTTATGTCAATAACTCTTAGGTCATTGACTAAACTAGAGTCCAATGCTCTAGGCAATGAACTTACAAAACTACAAGACAGAAAGAAATGGCTTGACGGAGTTATTGGGAATGACAAGAAAACAAAAAAGATAATAATCACAGAGCTTGATGAGATTATTGAAAAGCATGGAGATGAAAGAAGAACGGAAATTCTTGCTGATGCTACAAATATTGATGATGAAGACTTGATACCAGATGAGCAAGTTATTATCATGTTATCTGGCGAAGGATATGCAAGACGCATTCCTATTGATGAATATCGAGTTCAAAATCGTGGCGGTAAAGGCGTTCGTTCTTCTGATAAGAAAGACTCAGAAGATGGACCAGTAGAAGTCTTTGAAGCATCTACTAAAGACATTATGTTCTTCTTTACAGATAAGGGCGTTGCTTATCGACGCAAGGCATACGAGATACCACAATCAGGAAAAACTTCTCGTGGAATCCATGTATCAAACATGCTCAATCTAGATGAAGGCGAACAGGTTACAAATATGATTTCTATGGCGAACATAGAAAAAGGCGGATATTTAGTAATGATTACTCGTGATGGGTTCATCAAGAGAACTGATATAAACGATTATGATACCAAAAGGAAGTCTGCCGGTATAAATGCCATAAAACTAGAGGAAAATGACGCTGTAGCGTATGTTCTCCCAACCAACGGCAAGCAAGACATATTTATAGTAACTGAACAGGGAAACGCTATTAGGTACTCAGAAGACGTTGTGCCAATTCAAGGAAGAGTAACAAGAGGAAGCAGAGCTATGAAGCTCAACCCAGGAGATAAGGTTGTTCAAATAATGACCCTTGACCCAAAAGATGAACCAGATATATTTGTCATAACATCTGCCGGATATGGAAAGAAATCTCCATCTAAGGAATACAGAAGACTTGGAAGCAGAAATGTTAAGGGCTACTCTGTATTGAAGAAAGATGCTCTCGCTAAGCGTGGTGGTAAAGTATCTGGAGCTTGTTGTCTAAGTAAGGGAGACTCATTGTTGGCCCTTACGGATATGGGACAGGTCATAAGATTTGAATCATCTGATATAAAAAATACAAGCCGAACCACAGCGGGCGTAAAGGTCTTCTCTCTTGCAGATGGAGACTCCGTTTCAAAACTAGCCAAATTAGCAGCAACAACCGAGGAAGAATAAAATGATTAAGAACAATAAGACAACCACATTTGATACTTGCATATCTGAACTTTCATTACAAATAGCAGAAGCTGCTAAGATGCTGGGTACTAATACAGAAGAACTCTTTATCATGACAGATAGAGATAGAGATCATATGTACTTTGAACAGTTCAAAGATGATGCTATAAAGGTCAGTGGATTTAGAAAAGACTTGCCATTTATACATTTTGACAAAGATGTTAATGCTACAAGAGAGAGCAATGGGTATGGCCTATCTCTTCATAGAACTAAGACTGATTCTACTCTTAGATATCACAGAAGATATGTAATGCTTCATATCCCGTCTGAATCCAAAGAAACTATTGTATCATATTTCATATGCAATAAAAAAGATGTAGAAGCCATAGAAGAATATTGGGGAAGAATAGACCTATCTGATAGAGATGTTGTTCCAACAAGACCAATACTGGAAGATGTATTCCTCAATGACATCACTGATAGTAGTCTTGGTTTTCTACTTAGAGCTGATGAACTGGAGAAGTACAAGGTTAAACTCCGTAGAGGCATCTTACTAGATGGCCCTCCAGGTAATGGAAAGACGATGACTCTTCGCTATATCAAGGATAGATGTTCTCAAGAGGGCATACGGTTCCATAATATAACGGCTACTGATTTGATGGCTGCATTTAGGGACAATCAGTTAGAGGCACTTATGTCTTCTTCTCCGGTTTTATTCTTTGATGATATTGATGTATCATTCTTCAATAGAAACAGAACTGAAGGCGGCGACGGTAGAATGTGTTGTGCCTTATTGTCTGCTATGGATGGAATGAGAGATACTGGTCATTGCGTTCGTATATTTACTACAAATGAGCCTGTTTCTGAAATGGACCCAGCGTTCAAGAGACCAGGCCGTATAGATAGAGTATTCCAATTCAAGAAGCCAACAAACAGCCTTAGAGCTAAGCTCATACAGACATGGAATACAGAAATACTGGAAGGCGTAGATTTTGAAGATTTGCTAACAAGAACAAAAGATTTTAGCTTTGCCGAAACAGATTCAATCAAGGATCTTCTTGTTACCAATAAGGTCTTTGGAGATAAGACCTGGAGCCTAGATAAAGCTTTTGAAATGTATCATGGAAATAAAGAATCGCAAAAAGAATTAGAAGAACTTTCAAAAGAAGTAGGCTACAAGCAAGAAGACAAAAAGGATGACGATAGCATAGAGAACGTGCTTAAAGAAATAGCCGGAGATAGCCCTGTATTTCCATCAATTATGCAAGGAACAAGCACCGGCAAAACACCAAGAACTCGTCGCATATAAATTATTGTTTTTTGAATAAGTCATAAAAAGAAAGAGATAGTATATGTACAATTACCCATCTAACGATGAAAATTCGAAGATTGTTGTTTCGCAAAGTATATCTTCAAGAGTGAAAAGAATCAAGAGGAATAGATTCAATGATAATACTAAATTTGATATAAAAAATGCATCTCCTGAGCTATCAACATCTCCACTGTTAATTGCTATCAATGCCGTAAAACCAAGAGTTTTGGAAATTCTCAATGCAAAAGATGTTGATATGTATGTCAATGATACATATCGTTCAAGATTCTTTGCAGATCCGGATAAAAGAGACCGCCTCATATGTTGCTATGGCCTAACCAAAGAACTAGGACCAGTTAGGGTTAGCAATTATACCTCAATAAAACATAGCAAAGGATCTTTGCGAACATCCTTTGGAATACATTTATATGAGACAAAGGGAAAAGACCCTATCTCCTATGTAAGTGTATCAATACCAGCTACTCATGGCGGAACAGAAGATATCTTATTCGTAGAAAAGGGTAAATCTTTTAGGCTTCATAGGCAATGGGCTAGACAGATAGCCTATTCTTCTAAAATAGATAAACCTGTTCTTCCTGGAAATATGCTTGAAGAAATAGAGAAGAATACGGTAAGATTTCTTCAAAGCGCTAAGCAATTTAAATCATATAATACTGTTGCAAGAAGAGGTATTGTGCTTAGCGGGTCTCCTGGCAATGGCAAGACTATGGTTTGTCGTTATATACGAAAATTATGCGATAAATTCAATATTGAATATAACATAGTCAGTGCGTCTGATATAGAATCGTCTTACTCTAAGGGTCATTTAAGTTCGGTAATGAATCAAGAGGGTGTTACTTTTTTCGATGATATTGATATATCTATATTTTCTCGCAAAAATGGCGGAAATACAAAAATGGCATGCGCAATGCTTGCAGCAATGGACGGCATGGATAATGAATGCAATTCTATTAGAATATTCACGACCAATGAAATGCTTCAAGACATGGATGATGCATTCAAAAGGCCAGGGAGAATAGATAAGTTATTCGAATTTGAAAATCCTGATGAAAAAATGAGAAAGAAACTATTAGATACATGGCCTGAAGAAATAATTTCTTCAATGGATGTATGTCAGGCAGCAAAGCAAACAGATGGACTATCTTTCGCTGAGTTGAATGGCATTAAGTCGATAATGGTTACAGAGCATATCATTGAAAATAATGAATTCGATTTTGGCAAAGCACACAAAATCATGATAGATAGTATAGAAGATAAGAAGTCTGGAAAATCTATGGGCAAAGGTAGAGCCGGATTCGGTGGTGGTGGATAATGCAAACAGAACTCCTAAATATTGACTATCCTATGTTCTCTGACCTCAGTATGCCTATATATAATCACTTTATGAGTGTTCATGGTACATACGAAGGAACTAGTACCTTGTATTACGGAGAAGATTACGATTTAGATATAACGAGTTCTATGCTATTCTCATTCCATGAATACATACCAGTTGTTCATGAGCCATCATATATTGATATGGGTAACTACATTCATTACAATCCATCTCCGGTTTTTATTCCATCGCCTTCATCGGCAATTATATTATCAGCAACCGCAGCTTTTGTATTGATAAAAAGAAAAAGGTAACGAAATGGCAGAAGAGAAGGAAAAACCATATGAAGCTTATTGTTATTTAGTAACAACATCCGCAGGTATTTATATGAGAGAGTGGCTAGCTATAAAAGGGTCTATTAAAAGAAAGGGTTCTTCTGTAGAATTCAAAGAGCTTCATACAGATAGGCCAGTTATAATATGTGGAAATTTCTTTTTAGAACCACTTAATCAGTCAGAGTATTACAATATAACCCAATCAGGTCTATACGATAGACCTTGCAAGGATTGTGACTAATGATACAGTTTTGGAGAACAGTAGATGAGTATGGTTTTCTTTCCAATTTCTCGCATCATCCTGTCGAAATAAATGGCAAAAGATGGCCAACAACAGAACACTATTATCAAGCAATGAAATCCCTTGATGAAGATGTTCAAGAGAAAATTAGAAAACAAAAAAGCCCAAAGAAATCTAAAACTCTTGCCTGCTCTATTGAGTTAAGAGAAGATTGGGAAGAAGTAAAGTTCGATTTCATGCTTGAGGCACTTAGAGCAAAAGCTGAGCAATATGACTTCATCAGAGAAACTCTTATAGAAACAGAAAATGAACCATTGGCAGAGAATTCACCCTATGACTATATATGGGGAACTGGTGCAGACGGCTCAGGTCAAAACTTGCTAGGTAAAGCTTGGATGCAAGTGAGAGAAGAATTGATAGAAAACGCTTAATTACATTTTATTACATTCATATTATAAGTCTGGCAAGGGAAACTTTGTCAGATTTTTTCTTCTATATACGATCTGGTGAATGAAAACTTGGTACAATAGGTACAAAGGAAACAATCATATGGATATACTTATCATGCTTTCGTGTTTAGCAATACTGATTATCATAATGTACCTGTCTATATTTTTGACAAAAAACAAAAACGACTTGTCAAGTGGTTTACCATCTCAATCATATGCTGTAAGGGACAAAGGTAACGGGTGGATTACCTTTATGATGAAGATTGATTTCATTGAACATGAATTTTTATACAACAAACTTTCTGGTCATATAACTACAATAAGGGTTGATAAAAAATGATTGATTACATAATGAAAGAAAACCCGTCATATGAAGATTTGGTAGAAGCTGCCGAATCTTTTGCTATAGATGGCGGAATGGATGTAACAGTTGTCAATAGAGGAAAAGGAAAATGGGCTGTAACTTATTACGGGGACGTTTTAGATGTTGATGGTACAGAGTTCTACAGCGAACCTTCTCCATCAAATCGTGATGATGACTTTTTAGCCAAGCATCGTTTTGATAGCGTAAAAGATGCCGTCGCTGCTTATCGAAAATATATGGGTAAACATTGGAGATATGAGTATAACGATTGTTCATCAAGATGCGATCATGGACGATGGAGAGTTCTTTCCTGGGGAGATGAAGAAGAGGTAAGATGTTTCTACAATCCTGAAAAACTAAAAGACGGAATAAACTATCGTCTTCGTGGTCCTGGCGGTGAAATAATTGAAGAACATATAGGAAATCCTGAAAGATTACTTCAAAAATGAGTATCAAAGCATATCTTGGAATGAAATTTAAAATATCTGATACTAAAGATATAACTTCATTTTTAAAAGATGTTGAAAACATAGTAACACCTCTTCTAAGAGAAGCTCATGACAAAAGGGTAGCTACAGATATACACAGGTCGATTGATACTCTGATGACTAATTCTCAAACACCTTTTGACCTTGAGAAAAATCAATCAATTTCATTATCTATAACAAAGAAACTCATTGAAAAAGCAGGAGAAATGGAAGCCTGGACAAGAAATAGAGATCCTATAGATGATTTCACGTTTGAATTGTCTGTATACTTTGTTAAAGACTATATTATTTTATTGCCTTTTTGTGAACAAAATGTAGTCTTTGAGGCCATGCTAAAAATGCCAGGTGTTGAAAAATACGGATACTGGAATAACTCAGACAGAGAAGATGGTATATCCGAAGAAGATTGGAAAAAACGCAAAGAAGATTGGGAATCTATTATTGATAAAAAAGCAAACCCTCTCATAATGCGTCTTGACCAATATAGATTATTTACAGGAACGATAAACAGGGCAATTAATTATATACCATCGCTTGATGAAAGAATAGAAAGCATATCAAAAGATTTAGTTCTAAATAATCGCATGCTTGGAGCTGAAAGAAACGAATTCACAAAAGTGTTTATGAATTTCAACAAATGGCTAAAAACCGAAGAGGGGAAAAAGGCCCTTCAAGAAAAAATTGAAATAGTAAAGAAAAAACTAACCATAGAAAAAATAACGCTAGAAACTTTAGAGAATACTCCAGAATTCTTCTCCGCTTCTTCGAATAACTGACGATACCTTATAGTGGCCAAAGTAATCCAATCCAATTTCCATCAAGGGGCATAATTATGATCAAGGGAACGAACGGCAAACTCATTTTTTCAGGAATGAATAATAAAATCCTAAGTAATAGGATTTGCAAAAGCATCGGATGCGAATTAGGCAGGTCAGAAACAGAAGTTTTTCCAGATGGAGAAATGATTGTAAGAATAGATGATGATGTAAGAGGCAGAGACTGCTACATCATTGATTCTACATTTAGACCAGTAAATGACAATCTCATGGAACTCCTTATCTATATTGATTGCTTGAAGCGAGCAAGCGCAAAACAGATAGTTGCTGTTCTCCCCTACTTTGGTTATGGTAGACAAGATAGAAAAGACAAAGGTAGAACGCCTATTACTGCGAAGCTGGTTGCGAATCAAATAGCAGCGGCTGGTGCGGATAGAGTTCTAACCATTGATCTTCATGCTGCTCAGATTCAAGGTTTCTTTGATATCCCAGTAGACCATCTTCATGCTTCTCAGGTTTTTAATAAATACTTCAAATCTATACGAGAAGAATTGGGAGACCTATGCTTGGTTAGTCCTGATGTCGGCAATGTCAAAGTTGCAGAGTCTTACGCCAATGAGCTAGATGCGGATATCGTCATTATCAACAAAAGACGTAAAAGCGGGTCTCAGGTTGAAATGGGTCAAATCATCGGAGACGTAAATGGGAAGAATATTCTCATGGTTGACGATATGATTTCCACAGCAGGCACTGTTGAAAAAGCGGCAAGACTCGTAATGGATAATGGAGCAAAGTCGGTAAGGGTTGCTGCTACTCACGCATTGTTTGTAGATCCTGCAATTGAAAGACTTTCAGACCCTATCTTTACTCAGGTCATTTCAACGGATACAATACCGGCAGGCAATAGAACAGATGTCGTAGAACATCTAGGCAGTAAGTATACAGAATTATCAGTAGCTGACTTATTGGGTCAATCTATAGTTCGTATACATGAAGAAAGGTCCATCTCTGAATTATTCAAAGATGGAGCATGGGCAAGATAAAAATCATATAAGGATATAAAATGAGTAATGCACAAGAACTAAACGATCAGAACATACAAGAAACTATAGCCAGCGGAATAACTCTGGTAGACTTTTACGCAGACTGGTGTCAGCCCTGCAAAATGCTTGCAAACACCATTGATGAAGTCGCTAGCGACTATGATGGAAAAGTCACTGTTGCTAAAGTTGATATAGAAGCATGCAAGGAAGCTACCAAAGCATATTCAATATCAGCATTACCGACAGTTGTTATATTTAAGGATGGAAAAATTGTTGAAACAATCGTTGGGCTGAACCAAAAAGACCGCTATGCAAAAGCCCTAGATTCTGTTATTGATGGATAAAACTATTATGGAAAAACAAATAGATCATTGTCCTCACTGTGATGAGAGGCTAGGAGCCTCTACTTGTATTGATTCAAATCCAAAGCTACAGCCTGGGCCTGGAGACCTTAGCCTATGCTATTATTGTTCAGAAATCATGATTCATGATGAAGATAATAATCCTAGAAAAGTAGTCAAGGAAGACCTAGAGGAACTAGATGAAGAAACTCTTGAGCTATTGTCAACAGCTCAAGATCAATTAAGGTCTAATGATGAAGATTGAAATAGAAGAAAAAATCTATGCTGAGTTCCCTAATCTGTTCGTAGGCAACGATATACCAAACAGTCCAATGAAATTTGGATGTTGCTGTTGTGATGGATGGGAGGAGAACATAAGAGATGCTTGCAAAATGTACCAAAAATGGGAAGATAAATACAAGCATGGTTTATTCTTTGTTCAAGTAAAAGAAAAGTTTGGACAACTCAATATGAGATGGACTTTTACTAATAAAGAAAAGTTAGACGACAAAGCTCTCAAAGCTCTTTGGAAAATAGATGAAGAAGTTCTTGAAAAATCTATACATACCTGTGAGTTCTGCGGAATAACAGAAGATGATTCAATAGATACGAGAACAGATCATTTTGCAGGTTGGGTACGAACTCTATGCGAACCTTGCAGAAGCTCTGGCAAAACCCTAAAACACAAGTAGAGCTTTCACCTGATAGCTCACTCTCCGTATGCTATACTGCGTTCAGCAATAGCCAATCCATTCCTAACGGAGAAAAGACATGAAGAAGTTTTCAGCCATCATATTCATCATTCTAACGCTTGTCGTTGGAATCCCCTGGTTCTCTCTTCATGCATTAAATGTTGCAGATGAAAGAAAGTCTATCGAAATCACTGAACAAATGACCGAGGCTGCTGAAAAGCACAAGGTTGATTTGAAAAACAGTCAATACAGAACGAATCAGCTTCGACAAGACAGAACAACAATCTACAACGAATTATTAGAAGCATTTCCCGGTGAAGATAATAAAGAAGCGATTGACGCTATTTTCTTCCCTGAAGATGATGAAGACGAAACAGAAAGCGAGAATGCATAATGGCTTCTGTAAGCAAAAGTAGTTGGCATTACCGTTTACATTCTATCATCAGGCGCATGTGGGGGAATCCTGTAAGAAATGGAGAAACGAGAAGTCTTTGTCCGTATTTCCATATAACCTTTTGGGGAACAATTCTTACAGCTATATGCTTGCCTCTTGTATTTATGGGATGGGCTTATTGCAAATCTTGGAGATTGGCATACAAATCGTGCTATAACAAAAAAGCTCTTCGAGGATTGACTGAATTTTTTGATGCTATCCCTTTTAGCAAAACTCTTGATAATGCGGTTGGAGAATTTGAAAAAGCTCCAGTAAAAGCTGGACTTGAATGGTTCGCTAGATTAGTTTTCTTCGTAGCCGTTGTGGTATTAGCTTGTCTGATTATCAGCTTTTTTTTCTTCGGCGGATTGAAACTTATACCAGAAATACCAGGTCTTATTGTTGACCTTGTATATCTTATAGGGCAAGGCATATTCTGGATATTCTTTGGAATCGGCTGGACAATAATGGCTGCATGGGAAGGCATAGGAATGATCCTTGTCTTTGCATGGGGACTCGTAGTAGATGTATATAATTGGTTTGTTCCCATTTTTACTTCCAAAGGGAATTGGGCGTTCATTGGTAAGTGGGCGGGATATGCAGCTATCGTTCTTTCATCAGCTTGGGCGATTTGTGCTACTGTTCTATTCCTAATCTCATGGAAAAGAACTGCAAGAATCCGAGCATGGTTTATTATCAGAGCAAACGGCTACATGCAGGCAAGAGAAGATAGAGCTAAAAGATTAGAGCAAGAGATGAAGGATGCAAAAATTGCTGCTGAAATTGCTGCTAAACTGCTAGAAAAAGAAAGAGCATTGCAGGGCATCATAGACGAGCTAGATAAGCTACCAGTAGAGCCCTGGAATCCAAGAGTAAAATTCAAGACAAGAGTCGAGAATGTTATCAATGCTATTTTTGATACTGTTGGAGATATTGCTTCTGATACCAAAGATGCAACGAAGGCTCTCTATGCGAAAGAGGTTCGCAAAGTTCATAAAGATGAAGAAGGAAATACTACTTCCATAGAAAAGATTAAGGTATTAGGACCAGTCGGTGTTCTGGTAGCATTCCTATGGTCAATCAAGAAGGGCGTATGCCCAGTCCTCGAATTCGTAGATGAAGATGATTTGAAGGACGATTCGGAAGAAAAACTGACGATTATAGAGAAATATTGATAAAAATTCAGGAAAATGAGTGATTTATCTAGGAACATGGGCTATACTGTCCGAAGATACACCATGCAGAGGAATTTCCCTCTAGGAAGCAAAGAGCTAACCATGAACAAGTTTTTAGAACATCTTGAACATTTGGAACATCAGGTTCACTGATAGCGCTCTTCTTCTGTACTCAATACATCTGAATAGCAAACTCTGAACCTTGATCTAAAGTCCATCGACTATTTCAAGGTTTTTTATTTTAAGCTCTCATCGTCTAGTAGGTCAGGACACCAGATTCTCAATCTGACAACACGGGTTCAAATCCCGTTGGGAGTATTATTGATCTCGTCTTCTAATGGCTAGGAAGCTGCATTTTCAATGCGGAGAATGCCGGTTCGAGTCCGGTCGAGATTGTTGACAATTAGGCCCTATCATCTAGTGGTTAGGATCGCGGGTTTTCAGTCCGCTCACGAGAGTTCGAATCTCTCTAGGGTCATTTTCGGTGCAGTAGTTTCTGCTGGTAGAAATTTCTGACTTTCAATCAGAAGTCCGCGGGTTCAATTCCCGTCTGCATCATTTTACAGAAAGGCACACAATGAATAAAAGCTTATGGCATGGAATAGAAAATACAAAGCCTTATCACTATAATCCACCTATCAGGTGAACGATAAATATGGTACAATGGGTCTTTCCATACAACAAGGACTCAAAATGAACAACATATTTATTCCCGAAAAAATTCAAGTAGGTTTCGTTGAGAGAAAAGACACTTATACAGGCAAGCTTGCTTATATAATTTATTGGGATGCAAAGGGCGTTCTAAGAAAAGAAGTGTCATGGGAAGGCTGGCGAGATAAAAAGATAGAAGCTCAATCATTCGATAATGAGCCTCACGATGGCTTCTTGCTCAACAAGGGTATAGAACGATTCAACTGGAGCCATTTTGGTTCCAATCGCTCATATATTAGAATGTATGATGATAGAGGGATTGAATTTGAAATTACTCCAGAAAACCTAATTGGTATTCTCACAGAGACGAACTGTAATAAGCGTGGACTTGATGGTAAATTCGTCTATGCTTGGAAAGGGAAAGAATTAATACTACTTCCTTGCAATTCTCAAGAATATAAAGATGCCAAAGAGTATACCGAATTGCAATCGAAAAAGATTTCTGCAAGAGACCTCATACCTGGATGTAGCTATACAGACAAAAAGGGTGACGAGATTATTTATGTAGGAAGATTCAAATGGTATGGATGGAGCGACAAGTATGACAATGAAGGAAGAACATCCAAGAACCAGCATATATTCTATCTTCCTAAAAAGCCTGCATATGGTAATAACCGATTCTTCTACAAAAGCAGCGTATCATTCTTGGCTGTCCTAAATAGCCCAGACCCTGTTCAAAATTATGCTGAGATTATTGAAGAATGGAATAAAGACATTCGTTCATCTGATGTCAAAAAATGGGAAAAAAGAAAGATCAATCTCAAAGCTGAAAAAGTTTTTAGTGGTAAGAAAAATCATTATGGAAACGAAGTTGTTTCTGTAGGCGATTTTACAAAAATGATTGATGATAATATCGAATTCTATAAGTTTGGTCCAGTAACAGTCTATAGAGGCTACGGCTACGGAAGACCAAAAGAAGATGAAGAAACAAAATATGCTTTCCTTCATGTTGGTTCCTTCAATACGAAAACGATGAAATATCATTATCGTAATGGGAGAAGTCGATATCACTATGGAAGCATTAGTTCTGACGATACCCGTGAACGTCTTTCAAAAGAAGAGGCTCTAGAACGTATGAACTCTGGAGAGTTTTGCGATATCAAGATGGTATTGGAAAGTAATAATAAAATAAAAATGGATACAATTGGCGCAATAGCACAAGGATAAACAATCATGGCAACAACAGACAAACAATCAGTAGATGAAGTCGTAATGGGAATGCTCGTAAAAGTAGCTAAGAAAAAAGAGGAAATCGAAAAACTAAAAGTTCGTCCTCAATGGAAAACAAACTGCACTCTAGGTAGAGATCCTTTGACTACTCAAGACCGAGTAAATATTCAAACGATTACAAATCCTAATGTTCTCATATCCCTATATGCTTTCCTTACTCAACAGGAAACTTTGCTTAGCGATGCAGCTAAAGCATTGGATCTTGAATTTGATTCAACATGGATGAACTATCCAATAGAAGATTGGAAACATGACCTGAAAGCTCGCTCTAAGTCTATCGTGGTAAAGCAAAAACTAGAAGAGCTAAAAGAACTGGATAAGAGAGTTAACAAGCTCGTTACTACAGAGCAACGAAGATTGATGGAAGTCGAGGCTCTTGAAAAACTCTTGGATGATTGATATGGATAAACCCGCAAATCCATTTCCGAATTTGAAAGGCGAAGGCTTACCCGATTGGATTGAGCAAGATGGAGACCTTGAGAACGAACGAGGTTTAGGAGATAATAGAGAAATATTCTACTCCATTTGCAGCAGGCACATAGAGCCTGACTCGGATTGTAAACTTTGTCGTACTGGAACTTGGGAAAAGCAAAGGACTAATATGGAAAAACTTGACCCTTATCAGGATGCAGAAAAAATTCTCAAAGACAATAATGCTGAAGTTGTCTTTTCTGATAAAGCAACAGACTCATTTGGGAATTCTATTCAAGACGAAGAATTTGCTGGTTGGAGTCTTGTATGGAAGCATGGAGTTATAGGATGGATGAACGGGTCCTGGTCGCAAGAAAAAGCAAATATGGCAGGAGCTATGTTTATCTATCTTTTTCAAAAAGGGGTATCTGCAATGTATGCAGATGAACTTGCAGGTATATGGGCTAATAGACAGGATGCATAAATGGACAAGAATAAGACTATTGCGCTCAAACAAATTGATTACAAGATAAACAAATCTTGTGGCGTTTGTTCGCATGGAATTTTTCTTGGCAAATCCTGGGGCATGTGTAATAAACATACTTACAATCATCAAAAGCATACAGATACAGTACGACAGCTAAGTATACATCAGTCTGGTCATTGTAATAGTTTTGCATTAGGCAAAATAGACTTGCATGGTTTTGCTGAATTCTTAGATAAAGGAAAATGATATGAAAAGAGCATTCACTCTTATAGAAGTGTTAGTAGTCATTGCTATTATAGGTCTATTGATAGCTATATTCGTGCCAGCAGTTTCTCAAGCTGGTAAAAAAGCAAAAGAACTAAGAGATCAGGACCATTCGCAACGAGTCAATACTCCTGTTATAGAGAAAATATCTCCAAAAACAGAAAATGCTATTGACATTGTATCGAATATCGTCTATATTAGAGAGAGCAAAACTGGAATAGTCTATGCTGTATCAGGCGATACAATGACCATAGTACCAGGAAGCGCAATAGGACTCATCGAAAATCTTATCATAGATTTAGATGAATAATTTTGGAACAGAAAATGAAAGACAAACATGATGGCGATTGTTGGGTTTATGCTGTAAAAATATGTACTTGTGGATTTTTCCATGAAGTTTCAATAAAGCCTGATAGTGAAGAATTCAAAAAACATGAAGATGCTATTTTTGAACATCAGAACATACTTCATCAACTAAACCAGAAAGATTAAATATGCCAAGAGCTATTGACAAAGACGGCAATGAATACAGACTTCCTTCTTATAGAGAAATTTGGGAAAGAAACGAAGCTGTTGATATACGCTTTGATAGAGAAGACCTGCGATTTATTATATCAAACCTAAGACATAGCCAAGAGCGAAACGAGAAAATGCTTGAGGTTCTTAGAAAAGCAAAAACAGATAGTGTCACTCCTGAAGACCGCATGATCTTGCAAGAAAACATGAGGCACTTTACGAATGAACAATTAGTAGAGCAGATTGACGGTTGGATTAGCTATATTGAGACTTTCAAACACTATGCTGATACTCTAGATAGAATCAGGGGAACTGGTTCAGAACCATCTAATGATGAAGGTCCTGATTCTTATGATTGGAACGATAATAATCGCTATATTAGTATTGAGGATGTTACTAAAAAATAATGAAAGAATACCCTTCCATCATTGGCTCTTCTAAGGCTCCTAAAAAGCCTTGTATCGCATTTAAGAAGTATGATGGGTCAAACCTCAGATTCGAATGGTCTAAGAAGCAGGGATGGCATAAATACGGCACACGCAAGCGAATGTTTGATGAAACAGATGAAATCTTTGCTCCTGCCATAGAAATATTCAATTCTACTCTATCTGAGAGTATATTGGATGTTGTTCAATCTCATAAGAAGTGGCGTAACGGTAAAACTATTACTGCTTATGCTGAGTTCGTTGGTCCTACGAGTTTTGCTGGTTTACACGACTTAGAGCCTAACTCTCCTATGGAGCTTGTTCTCTTTGATGTCAATATTCATAAGCAGGGTTTTATTTCTCCGCGGGATTTTGTTAATAAATTCGTTGGAAATATGCGTACTGCTGAAGTCATATATGAGGGAAACCTGACAGAACAATTTATTCGAGATGTCAAAGACGGCAAATATAATACTAGCGATGGAATTGAAGAGGGCTTAGTCGCCAAGGGCGGTTCTGGTCATGACCTATGGATGGCGAAAATAAAAACAACAGCATACATCGAAAAACTAAAAGAAATCTTTGGCGTAGGTTGGGAAGAATACGGAGAATAAAATGCTAAATGAAGAACATATCAAGCAAGTAGAAAAAGATGCTCACAGAGCAGGCTTTCTCGAAGCTATCCAGGCGTATTCTATATGGAAAGATGGAATCCAGTATATCGGCTGTATGGATAGAACAATACCTGAAGTTATGAAGAGCTACGACGAAGACCATAAGTAAAATAGAAAATATTATAAACGAATACCTCAAAAGCGGCATATAGGTCGCTTTTTCTATTTAATCAAAGAGGTATATTGCTTATTTTTGTGAAATCTAAATAGACAATAATAGAGAGATTTTAGGGGAGCATATGTTAAAACAATTTTCAGATACAACAGGCGATGGTGGGTACATAATCGACAATTCAGACTTACCTAGCTGGATGACAGATAATGCAAGTAGATTCAGCTTTATGGTTTGGGTATATAGAAA
>Ga0316205_10002420_pt1 | contig 19489 bp, 17 predicted proteins | sample 3monthpyrite_MG_FD_204941 | JGI IMG/M metagenome (GOLD analysis project Ga0316205, IMG submission 204941) | Microbial mat bacterial communities from mineral coupon in-situ incubated in ocean water Damariscotta River, Maine, United States -... | ecosystem: Environmental > Aquatic > Marine >... | reverse complement strand
GACTAATAATACATAGATAGCCCCCCCCCCTCAGGAATGAACATAATGAGTGATGAAATAGACGATCTACGCCGGGATTTCTTAGTAAAAATGTTAACAGCAGGTGCCTTTGCAACAGGTGCGTGGTCTTTACCCGCTACTGTCCAAAGTATGGGGAAGATCCCTAAGTTATTACCTCCAGGTAAATCGTTTTTTGATTTAAGCGGTGAAGTAATGGTCAATAACAAGTTGGCTACACTCGATACCTTTGTAAAAAATAATGACGTGATTTCTACGGGGTCTGGTGCACATGCTGTATTTGTGGTGGGTAAAGATGCTTTTATTTTACGCGGCAACAGCAGTATGGAAATTGAGGGTAATGAAATTATCAGCACAATTCGTGTTTTTTCAGGAAAACTGCTTTCTGTTTTTGGACATAGAGAAGATAAAAAACCATTACATATGCGCAGTAGCACCGCAACCATAGGCATTCGTGGAACAGGTGTGTATATAGAGTCTGACCCTGAGCAAACATATTTATGTACCTGTTACGGCATTACGGACTTGAGTTCCACTGTAGATAAAAATGTGCAGGAAAGAATCGTTTCTGAACATCATGATAAACCAAAATATCTATTATCTAAGCCATCACAAAAAGGCAAGTTGATCACACCGGCACCGATGAAAAACCACACAGATATGGAGCTGACATTGATTGAAGAGCTCGTTGGACGCGAGCCCCCTTTTGGAATTGAAGGTAATTTGTATAAAGGGCCGCGTCGAGATTATTGATTTCATTGTGGATTCGTATGCTATATGAATCCACAAAATTAATTTTTTTCAGGTGTCTTTAGTAATTTGTTCAGAGCAGACTGTCGCGCAGTATGAATCGCATTGGCCATTTCTTTTCCCTGTAAGCCCGCATCTTTTAATACTTGTATATCAACAGACTTAATTATTTGTAATGCTTCACGATAATAATTTGCCTGTGGATATGGGTGATCTTCATAACCTGGCCGACCTCGTATATCAGCAGTGCAGGCAATTAAAAAATGCTCATATCTTTCAGGTTTTCGTATACCATCCAATTTCTCTATGGTTTTTAATAAAGTGGACTTTTTGATTTCAAATGCACGGTGAACGTGTAAATGATATTCAGCAGTAATGCAGGCTAGCTCCCGAAAATTATTCGGAATGCGTAACCGATTACATAATTCTCTCACAGGTTTTATTCCCAGTGCTTCATGTCCGTGATGGCTTGGCCAGTTCTCTTTAGGAGTTAGCGCTTTTCCTAAATCGTGACATAAAGAAGCAAAGCGCGGTGCTGGTTCTTTAGTTAATAATGATGCTTGTTGCAGTACCATTAAAGTGTGAATACCAGTATCGATTTCCGGGTGATGTTCTACTGGTTGAGGGACACCGAAGAGGGCGTCAATTTCAGGTAATATTATTTTAAGGGCGTGACAGTCGCGTAGAACTTGTATAAAAACTTCCGGGTTTCGTTCGTTTAAAGCTTTATTAAATTCCTGCCATACACGTTCAGCAACGAGAGCATCCACTTCGCCATTTTTCACCATTTGCTGCATAAGTTGTAGTGTTTCATCGGCTACTGTAAAACCCAAATGAGCATAACGCGCAGCAAAGCGAGCGACTCTTAAGATACGTACGGGGTCTTCGCTAAAGGCGGTTGAAACATGTCGCAGTAATTTTAACTTTATATCATTCTGACCATTGTAGGGGTCAACGATATTGCCATCTTCGTCTTTAGCTATGGCATTAATTGTCAGGTCGCGGCGTATTAGATCTTCTTCTAGTGTGACCTCAGGAGATGCATGAACTTCGAAACCTCTGTACCCCGGAGCTGTATTTCTCTCTGTACGTGCTAAGGCATGTTCATCTTTTGTTTCGGGATGTAAAAAAACGGGAAAGTCTTTGCCTACCTGCTGGTAGCCAAGTTCTAACATTTCATTAACTGTCGCACCAACGACCACCCAGTCTTTTTCTTTTACGGGGTAGTTTAAAAGCTGGTCGCGAACGGCTCCGCCTACGAGATAGATTTTCATAGTTTAAGTATACCTTATAGCTATTTAGGTGTCTTATTTGGAAAAGTTTCAGCGTTATGTGGAATAAAATGAATTGAAGTTAAGAGAATGTTTTTTTCAGGTGAAAATTGAATAGTTAGATACTGAAAAACAGTGTAATTAAGGTGATAAAGTAAGGCAAATAGCTGCTGAAAATAAAGCAGCTATTTGCCTTAACTTAATATTAAATTATGACTTAAGTAATTATGATACTAGTACTTTTTGCGCAGCTGCAATAGCAACACCTGGCTTAACAGCATCACCTAGAACGGCTTCTAATGCGCTTAAACAAAGCATGATGTTCTCTGCGCGACATGTGTGGCCCATTAAACCAATTCGCCATACTTTACCTGCAAGAGCACCTAAACCAGCACCTATTTCTAAATTGAATTCATTTAGTAACTGGGCACGAACTGCAGCATCATCAACACCATCAGGAATTGTAACTGAGTTTAATTGTGGTAAGCGGTCTGCTTCATCAACGACAAAGTTTATGCCCATAGCCTCCAGACCCGCACGTAATGCCAGGTGGTTTGTAGCGTGGCGCTGCCAGGCATTCTCCAAACCTTCGTCCTGTAACATAACCAGTGATTCATGAAGTGCATACAGGGCGTTAACAGGTGCTGTATGGTGATAAGCACGTTTAGTATTTGCGCCCCAGTAACCCATAACCAGGTTCATATCCAGAAACCAGCTAGTTACTTTAGTTTTACGAGAAGAAATCACGTCAGTTGCTTTCTTGCTGAAACTGACCGGTGAGATACCCGGAGTACAGGAAAGGCATTTCTGAGTGCCAGAGTAAATTGCATCAATACCCCAGTCATCAACACGTAACTCTGTACCGCCTAAAGAGGTAACAGCATCAACAATAGTCAGGCAGTCATGTTTCTGAGCCAATTGACATAAAGTTTTAGCATCTGACTGCGCACCGGTTGAGGTTTCAGCGTGTACAAAAGCAAGAATTTTTGCGTCAGGATTGGCTTTTAATGCCTCTTCAACCTTATTACAGTCAATGGCCTTGCCCCATTCATCTTCTACCATAACGGCAGTTGCACCGAGGCGTTCAACATTTTCTTTCATACGGCCACCGAATACACCATTTTGGCATACGATAACTTTGTCACCAGCTTCTACCAGATTTACAAAACAGGTTTCCATACCGGCAGAACCGGGAGCTGAAACCGGAATAGTTAACTCGTTTTTGGTTTGAAAAGCATATTGCAGCATGCCTTTAACTTCATCCATCATATTGACAAAAAGTGGATCAAGATGACCTATAGTTGGGCGTGCTAAAGCACTTAATATGCGAGGGTGTACATCTGAGGGGCCGGGGCCCATAAGGGTGCGTACAGGGGGTAAAAATGATGTGATGCTCATAAGCTAGTCCTGAGTGTTCTGGGTATCAGAGAATATTGTAGATTTTAACTATATAATGCATGCCAGTATAGTCGTGGGCATGTCCGGAGTGAATAATGCCATAAAACTAGTTTTAAAATATACTCATTTTTTAAGGGGCATTATTATAGAGCTTGTTTTTAAAGGCTTATTTATCGCTATTTGCGTATTTTGATATAACCTCTTTTAGTTGTGATTCATTAACGGGTTTACTAATAAAGTCATCCATACCAGCCTTTAAGCAAAGATTGCGGTCTTCAGAAGTCGCTTTCGCGGTTAATGCAATTATTGGTAAATGCGTATTTTGAGTTTCCAGACGGCGCCATTGCCGAGTTGCTTCAATTCCGTTCATATTAGGCATACTGATATCCATTAAGACCAAATGATAATGATGTTTATGCATGGCATATAGTGCAGTAGTGCCATCGGTGGCAATGTCTACATTGTGACCGAGATCGGTTAAATGGCTGTACACAACACTCGCATTAATTTCATTGTCCTCGGCGACTAAAATATTAAGAGATACGGGTTTCTGTGTGAAATTTTCAATGTTAGCTGTATTTGGATTGAGTAATTCTAACAAAGTTGTTTTTAAGATATCTAGCGAAACGGGTTTTATAACAGTGGCTTGAATGCCGGCCAGACTTTCCGCTTCAATTTGTTCGATGCTGTGCATATAGGTGGCATATAAAACAGGTATATTGCATTTTGCTTCGTTTCTAATTCTTGAAACAAGATCATAACCATTTTTATGTTTGCGATTTTCACCTAAAATAATAATATCGAAAGGACGTTCTTTTTCGTGACTCCAGATAATATGTGCTATCAAGTTGTCATCGCCAGAAGTGGAGTAAACTTCTATGCCTAGTTGTCGGCAATATTTTTCGAGCACATCTAAATTAAGGGTGTCGGCATCATAAATTAGTGCGCGTTTATTATCAGGGAAATAAGCTTTTTCTTTGTTTGCAATATGAAGTTTTTGCCAGTTGAAATGTAAATTAAAACAGATGTCATTTTTTTCATTATATTGAATTTCAAAGATACCATTCATTAGTCGAGTTAACTGATATCCAATACGCAAGGGCAAAGCGTCATTTGTTTCAGGTATTTGATTTGAATGCAGGTGATCAAGGTCAATATTTTGTTGAAATTTTATTTCTATATTTGCATTTAAATGTTCATTTGAAGTGGTTTTACCAGCAAATGCATGAATGTATATACCTTTTGATGTGCTGTGTTCAATAACATAACGAATCAGGTTGGATAATAATTGCCTAAATCTTTGTGCATCAATATATACTTCTTCAGGGAATGACTGGTCTATATAACAGGTTAACTCGAGTTCTTTTTCATGGCCAAGCGCAGCAAGACTATGAACCAGACTGTCAATTAATGCTCGAGGGTTTGATGCAGATCGAGTAATAGGGATTTCACCATCTTCTATGCTCGAAAAATCTACAATATCTTCTATGATTTCCTGTAATGAATGACTAGATTGACTTAGTGATTGTAAGTATTGTTTTTGTTGAACATTTAGGTCAGTTTTATTTAGCAGATCTATCATGCCAACAATGCCACCGATAGGCGTTCTAATCTGGTGTGTCATCGTAGATAAAAATTCAGTCTTAGCAGCACTATTTGAATCAGCTTTTTTGGCGATCGTCATCAGGCGTTTTTGCATAGAGTATAAATATGCTGGTAGTGCAATAATTAAAAGTAAAAAAGCAATGGCTTCAAGAGTTAATAAATGCCAGGCGTCTTCGGTTAATAAAAGAATGTTGTAACCAATGAACGTAAGTATAACGGCAGTACTTAGAAATTTTAAACCGTAGCGGGTGCCATATCCAATATAAATCCATAAATATACCAGTACGTAAACACTATTAATGCCGCCAGTTAAGTATGATGAAAAAGTTGTACAGGCTATATCAATAGTTAGCGCTAAATAACGGCGCGGAGTATTGCTTGGAACCCATAAAATACTCAAAATATTAATAAAGCTATAGCAAAAAAAAGCTATCGTGAAATTGTTAAGTATCTTGTGTGTGACTTCAAAATAACCACTGTCTATACCTGCTGAGATATATAAGTATGTAAGCAGACCAATGCAAAGACGAATAATAGACTGAATAAATTCGGTGTTTTTTATCTTTTCCATAGCTAAAGCCAGATAATTTATTAGCGGACATAGTAACACCACTTATCCGAGGGGTAAATCATCCGAAATTAATGTGTTTTAAGTATTTGCACGTAGTCTTGTTATGTCACTATCTGGGTGTATCTACTAATTCTGTGACTCAATTAAAAGCTATTATTAATTTATGTTAAATCTTCGCAAATAATGACTTGACAGGTTTGAAAAATTAACACAGTCTATAAACATGATTTTAGATAAACGAAAAATTAACTCAGTAGCAAATCGCCCGCATATTCTGTGGTGTGAGTATTGTATCTGTGTGATGATTTTATAATCTTAAAGAATTTTAAAAGAATATTAAAAGCCACAGACGAGAAAAGTTTGTGGCTTTTTTCGTTTTAGGAGGCTATTTCAGGAAAACAGGTAATGGAATTAATGAATAGCAATCAATCGAAATATCATCATATTGTGATTGCCGCAGCCTTTTTTGCGGTTATTATTATATGGTCTACAACCCCGATCGCAATTAAATGGAGCGGTGAAGGTGTCAGTTATATCTTTGGTATTGTTTTACGAATGAGCATAGGGGCGGTGTTGGCTATCGCTTTGGCTTTATTAAAGTATAAAAAACTGGAAATGAATAAAGCGGCGCGGCAGGTGTATATTGCATCTGCACTGGCTATTTTTGGTGGCATGATGCCGGTTTATTGGGGGGCACAATATATTTCATCTGGTTTGATATCAGTAATATTTGGACTATCACCAATAGTGACAGGCTATTTTGCATGGCGTTTTATACATGAAAATAGTTTTAATCAGTTAAAAATAATTGGCTCAGTAGCTGGTTTGATTGGACTGCTAACAATTTTTTATAAAGGCATATCTACAGGTGATGATTATATTTATGGTGTCCTGTCTGTTTTATCAGCAGTGATTTTTCATTCTATAAGTGCTGTATGGATAAAAAGCATGAAAACCGAGGTTCAGCCATTATCACTGGTCGCAGGTGGTTTATTGTTTTCTATGCCATTGTTTTTTACCGTATATCTGATATTTGCGCCTCCATTACCGGAAGAAATTCCGTTGAAGGCGTTATGGTCTATTGTTTATTTAGGGATAGTGGGTTCGGTATTTGGATTTGTTAGTTATTATTACCTTTTAAAGCACTTGCCAGCATCCAGTGTTGCCTTAATTACTTTGATTACTCCCATATCTGCCTTATGGATAGGTCATGCGGTAAATGATGAAATCATTAGTATCAGTATCTATGTTGGAACAGCATTTGTATTGATGGGTTTAGCGTTGCACCAGGGTGAAGATATACTGTCTAAAAAGTTATGGAGAAAACGAAAACAATTTTATGGCTGATAGTATTGTTATGCAGTTTTACTGTAGAAGCAGTGTCGGTTATTAATAACATTCAATATAAGGGAAATGAGATTACACAACCCTCAGTGCTTAATAGAGAAATCTATATTGCGCCGGGGGATGAGTTTAATATTCTATTAATTGAAAAATCCAGACAGGCTATTATGGATCTTGGCCTGTTTAAATCTGTGCATTATTATCTTGAAGAAAATTATACGACATTAACGGCTAATCCGAATAGCTCTCAGGTTGATGTTGTTTTTGTGGTTGAAGAAAAATATTATTTGTTAGTTATACCGCGATTAAAAGTTAATGATGATGAAATACATGTCGGAATACAACTTAAATGGGATAATGTTTTTGGATTAAATCATGAAACAAGAATGTTGGCCGAAGACCGTGGTTCTACAAGTGGTATTAGTGAAAGCCGTTATTCGTTCAATTACTTTTATCCTAACTGGAATAACAGTTCATATAATATTGATTTAACATTGCAAGCCGATAATGATGTTGACGATAGCGCGGGGCTGATTGACAGACAGGATGATATAATTAAGTTTGCAGTTTCCAGGTGGCTAAATGAGCGAGGTCGAAATCGTGGCTGGTTCGCAGGTGTAAGTGTTTTATATCAGGCTCGATTATTTGAAGATATGATAGTCAATGCTGACTCTGAAAAAATTGATGCAGTTGTTTTAGGTGTAGATGCGGGTTATAGAAATATTAATAGTTTTGAATTTAATCGAGGTGGTAAATCCTATGGTTATAAACTTGACTGGTCACATGATACTTTAGGTAGTGAATCAGAGTTCACAAAACACCTTTTGTATTACATAAGTTATTATCGGTTTGATAACTACCCGGCTTCAAATTTAAATGTTCAAATGCAGATAGGGCATTCTAACGAACAATTTTTGGGTGAAGATGCTTTTAGTCTGGGTAGTAGTGATGATTTGCGAGGTTATGAGAATAACCGATTTACGGGGAATACAATGTTTCTAACTAATTTTGAGTATATGTTTCCTCAAAGTGATTATCCGGTGATTCGTTATGTGACCTTCATCGATATTGGTAATACATATGACCAGTTAAGTGATATTTTTCATCAGGCTTTAAATGTGGGTGCAGGTTTTGGTTTGCGTTGGAAAATAAGAGCTTTTGTTAAACTGGACCTAAGAGCTGATGTTGGTTATGGGTTTGAAGATGAGGATTATCGTTTTAGTTTTGGAACGCGCCATACTTTCTAATTATATAGTGTAAGTAGAACCCATGTAAGTGAAGTCTGGTGTGAATTAACAGGGGTAATGCTAAATCGCATTACCCCTGTTAGTTGATTAGTATGTGCCACCTGTAGAGGGTGCTTGCGCCTTGGGTTTTTCCGTTTTAGGTGGGAAATTTTCTAAAATTTCATGTACCGCATTTTTGATTTTTTCAGTCTGTTTTTCAGGCGTTGATGCCGGGCTAACGATAGCCTTAGCAGTTGCTCGCCAGATTAACTTTTTAGTTTTATTATCAACCACATCTAGAATTAAAGTTCCCTGTTCATATTCATAGACACTAACACCGCCTGTACTTGCATATGAACCAGCATAACCATAGTTTCCAGGATGGCGATAACCATATCCGCGGTAATAACCGCTGGGTGCATAGGTATAACCCCAGTTAGTGATATCAACTTTGTTCTCTTTACCAAAGTGTGTAGCGATTACAAAATCCGGGTTAGAGGTGTTTTGATTTATGCCTTTAGCAGCCAGATTGTCTTCAACTGCAGTCACAAACCGCGCCCGGTTTAACTCATCCACTTTCATGTCTTTAGGAAATGGTAACCAGTTAAACGTTTTATATTTGCTAAAATCTGTTTGCTGATTAAAATCGTAATTCACAGATAACGATGAACAGCCACTTAAAACAATAAATGCGATTGACATTATTATGATGTTGCCAAAATTAAAGTTGCGTATATTCATGGAGAGTCCTTTATAATCATATTTCCCCAATTCTAACGGCAATTAGTTACTTTATCTATCCTTAATGCCCGGCATGGTTATATAACCTTTTAATGACTCGATTTGTAGAAACCAGGCATGTATTGCTGGGTAACCCTCAAGTGAAACGCCGCCTTCTTCACAAAGAGCAATATAGGGATAACAAGCTATATCCGCTATGCTTGGTTTATTCGTTGCGAGCCAGTGCCTGTTACTTAAATGTTTATCTATCCATTGTAATGTTTGTTTTCCCTGTGCCTGGGCCAGTGCAAGGTCACACTCATAGCCAAATTTAAGTCTGGATCTTGCCTTACCAAGATAATTAAAAATTTCACCGTTTGCTACAGTTAACCATTGTGTTATATGAGCTATATCTGCAGCCTCTTTAGGGTACCAGTGATTGTTTTCAGATAGAGCACCATATTTTGCTGCCAAATAGACCAAAATAGCCTGTGAGTCCCATATGACTATTGCATCATCTTCGAGTACCGGGAATTCTCCTCGTGGGTTAAGTTTTAAAAAATCATCGTTCTTATGCTGTTTTTTGCTGACGTCCAGGCTTAAGAACTTATATTTAATGTTTAATAAGTTTAGTAAAAGTTTAACTTTATAAGTATTGCCTGAAACGTCTAGTCCATATAGTTTTATCATAAGTTGTTCTTTTTAAATTATGTTTAAAAGTGTTGAAGCGAGAATTAATTGTGAGAAAAATCCGCATAAAAAAGCCGGGACTCTGACTAGCGGAATAGCAAAAGTAAAAGCGAGAAAGTGAACTAGTCGAGAATAGAAATATAATTCAACCGCTAAAGTGCTGTATGTCGAATTAGATTGAGTGATTTCTATAAGAATTACCAGAGGTGCGAATATGATTAAATTTTCTACGGCATTATCATGGGCTCGCATCATACGCTCAGCCCATTGTGCCTTTGGTCTTGTGTCGGGTTGAGGGTTGTATAGTGCTTGCCAGATACCCATTTCGGCCATTCGATTCATAACGTAAGGTATCCACATAATTGATGTGAAAAGTATAACTACACAAAGCCATATTAATTCATTTGAGATTATCATTTTTAATGTCCTTATATTGCTTGTACATACAATTATATTAAATTCATTAAGTTAGAAATTGTATAATTATTAAGAAATTTGCTTACGGGTGTTTCGCATGCCTGTCACCAGTTCAGAAAATGCTTGTTTACCAATGATGTTGTTCATATTAAGGAAAAGTTCCTGACCGGTTTTTTCCAGTTTATTATGAATTTTTTTCGCCTCTTGAGTGGGGAATATATTTGCGCCTCTTTTATCGTCACTATCAGATGAGCGTGTTAAAAAACCTTTGATAACAAGGCTGTCAACAAATCGAGTGACAGTAGAGGGGGCTAACTCAAGTTCTACAGCAATCTGTTTCATTGAAATGCCTGGTTGATCTAAAACCACACGTAATACATAGGCGTGTGAAGGGGATAAACCAAAGGCTTTAAATGCATCATCCCAGATTTTATTTATCTGGCGAGCAAGTGCGTTAGTATTAAAGTAGATGCATTTTTCAAACATAATGCTTATTGAAACACTATTTAGTTGTATGCGCAACTAAATAGTTGTTTAAGAGGCCTTGCTTATTTCTCTGTTAATGGATCTGAATCAAATTCTATGCCGGCCCAGCCAGTCTTCATGAAGTTACGAATATTCTGGTGGTCGTTATTCTGCGGATTATCGAGAACATCCTTGCGATAATAATCACCAAAGCAATGCAGGGTCTGCTGTTCTGTCAATTTATGCATATGTGCAAAGGCAAATATTTTGCATGAGCCATTATTCTCATTTTCAGCATTTAGTTGCTCGCCATTTTTAAACTTGACGGGTGTAAAATTGTAATTTTTATCGATGTTAGACAGGGTATCTTCAAAGCTGTTCTGTTGAGGATTATCATTAAGCTTTTGTAAAAAATCATTCATAATCATTAAGTGTAAATTAGTCTATAAACAGGGTGTATTAGTTTAGTCTATCGTATGATTTGAAGATATGAATTTCATAAATATTATATTTTAGGTAAATTTGTGTCTAATCGAGATCATTCTGAATTCTGTTAAGCTAAGCAGCAAAAACGTTATAATGATTAATTATTTAACCTAACTAAATGAGAATATTATGCCACTGATTCGACCTTTTGCCGGTTTACGCCCCGTTCCTGAACGAGTAGAAGACGTAGTCGCTCCTCCTTATGATGTATTAAATAGTTCAGAAGCGCGTGAGCGAGCTGCGGGTAAACCGATGAGTTTTTTGCATATATCAAAAGCTGAAATTGATTTACCAGAAGATACGGACCCTTATGATCCCAGTGTCTATGCAAAGGCGGCAGAGAATCTACAAAAGCTAGTTGATGACGGTATTTTAATTCGTGAAAAGGAACCCAGGTATTATGTATATCGTTTAAAAATGGGAGATATAGTGCAAACGGGTCTGGTTGCTGCCGCCTCAGTGAAACATTACGATACTAACCGAATTCGTAAACATGAGTTTACTCGTCCTGCAAAAGAAAATGACAGGGTTGCACAAATAGAAGCATTAAATGCACAAACAGGTCCTGTTTTACTGGCATATAAATCCAATGATGAAATTGACGGATTACTTGATCAGGTGGCGCAGGGAACACCTGTATATGACTTGGTGGCTGATGACGGCATTGGGCATACATTGTGGGTAGTAGAAGACCAGCAGGTAGCTGATAAATTATCCACGGGTTTTGATGCCATGGAAGCTATTTATATTGCGGATGGGCATCACCGTTCTGCTTCAGCGTCAAGAGTGGCGAAAACGATAGGTGGTTCTGATGAGCAGATGAGCCATTATTTTTTGTCTGTGATTTTCCCGCATAAACAAATGAAAATATTTGACTATAACCGCGTAGTTACAGATTTAAATGGTTTTTCTAAAGACGATTTTGTTGTCAAAATACAGGAAAAATTTAACTGTGTTAAAGCATCAGCACCCGTTAAACCAGCTAAACCAAATGAATTTGGAATGTATATTGACGGTGACTGGTATCAATTGAATATCAAATCGGAGTTTATTTCTAATGATCCTGTCGGTCGACTGGATGTTAGTTTGCTAGCCAATAATCTGCTTGGCCCAGTATTAAATATTACAGACCCTAGAACTGATCCTCGAATTGATTTTGTTGGTGGTATAAGAGGTTTGGAAGGGTTAGAGAAACGAGTCAATAGTGGCGAAATGGCGGTCGCATTTTCTATGTATGCAACAAGTATGGAAGATCTTATGCTGGTTGCTGATGCTGGTGAAGTTATGCCCCCTAAATCAACCTGGTTCGAGCCTAAGTTAGCGGATGGTCTTGTGTCTCACGTACTGGACTAGTTAAAAGTTAATCAGGGTTGCTTGCATCTATTATACGGTGTCAATGTTTTTGTTGATACTGTATATAGTCCTCTCTAATCAATTAGAATATTATATTATTAATTTTCAACGGAAATTTTATGTTAGTCTGCTAAGTCGCTGAAAGTTAAGGCGTGACATATTTAATCAATATGGACGATAAAAAATATAATGAAATATTTACTTATTTACCTTTGTTTTTTCTTTTCAGGTATTAGTGCTCTTATATATCAAGTTGTGTGGGTAAGAGAGTTTGGGAATATATTCGGCAATTCTGTCTATTCCGCCTCAATTGTAATTGCCGTATTTATGAGTGGTTTAGGTATAGGTAGTTATATTGCCGGACGCTGGGCTGATACTGCACATCAGACAAATAAGTACAAACCATTAAAAGCTTATGCATTTTTTGAACTAGGTATAGCGTTATTTGGAATTCTTATAGCCCTGTCTTTACCTTTGTTAGAAGTCTTTTCAGCATCAATTTCAAGTTATCAGTTAAGTGACCAGGGCTGGAATATATTAACAAATAGTTCACTTGCTTATCGATATTTATTAGCCGTCCTGATTTTAATGCCATCGACTATTCTAATGGGGGGCACGTTAACTTTGCTGGTTCGTTTTGTCGTTGGAAATCAGCTGAATCAGTCAGGCTGGCGAATTGGAACATTATATGGAATAAATACTCTTGGCGCTGCTATTGGTGCTTTTTCGGTAGACTTCTTTCTGGTGCCATATTTTGGTTTATATGCAACACAGATAGTCGCGGTATTAATTAATTTTATAATCGCAATTGCGATTATAAAATACATCAAATCATATGAAGTTGACATGCAAAATATAGCGCCTGTCACATCAGTTAAGTCAGGTGTGTCTATTGATACCAGTGCGTACCGGTTGCTTTTTTTAACAGGACTAGCAATTTTTGTATCTGGTTTCGCAGCAATGGGTATGGAGATAGTATGGTTTAGAGTGCTATCAAGTATATTTGGACAATTTCGTGCAGTATTTTCAATTCTATTAATGATTATATTAATTGGTATCTGGTTAGGATCAGTCAGTGGAGGATATTTGCATCGTAAGTTTGGGCAAGCAACTTTACTGTATGTTCTCAGTCAATCTTTATTTGTGATATCTGCAATCGTTGGGATGATAGTTATTGATGCAGATTTAGTGCGCGAAATGAGTTTGTTATTTGCTGGAGGCGATTTAGAACAATCAAAAGGGCTGAGTAATAATTTAAGTGTAATAAAGTATTCATTGTTAACAATAGGCACGATTATTACTATTGGCTTACCAGCAATAATGATGGGATTTGCTTATCCATTGGCAAATGCAAATGTACAAAGAATAGAGGCCCAGGTAGGAAGTCGTTCTGGAATTATGTATTTCGCAAACACTATGGGAGCTGTTGCGGGTTCTTTGGTCACAGGGTTTTATTTGTTGCCATATTTTGGTTCAGATGCTGGTATCACAATATTAACAACTATAGCCGTGAGTGCGGTTTTACCGCTTATTTTTTCTGACAAAAATTTATTTTCGAAAGACAGTCAATGGAAGCCTGCGCTTATTTTTGTTGCATTTGTAGTGCCGCTTGGTTTTATTGGTTTTTGGAATAATCAACCAGATAACCAGGTTATTTTTAAAAGTTTTTATGCAAGTAATAATATAGAAAAAAGAACATTAGCTAGTCAGGAAGGGATTTTGGAAACGCTGCTGGTTGTAGATGATAGTGCTATAAACAGAGGCAAAGTGTTGTTTACAAATGGGCACAGTATGTCGAGCACATCATTTGGATCGCAAAGATATATGAGATCATTTGTTCATATTCCATTATTGCAAATAGAGAATCCAACTGATGTGTTAGTCATATGTTTTGGTGTTGGTAATACATTACATGCTACTACATTACATAAAGGTCTTGAAAATATTGAGCTGGTCGATTTATCTGAAAATATATTGAGTCATGCGAGTTTTTTTTCAGATACGAATGATAATGCAATAAAAGATGAAAGAGTAAATGTTTTTGTAAATGACGGACGTCAGCATCTGCGAATGTATAATGACGAACGTTATGATTTAATAACTTTAGAGCCACCACCAATAGTGTTTGCAGGTGTTTCTGCATTATATTCAACCGAGTTTTATCAGCTTGCTCGAGATCGTCTTAAAAAGGGCGGTTTTGTTACGCAGTGGTTGCCATATACGCAAACTTCTAAAGAGTTAACCTATTCTATGATTAAATCTTTTACAAGTGTTTTCCCCAATGCGGTTATGTTAGCAGGTGGTAGTGCTGATTTTATCTTAATGGGGCGTAAAGATCTGCAAAATACAATTGATCCTGTTAAGTTTCAAAAAGCGATAAATGATAATTTATTAGTTAAAGATGATTTAGAAAAAATTGAGATGGGTACATTGACAGAGTTAATTGGAAGTTTCTTGTCGAGTCAAGGTGAACTGTCAAAGTTAGGGGCGGCAGAAATTAAAGCTGTGACAGATGATTTTCCTGTTATGGAATACGCACCATTATTTAGTCGTCAACTCGCTCCACCGGGCGATGTTATTAATGTATGGGATGTTCTAAGCTGGTGTCCGAAGTGCGCTGTAAATGGTCAGCCAATTGAGGCGTTATCGAACTTACCAGTATATATGCAAGTGATGGATCAAATGTACGAAACAGGTACCTTTAATCCATCAGATATGAATCTTAATTTTAAATTAAAGATTAATGCATCAAATACAGAAATTGTAAAAGCATTTAATGAAACGCCTTATCTTTTACGATTAATTGGTAAGGGTCATACAATGCAGTGATGTTTATTTAAATAAAATATGGCTGTCACGTCTAGGTATATATTGGGTTATCAATATAACGTGCTATTAAACCTACTTCTGCCATCTCTTCAGGTAATGGAATGCGAACTTTATAACCACCACCTTTGGCCTCCTGCATTGGCTTTCCGTGCATGTCCTGCATGCTACTGAGTATTATATCTTCATTACCTGAAGGTTTAACCAGTTCAAGTTTGTCACCAACCGTTATTTTGTTTTTCACATCTATATCTGCCATTCCGGTTTCTTTGTTATAGGCAATGACTTCTCCTACAAACTGTTGTTGTCGGTTAACCGAGTTACCCTGCATATAGTTCTGATATTCATGAGTGTGGTGGCGTTGATAAAAGCCATCGGTATAACCTCTATTGGCTAAATTTTCGAGTACACCTAGTAACTCTGGATTAAATTCTTTTCCTTGAGTAGCATCCAGAATAGCTTCTTTATAACTTTGAGCAGTACGCGCTACATAATAATGTGATTTTGTTCGACCCTCTATTTTTAAACTATCAATACCTATATCGACCAGTTGTTTTACATGCTCTACTGCACGTAAGTCTTTTGAGTTCATAATATATGTGCCGTGTTCATCCTCTTCAACCGGCATCAGTTCGCCTGGTCGATTAGCTTCTTCTAAAAACATAACGTCATCGGCTTTTGAGTTACGCGCATCACCCATGTCAGAAAAATTAACGGTTTGTTCGGTTATTTCTTTTGGTTTATAAACTCCTTCTGCATTTTTTTCAGCAGGTGTCGATTTATAATCCCAACGACATGCATTAGTACAGGTGCCCTGATTCGGGTCGCGATGATTAAAATATCCAGAGAGTAAGCAGCGCCCTGAATAAGCGATGCACAATGCACCGTGTACAAAAACCTCTAATTCCATATCAGGGCATTCCTGTCGAATTTCTTTAATTTCATCCAGAGATAACTCACGCGATAAAATAACCCGTTCTATACCTACAGATTTCCAGAACTTAACGGCTGCATAATTGACGGTATTTGCCTGTACGGATAAATGCACAGGCATTTCAGGCCAGCGTTCTCTTACCATCATAATTAGACCGGGGTCTGCCATTATTAACGCATCCGGGCCCATTTCAATAATGGGTGCCATATCCTTCATATAAGATTTTATTTTGCTATTGTGTGGCATTAAATTAGAAGTTAGATAAAACTTTTTGCCAAGCTCATGTGCTTCATTTATGCCTATTGCCAGGTTATCTTCCATAAAATCATTATTACGTACGCGTAAACTGTAGCGGGGTTGCCCGGCGTAAACCGCGTCTGCGCCATAAGCAAATGCATATCGCATATTTTTAAGAGTGCCTGCTGGAGAAAGTAATTCAGTCTGTTTCATAATTAATTAAGCTTGATAAAAAGTCATTACAAATTGTAATGGCTATTTTACCTTAAAACAGGAACATGGGTTACACTGAAAAAATGACTGAATTTATTCAACAACTTGGGCTTAATGTCTGGTCTGTTTATCTGGATACGGCAATCTGGTTACTGGTAGGGTTAATTGCTGCTGGTCTGGTAAAGGCCTATGTACCAGAAGACGCGATGAAAAGATGGCTGGGCGGTAAAGGTTTTTCGGCAGTAGGCAGGGCTGCTTTATTTGGTGCGCCCGTACCGCTTTGTTCCTGTAGTGTATTGCCCGCTGCAATCGGTCTGCACCGCGCCGGTGCGTCAAAAGAGGCGACGGTTTCATTTCTAATCTCCACCCCTGAAACCAGTATAGACTCCGTGGCAGTTACCTATGCGTTAATGGGGCCAGTAATGGCTGTATACAGGCCCGTTTCTGCACTGTTAAGTGCAATTGTGACGGGTATGATGGTGGCTTTTGTAAAGGATGAAGTGCAGAAATCACATATTGATGCAAACACAGAAAGCCCACCTGATTGTTCTAGTGAGACGCCTGAATCAAGCTGTTGTTCCTCTGAAGCTCAAGCAGAGACTAACTGTTGTGAGTCTGCTAGTAAAAAGTTTAATAATAAATTAACTCAGGCATTGCATTATGCAGCTACGGATTTGCTTGATGACATATCAAAATGGATGGCTTTCGGAATAATATTTGCGGGTTTTATGATGACGGTTATTCCAGATGGCTGGTTAGCACAGTGGGGGCAGGGACTTGGTGCAATGCTGGTTATGTTGTTGGTGGGTATACCTATGTATATTTGTGCGGTTGCTTCGACGCCGGTTGCAGCGGGATTGTTAATTGCGGGTGTTTCCCCCGGGGCGGTACTGGTTTTTTTGCTGGTAGGACCCGCAACAAATATCGCAGGTATAATATTAGTTAAAAAGGAATTAGGTAGTCGGGTAACACTAATATATCTAATGGGTATTTCAGTTGTAAGTTTGTTGATGGGTTTGTTGTTAGAGTGGATATTAGTTAATTTTAATATGCAAATTGATAGTAGTCAGTTGCAGCAGCATCAGTTTGTTAATGATGAAATAGCTTTGTCAGGGGCTGTGATCCTGCTTATATTATCTGTGCCAGTAATAAGAAACAGCTTAATACCGTTTTTCTCAAAGGTATGATTTTTATCTGATCAGAAAGTGACTTAAGCGCTTTACATGTGTTTTTTAGCTGGTATAAAGAGATATAAACTTTGAGGCATATATGATTAATGTTATAACTCCTAAAAAAATTGCGCTTATAAACAGACGGGCGATATTACTGGTCTCTTTATTATCTCTGTTCATTTTTACTCCTATGGTTTCTGCAGAAGGAATATTCGAAGATAAGAAGAAAGGAGCGCACGAGCTCAGTGGTGCAAATCTTAATCGTATTAAAGCTGAGCATCAGCTTAAATTTGGTCAGGCTGCGAATGGTTCGCCGTCATATAAGTCTAATAATCCCTGGGATAAGAAAAAAAAGAAAGTAAGCTCTCCTGTAAATAAAGCTAGCTGGGGTGAGTGCAGAGATTACGCTTTACACAAGCGTAATCGTTGTTATCGTGAAGGGCGTGATGCTTATCGTTGTGAGCAGATGTATGAAGCCCGCACAGGACTTTGTGATAAAAAACTATAATTTCTAATGGGTTATGTTACATGGCCTGTCTTATTAAATACTGAGATAGCTCCAGAGCATTAGTTTGCTCTTCAGTTAACTCGTTATCTTTTTCGGCTATTGCCGTGTTTTCTTTACTAAGTAATGTTTCTAATACAGCTGATAAAGCATGTATTCTTTCCTGCGCAATAATCATTTCAAGCATGCGACAATAAGGCTTAATCATATCGATAAAGTGAACTGCATCAAGCAGTTTCAAGCTGCGGTACTCATCTTTATCAGATGTATAAAACAGAGCAAGATTCTGATCGCACTTATAAGTATCAGGTTGAAAATCAGCCAGTTCCATTTTAGTTTGCTGTAGGCAGCTAAGTAGGCTATTAAGGCAGGACTCAATTTCCATGCGTTCGTTATAACTTGTGCGTTGTATAAACTGATTTCTGTTGGCGGTAATAGTGAGGAACTGTATAGCCAGGGTATCAATCGCGTTTACTAATGTTTTGACCGTGTATTCCTGCTCTGAGCCAAGAGTTAGGCCGGTGTTGAAGCCGAGTTGTTGAAGTTTTATTAAGAGGGAATTGTTCACTGTTTTTAGTCCTACCAACAGCGAATTTATTGACGTTATGGACTTTGCCATTTTAAGTATTGATCCTTCAGTTATTACTTTATTGTTTTTAAGTTCGTCTTGTATTCTGAAGCCTGTCTTGTTTTCATTTTTGATGAGCTGCATTCCTGCAGAGCTTCTTCCATCCACATTGTGGATAACTTAACTTAACCGGACTTCCATGTAGTGCTTAAATCAACAAATCTACTATATATTGTGGATATTTAAGGGTCAATAACTATCTGCTGTGGATAAGCCTGTTAGAAAAAACAGTATAAGCTGTGGATAACTGTATGATTGGCCCATTGATAAAGGCTTGTAGGGCTGGCTAAAAAACAACCTAAAGCTTGAACTGGTTCAAGTTTCTGACCAGCGGTAGATTGCTGTAAAAAGAACTCTACAGGCTGTTTAATTGTGCAGTGCGAGCAGGTAAATGGCATAACCCGCGCCACCAAACTGACAAATATGAAGCAGGTTTTGCAGGCTGGTTAATGATGTGTAAGCTCTATTGTTGATGACCTGAAACTCTTCATTACAGGATTTTATTATGCCTTTTAATATGTGAGAGTGGTTAAATACATAACTCACAGTGAGAATGGTTAACATAAAAGCAGCACTTTGGTTTTTTATAAGAGCAGCGCAAATACCAGCAAGTAAACATAGTACGGAATTAAGACGATACAAACGACGATAAATAAACAG
>Ga0316205_10002419_pt1 | contig 19489 bp, 14 predicted proteins | sample 3monthpyrite_MG_FD_204941 | JGI IMG/M metagenome (GOLD analysis project Ga0316205, IMG submission 204941) | Microbial mat bacterial communities from mineral coupon in-situ incubated in ocean water Damariscotta River, Maine, United States -... | ecosystem: Environmental > Aquatic > Marine >... | reverse complement strand
GTTCCCTCTATTGGCAAATCGCCCGGCAAAGGTGAATAACATGGCCAACGGGCTGTGATGCTCGCCCAGAAGGATTCGTCACGATGAAACGCTATTCTGCATTCGCCATCGCCCGACAGGCGGCCTCGTATCACCAGGGATGGGAGCGCGCATGGGCCGCGCCAGAGCCAAAGGCGGAATACGATGTGATCATCGTGGGTGCGGGCGGCCATGGCCTGGCGACAGCGTTCTACCTGGGCAAGAATTTCGGCATCACCAATGTGGCGATCATTGAAAAGGGCTGGCTGGGCGGCGGCAACACCGGGCGCAACACGACGATCATCCGCTCGAACTATCTGCAAGACCCGTCAGCGGCGATCTATGAAAAGGCTCGCTCTCTTTATGAAACGATGAGCCAGGATTTGAACTATAACGTCATGTTCAGCCCCCGCGGTGTGATGATGCTGGCCCAAACCGAGCATGAGGTGCGGGGCTATCGGCGCACGGCCTATGCCAATGCCTTGCAAGGCGTCTCGACCGAATTCATTTCCCCCAAAAAGGTCAAGGAATTGTGCCCGATCATGGATATCGCCGGGCCGCGCTATCCGGTGCTGGGGGCATTGTGGCAACCCCGCGGCGGCACCGCGCGCCATGACGCGGTGGCCTGGGGATATGCGCGGGCATGTTCCGATATGGGCATGCATATCTTGCAAAAGACCGAAGTGACCGCGGTTCATCAAAAAGCCGGACAAGTCACCGGCGTTGAAACCACGCGCGGCATGATCGGCACCAGGAAACTTGCCATCGTGGTCGCGGGTCATTCCGGGCATCTGGCTGAATTGGCCGGTTTCAGATTGCCGCTTGAAAGCGTGGCCTTGCAGGCTTTGGTGTCCGAGCCGATCAAGCCCTGCATGGATGTGGTGGTCATGGCCAACACGGTGCACGGCTATATGAGCCAGTCTGACAAGGGCGAGATGGTCATCGGCGGGGGCACGGATGCGTTCAACAACTATACCCAGCGTGGCTCTTTCCACCATATCGAGGAAACCGTGCGCGCGCTGATAGAAACCTTCCCGATCATCAGCAGGCTGAAAATGCTGCGCCAATGGGGCGGTATCGTGGATGTAACAGGGGATCGCTCGCCCATCTTGTCAAAAACGCCGCTTGGCAATTGTTTTATCAATTGTGGCTGGGGCACTGGTGGCTTCAAGGCCATTCCCGGCTCCGGCTGGGGATTTGCCGAACTGGTCGCCAAGGGCGAGCCCGGACCGCTGACCGCCGAATTTGGGCTGAACCGCTTTATCGAGGGCCGCTTCATTGACGAAAGCGTGGCCGCAGGAGTGGCACATTGATGGATAATAAAATGAATGAAAACAATCTTCTCGGCGCGGCATTTCAACTGGCATTTCAGGCTCATGCAGGGCAGTTTGACAAATCGGGCGCGGCCTATATTGCTCATGTCGTGCGCGTCGCCGCGCGGCTTGAAACCGAGGATCAGCAAATTGTCGGCCTGTTGCATGACGTGGTTGAAGATACCGAAACCGGGCTTGAGATGGTTCGGTCACGCTTTGGCGAAGACATCGCACAAGCCGTGGATGCGATCACGAAAAGAGACGGTGAACCCAAGGATGCCTATCTTGAGCGCGTGCGCGCCAACCCGTTGGCGCATGCGGTCAAACTGGCTGATCTGGCGGACAATTCGGACCCTGTGCGTTTGTCGTTGTTGGCGCCTGACATACGCGAGCGTTTGGTCCGGAAATATGCCCATGCGAAGTCCGTCCTTGGTGAGGTGCCGACATGCTGACACTTAACTGCCCTTGTTGTGGTGTTGACGCCGACGAAACAGAACTGGCCGCCGGCGGTGAGGCGCATCTGACCCGTTTTGGGCCGGGCTCAAGCGATGTCGAGTTTGAAAAATACCTGTTCGGGCGCGCCAACCCACGCGGGGTGCATTTTGAACGCTGGCGCCATGCCTATGGCTGCGGCAAGTGGTTCCTGGCGGCGCGGGATACAGTGACACTCAAGGTCTATGGCACCTATTCCGCCCAGACCAAGAAGCCCCCGAAAGCCATTGAAAACGCCATAAAAAAGAACATTCCGGATTGGAAGGGGTGGGGTCAATGAGCACTCGTTTGCACTCTGGCGGACGCCTTCTCGATCGCGGCAAGCCGCTTTCGTTTCGGTTCAACGGCAAAACGCTCAGGGGTTTTGAAGGCGACACGCTGGCCTCGGCGCTTTTGGCCAATGGTCAGACGCTTGTCGGACGTTCGTTCAAATATCACCGGCCGCGCGGGATTGTGGCCTCTGGTCCGGAAGAGCCAAACGCCCTGGTGAATATGGGCGAAGGCGGCCGGTTTGAACCGAACCAACGGGCGACGACCACGGAATTGTTTGATGGGTTGACCGCACGGTCTCAAAACCACTGGCCGAGCCTGGAATTTGACATTGGGGCGTTGAACAACCTGGCGGCACGTTTTCTGCCGGCGGGTTTCTACTACAAGACTTTCATCCACCCGCGCGCGGCCTGGAAGCATGTGTTCGAGCCGATCATCCGCAAATCCGCCGGTCTGGGCGCGGCCCCCAAGGATCGCGACATCGACCGCTATGAACATTTCTATGCCCATGTCGATGTGCTGATCGTGGGCGGGGGGATTGCCGGGTTGCAAGCGGCACTGACAGCAGGTGCGTCGGGCGCGCAGGTCTTGTTGATCGAGCAAAGCGCACAATGGGGCGGGCGGGCGCCGGTGGATGGCATCGAGATCGACGGCATATCCGCCGAAGATTGGGTCAAGGATGCCGTTCAACTAATTGATAAAATGCCGAATGTTCAGATGCGCAGACGCATGATGGGTGCCGGCGTCTATGACCACGGCTATGCGTTGGGCTATGAGCGTGTGGCCGATACCACGCCTGGCGATGGCCGTCCGCGCCACCGCCTTTGGCGCATTCGGGCCAAGCGCATTATCTCGGCCACCGGCGCGTTGGAGCGTCCGTTGTCTTTTGCCGGCAATGATACGCCCGGCGTGATGCTGGCCAGTGCGGTGCGTGACTACGTGGTGAATTTCGGTGTCTCGGTCGGCGACCGCACGGTGGTTGTCACCAACAACGATGACGCCTATCGGACCGCCATTGCACTTGTCGAAGCGGGCCTGAGCGTGCCGTGCATCATCGATGCGCGCCTTCAGGGTGCGGGGGCATTGGGTGCGCGTGCGGCAGAGCTGGGCATTCGCATCGAAACCGGCAAGGCGATTGGCGTGGTCAAGGGGGGCAAGCGGGTGCGTTCGGTCACGCTATGTGCGCAGGCTGGCGAAGGCGCGGCGCTTGAGGAAATTCCGTGCGATGCGGTGGCCATGTCCGGCGGGTGGTCGCCGGTCGTGCATCTGTGGTCGCATTGCGGGGGCAAGTTGATCTGGGATGAGCAGCAGGCGTTTTTTCGGCCTGATCCGGCCCGCCCACCTCGTGATCAGAACGGTGACGGATTTGTCGTAACCGCGGGGGCATCCAGCGGGTTTCTTGACACGAAAGACGCGCTGGAAGATGCTGATAAGGCGTCAAAAAACATGCTGAGAAATATAGGTGCCAAACCGCCGCGCAAGGCCGCCGCCAAGGCGTCTGACTTGCCGGTTAATCCTTTGGCGCCGGTCTGGATCATGCCGCAAGGCGCCCCGATTACAAAGCGGTCCAAAATGTGGTTGGACTATCAAAACGACGTCAAGGTCAGTGATGTGCAATTGGCGGCGCGAGAAGGCTATGAGAGTGTCGAACACACCAAGCGTTACACCACTCTGGGGATGGCGACTGATCAAGGTAAGTTGAGTAATATCAACGGACTGGCGGTTCTGGCTGATAGCCTGAACGATGCCATTCCACGGGTGGGAACCACGACATTCCGTCCGCCTTACACGCCCATCTCCATGGGCTCGATCGCGGGCGAAGCGCATGGCAAGCTGTTTCAGCCCGTGCGGGAAACGCCAATTCATTGCTGGAATGACGCGAACGGCAGCCACCCGGAGCCGGTGGGCCACTGGCGGCGCCCTTATGCCTATCTGCGCGCAGAAGAGACCGTGGATGAAGCCGTCAACCGCGAAGTGCGCAACACCCGTGAGAACCTGGGCCTGTTGGATGCGTCGACCCTGGGCAAGATTCTGGTCAAAGGACCGGATGCGGGCCGCTTCATGGATATGATGTACACCAATATGATGTCCAATCTGGCTGTCGGCAAATGCCGCTACGGATTGATGTGCTCCGAGAACGGGTTCTTGTCGGATGACGGCGTCGTGGCGCGGCTGGATGAGGACAGCTGGCTATGTCACACAACCACGGGTGGGGCCGATCGCATACATGGCTGGATGGAAGACTGGCTGCAATGCGAGTGGTGGGACTGGCAGGTATACACCGCCAATCTGACCGAGCAATTCGCGCAGATTGCCGTGGTTGGCCCAAATGCCCGAAAAGTTCTGGACAAGCTGGGTGGGATGGATGTCTCGAAAGAGGCTTTGCCTTTCATGCATTGGGCGGACGGACAGATCGGCGGCTTTGACGCGCGGGTGTTCCGCATCTCGTTCTCGGGCGAGTTGAGCTATGAAATCGCGGTGCCGGCAAGCCAGGGCGCGGCATTCTGGGATGCGCTGATGACCGCGGGTCAGGAATTTGGTGTCATGGCCTATGGTACGGAATGTCTGCATATTCTGCGCGCCGAGAAGGGCTTCATCATGATTGGCGATGAAACCGATGGCACCATCATTCCGCAAGACCTGGGTTTGAATTGGGCGATTTCCAAGAAAAAGGCGGATTTCCTGGGCAAGCGGGCACAGGAACGCAGCCATATGACCGATGCAAAGCGATGGAAACTTGTGGGGCTGGAGACGCTTGACGGTTCAGTCTTGCCAGATGGCGCCTATGCGGTGACTGACGGTCACAATGCCAATGGCCAGCGCAACATGATTGGGCGGGTGACATCGAGCTATTATTCGGCGACGCTGGATCGCGGTATTGCCATGGGTCTTGTCCTGCATGGGCCCGATCGGATGGGAGAGGTCATAGATTTCCCTGATCTGGACGGGCGGATCCTCAAGGCGCGGATCGTGGACCAGGTTTTTTATGACAAGGACGGGGACAAGCAGAATGTCTGAGGCAGTCAGCCCATTGCAAGGCGCAAGCTATGAAGGCTTTGTCACACTGCGCGAAGCTGGTCTGCGTGGCATGATCACTTTGCGTGGCGACTTGGGCGACACGGTGCTCAAGAACGCGGTCACCAATCTGACAGGCACGGACTTTCCGGCACAACGCGGCATCTCGATGGTGGAAACACAAGGGATTGCCTGGATGTCGCCGGATGAATTGCTGGTATTCGTGCCCTATGCGGCGGCGGCAGATACGGCGAACAAACTGTCCGGTGCGCTTGTGGGCAAACATCACCTGGTGGCCAATGTGTCCGACGCGCGGGCCACCTTTACCATCAAGGGGAAAGGCGCGCGTGAGGTGATTGCCAAGCTGGCACCGGTGGACATGGGCAATCTTGAACCCGGTGAAATCCGCCGCAGCCGGCTTGCGCAGGTGGCCGCGGCTTTTTGGTTGTCGGATGTGGATGAGATTACACTTGTCACATTCCGCTCAACCGCGCGGTATGTGTTCGACCTGCTTTGCAACGCCGCGAAACCCGGCAGCGAAGTGGGTTATCTGTGATCACTTGCGGATTTACGCGCACCGGACCTTGACGTATCACGGGCTTCGCCTCAGGTATGAGGCAGTGATTTATTGCCAACTCAAAGGGGGCCCCAATGGCTTTTGAACTTCCTGACCTTCCCTATGCCCATGATGCGCTGGCCGGTGCAGGCATGTCGGCGGAAACGCTGGAATTCCACCACGATCTTCACCACAAGGCCTATGCCGACAATGGCGCCAAATTGCTGGTGGGCTCGGGCCACGAAGGCAAAAGCCTGGAAGACATCGTGCGCGACACCTTCCAAAAAGGTGCCGTGGCGCAATCCGGCCTGTTCAACAATGCCAGCCAGATGTGGAACCATAACCAGTTCTGGGAGATGATGGGCCCGGGCGGCAACACGATGCCTCCCGAGCTGGAAGAGGCTCTGATCCAGAATTTTGGCCGCGTCTCGGAATTCAAGGCGCAGTTCGCTGCCGCCGGTGCCGGACAATTCGGCTCTGGCTGGGCCTGGCTGGTCAAGAATGCTGACGGCACATTGGCCGTGACCAAGACCGAAAACGGGGTGAACCCGTTGTGCTATGGGCAAACCGTCTTGTTGGGCTGTGACGTATGGGAACATTCCTACTACATCGATTTCCGCAACAAGCGCCCGGCCTATCTGGACAACTTTCTGGAAAACCTGGTGAACTGGGAAAACGTCGCCTCGCGGCTGTAATCGCGTTGACAGGAATTGGATGGGCCGTCTTTCGGGGCGGCCCTTTTTTGTTGCACAAGGCGGCGCAATCGGCACTGGTGGCAGGTGATGAGTGAGACGGCAAAAGGCGTGGCGGCAATGCTGCTGGCGACCCTGGTTTGGGGTTTCGCACCGGTGCTCTACCGGGCGTTGGATCACGTGCGCCCGGACGAGATTGTCGCGCACCGGGTGATCTGGTCCTCGGTCTTTTTTGCCACGGTGATCGGCATGCAGGGCCGTTTGGGCGATCTGGTTGCGGTTTTTCGCCGCCGCGCCGTGGCATTACGGATCATTGTGGCGGCGGCGTTGATCTTTGCCAATTGGGGCCTGTTTATCTACGCGATCATCAATGGCCAGGCGTTGCAGGCGGGCTTTGCCTATTACATCTTTCCGATCGTGGCTGTGGCTTTTGGCGTCTTGCTGTTTCGCGAGCGCCTGCGCCGCGCACAATGGCTGGCCCTGTGTCTGGTTGTGGCGGGCATTGCGGTATTTGGCCAGGCTCTGGGTGGTTTTCCGACTTTGTCGCTGGTTCTGGCCGTGACCTTCGCGCTGTATGGGATTGCCAAACGGGGCATGGATGTAGGGCCGGTTCTGTCAGTGACCGCCGAGACAGCCGTGGTGACACCGCTGGCGATTGTCTGGATCGTGGTGTTGTTTGCCCAGCCAGCGATCAGCCCGGTGTTTTTGTCAAATGGCTGGGATAGCTTCCTGCTGATCTTGTCAGGTCCATTGACCGGCGGCCCGATGATCCTGTTTTCCTATGCGGCACGTCGGATCGGCTATGCCACGCTGGGGCTCATCCAATATGTGAACCCGACATTGCAGACCATGGTCGCGGTCCTGATATTTGCCGAGCCGTTTACCAACCGCCATTTGTGGGCGCTTGGATTGATCTGGGTGGCCCTGGCGGTTTACTCGGTTTCAGCCTTCCGTCAGGAGCGCGCGGCGCGCAGGGCGGCCACCGCGGCAGGCACATCGCCCACGATGGTCACGTAATCCCACAGCGACGCCTCGGCAAAACCGTTGCCGATGATGCTGTCCAGCAACCCGACAAGGCCATCCCAATAGCCGCCCAGGTTCAACAGCAAGATGGGTTTGTGGTGCAGACCCAATTGCGCCCAGGTCAGCACTTCGAAGAACTCATCCATGGATCCCGCGCCCCCGGGCAAAACGACGATGGCATCGGAGTTCATGAACATCACCTTTTTGCGCTCATGCATGTTTTCGGTGACGACAAGGGTATTCAGGTCAGTCTTGCCCACTTCGACTTTCATCAAATGCACCGGGATCACACCAAATGTCTGGGCACCCCGTTCCTGGGCCGCGCGCGCCACAGCGCCCATCAGGCCGACATCGCCCGCGCCATAGACCAGCCGCCAATCGTTTTCGGCGATTGCCGTGCCGAAATCGGTGGCGGCCTGCATGTAGATTGGATCGTTGCCAGGGCGCGCTCCGCAGAACACACATATTGAAAACTGTGTCATAGATGGCTGCCTTTGGATTGATTGCCTTTTGACCCCTGTTACCGGGATTGATAAGGTCGCTCAAGCGACGCTTTGGGATTGCGCCGCAGGGGGAAAGCAGATGGCAGGCTGGGCAGCATTGAGCAATGGCGCCAAGGCAACGGCAGGTGGCGGTGCGGCCGTGGTCGTGGCCCTTGTGGCGTATCTGATATTTGGAACGCCGTTGCAGGATGCGCAAAGCCAATTGGCCGATGGGGCCCGCCAGTCAGGCGCGACGGGCACTCAGGCCGGCGCGGCGTCGGAAAATGGCGCGGATGGGGGGGGCGATCCGCAGGCAGCGGTCAGCACAGAACAGCCTGACCTCGATGCTATGGCCGGTGACGCCGCGACCGCAGAGGCCGGCCAGGATGGCGCTGAACCCGACTTGAGCACGGCCGCACCAGATGAAGCGGCCCAGGCACCGCAGCCCGACGCGCCCAAATTCGACATCGTGCGCATTGATGCGCAGGGCAATGCGCTGATCGCGGGCAGGGCAGAGCCCGGCGCGCAGATCGAACTGACGCTGAACGGTGATGTCTTTGCCGAAACCCAGGCCGATGATACCGGCGCATTCGTTGTGTTGGGCCAGGTGCCGCCGGCAGGTGAGGCGCGGGTGATGGCAATCCGCATGTCCACCATGGGCGGTGCCATTGTCGCGTCGGATCAGACGGTGATCGTGGCTGCCGGACTGGCAAACCCGGCCAATCAACTGGCAGAGGTGGCACAGGCGCCGGCAGTCCCGTCTGAGGCCGCTGAGGACGGCGCGTTGGATATCGCGGGCGCGGAACCGGCTGTGACGGCCGGGCGCGCGGCCACGGATGCACCGGCGGCCAGCGGCGAAACTGGCGGCGTTGCGCAGGTGGCGGACGCGGCAAATGATGGAACGACAACGCCCGAAGCCACGCAAGCTGTTGAAACCGCCGGTATTCAGGGCCAGGACGCCGCGCCCGAGCTTGCCGAGAATGGACAGGTGATCAACGGGCAGGCGGATGTGGGCAGCTTGCAGGCGCCTCAACCGGAAAACCAGATTGCAGCCGATGATACGGGCCAGAGTGTCACTGAGCTTGCGCAAGATGACCTTACCGCATCCGACGAGGGCGCGAGCGCGGCCACCGCGCCGGCGATCATCTTGTCCGATGCCCAAGGCGTGTCGGTGCTGCAAACCGGCGGCGAGGCGCCGGAGGTTCTGTCGGCCATTGCCCTGGACAGCATCAGCTATGATGGTTCGGGTGACGTGACACTGTCGGGGCGCGGCACGGATGCGGGCGGATTTGTTCGGGTCTATCTGAACAATGCGCCGATCAAGACATTGGAGATCCAGCAGGACGGCCGCTGGCGCGCGCCGCTGCCCAACATCGACACCGGCGTCTATACCTTGCGCATTGACGAGGTCAGCGCCCAGGGCGATGTGGTCAGCCGCGTTGAAACGCCGTTCAAACGCGAAGAGCCAGAGGTTCTGGAAGGGTTGCAAGGCGCTGCCGGTCCCGATGGCGGCACACGGGTTTCTGTTGTGACGGTCCAGCCGGGCAATACTTTGTGGGGGATCAGCCGGTCGAATTACGGTGAGGGCCTGATGTATGTCCATGTGTTCGAGGCCAACAAGGATCGTATTCGCAACCCCGATCTGATCTATCCGGGCCAGGTTTTTACCGTGCCTGATCTGCCACTGAACGCTGAATGACCCCGCATGCAATGTTTGCGGCACTGGCACAAAGGCGCGGCTTTGGGCTGGCAATCGGGCAGTCAGGCCATTAGGTCAGGTATTCGACCCAAAAATTGCCGGAGAGTTTCGTGCGCAGATCCCCCGTGACCCAAGCCGCCATTGATCCCGATGCAGCAGGCGGAGTGAGCGTCATCAGGCGCGTGATCCCTTATCTGTGGCCGCACGATCAGCCCTGGGTCAAGCGTCGGGTTGTGATTGCAATGCTGGTGCTGGTCCTGTCCAAGGTCATCGCGGTGGGCACACCATTCTTTTACAAAGCCGCAGTAGATGCATTGTCAAATGAACCCAGCGCCGCCTGGGTCATGGGAGCAGGCGCAGTGGGCCTGACGGTGGCCTATGGGATTGCGCGGCTGATGACCAACGGATTTCAGCAATTGCGCGATGTGGTTTTTGCCGCTGTCGGTCAGCGCGCCCTGCGGCAGCTGGCGCTGGAAACCTTTCGCCATATCCACGCCTTGTCGATGCGCTATCACATCACCCGCAAGACCGGCGGGCTGAGCCGGATCATCGAGCGTGGCGTCAAGGGTGTTGAGTTCTTGTTGCGTTTCTTGTTGTTCTCGATCGGGCCTTTGGTGCTTGAATTGTTGATGATCTCGGTCGTCCTGTTTGTGGTGTTTGACGTCTGGTATCTGGCGGTCGTCGCGCTGACCATCGCGCTTTACACCTGGTTTACCTTCAAGGTCACCGAGTGGCGGGTCAGAATCCGCAAAGAAATGAACGACCAGGACACCGATGCCAATCAAAAGGCCATCGACAGCTTGCTGAACTTCGAAACGGTCAAGTATTTCGGCGCCGAGGCGCGCGAAGCCGAACGCTATGATGCCTCAATGGAGCGCTATGTCGATGCCGCGTTGCGCACCAACTATTCCCTGGCGTTCCTGAATTTCGGGCAGTCCTTTCTGATCACCAGCGGTCTGGTGGCGGTGATGGTCCTGGCCGCGCTTGGTGTTGAGCGGGGCGATTTGACCGTGGGCGATTTCGTCATGGTCAATGCCTATATGATCCAGATCACCCTGCCGCTCAATTTCCTGGGAACCGTCTATCGTGAGATCCGCCAGGCGCTGGTGGATATGGGCGAGATGTTCGGTCTGCTGGAACAACCGGCCGAAGTGCAAGACAAACCCGGTGCGGCCGATCTGATTGTGTCCGGCGGCCAGATCGTGCTTGATGATGTGCAGTTTGGCTATGATGCGACGCGCCCGATCCTCAAAGGTGTTAGCCTGACGGTGAAGCCCGGCGAGACACTTGCCATTGTCGGGCCTTCGGGCTCTGGCAAAAGCACCATCGGGCGGCTGTTGTTCCGGTTTTATGACGTGCAAGGCGGGGCCTTGCGGATCGACGGGCAGGATGTGCGCGACATTACCCAAAGCTCGTTGCATCAGGCCATCGGCGTGGTGCCGCAAGACACCGTGCTGTTCAACGATACAATCCTCTACAACATCGCCTATGGCGACCCGACGGCCAGCCGCGCGCAGATCGAAGATGCCGCTCGTGCCGCGGAAATTCATGATTTCATCCAGAACTTGCCGGATGGATATGACACGAAAGTGGGCGAACGGGGGCTGAAATTGTCGGGCGGCGAAAAGCAACGGGTGGGGATCGCGCGCACCTTGTTGAAAAACCCGCCCATCTTGCTTTTGGATGAGGCGACCTCGGCGCTGGACACAGAGACCGAGCATGAGATCCAGGCCAGCCTCGCGCGTATGGGAGAGGGCCGCTCGGTCATCACCATTGCGCACCGGTTGTCCACGGTTGTCGAGGCCGACCGGATCGTGGTGCTGGAAGAGGGGCGCGTGCGTGAAAGCGGCACCCATGACCAATTGCTGAAGGCCGATGGCCGCTATGCCGCAATGTGGCAGCGCCAATTGCGCGAAGAAGAGCCAGAGGGACCTGCGGCGGTGCAGGCGAGCTAGCGACGGCGCCTTGGCGCGTTATCGTTTGGCGCGGGCGCGGCCCGACCGGGGCCGCCCCTTGCCAATCTGTCTATTCAGCGGCGCGCAGCGGCGGGTTGGTGTCATCCTTGCCAGCCTTGTCAGCTTTGTCACCCTTGTCACCCTTGTCAGCCTTGCCAACTTTGTCAGGCGCTTCCGTGCCGGTATTGGCCGCCGGCGCGGGCACCGTGGCCTCGGCCGTGACGTCTGCCTGCAGCTCGGGCGCGTCGAGGGGTTGCGCGGCTACCGGCAGTGGCTCGGTATCCCAAAGAATCGTGGGCGAGGCGACTTTGTGCGTGGCCCGCCCCAGCGCCCTGTCACGTGCCGCGCGGCTGTTGCGGCCCATGGAAAGGGCGGCCAGGGTGGCGCCCGTGCGGTAGGCCCCAACCGACAACCAAACCCGCAGTGCCAGCAGCGACGGGGTGAATACCAGCGTCAGCATCGTGGCGATGCCCAGGCCAAAGACCACCGCTGTCGCCAGTTGTTTCCACCAAAGTGCGGTGGGGCTGTCGATCGAATAGCCACCGCCGAAAAAGTCGAGCGAGAGGCCAAACATCATCGGCGTCAGGCCCGCCATCGTGGTGATGGTGGTCAGCAATACCGGGCGGATACGTGCCTCGGCGGTGCGCACGATGGCCTCTAGCCGCGGCATGTAGCGCGAATATTCCTGATAGGTGTCGATCAGAACAATGTTGTTGTTCACCACGATCCCCGCGAGCGCGACAATACCCGTGCCCGTCATGATGATCGAAAAGGTCTGTTCCATCACCAACATGCCGATCAGAACGCCTGTGGTCGACAGCACCACCGCCAAGAGCACCAGCACCGAATTGTAAATGCTGTTGAATTGGGCCAGCAAGATCACGAACATCAGGCCCAGAGCGCCGGCGAAAGCCTGCATCAGAAAGGCGCCGCTTTCTTCCTGGTCTTGCTGGTCGCCCGTCCATTCATAGCTGATGCCATCGCCAAAGGGCTGTTCTTGCTCGATCCATTTGGTCAGCACCGCGATACGTTCATTGGCCGTGACCGGCGTCGCCGCCAGGCTGGCGCCATCGTCAACGCGATCCTGCGCGCCGGCCACAGCCACGTCATCTGCGACAATGCGCATCTCATAGCGGGTGGTCGTGGGTGTTGCGCCGAACAACATTGCCAGGGTTGATGGGATCGACTTTTGCTGCAGGACCCGCGCGCCCGGTGTGGCTTCTTCGCCATCTTCCAGAACTCGGCCCAGACCCAGATCAATCACCTCGGGTTCCGCACTGCCCACCGCGGGCAGGGTCAGGGTCACATTGGCCAGCCCGTCGGATGCCACCGCCGCCTTGACATCAAAATAGCGTTTCTGGTCAATCCGGTCGATCTGCCCCAGCTTTTTCACCGGCTTGCGGGTGATGAAGTTGGACAGCGGCACCTGGCCGCCGGGGGTGCGCACTTTCAGCGCATCAAGGGTCGACAGCACCCGGTCCTTTTCTGGCAGGCGCACGCGGATTTCGATTTCCTCGTCAGAACTGTCGACCCGCATCGTATCCAGCAAGATGCCGCGAGTGACCAGTTGAACCATGCCGCCGACGGTAGCCACATTCGCGCCAAAGCGTCCGGCCTTTTCGACATCGACATCAATCTGCCAATCGATGCCGGGCAGGGGCAGGGTGTCTTCGACATCCATCAAGCCGGGTGTGTCCGCAAAGCGCTGCGACGCCACAGCGACCGAGGCCAGCAAATTTTCCCAATTGTCGCCTTTCAGGCGCAAATGAACCGGCTTGCCCGAGGCAGGGCCCCGAGACAATGACAGGGTTTCAGTCTTGATGCCGGGTATTTGTGCCAGCCTTGCGCGGATGTCGTCCATGATGACATCGCCGTCCAGGTCGGGGCGGTTCTTGCGGTTTTCCCACGGCGTCATTTCAATCTGCAACTGGCCGATTGCATCGCGCGGGCCACTGGCCCCACCGGTATTCTGGTTCAGCCCGCCCGCTCCGGCAAAGGCAAAGACGCTTTCCACCCCTTCGGTGCCCAGAACCACATTTTCGGCCTGCTGGACCAAAAGGTTCTTTTCGGCCACCGACAGGTTACCGCGCGCGCGCACATAAATGATGGCCTGTTCCGTTTCGCTTTCGACAAAGAATTCAACGCCGCGGCTGTTCTCGCCGAAATAGGAAAATACGCTGCTCACAAAGATGACGACGGCGGCGATGGTGACAAGCGGCATCACCGGGTTGCCGGTCAGCACCTTGATGAACAAACCAAATGGCGTGCGTTGGTGGCCAGAACGGACCCGGCGTTCGCGGCGTTCAATTCTGGCCGCGCCCAAGGTGATGGAACTGAGAACAGCCCCGGCCACAAACAGGGCCGCACCCAGCAGCAGCCCGGCTGAGGTGCTGGCGTCCGGGCCCAGCAGATAGCCCGGGTTCAACGATTGCATGGCGGCAATGAACAACAGATAAAGCGACGGCGGCACGAGAATGGCGCGCACAACCCAAGGCAGCACTTTCAATGCGTTGCTGGCGTTTTCAAACACCCGGCTGGTGCGCCCGGCCACGCCACCCACGACCGGCAGATAAACCAATGCCACGACCAAAGAGGCCGACAGCACAAAGATCAGCGTGACCGGTAGCATACCCATGAATTGGCCGGGCACGCCGGGCCAGAACAACATAGGCAAAAAAGCGCAAAGCGTGGTCGCGGTCGAACTGACAATCGGCCAGAACATGCGTTTGGCGGCCTCGACATAGGCGTGCATCGGGCCTGCGCCCTCTTTGATGCGGCGGTCGGCATATTCAACAACGACGATCGCCCCATCGACCAACATGCCCACCGCGAGGATCAGCCCGAACATCACGATGTTTGAAATGGTGATGCCCATGATCGCCAGCAAGGCAAAACACAGCAGGAAACTTGTGGGGATGGCAAAGCCCACCAGCAAGGCAGAACGCGTGCCCAGGGCGGCCAGAACCACGATCATCACCAGCGCGATGGCGGTCAGGACCGAGCCTTCCAACTGGCTGACCATCGAATTAACGATGATCGACTGGTCATTGGATATGCCCAGATTGATCGCGGATTGAACCTCTGGCGGCCAGCTTGCATGTTCTTCTTCGGCCTGTGCGCGCACGTCTTCTGCAGTGCCGATCAGGTTGAAACCACGGCGTTTGACCACCTGAACGGCGACGGTCTTGTCGCCATTGTAGCGAGCGGTGCCGGTGCGGTCCTCAAATGTCTGGCGAATTTCGGCCAGATCGCCAAGCGTCACGACGCTGTCGCCATTCACCTTGATCGGCAGGTCGTAGATGTCGCGCTGGTCATCGAAACTGGACGGGATCTTGACGGCAAAGGCGCCGCTGGCGGTTTCCACCTCTCCGGCGGCGATCAATTGGTTGTTGTTGACCACAACATTGATCAGTTCCGTGGCCGTTACATTATAGGCTTCCAGGCGCAGCGGGTCGATGACCACTTCGATCATTTCGTCGCGTTCGCCGGTCAATTGCGCCTCCAGCACCGCATCCAGCCCTTCCAGGCGGTCCTGCATGCGCTTGGCGTATTTGAGCAAGGTTCGCTCGGGGACGTCGCCGGTCAGGTTGACGATGATGATCGGAAATTCGGAAAAGTTGATCTCGTTGATCGAGTACTGATCCGCGCCCGAGGGAAATTGCGCTTCGACATTGCCCATGCGATCGCGCACATCGGCCATGACCTTGGTCTTGTCCCAGCCAAATTCAAATTCCAGCGCCACGCCGCCATATCCTTCGGCGGCTGTGGCGGTCATCTTTTTCAACCCGTCGAGATCGGACAGCTCGGTTTCCATCGGTCTGACCAACAATGTCTCGCTGTCTTCCGCGGAAATGCCGGGGAAGGGGACGGAAACAAAAAGCGCCGGAATTTCGATGTCCGGCTCGCCTTCCTTGGGCAATGTCCCATAGGCCAATCCCCCCGCCAGCAGCGAAAGCAGGACAAAGGCAATCACCATGCGGGCACGTGAGCCCGCCCAATCGACGATACCGGTCATTGTGTTGCCTCCTGATACGTGACCGCGACACGCACGCCGCTGGTCACATATTCCTGGCCCACAATCAGCACGTCCACCTGTTCGGGCAAGCCACTGACCCAGATGCCGTCAACTGAATCGCGCAGCACCGTGATCGGGTGGAATTCGACAATCCCTTCGGCATCCACGCTGCGAATGCCCGGCGTGCCGTCATCGTCCAGGGTCAGCGAGGACAGCGGCAGCAAATGCGCGCTCTGGCCCTCTGCGGCGATGCCGATTTCCACAGTCTGGCCGTCGCGGATCTTGCCATCTGCGTTGGGAATTTCGACCTCGACGCGAAAAGTGCGGGTTTCAGGGTCGGCGGCACGGGACAAAAAGCTGACACGCCCCAGCACTTCTGTGCCGGTGGCGAGGCGCGCGCCTGCTTGCGAGCCCATTTCGATGCGGCCGACTTCGACTTCGGGCACAAAGCCCACAAGCTTGACGGGATCCAGCTGAATGACTGTCGCGCATAATGCGCCGGGTTGCAGCAGGCTGCCGGTTTCGGCGGTGTCGCTTTCCAGAAATCCGCCAAAGGGCGCGGTGATGGTCAACCGCTCAATTTCCTTTTCGGCCGCGGCGATACCGGCCTCGGCGGATTGAATGCCAGCCAATGCAGCCTCAACACCGGATTTGGACCCGGCGATGCCTGCCTCAGCCGATTGCACCGTGGCCAAGGCGCTTTCATAGGCGGCCTGGGCCGAAGCGACGCGGGTTTCCGAGGCAAAGCCATCTTCAAACAACTTTTTCGCGCCGCTCAGATTGATCTCGGCTTCGCTCAGACGTGCGCGGGCCTCAGCAAGGCGGCCCTGGGCTTCGGGCAGACGGGCCTGGGCTTCGGGCACCCGGGCCAAGGCTTCGGGCAACCGCGCACGCGCTTCGGCCAGCGAGACTTCGCGGGTGCCGGGATCAAGCTGGCACAGCAATTGCCCCTCGTCCACCAGCGCGCCCTTGCGCAGTGGCACCGACACAACCTTGCCCGACGTTTCGGCGCGCACGTCAACCTGGCGGGCCGCCTCGGTGCGCCCACGCACCAGAACGACGCCAGAGATTTCCTGGGCATTTGACCGCATGGCCACGACCGATGTCAGCGCGTCGGCATTGTCCGCGGCAATTTCTGCCGCCGCATCTGCGGGTTGTGCCGTCGCCGCATCTTCGGCAGGCGCCGAGGCACTGAAGCCTGCAAATTCCATGGCGCGGTCGCGCTCGAAGATAATCACGTAGAGCGTCGCCACGACCAATGCCGCGGTCAAAATCGGGAACAAGCGCATGCAGAACCTCAAAATATCTAGCCAAACTGTTGGCGTTGCGGCGCAAAATAGGCTCAAGCGCGTGTGAACACAACTCCGGCACCGGGCACAAATTTACTAAACCGGTCAGTTCAATTTAGCGGGATTCTTGTAATCCTGCAAGTTTTTGCTGCATGCGCAAAGGCATGGAATCCCAACGCCTTGGCAAGGCCCCCGAGTTTGCGCTAAGAGGGTCCAGTTTTGGTGTGTCCGGCAAATCAAGAGGCGCGATGTGAGCGATACTGACAGCTTTATCAATGAGGTCACCGAGGAGGTCCGCAAGGACCAATTGTTCGCCCTTATGCGGCGCTATGGCTGGATCGCCATCTTGCTTGTTTTGGTGCTGGTGGGGGGCGCTGCGTTTCGCGAATATCGCCTGGCCAGCCAACGCGCCGAGGCGCAGGCCACAGGCGATGCCATTTTGACGGCGCTGCAGGCCGAAGATGCGCAGACACGGGTTGCGCAACTGTCTGAAATCCCGGCCGATGGAGATGCCGGCGCCTTGGTGGCCATGCTGATTGCCGCCGATGACGGTGCAGCAGGCCAGGATGGTTTGGTGCGCGCGCAACTGGAGCAGATCGCCTCTGACCCGAAGGTCAGTCAGCGCATCGCCCATCTGGCGGCGTTGAAACTGGCGATGAGTGCATCTGCGGAATTGACACCGGAAGAGCGCCTGGTGGCCCTGTCACCGCTGGCCACGCCCGGCGCACCGTATCGCCTGCTGGCAGAAGAGCAAATCGCGATGGTTGAGGTTGCGCAGGGCAATAATGATGCCGCGATCGAGCGATTTGACCTTATTGCCAATGACATCGAGGTCACAGCGGGCTTGCGTCAACGTGCGCTTGATATGATTGTGGTGCTGGGCGGCCAGAACGAATAGCCTGCCTTCAACGAGCAAAAGCCATGAGGGGGCCAGCGTGCTTGGTTCAAAAATTCGCCTGACATCTGTCCTGGCATCCTTTGTGTTCGTCGCGGCCTGCGGCGAGACAGATGTTATATTGCCCGGTGAGCGCTTTGATGTGCGCACGGGGGCCGCGCCGGCCACCGCCGTGATCAGCCGGGCCGCACCGATTTCCTTGCCGCGCCAGGTGCTCAATAACAGTTGGAGCCATCGTGCCGGCAACGCCACCCACATCATGCCACATGCCAGCCTGGCCGCGTCGCCCGCCTTGGTCTGGCGCGCGGACATTGGGCAGGGCAATGGGCGCAAACACCGCATCACCGCGGATCCGGTCGCCGCTGAGGGCCGCATTTTCACCCTCGACAGCCGCGCGCTGCTGGTGGCCACCAGCACCGGTGGCGCCAGATTGTGGCAACGTGACCTGACGCGCAGTTCCGACAATGCCGACGACGCCTCTGGCGGGGGGCTGGCCGTTGTGGGCGGCACGGTATTTGCCGCCACAGGCTTTGGCCAGATCAGCGCGGTGAACGCCGCCACGGGCCAGGTGCTTTGGCAACAAAAGGTGGATGCACCGATCAGCGGCGCGCCGACAATCAGCGGCGGGCAGGTCTATCTGACAACCCGAGACAGCCGCGGCTGGGTGCTGGACGCCCACAACGGGCGGTTGCGCTGGCAGGTTGCGGGTGCGCCTTCTGTGGCAGGGATCAGTGGCGGTGCGGGTCCGGCGGTCGGCAATTCGCTGGCAATCTTTCCGTTTTCCTCGACCCAAGTCACCGCGGCCTTTCGCAAGGAAGGTTTTGAGGCCTGGCAAAGCTCGGTCGCCGGTGGGCGTCTGGGGACAGGCTATGCACGGATCGCCGATATCTCGGGACCACCGATCATTTCGGGAAATCGCGTCTATCTGGGCAATCCCGGTGGGCGCAGCGTCGCGCTGGATCTGACCAGCGGCAATCGCCTCTGGACGGCGGATGTGGGTGCGATCGGGCCTGCCGTTTTGGCGGGCGGGGCGTTGTTTTCAGTGTCCGATGATGCCCGGCTTGTGCGGCTTTCGGCCCGGGATGGCCAGATCGTCTGGGCGGTGCCGCTGCCCGATGTCGTGCCGACGCGCACGGCCAACAGACGCCGTGACATCTATGTTAACCACGGCCCCATACTGGCTGGCGGACGGCTGTGGGTTGCCTCATCTGACGGGGCGCTGCGGTCTTTCAACCCGGTCGATGGCGCGCAGATCAGCCAGATTGACCTGGGTGCCGGAGCCGCCAGCCGTCCGATCGTCGTAGGCGGTGTGATGTATCTGGTGGATGTAAACGGCCAGCTTGTCGCATTGCGCTGAGCGGAAATGGCTTTTGCTTGGTCGGGTGCTGGTGTATAGCGCCGGTTTCGCAAGCCATGGAGTGGCAATATGAGCTTTACCCTCGCAATCGTTGGCAGGCCGAATGTGGGCAAATCGACCCTGTTCAACCGCCTTGTCGGCAAACGCCTGGCTTTGGTCGATGACCAACCCGGCGTGACGCGCGATCTGCGGGAAGGTGCGGCACGTCTGGGCGATCTGAATTTTACCGTCATCGATACGGCAGGGCTGGAAGAGGCGACAGATGACAGCCTGCAGGGACGGATGCGCCGACTGACCGAACGCGCGGTCGAATTGGCCGACATTTGCCTGTTCATGGTCGATGCGCGCACCGGGATCACGCCCACCGATGAGGTGTTTGCCGATATTTTGCGCCGCAAGAACGCCCATGTCCTGCTGG
>Ga0316205_10002418_pt1 | contig 19490 bp, 24 predicted proteins | sample 3monthpyrite_MG_FD_204941 | JGI IMG/M metagenome (GOLD analysis project Ga0316205, IMG submission 204941) | Microbial mat bacterial communities from mineral coupon in-situ incubated in ocean water Damariscotta River, Maine, United States -... | ecosystem: Environmental > Aquatic > Marine >... | reverse complement strand
TAGCGTCGTCAGTTCAGTGCAATTATCTGGTAATCCCCGTAATTCGCACGCGGCTGTGGTAAGGAAGCAGCCCTTCTTACCGCTGCCCGACTTGCTTTTGCTTGGGCGAGGCTTTCCAGTGTCAGAACGTTTTGCTCGCCAAGCTCCGTCGGCTTTCCGTGAGCGATTTTTTCCTTTAGTAGGACCTGTCTTAACTACTGGGCCCTTTGTGTCTTTTGGCGACTTTGACATTAATAACATCTTCCTATGTAATAATTACTGAGCTATCTAATCCTACCCATCAAGTCCATACAACACGACTTCTTCAAAATTAGGAGATAACATCTTTTCGAGCTTTATCCCTGTGGCAACGGCGGTTTTGTCCGCATAGCCGAACTTCTGCTTAGAGCCCAAATTACTAAAACGATTCAACAAGCGAATACTTAGTCGATTGATCTAATATAAAGATGTGATTTATCCTTGCGGGTTTCAAACTGATTGAGACTCTTAACAAGCTCGCTCAATTTTTTATACCCATAAGTGCGAGAGTCAAAGTCAGAATTTGCAGCGGTGATATGGCTGCCAAGGACGGCAAGTGCATACCATCCGTCATCTTGTTCCATTTTTTCCATTGCTGCAATAATCAATGGAGCCGCTTGTTTTGCGGGAAGCTTACTACTCTTAACTTGAGTACCCTTTTTGGCAGGGATTGGCTCGTCTATTATATTTTCGATAAAGACAAATCGGTTACAGACATTGCGCAAACTCTCTGGTGTCTTGCGTTCACCAACACCAATGACTTCCAAGCCGTGTTCACGAATGCGGTTGGCTAGGGCAGTAAAATCGCTATCGGAGCTAACTAAAACAAATCCATTGAAGCGACCTGTGTGAAGAATATCCATCGCATCAATTACTAGACCGATGTCACTCGCATTCTTACCTTTGGTATTTGCTGTTTCCTGTTGCGCAACCAGCCCTTGTTCACGAACAGTTTTTGCCCAACCTTGAAGTTGCTCATTAGACCAATCTCCATAAACGCGGCGCAATGCTGGCTCACCAAAGGTTGCAATTTCTTTAAGAATTGGCTCAGCGTGTTTTGCAGGGATATTGTCTGCGTCGATCAGGACAGCGTATAGTGGGCGATTTCGTGTGAGCATCTGATTTCCTCAATCAATTTTATCGAATAGAATATCTTAAAGTTACACTCACTTTTATTCGCCGTGCCTTCAAGTCCTCTTTACTAGGTGCGAAAGAGATTGTGATAACTAATCGTTATCGTTGGGCAATTTCTAGCGAACGGCAACTTTGTCCGCACAGCCGCCTTCTGTGATCATAGTCGCGACTGTCCAGTTTAGGACAATATTAGTGCGACTGAAGGCAGGATTAAATGGGGGGATCTAGGTTGAGGAGATATTGAATGGAAGTTAAGATGTGTCTTCAAAACCCGCAACAGCCTGTTCAATATCCCAGTCTGAATACAACGTCACTTGGGTAGTGCCATTATTCCATTTGTACAAAAGACCAATCTCTTCGCCGGTTTCAAAACACATAATGCGCCCGATTGGGTTAGCTGTTCGGCGGTCGGTTTCCGGATGTGTCATCGTTTACCTCGTTCTGCGAGCAATTCGGATGGATCTACTTCAAGCGCACGTGCAAGCTGCTCGAGAATATCGAGTGATACGGAAAACCTGGCTAATTCGATCTTGCTGACATAGCTGCGATCGATTTCTGCAGATAATGATAATTCTTCTTGGCTCAAGTTTCTGGAATGTCTTAAATTCTGGATATTTAGGCCAACGCGTACCCTTAATTTCATGGGCTCTCTTCGGCCAAAACATCAGGGTGCTTCTACGGAATATATTCCACAAAACAACTTAGAGTTACTGAAGTTCTTGATTGCATCACTGTGATGATGGCATTTTCAATATTATAACTTTGATTGATACGTGGAGGTATGAATGCGGTTTGTAAACTATATGCATGGTTTAGGGATGACTTTGGTTGCGCTAATTGCGCTTGTTTTACCGCAACCGGCCAAAGCGTATCAAGTTGATTGCGCAATTCTGCTTTGCTTGGCGGGAGGGTGGCCAGCTTCCGCAGAATGTTCCCATGCCCGCGCTGTGTTCATCAGGCGGATCACACCTTGGCCGATCGAACCACCGTTGCAGATTTGGCGTTGTCCAATGAGTGTTTCGTCTCTAGCACCGCTGCAAAGCAGCGCGCCTCAGACATGGCTGGCGTCCGCACCTCAGCAATCAGAGTTGGCGCAGATTATTCTTGCGCAGGTCACTGGCGGAGCAGATATCGATATAAGCAGTTTTGAGTTCGATTTTGTGCGTTCAATCCGCGTTTGGGACGTGCGCCATTACAGTCATCGCGAACGGGGCCGCGACGATGATTGCTCGGAGCGCTACAGCATGAACTTAGGAACCTACGGCGCACAGGGCAATTTCAGTTGGCAAATGATTACGCCAGCAGCCGCGCCCGCATGGGCCATTCCCTCGCGTAGATGCTCTTCCTCAAACACCCGGCGCGGCGTTGGAGTCGAGTGGGAAGATCACGAAGGTAATCACGGATATGAGTGGGTGGCTTATTGAGGGCTTCGACCACGATTAGAAGACTTTGATAACAGAACTGAAACCGGTGCTGTGGTCCGACATCTAGGAAACGATGAACACCCAAGAAATGGTTGTTTGTTCTGCCCGTGTCGAAGAGCCATCGTTCCTCGGTTACAAGTTGGGCAGATAGCACCCTCTGATATAGGTTCCTTCAGTCGAACCGCACGAGCCGACGCAGTTTTTCCAGAACCAATGGCCAGAAGTCTTTTGGTGTAGTCACATTCAGGGTGCGCGCTGCAGGCTTCGAATGGACCGTATCTACCAGTTTTCTGGCTTAGTGTACCTTTTTCGCATTTAGGGCAAACTTTCATCGTGGCTTTGTCAGTCTTGATCTCCGTATGGCCGCCTTTTGCTAGCTCTACGACAAAACGCGAAGGTTTATCTTGCAAGGTGTAGATGCGTGTTTGGCGACGGGCGCGCGTCAATGCCACATAGAATAGGCGACGTTCCTCAGCTAATGGAAAGTCGTCAGGCTCCGGCATCGCCAGTTGTAACACTGGATCATCAACAATTTGGCTAGGAAAGCCCATCAAACCTTCGGTCACATTGAGTAGCATCACATAGTCAGCCTCCAGACCTTTTGCGGCATGCGCAGTCGAGAAGCTGAGGTCGAGTTGATCACCGAATGCGCGTTGCCACGCGTTAAGGCTTGCTGGCTTGTCCTTGTGATACCGCCCCAGTAACATGACGGTGATTTTCTTCTCACCTGGCATGTCGAGATCACCAGACTTTGCTGCACCAAATAGCTGCTTTAGGTGCCTCTCTAGGCGATCCATAGCGGAGCTCATCGTCTCGGCTGCAAAAATATGCAACGGTGGCGTCTCATAAATGTTCGTTGTTTCAACGATTTTCTTGATCTGTTTCGGGTTCTTTTGGATGAATTCGCTTGATGCATCGCACAAGACTTTGGGGCATCGAAACGTTTTGCTTAAGGTCAGCTGGGTCGAATTAAGAAAGGTCTTTTCGAAGCCCGCCATGACCGTAATGTCTGCCCCTGCAAAGCGATTGATGCCTTGCCAGTCATCGCCAACAACACAGAGATTTGAGGATGATCCCGCGCTGTCCTTCAAAGCCTTGAGAAGGCGCAGCTTAGCTTGCGAAACATCCTGAAATTCGTCGACAAGGACCATTTTGTAAGGGCTCTGATATGCGCCGCTTTGGATGTGCTGGATGGCGTCTAGCAACATATCATCAAAATCAACACTTTCTTCTGCTTGCAAACGCCGCTGCCATTCATCAGAAATTCTCTCATAGAGCTTCACGAAGCGGGTTAGTCGCTCACGGTGGCCGCGCTCAAACTTAGTGATTATACCGTCGAGATCCTGAGGGCTCAGGCCGTTACTTTTGACATGTTGTTGGAACGCTCGAATTGTCGAAGCCAGTTGTTTTGATGGGATGGGTTCCTGTCCTTGAGATGAATGAGTTTCATCAAAGACTAGGATCTCGCCGCGCTGTTCCAGCTCCAGCTTTAGACGATTTAGGTCGTCGCCACTCCGTAGACCGTGTGACGTCGTCTCAAAGATTTGCGTCTCTTTTTCTTTGTGCAGCGTCCTTTTCCAATGGACCCCTGCGACATAGTCGCCGGAAAAATGCGCCGGGGCTCTACCCGTGACATCGAGTGCGAAATGCTCGTGATAGAGTTTGGTGCGAGGGTAATAAAAATCTGGGTGATATTGCGAATGTTCCTCAGTGACCGTGTCATGCTCATAGGAGCGTTCGTATTCATAAGGGACGCCATGATAGAAGAGGAAATCGCAGATCATCCGCTCTTCTTGGCTTTTCACCCGATTGCCGTCTGCAGTTTGGATGCTGCCTTTACCAATCGCTTCAATGCTGGCTTCGTTTAGGGTTTCTAAGCCACCAACGTCGCGACCAAATACGGTTCGGAACATGTCCCAGTCTTGTCGGAACCGAGGATCTCGCTGGCGCAGGTCATCCACAATCTCTGAAATAGCTTGAATGTCTCTGCCTGGTTGAACCCAGTCTGCCAATCTGGGTTTGCGCCCTGTGCTTTTGCCGATCACCTCAAGGCCAAAGGCGTTGAATGTCTTAACGTTGATGCGGTCAACATTTCCGATATCTCTGAGGCGTTCTTTGATGCGCGCTTCAAGCTCTTCCTTTACGGATCTGTTGAACGCAAGTATCAGGATCTGTTCAGGCTGCGCGAGGTCTTCGTTCAACGCATAGCCAACACGTGCTACGATGGTGGAGGTTTTTCCAGAGCCTGCTGCAGCAATGATTTGCACCGCGTCATCCATGCAAATGCAGCTGTCCATCTGCTCATCTGTCAGTGGGTTACGTTCAACCACAGCAAAAAAGCCGCCCAACTTTTCCTTCTGGTTTGTGATAAAATTTGCGTTGTGGGCTTCAAATTCGAAGAGGAGCGCTTTCTCGAACCGAGAATGCTCGGTGGTTGGCTTAGGTATCGATGTCCCATTTTCACGGGGCGGAAAATTTTGAATGACCTCTGATGCAAGGCGCTTGGGAATCCATCTGGTGCGGTCGACGGTGGGTTCCCACTCAGCGCGCCACTCAGAAAAGTTAGAATTTTGGTCAATCGTTGGAGGTCGAGCCAGAAGGCTAGGTCGGGCAACAACAGGGGCTGTTTTTTTGATTTTTTTATCGTCGCCAAGTAGTGCACCGATACCAAGTACGGCTGCGCCGATTATCCATTCAATCAATTTAAGTACTTTCCAGCCGAAACCTAGTCTCTATCATCTTTCTGGGCACTTCTACTAATTGAAGACATGCGGGTGATAATGTCATTAGCAATGCCTTCGTACATAGTAGCTTGCCGTTCCCGTACAGAACCAGATTTTGGATCGCGGCGACGAATTCGCGCCGCAAGCCACAACATAATGCGAGCAGCAGGTTCAGTAACTTGGTCGGGTGCCGGGGCTGGGTAGTTTTCTTCCAGCAAAGCAACGACCTCAGCATTCATGCTACGATGATTTGTTTCGGCCGCCAAACGTATCCGATCTCGCAGACCAGTCGGGAGGCGAACGATGAATTTGTCCTGATTCTGAGCGCTTTGATCTGTCATGGTGGCACATTGCCATAAATTTCAATTGACGCAATAGTGGCTAAATGCCATACGTGACGAAACGCATGATTGAGGACCTAAGCATGAACAATAGAAAGCCAATGCAACTGCGACTTCCACATGAGCTTAAAGAGTGGATTAAGTCGGAATCCGATCGCAACGGAAACTCGCAGAATTCCGAGATAATTCGAGCAATCCGCGCTGCAAAAGATAGGCGGAGTGATTTTCATCAAGCCCCAAATGCGAATTTAAATCAGTGTGATAAAGCCCATTTTTAAAGGGCGAGAAAGGTAATTGGATCATGACTACGGCGAGTGTACAAACCAAGGCCAAGCAGGCCGCTTCAGCCTTTATTCGCGAAGCACGAGAGGCGGGCTGGCAACGCGCTAAATTTGAAATCAGACCTGACGGTAGTGTTGTTGTCGACGCTAATATGATCGCGACTGAGTCTGGAGACGACTTTCTCAATAGTAATTTGAGAATGGGTGAATGACCCGCAAGAGCCTGCCTAAGTATGTTTATAGCGACCGTGGGTATCTGCGATTTATCCGTAGGTCACGAGGCATCGCCGTGATGATGCACGAAGAGGCGGGTACGCCCGAGTTTTGGGATCACTACAACCGGTTACTCAAAGGCAAGCCCGCACCAACGCAGGTTAAGCGAAACTTTGAAGCGCTGATCCTCAGCTATTTTGAGAGTGATTCCTACAAAAAGCTAAAGCCGCGCACCCAATCAGACTATCGTCGCTACATCGGTCATATCCGTGAAATCTGGGCTGAAAAAGATCCGACTAAAATAGAGACGCACCATATCTACGAGCTACACCGTGCGAATGCAGATCATTGGAGGCAGGCGAATTATTTGGTTCAGGTGATGGTCATCTTGATGAACCATGCGCGTTTAATCGGTTTTATAAAGAAGGAGCACGGCAATCCGGCGAAGGGTATTCCGCTGTTTAAACAGACGAGCGACGGCTGGGAGCCGTGGCCGGATGATATTCGTGCTGAGTTCGAAGGGTTGGCATCCAGACGCGCGCGGCTGGTCTACGAACTCTGCGTTGGTACGGGCCAGCGCATTGGAGACGTTATCAAAATGCGGTGGGAGTATTTTTCCGATGAAGGCTTCGATTTTACCCAAGGTAAAACGGACAAGCCTCTTTGGATTCCACTGACTGATCGTCTCAAAGCACATTTAGATAGATTTGAGCGAAGGGAGGGCACTTTGGTTACCGATGCGAAGGGGCAATTAGTAAGCTATCGAACGATTGCTGAGGAAATGCGTGAGACCAAGAAAAAGATGAAACACAAGAAGGCGGGCTACTACAAAACGCATGGTCTAAGGAAGAATGCGACAATTGAACTGTATCTGGCTGGGTGTGATGACGAGATGGTCAAAGCAGTCACTGGCCATTCAGGTGTCGAGATGCTGAAAAAGTACGGCGGGCCGATCCGGCAGAGAGAACTGGCAACCCGTGCCCAAGAGGCAAGAAACCGCATGGAACGAAACAAGATCGAAACGTGAAAGTTTCAACGTTTGTTTCAAAATATGAGCAGAAGGAGATAACAAATGACACAAGCCATTGATTATATTGGAGGCGAGTACGAGAATCGAACTCGTGTACACGGATTTGCAATCCGCTGCGTCACCACTCCGCCAACTCGCCAGCCTGTGGTGGCTTGGATTTAGGCGATTGGGCGGCAATGTGCAACATCAGAATTCACAATTAATTCAGGCGAGAATGATCAACTTTTTGTGGCGTGGCTGAATCCGCCGGCATAGCGTGCTATAGAGAGCCGGAGAAATGGAGGAAGCCATGCGGATACTGCTTTTTATCGTTGGCCTGTGGGCATTGCCCGGCTATGCGCAGGAGATAACTTCGGCGCGATTTGGGGGGCCGACACGGGCCTATGACCACGGGGTTTTGGGGGACAAGATCGAGTATACCACGCTGGTTTTGCGGGCTGGCGGGCGTCGGATCGAGATTGGCGCCGGGGCGGGGCATGTGTTTGAGGATTTGGCGCCGAGGCTGGTTGATCTGGACCAGGACGGGCGGCCCGAGGTTATGGTTGTGCGCACAGATATGCAGCGCGGCGCGTCGCTGGCGCTCTATGATGCGCTCGGGCTCATTACCCAGACACCGCCCATTGGCGCTCGTTATCGCTGGCTGGCACCGGTCGGAGCGGGTGATTTTGACGGGGACGGGCGAATCGAGATTGCCTATGTCGAAACCCCGCATTTAGGCAAGACCTTGAAAATATATAGCTATTTTAACCGCGAGTTGCTTTTGGCGTCACAATTGCCCGGTTTCAGCAATCATCGCATCGGCGAGAATTTTATCTCGGGCGGGGTGCGAAATTGCGGGCAGGGAGACGAGATTATTACCGCTGATGCGGGTTGGCAAAGGATATTGGCAACGCGGGTGGTGGATGGGCTGCTCTCAAGCACCGTAATCGGAACAACCACCGCGCAAAACGGCTTTGAGCGCGCCATGCGATGTGAATAGACGGCTTGACTTGCGCTTTGGTTCCGTGGCTTTCTGGCGCTCCCAACCTCTGGAGGACCCAACGTGCACAAACGGATAGTGTTGCTTGCTGCAATGGCTGTGCTTGCCGGCTGCGTAGGCACAGGCATCACCCCCGGGCAAGATAGCCGCAACAGGGTGGTTGATATTGTAAACACCACCGCTGAGCCAGCCCGTTTTTATGCCAAAAACGCGGAGCGGCGCGGCGTTTTTGGCGCGCGGTTTTCCGAGGCCGATGTGGCTGCAAACTATTATTTGACCGTAAATTTCGATGACGGTAGCGGCAGTTGCCGGTTTGATCTGGTTGCCGAATTTGAATCGGGTTATGCCGCTGCCGCGCAAAGCTTTGACACCTGTTCCGAGGTTTCATGGGTGATACAGCCGGAGGTGGCGCAATGAATCTTTATTCTGTATGCGTTTTTTGCGGGTCGCGCATGGGGGATGATCCGGAATTTGCCGGTGCGTCGGCAGATCTTGGGGCAGCGCTGGCGCAATCCGATATGCGGCTGGTGTATGGCGCGGGGGATGTTGGCCTGATGGGTGCGGTTGCAAATGCCGCGCAAAAAGCTGGCGGGCAGACCTTTGGTGTTATTCCTGTGCATCTGCTGGAGCGCGAGGTAGGGAAGCGAGATCTCTCCAGCTTTGTGATTACCGAAAACATGCACGAGCGCAAAAAAGTAATGTTTATGAACGCGGATGCGATTGTGACCCTGCCGGGTGGTGCGGGCTCACTCGACGAGCTGTTCGAGGTGCTCACATGGCGCCAACTCGGCCTGCACGAAAAACCGGTCTACCTGCTCGATGTGAACGGCTATTGGCAGCCTTTGCTTGCACTGCTTGATCATATGATCGCCAAAGGCTTTGCCGATGCGGGTTTTCGCGAGAGCCTGACCGTTATTGCCGATGTGCCCGCGCTCATGCGCCATCTTGAGGGCGCACGATCCGGCTGATGAAAGCCAAGCCATGCGTAATGTATATTTAAGTGTTTAACCCTTGTGATTTCCGCTTGTTAACCGCCGCGCCGGAGCCGGGCAGCGCCAGCCTCGCGCCGCCATGTTTCCAGCGAATAAAGCGCGAGCGCTGCCCAGATCAAGGGGAGCGCAAAAGCGTGCCAGCGGGTCACCGGCTCCAAAAATACAAATGCCGCCACGGCAAATTGAAGGCTCGGATTCAGATACTGGATCAACCCGACGGTAGAAAGCCGCACCTGCTGCGCTGCATAAGAAAACAAAATAAGCGGGCCGCCGGTCATTGGGCCAGTGAGCACCAAAAGGAAAGTATCGCGCCAATTGTCGCCAAACCATCCGGCGGGGCGGGCAACAACAGCCCAGCCATATGCATGCGCCCCGTATAGCCACACCGCCGCCAGCGGTGCCAGCAGCAGGACTTCGATAAAAACCGATATCATCGGCCCCGCTTCGACCCGTTTTTTGAGCAGCGCATAGGCGCTAAAGGTGCTGGCCAGAAATAGCGCGATCCAGGGCGGGGCGCCCAGCCCGATGGTCAATACCGCCACGGCAAGCCCCATCAGCAAAAGCGCCACCCCTTGCAGGCGGCTGAACCGCTCGCCAAAAAACAGCGCGCCGAGCAGCACGACCATCAGCGGAAAAAAGTAATAGCCAAGGCTGGCTTCGAGCGCATAATCAAATTGCACCGATGTGATAAATCCGCCCCAGTTCAGCGAGATCACCAGCGCGGCCAGCGCCAGCCCGGCCACGATTCGTGGTTGCCGCAAGGTTGCCCACACCGCAGGTAAGCGCCCGCGAAAGGCAAGGATAATGCCGAAAAACACCAGCGACCACAATGTGCGATGTGCCAGAACCTCAAGCGGAGGAACGTGGGCCAACGCCTTGTAAAACAATGAAGAAAGCCCCCAAACAGCGGAGGCAAAAAAGATCGTAATAATGCCGTAATACGGGGTTTTCATTGGGAGCCTCACCTATATTGCGGTGCTCCCGAAAGATCATCGCAAAGGGGGGCGGCGCCTCCCTCTGCATTTTCGTCTACACCTCAAATCAGGCGTTGGAAAGCCGTTCAGCTACATTTTCCCAATTCACCAGATTGTCGAGGAAATTTGACAGGTATTTGGGCCGCGCATTGCGAAAATCGATGTAATAGGAATGCTCCCATACATCACAGCCAAGCAGGGCGGTTTGGTTGAAGCACAGCGGGTTTACCCCGTTTTCGGTTTTGGTCACTTTCAGCGTGCCGTCGGCTTCAGCCACCAGCCAGCACCAGCCAGAGCCAAACTGGCCCGCGCCCGCAGCGGAAAACTGGGTTTTGAAGTCGTCAACCGAGCCAAAGGCGTCCACAATCCGGCTTTCGAGTTCCGAAGGCATGGCGCGGCCATTTGGCCCCATCATTTCCCAGAATTGCGCGTGGTTCCAGTGTTGCGAGGCATTGTTAAAAATGCCGCTTTGCGCAACCGCGCCAGCGTCGTATGTGCCTTTTACGATGTCTTCCAGCGCTTTGCCTTCCCACGCGGTGCCGGCAATCAGATTATTGCCGTTGGTCACATAGGCATTGTGGTGCAGGTCGTGGTGGTATTCCATGGTTTCTTTGGACATGCCACCGGCCGCAAGCGCATCATGGGCATAAGGAAGATCAGGTAGTTCAAAAGCCATTTTGGCCCCCTCTTTATAGGATTTCGGTTGTGTCGCGCGGGAAAGCCGCGCTCGCCCCCCGAATACACGACTTTTTCCCTTGGGTAAATGACACGGTGAAAAAAAATGTGACGCAGCGCGCTTTCCCTGATACCGCTGGTGAAATACATTTCAGGACTCATCGATGAATAATATTAGCGACAACCTTCGGGGTGCAATCTTTATGATGCTCGCAATGGGCGGGTATGTGGTAAATGACGCGCTGATGAAGCTGACCTCGGATGATATCGCCTTGGCGCAGGGCGTGTTTCTGCGCGGACTTGTTGCCAGCGCGCTGCTTGGGGCATTTGCGGCCTATAAAGGCCAGCTTTTCCATCGGGCAAGCGGTGCCGAGCTCCGAATCATCCTTTTTCGGGCCTTTTCCGAAATCGCTGCAACCTACTGCTATTTGAGCGCTTTATTTAATATGCCGCTGGCCAGCCTGACAGCAATAATGCAGTCGCTTCCGCTGGCTGTCACGCTGGCTGGGGCGCTGTTTTTGGGCGAAAAAGTGGGTTGGCGCCGGTATTTGGCGATTTTGGTCGGGTTCGGCGGGGTTATGATTATCATCCGCCCGTTTGGTGGCGGCTTTAATGCTTTTGCGCTTTGGGGCGTCGCTGCGGTCGGGTTTGTGACATTGCGTGATATCATGGCCGCCAAGATCCACCACCGCACCCCGTCTATTTTTGCCGCTCTATTTACCGCTGTCGGGGTTACGCTTGCAGCGGGTGTGGCAGCGGTTTTTGAGCCTTGGCAGCCGGTATCAACCGGAAATTATGCGCTGCTTGGCTCGGCGGCTTTGTTTATTCTGGTGGGATATATCACGTCGATCAGCGCCATGCGCTATGGCGAAATCGCCTTTGTGTCGCCGTTTCGCTACACGGTTTTGGTCTGGGCGCTGCTGATCGGGATATTCGTTTTTAATGACTACCCCGACCTCTGGACGATGGTCGGTATCGGGGTCATTGTCGGCACTGGTGTGTTTACGTTTTATCGCGAACAGCAGAGCCAGAAGGCCGCGTCCGGCGCTGCTGGGTAGCGCCCCGCCTTTTGGCAGGGCGCGGCAAGCTTAAGGCATCACCACCATCTGGTGCCCCACATCGCCAATCGCGATTTCACCAACCATCGACAGGTCATCCTGCCGGATGATCTTCATTACGGCGTCATCCGAGCTGCTGACATAAGCCAGCCCGGTGCCGGTAATTGTGGTTAAATGATAGGGCGACGGCCCCATGGCCAGCTTGCTGACAGTGCCGGCAGCAAGGTCGATGCGGGCGACGTTATCGCCATCGCGCTCGGCCACCAGCAGGGCGCTGCCGTCTTCCACCAGATCAAGCCCGTGCAGGCGCTCACCAATGGGGTAGGTGTCAACCATTGCCCCCGTGGCCAGCGCAATCGCGCTTACGGTTCCGTCATCATTGTTGTTTACATATAGCATCGCGCCATCGGGCGAGAGCACCATATGCTCGGGTGTGGCACCCGTGGCAAGGCGGCTTTGCACCATCCAGTGCGTGGTTCCGATCACAGCGATATTATCGTCGCCCGCATTGCTCACATAAAGCAGGCTGCTATCGGGGCTAAACACCATGTAATTTGGCAATGAGCCGGTTTTGATGGTGGTCACCTCGTAGCTTTGCAGGTCAATCACGCTTACCGCGTCATCGCCGGGCTGGGTCACGGCGGCAAAGCGCCCGTCGGGGCTGGTGCTTACATGGTGCACCGCACCGGGCACATCCACCGCGCGCACCAGCTCACCGGTATCGGCCCGCAATATCGAAACAGTGCTGATCGCGACCGGTCCTTCAGCCTCACTTGGTTCACTGGCCGCGTGGTGGGCGGCATGGTCTTCGGCGCTTACGCCTTCGGGCTTGTCGGCGGCTTGTTCGCCCGGGGCGCGCTCGGCATAGCTGCCCGCAATCAGGAACCGGCCATCCGGTGTGCCAGCCAGCCCGTGCACAGCCTCAAGGCCTGTATATTCGGTGACGATCGTGCCGGTTGCGCCATCGACAACTTCAATCTTTCCGGCGCTGCCGACCGGAATATAGACCATCGGGGCTGCAAGCGCCGAGGTGGCCAAAAGGGCAGCCAGCGCACTGGCCAGAGTCAGGGATTTGGTGTTAAACATTGTGTTTCTCCTAAAATGGGGGGTATCCGGCCCGTGTCGGGCCGGTGCAGGGCAGGCCTGCGTTTTGTTCGTTTAGCCTTTGAGCGCCTTGCGCCGCTGGGCATATTCGGCTTCGTCAATCTCGCCGGCAGCAAAGCGCTCGGCCAGAATATCAAGCGCAGAACTGCGCCCGCTGCCTTGGCCGTTGCCTAACAGGCGCAGGGCCCCCACAACGGCGGCAATTATAAGGCCAAAGAATACGATCATCATCAGCGGGCCGAAAAACCAGCCGCCATATCCCATGCCGTATCCCATGTAGCCATAGGCTTCGTTTTGGTCGGCAAACGCTTGTGCGGGCAGGGCCAGCACGGCGAGGGCGGGGAGGTATTTGTTGAACATTTTCATAATGCTCTCCTAGTGTTGAGTTCAAAATCAGCAGGTGTAACTGCGGGAAATGAGCTCAAACAATAGGCGGATGAAATGGGGGGGCCAGCGCGCGGCTGTCAGCCAGCGGCATTGGCGCGGGCTTTAGCTGCGCCACAAAGGGTTCAACCGCGCGCATTTCCGGTTCTTGGCCAATAATCGCGATACACGGGGCCATCTGCACGCAGAATTCGCCGGTTGTGGCTTGCGACCCTTCATGCACCATTGAGGGCATCTCGCCGGTTGAGACCTCATGCACCGGGCCAGCATTGGCCATATGGCGCTGCATCACCGGCGGATTGAGCCCAAGCGCAACCAGCAAGGAAAGCGCAAGCACCAAAAAGGCGGCTTTGCCCAGTATCCCGGCAATCAGCATGTGTATTGATTCGCGCATTGCGGCCCCTTTCACAGCCCTTTTACAGCCTTGAGGGTGGCGGGTATTGATCCATGTCAAATAGCATTCAAAATCACGAATATGTGAAGATTAAAGCGGAATTGGCCGCTGCTCCTCAATGGCTTCCATCGCAAAATAGGATGTCACCGAATCCAGTTCCACACCTTCGATGAGCCGCTGATATACCGCATCATAGCTGGTCATATCGTGGGTTACGACCTTGAGCATATAATCGTAATCGCCGCCAATGCGGAAAAAATCGACCACCTCGGGCAGGTTGGATACATGCCGCCGAAAGGTCTTTAGCCAGTCCGCCGAATGATGCCGCGTGCGGATCATTACAAATATTACCAGCCCCAGCCCGAGTTGCTCCCGATCAAGCCGCGCGGTTGCGCCTTTGATTATTCCGGCCGCGCGCAGCGCCTTTAGCCGCCGCCAGCAAGCATTTTGTGAAAGGCCGACCCGCTCGGCCAGATCCCGCTGCGAAAGCGAGGCATCTGTTTGCAGGGCAGACAGGATGAGCTTATCAATATGATCGGCAATGTGGGCTTTCATGGGGTCATATGACACAAGAATGGGTTAAAGAGCAACATATAAGGGTGAATATTTTCACAAAAAATGGGTCATAAACCTGGGGTAACAAAGGGTATGACGATGCTAAACGACTTTCGAAACAGAATCAAAAGCGACTCCCCGATCGAGACCCTCCGCGCCGGGCTAATTGGTGAAGGCCTCACCTATCCCGGGCGCAATGGTGATGTGCCGCTTGTCTATGCCGACTATGTGGCCTCGGGCCGCGCCTTGCGGCAGGTCGAGGACTTTATTCAGGAGTGCGTGCTGCCGTTTTATGCCAACCCGCATACCGAAGCCTCCTTTTGTGGCGCCTATATTAACCAGATGCGCGAAGAAGCACGAAGCGAGATTGCCCGCCTGACCAAAGCCGACGACTGTGCGGTTATCTTTACCGGCAGTGGCGCCACGTCTGGTTTAAGCCGGCTGGTTGCCCTGCTCGGCGTGGAAGAGGCGCAAAATCCGGTGGTGTTGCTTGGCCCTTACGAGCATCATTCAAATCTGCTGCCATGGCGTGAGAGCAAAGCCACAGTGATTGAAATTCCCGAAGGCGCTGATGACGGGCCGGACCTTGCCATTCTGGAAGCGACATTGAAGGCGCACCAAGGTGCTGATTTGCTGATCGGCAGTTTTTCTGCCGCGTCAAATGTGACCGGTATTCTGACAGATGCAGATGCCGTCACCCGTCTTGTCAAATCCTACGGCGGCGTTTCGGTGTGGGATTATGCCGGCGGCGCTCCCTATCTCGAAATCGATATGGCCAGCGGCAGCGACGCCGAAAAGGATGTTGTGGTCGCCTCGACCCATAAGTTTCCCGGCGGGCCGGGTGGCTCGGGCCTGTTGATCTTGCGCCAGGCGGTGGTCAAGCGCCAAAAGCCGACCCAGCCGGGCGGTGGAACCGTGCGTTTTGTGTCGCCTTGGGGGCATGATTATCTGGAAGATGTGGTCGCACGCGAGGAGGCGGGCACCCCCAATAGCATCGGTGATATTCGCGCCGCATTGGCTTTTATCGTGAAAGACGAAATCGGGCAGGCGCGGATAAACGAGCGCGAGCGGGAGATGAATATCATGGCCAAAGCCGGGTTGGCCGGGCTGGAAAACCTGACGATCCTGGGTGTGGACCACAAACACCGCCTGCCGATTTTTTCGATGCTGGTGCGCGATGCCGCGGGCAACGTGGCCAATAGCGAGCAGATCACCCGCGAGCTGAGCGAGCTATACGGCATTCAGGCCCGTGGCGGCTGCGCCTGCGCGGGGCCTTATGGCCACCGTCTGCTTGAGGTGAGCGAAGAAACATCAGCCGAGTTGCGCTGCCAAATTCTGGCCGGGCATGATGATGTAAAGCCCGGATGGATTCGGTTAAATTTCAGTTATTTGATGAGCGACGAAACCGTGCGCTACATCATAACAAGCCTGCGCGACCTCGTGCAGAGCTATGCGCGCAAGGCGGCCTGACAAAAAGGCGCGGGGCATATGCGCCGCGCCTTTCAAGTCTTATGCCGGTGCGGTTTTTTCCCGCCGCACCACAAGGTTGTTCAGCGCGTTGATATAGGCTTTGGCCGAGGCCACCACGGTATCTGTATCCGAGCTTTGCCCTGTCACGATCTTGCCGTTTTCCTCCATGCGCACGCTTACCGTGGCTTGCGCATCTGTGCCCTCGGTAACCGCGTGCACCTGATAAAGCTGCAATATCGCCGCGTGTGGAAACACCTCTTTGATCGCATTAAATGTGGCGTCTACAGGCCCGTCACCGGTGGCGGTTACGTCGCGGGTTTCCCCGCCAATGCTCAGTATCATCTCGGCTGTTTGTGGCGCTTCTGTGCCACACACAACCCGCAGGCTTTCCAGCTTCAATTCACCCTCGGTCGGGCTGGCAGAGGAGGTGTTCATCAACGCAATCAGATCATCGTCAAACACCTCTTTTTTACGGTCGGCCAGCTCTTTGAAGCGCACAAATACGTCTTTCAACTGGTTGTCGGCCAAGGTAAAGCCAAGGTTTTCCAGCTTGGCGCGCAAGGCCGCACGGCCCGAGTGTTTGCCCATCACCAACGAGGTTTCGCTCAGCCCGATGTCTTCAGGCCGCATAATCTCGAACGTCTCGGCGTTTTTCAGCATGCCGTCTTGGTGGATGCCGCTTTCATGCGCAAATGCATTTTTGCCGACAATCGCCTTGTTATACTGCACCGGAAAGCCGGATACCGTGGCCACCCGGCGGCTGATCGCCATGATCTTCTGGGTGTCGATGCCGGTTTCATAGGGCATAATATCATTGCGAACCTTGATCGCCATGACAACTTCTTCCAAGGCCGTATTGCCCGCACGCTCGCCCAAGCCATTGATTGTGCACTCAATTTGCCGCGCCCCTGCATCAACCGCTGCCAAAGAATTGGCCGTGGCCATGCCAAGGTCATTGTGGCAATGGGTGGCAAATACAATGTCATTTGCCCCCGGCACGCGCTCCAATAACATACGGATAATATCGCCGCTCTCGACGGGTGCTGTATAGCCCACGGTATCGGGAATGTTGATTGTGGTTGCGCCAGCCTTGATGGCGATCTCAACCACGCGGCACAGGTAATCGTCCTCTGTGCGGGTTGCATCCATCGGCGACCATTGCACATTATCACACAAATTCCGCGCGAGGCTCACCGTATCGTGAATCACATCCGACATTTCGTCCATAGTCATGCCGGTAATGGCGCGGTGTGAGGGTGATGTGCCGATAAATGTATGAATTCTCGGCAGGTTTGCGTGTTTCACCGCCTCCCAGGCCCGCTCGATATCGCCGGGCTTTGCCCGCGCAAGCCCGCAGATAACCGAGCGGTCAGCCCGCTTTGCTATCTCGCTCACCGCTGCAAAATCGCCTTCCGAGGCAATCGGGAAACCGGCTTCGATAATATCCACGCCCATCGTGTCCAGCATTTCGGCGATTTCGAGCTTTTCATTATGGGTCATGGTCGCGCCGGGGCTTTGCTCGCCATCGCGCAGGGTGGTGTCAAAAATCAACACACGGGATTTGTCATTGGTCATAATTGTCATCTGGTTTGGTCCTTAGCTTTTGAGAAGTTTGGTGCGAAGGGGGGCTCCTCTGAGCGCACGCACCAATATCCTCGGCACGCTCAGAGGCGGCTAAGGAGTAGGATTTCAGCATTGGCAAAGCTGCCGACTGTAATCAAATTATGTGGCGTAATGTTACACATGGGCGCTACTATAAGCGGCGCATGGGAGAATTAAAGCAAAAAATGCGCGGCGGCGCGAAAAAGCTGACGCCTAGACCGGAAGCAGCAATTCTGGCCCGTCATTTCCGACCTTGCCCACCGCTTTGCCCACTTCGTGAAACCTGATGCGGCTGGCATCAATACGCGGCAAATCCTTTAGCGCAGCGCCCGAGATCCAGCCGTCATAGCTGGTTTCATCCAGCATCACCGGCACGCGCGGGTGCAGGGCTTTCAGCGCACCCGCCGAGGCTTCGGTCAATATCGTATAGGTGTAGCCCTGAAAATCGGGCAGGGCGACTTCTGTATAAAGCCCCGCCACACAGATGCCGGGCGCGTTGGTGCTGGCGCTGATAAAATACGGCGTTTTGCTGCCTTTTGGCCCTTTCCACTCGTAATAGCCTTTCATCGGCACAAGGCAGTGGCTGTGGCGCATCGCGTTCCGAAAGGTCGGCTTTGCGGCGGCCTCTTCGGAGCGGGCATTGAAGGTGGCAAATTTCAGCTCTTTCAGCGGCTGTTTCCACCATTCGGGCACAAGCCCCCAACGGGCCATCGCGCCCGCCATGCCGCCATTTGAGGGAATGAAAATCGGGTTTATTGTGGTCGGTGCCACGTTCCAGCTTTGCCGGATCGGCGTGCTTGGCGCACCGAGAATGTTCATCCACGCAAAATATTGTGGCCAGTCCACATCGCCGGTTACGGTCCGCCCGCACATCAGTCGCGCGCCAGATCGAGCGAGCCGTTCGCGCTGCCGGGGCCGGTGATCGCATCCAAAATGGATAGATAAGGTCCAAATTTAATCATGCCTCAGGTTCCTCTCGTTAAGTCCTTACCCGCCGAAACTCATAATCTGTCTTAATAGCTCCGCGATATTGCGCACGTCAAATTTGCGCAGCAAGCGGGCACGGTAGTCGTCAATGGTGCGCGGTGAAAGGCCCAGCTCGCGGGCAATCTCTTTGCTGGTCAGGCCTTGGCCAAGCCGCATCACCACCTGTTTTTCGCGCGGGGTCAGCTCGATTTCGGGGCGGTGGCCGGAAATATCAGCAAAGCTGAGAATGGCGCGCGAGAGCGGGTCGGCGGGATTGGGGGTGGCAACGCGCACGCGGGCCCAAAACATGGTGCCATCGCGGTGGTGCATAATGCGCTCGTCGGAATACTGGCCGGTCTCACGCAGCGCGTTCAAGCCAACATTGCGCATGGCATCAAACTCGGTGGCGCTCGGATAAAGCATACGAAAGGATTGATCGAGCAGTGCCTCGCGCGGATAGCCAAACATGTGGGCGAAGGTTTGGTTGCAGGATTTTATGATCCGATTTTCTGTCAGCACAATGCCAATGGGCGCAAGGTCAAAGGCGATTGCATCAAGGGGCTGGGGCATCCGTATTCCTACCGTATTGTGATGCGCCACAGATTAAGGGAGGGTGAGGCGCAAAGGCAAGGGGGGCATATGGACCTGAAACAGCAGGAATTTATGGATCGGGTAGACGCAAAGCGCGACGATCTGATTGCGCTGACACAAGCGCTTATCCGGATTCCGACCCTGAACCCGCCCGGCGAATACTACCGTGATATTTGTGAATATCTTGATACGCGGCTGAAAGGGCGCGGGTTTGCCACCGAGCTTGTCCGCGCTTTTGATACCCCCGGAGATAGCGAAAAATACCCGCGTTGGAATATCGTTGCCCGCCGAGAGGGCGCGCGGGCTGGGGAATGTGTGCATTTCAACAGCCATATAGATGTGGTCGAGGTCGGGCAGGGCTGGACATATGACCCGTTTGCCGGCGAACTGGTCAACGGCAAAATTTATGGCCGTGGCTCATGTGATATGAAGGGCGGGCTGGCGACGTCGATTATCGCCGTAGAGGCGTTTCTCGAGATCTGGCCCGATTTTAGCGGTGCGATAGAGATATCGGGCACGGCGGATGAGGAAACCGGCGGCTTTGGCGGCGTGGCTTACCTGAGCGAGCAGGGTTATTTCAGT
>Ga0316205_10002417_pt1 | contig 19510 bp, 20 predicted proteins | sample 3monthpyrite_MG_FD_204941 | JGI IMG/M metagenome (GOLD analysis project Ga0316205, IMG submission 204941) | Microbial mat bacterial communities from mineral coupon in-situ incubated in ocean water Damariscotta River, Maine, United States -... | ecosystem: Environmental > Aquatic > Marine >... | reverse complement strand
ACTGTGTATTAAGAATATTATATAGGCTTATATACTCACTTTTAGTTCCTTGTCTTGAAAGACCTCTAAGGCAATTTGAATAGATAATTACCCTTTTTTAAATTAAATCTAATTAATTCATTTCACAAAATAATGATAAAATAATTTCAATTTTTGGTAACATGTTTAAATTAAAAAGTTCATAAGAAAGGTAATAATGAAAAATCTACTTATATTTTTAGCAGTTTACTTGGTATTTACTAGTATAACCTCTAATACTTTGGCAAGGACAAATAGTACTAACAATTATAAACTCTCTTATTCAGTGCCTGAATTTAAATGGTTTCCATCCTTATATTCTAATTACATAATAAAAGGTAAAATATCTACAGTAAAACATAGTGATAGATTAATTAAATTTAAACTTAATAACTCACAATTTTTAAAAAGCGATAGCATAGAAAAGGTAGTGAATATTGAATTCGATTACACAGATTGGAGCAAGAACTCAGTCCAGCATATTCTAAAAAAAATCAATAGTCTTGAAGATGGAGATGAAATCATAGTTTTCTCTAATAGATATCATGATGGTGAATATCAACTATATCCATTTGATATTATTGAAAGTAATGATTTTGAAGAACAACAAAAAATTATTGACTATGTTCTAAAAGTTTCAAGCATGGTATCAGATAATCGATTGGGAATCAAAATTAATCTCACACCAAATCGTCGAGGTGAAATAATTACTTCAATCATGAAAATAAAAAATTCAAAAAGATTTGAGCAAGGCTTTAGTGAATTAGTTTCATACGGTTTAGATTCTTTTTATGTTATTTTTAATAGATTAGACGATATAGATAAGCTAAACAAAAAAATAACAAAAAAATCCAGAAACAAGAAAAAAGGTTTTAATTATAAATATTCGCCACAAACCTATTTTGATGTTTACACTTCGATCCTTTGGGAAATAGTTGGGTACAAACCATACTATGGTTCACGATTAAAAACAAATGATTTGTATTTGTCAAAAATTGCATGGAAAACATTTATATGGCTAGTCATTCATGATGAATTACACAATACTGAAATTACATATCCTAATATTCATGGTAACAGCATAATACTTGAAGATGAATAGACAACAAAAGTCATATTTACAGTCTCATTTTTATTTCTTTTCTTAAAAATCTCTAAGGCAATCTAAATAGATATAAACTCTATTTGAACATAAACAGTGAATTTTATATCAAATATTCATGATAGTTCTACAAATAAATCTTATTATCAACTCAGATTTTTACGTCCTTGGGCTTGTGCCAATTTATTCCTAGCAATGGTGTGTTCAGGACGAGTCCATTTTGGTTTTTCGCCCTTATCTTGGAATATTGAATCACTTGCTTCTGTGGTTTGTGGGTGAACATTTTTTAAAAATGGCTTTTGTGGTTTCATGCCTAATGATTCAAAAAGCTGCATGTCTTCATTCAATTCTGGATTTGGAGTGGTTAATAATTTGTTACCAGCAAATATTGAATTGGCTCCCGCAAAAAAACACATGGCTTGGCCTTCTTGGGTCATTTCTGTTCTACCTGCTGATAATCTCACTTGTGTTTCAGGCATCACAATACGTGTCGTGGCAATCATACGAACCATGTCCCAAATAGGCGTAGGTTCTTGTTGTTCCAATGGTGTGCCCTCAACAGCTACTAAAGCATTGATGGGAACTGATTCTGGTTGTGGATTTAAAGTGGTTAATGCCACAAGCATCCCTGCTCTGTCTTCTGCCGTTTCTCCCATACCAATAATACCACCTGAACAAACAGTCACATTGGTTTTTCGTACGTTTTCAATGGTTTTCAAGCGATCTTCAAAACCACGGGTAGATATGACTTCTTTGTAATAATCCTCTGAACTATCAAGATTATGGTTATAAGCATACAATCCTGCTTCAGCAAGGCGTTGTGCTTGATTTTCTGTTAACATACCTAACGTACAACAAACCTCCATCTCCATTTTATTAATGGTTCGAACCATTTCTAAAACTTGATCAAAATCTGGACCATCTTTGACATTACGCCAAGCGGCGCCCATACAAACCCGAGAACTGCCTGCCTGTTTGGCTTCAATGGCTTTATTTTTCACGTCATCAACAGACATCAAATCATTGCCTTGAATATTTGTGTGATAGCGAGCGGCTTGCGGACAATAACCACAATCTTCAGGGCAACCACCAGTTTTAATGGAAACCAATGTTGATACCTGTATGGTATTTGGATCGTGATTCTCCCTGTGTATTGTTGCAGCTTGATACATTAAGTCCATTAACGGCAAGTTATAAATATCTAAAATTTCTTGTTGGGTCCAATTGTGTTTTATAGTGTTCATAGAATGATATATTGTTTGTTATTAGGGAGAACTGATGAGCAAGCTCACAGCATTACCACCAAAGCCAACTGAATTGACTAAGATGTTTTTAATTTGTTTCGGTTGTTTTTGTTGCTTCAAATAAGGAACAGATATAAATTTTTGATGCTCAATCATATGGGTTGCCAATTCTACACTGAGCATGCCACTTGATGCCAAAGTATGTCCGAGCTTCCATTTGTTAGTCGTAATAGCAGGAATAGTTTTACCAAATGCTTTTTTAATTGCCTGCATTTCAGCTTGATCACCTTTAATGGTTCCCGGGGTATGCGTGATGATTACATCAACATCATCATTATCAATAGACTCAGTTGCCATTTGCATCGACTTTTGAAGACATGCCGCATCGCTAGAAATCGAAGTATTGGTATTTAATATTTCTGTAGCGTAACCGATACCCGATATAAGGGCAATGGCATTGCTAGAAAAGCCTGCTTCCAAACAGGCAATGGCAGCCCCCTCTCCCAACACCATACTATTGTTTGTTTTTTTCAAATCCAATGCCTGACATGGAAATTTACTGTATTTGTTTGCATAGATTCCTAATGCTTGCATCTGTGCAATTGTAAATTCTGTTAATGGCGCTTCACTGCCCCCAACAATAAACTTATCGCACATGCCTGAATTCAACCATGCGACTGCATTAAGCACGGAATGCAAGGATGTAGAACAAGTAATTGAGTGACTGATATTTGGACCATTTGTATTGAGGTGATGAGCAACCCAAGAAGAAATATTTCCCAGTGTTGTAGTGGGAGAACTTAATGGAGATACTTTATTGTTTTTAAGAAATGTTTTGAAATGCTTTTCGAATAAATTAGTTGCGCCTCTTGAAGATCCAATATTAATCCCGACAGAATCTGCGCTAAGCCATTGACTTTTTTGGTGTGCATTATCGGCGGCAAAAATGGCATAAAGCACCGATAAATCTAAATTCTTGTAAAACTTATTTGATGCTTTTAGGCTTTGAATCTTTGCTGTATCTACTGGATTTAACTTTGAAACAATTGACGTTCCACTTTTACTGACAAATTCAGATAAGTGATGGGATTCAGTAATATAGTTTTTCCATATGTCTTTTGGTGATGATCCCAATGAAGACACGGATGCAAGTGATACTAATGAAACCGGCTTAAACATATTATTTTTCAGAAAACCCATTTAGAAAGTTTCGAATACTTTGATACACCTTATTTAATTCATTTTGTGTGATAACAAAAGGAGGAACCAAATAAATGGTTTTTCCCAGAGGTCTTAAATAAACACCCTGTTTCATAAAGAAATCAAATATTTGATTGCGCTGCTTGCCATACCTTGAGATTTCAATATCTAAATCAATCGCATAAATTACACCCAATTGACGTGTCCTTTCTATTTTAGGATGGTTTTTTATTTCATCATCAAAATCTTTATGAGATTTAATAATAGCTTGAATATTGCTTTGAATTTCATCAGTTTTTAATAGATTTATTGCAGCCAATGCAGCACTACAAGCGACAGGATTAGCAGTATAGGTATGGGCATGCAGAAAGGCTTTTTCCATTTTATCATCAAGAAAGGCATTGTATATTTCTTGCGTACATGAAGTGATAGCCATAGGAACCAAGCCCGCAGTTAAGGCTTTTGATAGACATAACATATCAGGTTTAATCTGTATTGAATCACTGGCAAAGTATGAACCTGTTTTTCCAAAACCTGTCATGACTTCATCTGCTATTCGAACAACTGAATGGTTTTGACATATCTCTAAAAGTTGATCTAAATAATGTCCTTCAAACATATTCATGGCATTGGCCCCTTGAACTAAGGGCTCATAAATAAAGGCGGCGATATTATTGCTTGAGACTAATTTTATTAACTTATCTTTTACCTGTTCAATATTATTTTTATTTGGCACAGGAATTCTTTGAACATCAATAAAAAATTCTTCAAACGGTCCGTTGTAAACTGACAAACCTGAAGCTGACATGGCACCAAATGTGTCTCCATGAAAACCATTTTCCAAAGCTATGATGGTTGTTTTTTTGTGGCCTCGATTAAAATGGTACTGCAAAGCCATTTTAATCGCGACTTCATTGGCGGTTGAACCATTGTCCGAAAAAAACACTTTCTGCTGATTTTCTGGGAGTATTGAAATTAAAGCCTCAGATAATTCTATTGCTGGTTGGTGTGTAAATCCAGCAAAAACACAGTGATCCAATTGTTGCATTTGTTGCGTCACTTGTGAAGTGATTTTTTCATTACAATGACCCATCATGCATGTGTACCAAGAAGCGATGGCATCTATGTATTGATTGCCTTGGTCATCATAAAGAAGACAGTCTTTTGCTTTTGTAATGGCAATGGCATCAGTTCCTAACTTGTGTTGAGTCAGTGGGTGCCACAGGTGTTTTTTATCTCTATCGACTAGACTCATAATTTTAATAATTTCCGATGAAACAATTTGGAATAATTAAAAATAACATTTGCATCAATGATTTTTTCTTGATTGATTCTTCCAATCACTTTGCAATGGGTCATTTTTTCAATAATCTCTTCAGTGGCTTGGTTTTCGTCACCATTAAAAATAATAGAACAATTAAGTCCTCTTTGTTTGAGCATTTCAATACTCATTAAGGTGTGATTAATACTGCCTAAATAATGTTTTGAGACCAGAACAACATGATAATCACCATTAATTAAGTCTAACACAGTATTCTCATCATTGAGTGGCACCAATAATCCACCTGCTCCTTCAATAACAAGTGTATTGTCAGTAACAGGCTCTTTAATTTCACCTAAATCAATGGTCACTTTATCTATTTGCGCAGAATAATGTGGACTAGCTGGTGTCTTTAACGCATAACTATTGGGATAAAACTTTGTTTGAGTATTCGTGATCAAATTTTGCACTGTTTCATTATCACCAAGACCTAGATCGCCCGCCTGAATAGGTTTCCAATAATCGGCTTTTAATGATTCACACACTATCGCTGAACACAGGGTTTTACCCACATCAGTTCCAATGCCTGTTATAAATATTTTTTTATTCATGCAAATTATATGTTTTTTAGCAAGCCTAAAACAGTTCTTATGTCATTTTGTGTATTAAAGCTATGGATGCAAAACCTTAATCTTTCTTGGCCTTCAGGGACAGTGGGAGAAAGAATGGCTTTTACATTAAAATTTTGTTCTTGTATTTTTGAAGCAATGGATTTTACACGGTCATTACCAGAAATTATACAACTTTGAATCGCAGAATCACTTTCAATAAATTTATCTGACATTTTTAATTTCCCTATCACATTTTTAAAGTAAATAATGTTACTTCTCAATTGTTGACTGGATGATTTTTCTAAATACCCATAGGCTATTTTAATATGAGCCAATGCCATTGGTGGTAATGCCGTTGTATATATGAAAGACCGAGCAAAATTAATCAAGTAATCTATCAAGCTTTGACTGCCTAAAATAACTGCTCCGTGACATCCCAATGCTTTACCAAACGTGATTATCCTTGCAAAAACATCCTCTTGAAGGCCTTGTTTCTGGACTAAACCCAAACCAAATACACCCAATGCATGGGCTTCATCAACGATTAGATGGGCATGATACTTTTTACAAAGACCTACCATCTTGTGTAATTCTGGTGCATCACCATCCATTGAGAAAATGGATTCTGTAACAACATACAAAGTTTGGTGTTCATATTTGCTTTGAGAATGTTTGATCAGCTTATTCTCTAATGATTGCAAATTATTATGATCAAAAGCAATGGCCTTGGCATGCGATAAACGCATGCCATCTCGAATGGATGCATGACTCAATTGATCATATATAATGACATCTCCTCTTTGGGGAACACAACTCAATAATCCCAAGTTCGCATCGTATCCAGAATTAAAGATTAAAGTTGCTTCAGTTTTATGAATTTGTGCCAATTCTGATTCTAATTGTTCAAATAAGAGATAGTTTCCTGATAGTAACCTTGATCCTGTAGAGCCATTTAGGCACATTTTTTGCTTCAACAAGTATTGATGCGCTTTTTCTAACAATTCTGAATTTTTTGCTAACCCAAGATAATCATTTGAATAAAAATCAATTCCCGATCTTACTTTATCTAAAGATCTGAGGCCATGTGATTGGGTTCTTATAGTCAGTTTGTCTTTGAGTTTTTGTGGTAACTGTTTTAATCGGGACATGGCATTAATTGCAAAATCATGCATTATAATTGCAACATTATTAAGGTGACATGATTAATTCGTTTAATTGTGCCCAATTCAAGAATTCAAAAGCACTGCCCCTGTTTGATTGTCTCCTAATTCATCATCAGGATTGTAAAGTGGGCAGGCTTTAAGTGATAAACAACCGCAGCCAATACAACTTGTCATTTTATCCCTTAATGCGGTTAATTCATTAATTTTTTGATCGAGTTGTTTGTTCCATTGTTGTGATAACTTTTGCCAATCTTTTTTATTTGGCGCTTTGTCTGTGGGAAGAAAAGAAATGGCTTGTTGAATGTCTTTAAGACTAATGCCCACTTTTTGAGCGGCTTTTATCACTGCGATTCGACGCAAGACATCTTTAAAGTAACGTCTTTGATTGCCTGCATTTCTTACAGCAGAAATGAGCTTCTTGTCTTCATAAAAGTGTAATGTTGAAACATTCACTCCACTGCGTTTAGCCACATCACCAACAGAAAGTTTGGCCGTACGAACTTTTTTAGTTTTATTATTTTGCAAAGGCTTGACCTCAAGTTAACTTGAGGAATTATTATGGACTTATTCAAACAATATAACAATCAAATAGGAGAAAAAAATGGCACGTTTAGAACACATTAATTTAGTTGGTAAAAACATAGAGAACAGCTTAGCATTTTATCAAGCGGCTTTTCCGCATTGGAAAATTAGAGCAGAAGGCGATGGCGAATGGTATGGCAAACCGCGTCGCTGGGTTCATTTTGGTGATGATTACCAATATATCGCCATTAATGATTTTGGTGAAGGTGAGAATCGCGATTTAACAGGGCACAGCATGGGATTAGCCCACATCGCATTTGCTGTTAACGACTTAGACGCCGTGATAAAACGTCTGATTAAAGCGGGGTTTCCTATAGATAAAGAGGGTGCTGAAGCTGAATTCAGGAAAAACGTTTATTTCATAGATGCTGATGGCTTTGAAGTTGAATTTATCCAATATTTATCTGACTTACCTGAAGAAAGAAATTCATAACATTTTAAAAAATTGAGTTATTTATGAAGTAAAATAAGTAACTCAATTCTTCAAAATTACTATTATGATTACTAATTCACCAATGATCGCCCCAATAATTGCCCTGATTGCATGGACACTCATCATATTTTTGTGGATGTTTGCCACCAGAATCCCCGCTATAATGAAAGCCAAAATGAGAATGGACAACAGCGCTCCCAGAGGGCAACAAATGTCCGAATTGCCCGCTCATGTCAGGTGGAAAGCCGATAATTTCAATCATTTAATGGAACAACCCACCCTATTTTATGCCTTGACTATTTGTACCATATTCTTAGGCATCGATAACGGCATCAACCTTATTTTTGCTTGGAGCTATGTTGGACTGCGAATTAATCACAGCTTGGTTCAGGTCATAGGCAATAAAATCGAATTGAGATTTGCGGTCTTTATGCTATCTAATATTCCTTTGTTTGCGTTGACGATTAATGCGGTTTTGACCTTATTAGCAAGATAAATAATTTTATCTCATTAAATGGTCGTTTAATGAGACAAATTAATATATAGGTAAAATCATATGAAAGAATCAAAATACACTAAATTTGATGCTGAAACGACCAAAATGAATTCGATGATTTACTTTAATACACTATTAATACGTTGTTAGTTCTCTAATGGAAATAAATATGGGATTGTTCGCAAATATATTCGGTAAGAAGATTGCCGACCAAATTACACCTCAAGAGGATTCGGAATATAACGACTTACTTCGTGAATGTATGTCTAAAATTGAAGAAAAAAACCAAGCTCTGGTTAAAGAATTTAGCCTAGGTAGTTTTGAACAATGGGGCATCAATCAAGAAGTAGGTGAATTAGTGTTTTCAAGTCAAGGTGTGCCCAAATTATTATGTGAGGTCGTCATTCTTGGTTCATACTCTAATGTCTCAGAAACTTGTTTGTGGGGATGGGCAAATCAATCATTACTAGAGAACTTAACAAAAGAAACATTCAAAGTAAAAGAGTATGGCCTAAAGTTAGGGATTTCAGATTTAATTGATTCGAAGACAGAGGTAACAGAAACTGAAGCATGGGATCTTGGGTCTTATGCATGCCGTATTCTTGGAGGAAAAGGTCTTTATAAAGGCCCAACAGGAAATGGTTTTATTTTAATGATGCTCACTTCACTTAGAAAACAATGAAAACTAACATGATTAAGAATAATCTACATACAGTTCCGTTGCGTCTCGACTTCACAGTGGCAAGTTTTGAAGAAGTTAGGTGCACAAGTTTATGAATCACACATAGAAAGCCATGATTTTTAATTTAAATAAATTTGAAATAGAAGACATTGTACTTGGGAATAAAGTAACCACCCCTGACGGTTACCATGAAAATGGTGTTTATAGTTATTTCGTTGAAAATAGTATAATTAAAACTATTAATGTCCGTTTAAGTGAGTTTTATTCTTCGGGTCCAATTTTTACAGGTCAGATACTAATCAAAAATAAGCTACTTCAAGCAGATAAAAAACTACAGCCTATTCATGTTTTTCCTCTATTTGAAAACCAAACCGACACTTGGAATGATGGTGTTGAGGTAAACTATCAGTTCTTAATTGGAAATACTGGGCTAGAGTTTAGTTGGAATTCTGAAAATACTAATTTAATATTAAACTATATCTCTATTGAACTTCAGTGATTGATGGCATTCAAACAAATTTATTAAAGGAATTTCTAAATCTATGAAACTTATTCTTGGTATTGTTATATTATCTTTTTCTAACTACGCATACAGTAGTGACCCAACAGGGCTATTTGTATTATTTGTTGGTATTCCGTTTATAGTTATCGCAGCTATATTCTCAGCTATATGCATTAAGATGCCAAAATTTGGTGCCGTATTATTATCACTTCTATTGATAGCTCATATTCCCATACTTGCATGGGCAAGTAATGTAGGGTACATGGATACAGCTGGAGGCTGGTTAAGCTTATCATTTCTAATGAATATTGCAGGATTATTTTATTGTTTTAATAAACTTGGAATAACAAAAAATATTAATCCTTAAGTTGTATTCATTGTCTCATAAAACGTTCGTTTATTAATACAAAACAATTGATCAATAAAAATTTCATATCTATTATGAATTTTAATCTTATTTTCTTATCTCACAATTCATAGTATCATTATCTCATCATTTTTTAGGTTATTGAGAATATAATTAAAACTGAATCTAGCAGGGGTAATTATGTAGAGCTTCAGATGTAATTTGATATTTTCAATATCAATATAGTTTAACAAAATTCAATTTATGTCATAATAATTGGATGCAATTTACACACTTCATATCAATCCTATGAACAACAAATCACTCCAAAGAGATATTCTCAATCAAAAACGGAACAACTTAACATCAGCTCAAGTCAAATTATTGAGCCAACAAATTAACACTCACATATTGGCTTCTGAGGTTCTTAAATCCAGTCATTGTGTGGCTTTATATTCTGCATTTAAAAATGAAGCGGATTTATCTGTTCTGCTTAACAGCAAGAAAAAGTTGTGTTTGCCTGTGGTTCGTAATAATAACGCCATGGTTTTTCATTATTGTAATGACAATACAACCTTTTCAAAAAACAATTACGGCATTTTAGAACCGCAGAATGACAAGATTGTGAACGCCAATGAAATTGATTTGTGTTTGCTTCCTTTGGTTGGATTTAATCGTTTGGGTCACAGACTTGGTATGGGTGGCGGATATTATGATCGTTATTTTGAACACAACAAATTGCATGAAAAGCCCACAATATTGGCGGGAATTGCTTATGATTTTCAAGAAGACAATACAATTCAGTCCCAATCGTGGGATGTGCCTTTAGATATTATATTCACCAACAAAGAAGTGATTTATTGTTAAGTAAAATAATAATGATGAATAGTCGAACCTTTGCCTACCTGTAATGACTAATAAAATATGATTAAATTCACATTTCTCTTTTTATTATTGTCGAGTAATTCAGTGTTTGCTTCAGAAACACAAATCCGATTAGATAATGATATAGCTACAGGTAACCCCATTGTCATACATGTCTCAGTCGCGCTAGCAGATAATAAAAACCAATGGATTGTACCCGTTCCAAAAGCCATTGGAGATGGACAAAATGCCCGAACCAATCTGTATTGGGGTGCGCTTTATGGTGTCAAAACATTCATGACTAAAAAGGCTGATTGGGAATTAATTGTATCTAATAAGCCTGAGGATGATCGTATCTTGGAGAGAATTGTATTAAAGAAAGAATTTACCCGCAATGATAAAACTGTACCTGTGTATTTAGTTGCAGATGCATGGGATGGTAAGCATATTAATGATACCATTAATCAATTCATGCAGTACAATTCTGGCAATGGTACTTTTTCAGTACAGGCAGATGAACGCACCCTTAAAGCAGGTGATCAAGCTCATTTAATTGTATATATTGGACACAATGCTTTAATGGATTATGTAGGAACCAACAGAAATCAATTTTCAAATATAAAGGCAAGCAAAGACAATTTAGTGAATGATGCCATTGTTTTGGCCTGCAAAAGTCAGCCCTATTTTTCATCTCAACTAGAAAAACTGGGTTCACACACTTTACTATTAACCACTGGGTTAATGGCACCTGAAGCCTATTCGCTTAATGCAGCCATAGAAAACTGGATAATTGGAGCAAGCGACAATCAAGTCAGAAAAGCCGCTGCTAAGAGTTATAGTAAATATCAAAAAAACAGCTTAAAAGCATCGGAAAGATTGTTTGGAGCCAAACACCAATAGACTGTTGTTTACATTATTCAACTATTAAATATTGGATTAAAAACCAAAAAGAATTATTCATATAAAACCAACATAATTTGCATTGAGTTGCTTATGATTTTAAAGAAGATGATACAATTCAAGCTGAATCTTGGGATGTGCCCATAGATGTCATAATAACCAACAAATAAGTGATGGATTGTGGAGAAAAATCATGAATAAGCAAGACGAATTAAAACACCAAGTGGCTTTGGCTGCATTAAAATATTTTGATGATTGGGACATGGTTGTTGGTATTGGTACTGGGTCTACTGTCAATTGTTTAATTGATGTTTTACCACAGGTTAAAAATCGGATTGAGGCATGTGTATCCAGTTCTGAGGAGACAACAAGACGTTTGAAAGAAAAGGGTTTTATGGTCAAGGAACTCAATCAAACAGGTCCGCTATCATTGTATATCGATGGCGCAGATGAATGCGATGGACACAACCGTTTAATAAAAGGTGGTGGCGGTGCATTAACACGCGAGAAAATCATTGCTGCTGCCAGTGATAAATTTATCTGTATTGTTGATGAAAGCAAAATGGTTAAAGTTTTGGGTCGGTTCCCTCTTCCTGTTGAAGTTATTCCCATGGCACAATCTCATGTTGGTCGTGCACTGGCAAAATTGGGCGGACAACCAGAATTACGTCAAGGCTTTAAAACTGACAATGGCAATATCATTATTGATGTACATAATCTTAAAATAATAGACCCATTGAAACTTGAAAGCCAAATCAATGACATTGCTGGAGTTGTGTGCAATGGTGTATTTGCTTATCAAAAAGCTTATGCGACATTGATTGCCAGTGAAGGTGGCATTAAAACACAAAGTTAATTCAAATTGGTAGTTGGCTTTAGCCAAACTTGTGGGTTTATCATTCCCTAATATTGGTTGGCTAAAGCCAACTACCCATAGAGTGTATTATTGTTAAAAATCTACCTAAAACCTTCATTCAATGCATCTAACACAGATGATCCTGGACATAGATCATCTTTTGATAAGCTATTTAATGGGTTTTCAACACTGTTTATTTTGGCATGCGCATCTTGAGACTCTTCATTCAAGTAGATTAAACCCGTCAATATTTGTTGTTCTTCTTTAACCGTTTCAATCACATTCATGGCTTCACGTTTACTGGCTAAATTATAATCATGTCGGTTTTTTTGTAAAATCAACTTACTGCCATCGTGCAATTCAACTTCCTTGCTGGTGCCTTCTGGTTGTTTGATGGTTAATTCTTGGCGATGAGGAACAAAATCAATGGTCCCTGTGGCATCTAAATGATCACGAACATATTCATAACCCTTAGTTGAAGAAGGTGTGTTATTGAATGTGACACATGGAGAAATAACATCAATAAAAGCAAAACCTTTGTGTTCAATCGCACCTTTTATCAATGGTCCTAATTGTTTTTTGTCACCTGAAAAACTTCTGGCCACATATCCTGCTCCTAACTGCAGTGCCATTTGGCACAAATCAATGGATGCAAATTGATTGGGCACGCCTTTTTTGCTGGCAGATCCAATATCTGATGTGGCAGAATCTTGTCCCTTGGTTAAACCATAGCAACCATTGTTCATGACAATGTAAATGATATTTAAATTTCTACGCACTATGTGTGCAAATTGACCCATTCCAATAGAAGCTGTGTCACCATCACCAGAAATACCGATGTATTGTAAATCACGGTTGGCCATATTGGCGCCTGTAGCGACCGATGGCATTCTGCCATGAACAGAATTAAACCCATGGGCTTTGCCTAAAAAGTAAGTCGGTGTCTTAGATGAACAACCAATGCCTGAAATTTTGGCCACTTTATGTGGTTCAATATTCATTTCAAAATAGGAATCAACAATGGCTGCACTAATAGAGTCATGTCCACAGCCTGCGCATAATGTAGATAGTGCACCCTCATAATCTCTCTTGGTAAAACCAATGTCGTTGACTTTGGCATCTGGGTGTCTAAAATTGGATCTTAAGTAACTCATTTGACCACCTTCAAGGTTTCGTTATTACCCAAATTATGACGAATCTCATCGGCAATAAATTGTGCGGTTATTGGCATTCCATCAATATTTAAAATACCAATGAAATTATTCGGATCCACTTGTAATTCATTAACCAATAATGATTTCATTTGTGCATCTCGATTTTGTTCTATAACAAATACAGTGGAATGAGAATTGACAAAATCTTCCACTTCTTTACCGAAAGGGAAAGCCTTTATGCGCATTTTATCTAATTCTATGTTTTGTTGTTTTAATATGTCATCAGCTTCTTTCGCTGCATAAGAACTGGTTCCGTAATAAACAATACCAATGTCTTTGTTGTTGTTCTTTATTGAGGCTTGCGGAACAATTGATTTTGCCGTATCCCATTTGACTAATAGACGTTGCATCCCTTCAGCATACACTTTACCATCTTCAGTATAAACAGCATATTCATCATGTGATGAGCCACGGGTAAAGAATGCGCCTTTCTTAGGATGGGCACCAGGAATGGTTCTGTATGGAATCCCATCTCCATCAACATCCAAATATCTGCCCCAACGTTCTTTTTTGGCCTCCAAGCCATCATAATCAAGAACCTTGCCACGATCATAGGCATGTGAATCATCCCAATCAATGGGATCACTTAGGTGCACATTCATGCCCAGGTCTAAATCACTCATCATGATCACTGGAGTTTGTAATCTCTCGGTTAAATCTAGGCCCTGAACAGTCATCTCAAAACATTCTTTGGGGTTTGATGGAAACAGAAGAACGTGTTTTGTGTCTCCATGAGAGGCATAAGCTGCAGCAAAAATATCAGATTGCTGTGTTCTTGTTGGCATGCCAGTACTTGGACCAGAACGTTGAATATCCACCAAAAACGCTGGAATTTCAGCAAAATAAGCCAATCCTAAAAATTCACTCATGAGTGAAACACCCGGACCTGATGTGGCAGTAAACGATCGAGCACCATTCCAAGCGGCTCCTATAACTATTCCAATAGCTGCCAATTCATCTTCAGCTTGAACAATGGCAAATTTATTTTTGCCAGTTTCTTCATCAACCCTAAACTTTCTACAATACATTTCAAAAGCTTCAATGACAGAAGTTGATGGAGTGATTGGGTACCAACCTGCAACTGTAACACCAGCATATACTGCACCTAATCCTGTGGCTGTATTGCCTTCCATCATGATTTTATCACCAACCAAATCACGCCTGTGAATATTCAATTGACAATCATCTGTATAATGCTCTTGGGCATAATCATAACCCAACTTTAAAGCTTTGATGTTCGGTTCAATAAGCTTGGCTTTTTTAGCAAACTGAGACTTAATTGAATCTTCAAACACGGTAAAATCCATATCAAATAAATACGCCAATGCACCGACATATATGATGTTTTTAAATATTTGTCTCAATCTTGGATCGGAATAATGCTTATTGCATATATCAGTTAATGGAATACCAATTTCAGTAATGTCATTTCTTTTTAAAGTTTCAGGTAACAACCGAGACGAATCATAGAAGAAATATCCGCCAGCAGATAATTCATTGTAATCTCTCACCAAAGTTTGACCATTTGTCGCGACGATAAAATCATAGCCTTCACGTCTTCCAAGATAACCTTTTTCACTCACGCGAACTTCAAACCAAGTGGGTAAACCTTGAATATTGGATGGAAATATATTTTTTGCTGATACTGGAATACCTAATCTAAAAACTGATTTGGCAAATAAGTTATTGGCTGATGCCGATCCTGAACCATTGATATTGGCAAAACGAATAACAAAATCATTGGTTGCTTTTATATTATTTAAGTTTGTCACTTTTAGTACTATCCTGCTTTTGCTTCGTTTAATAAAAATTTACGCATGTCCCATGCACCTGTGGGACACCTTTCAGAACATAATCCACAATGCAAACACACATTTTCATCTTTAACCATGACACGTTTGGTTTTTAATTCACCAGAAACCATTAAATCTTGATCTAAATTATTGGCGGGCATTTTTAAATTTTGACGCAACACATCTTCATCATCATTTTCAATAAAGTTGATACAATCAGTTGGGCAAATGTCTTCACAAGCATCACACTCAATGCATTTGTCTTTTTCAAAAACAGTTTGGACATCACAGTTCAAACACCTTTGTACTTCTTTAGCTGCTTGATCTAAATTAAAGCCTTTTTCAACTTCAATTTTTCTATCGGAAAGTGCCAGATCGGTCTCTACTAAATCCACTTTGAAACGCAAATCATCAGAAATTGGAGCACTATACAACCAATCATGGAAGCCCATTTTTTGGCTAATCAAAGTCACACCTGGATTGGGGCGATCTGTTGTATCTTGATTATGACAGAACTTATCGATTGAAATGGCAGCTTGGTGACCATGTGCCACTGCAGTAATCACATTCTCAGGACCCCATGCTGCATCGCCACCCACAAATATGTTTTTAAGTGACGTTTGAAATGTTGTCTTATCTACTTCAGGCATGTCCCAATCGTTAAATTCAATGCCTAAATCACGCTCAATCCAAGGGAATGAATTCATTTGACCCAATGCCATTAATACATCATCACATTCCATGAAGACATCAGGCTCACCTGTTGGAACTAAAGTTCTTTTGCCATTTTCGGCATATTCTGGTTTAACCAATTCGAACATCATGCCTACCAGTTTCCCATTCTCACAAACAAAAGCTTTTGGTGTATGGTTTTCATACATTGGGATGCCTTCGTGTTCAGCATCTTCAATTTCCCATGGAGAAGCTTTCATGTCTGCTTTTGGTGATCGAACCACAATACGAACATCCTTACCGCCTATTCTTTTAGCAGTTCGGCAACAATCCATTGCGGTATTACCACCACCCAGTACCAATACTTTCTCACCAATGGCATCAGTGTGTTCAAAGGCCACATTGGCTAACCAATTAATACCGAGATGGACATTATTATCGGCTTCTTGACGTCCTTCAAGTTTGGGTAAGTCACGGGCTCTTGGCGCACCTGTCCCTATAAATATGGCATCATAATCCTTATCAATAATAGATTTCAAACTGGTGACATTTTGTTTTAAGTGAGTCACTACTCCCATATCTAAAATGTAATTGACTTCTTCATCAAGTACGGTTTCTGGTAACCTGAACGATGGAATTTGACTGCGCATGAATCCACCCGCTTTAAATTGGTCATCATACAATTCGATCTCATATCCCAATGGCATTAAATCACGTGCCACAGTTAATGAAGCAGGACCTCCACCAATTAGGGCAATTTTTTTACCATTTTTTTGTTTAGGAATACTGGGAAGCCTGTCCTTAATGTCTTGTTTGTTATCAGCTGCCACTCTTTTTAAGCGACAAATCGCTACAGGTTCTTCTTCAACTCGCCCACGTCGGCAAGCAGGTTCGCAAGGCCGATCACAAGTCCGCCCTAAAACCCCAGGAAAAACATTAGATTCCCAATTGATCATATAAGCATCATCGAATCTTTTAGCTGCTATCATGCGTATGTATTCGGGAACAGGAGTATGCGCTGGACAGGCATACTGACAATCAACTACTTTATGAAAGTAGTGAGGATCTTCTATATTAGTTTCTTTCATTTATTAAAGTTCACTAGATTTGTTAATCGCAAGATGTTTAAAACGTCCTTGTATATGTGAGAAGCCTTTAAAAATATTTGAATAAAGGCTCCAAAATATTATAAGAATTTATCCAATAAACCCATATACCAAGCACCTCCACCAGCGGCTGCCAGTAAGATGAGGACTAAAACAATCCATTTTCCAGAAGACCCCGTTTTCTCTTCTGTAACAGTTTTCGACTTTTGAGTCACTGTTTGTTTTTGTTTAACAGATTCTGTTTTAAAATTTTGTGTCTTCTTATCTGCTTGCATTCCTGGTGATTGAATTAAAAATCGAATATTGTCTAATTTAATTTCATCGCCAATATTAATTGTTTTCTTCGATATTTTTTCACCATTTACGTAGGTTCCATTTGATGAATCCATGTCTTCGATTTCTAGTGTATCTGCCATAACAGAAATAACAGCATGTTTTCTTGATATGCCATCAACATTGACAAATATATCGTTATCGGAATGTCTACCTAAAGAAGTTTTACCTCGCAATGGGAAAGTTTTTCCAAAATAAACTCCAGAAACACCACGCAATACATATTTTGGCAAAGCCATTCTAATTCGGGTGCGATTGTCATCTTGGGGTTCAGCTTCTTCGCCAACTATTTTACAGTGAACTTGCGCTATAATCATTAAATCACCTTCACGCACTTCCTTGCTCTCCTTAACAAGTCTGCCATTTACTGAAGCCATACAAGCTGGATTATCAATTTCAATTGTGAAATCATTTCCATCTTTAACAAGCTTAGCATGAATTGCATTCATACCTACGGTATCTATCTTAATGGTTGCTTCATCTGAACTTCCAATAGTAAAACTATCTCCAATCAAATCAAAATCTTTGTGTTCATTATGCGGGAATACCAATTTCATAGTTTCTTATCCAATAAAAGTTATTTGGGAAAATTATACCAATAAGTCATGTCATACTTAAAGCATAATTCGCATAATTAGTGGCTTTATTGTTATCAAATGATATAATCACGCCAAATTTAATCTACAGGACTGAATTGCCTTATTCTAATGGGCTTTTCACAATCAGTTTTGAGACATTTATTAAAAGTACTACAAGATTAACAAATAGTCATTAAACGAGAAAAAACATATGAAAATATTAGTCGCTATAAAACGCGTGGTTGATTATAACGTTCGCGTTCAAGTGAAACCAGATGGGACTGGTGTGGCAACTGACGGCGTTAAAATGAGCATCAACCCTTTTGATGAAATCGCCATTGAAGAAGCACTGCGTATCAAAGAAGCCGGTAAGGCATCAGAAGTAGTTGTTGTATCTATAGGCCCAAATACGGCTCAACAGCAGCTTAGAACAGCTTTGGCCATGGGTGCTGATCGCGCCATATTGGTTGAAAATGATACAGAAATACAATCACTTAAAGCTGCAACAAGTTTATTAAATCTTGTTGAAAAAGAGCAGCCTGGATTAGTCATCATGGGCAAACAAGCCATCGATGATGACAATAATCAAACTCCTCAAATGTTAGCCACATTATGGAAAAGACCACAAGCCACATTTGTTTCAAAGCTCGTTGTTAATGATTCAACAGCTTTGGCAACGAGAGAAGTTGATGCTGGATTAGAAACCATTGAAGTGACTTTGCCAGCAGTTATTTCAACAGATCTAAGATTAAACGAACCACGTTTTGTTAAATTACCTGACATCATGAAAGCCAAAAGAAAACCTTTAGATATCATCAATATTTCAGAGACTTTAGGCGATTTTAATGACAATGAGTTAGACATTAAACACCATGAGTCACCACAACCCAGGGAAAAAGGCGTTATGGTAGAGTCTGTTGATGAATTAGTAGCACTATTAAAAGAAAAGGGGTTAGTATAATGAGTAAAATTCTTATTCTCGCACAGCACGATGGTGCAACAATTAACCAAGGCACAGCCAAAGCTGTCACTGCTGCCAAACAAATCGATGGAGCAACCATTGATTTGGTCGTTTTTTCAGATGATGTAGGCACAATTGCAACAGAAGCAAGTAAATTAGCAGATGTTAGCACTGTTCACGCTATCAACACTTCAACAGACCAATGGAAATTAGCGGCTGGAATTGCTCCAAAAATTGCTGAATTAGCCAGCGACTATACACATGTATTTGGACCATCCACTACATTTGGCAAAGATGTTATGCCATGTGTTGCTGCACTTTTGGGATTAAATCAAATCAGTGACATCATGCAAGTCATTGATGCCAATACATTCAAGCGCCCAATATATGCTGGCAATGCAGTCATTACTGTCAGTGCCCCTCAAGATAAAATAGTCGCAACCATCAGAACAGCCTCATTCAAAACCAATGACATGACTTCTGGTTCTGCCAGTGTTGAGAATCATGACAATAACAATGATCAAACTGAAACAAAATTTGTAGAGCTACAATCAGGAAATTCTGAAAGACCTGATTTACAAACGGCTGCCAAA
>Ga0316205_10002416_pt1 | contig 19546 bp, 19 predicted proteins | sample 3monthpyrite_MG_FD_204941 | JGI IMG/M metagenome (GOLD analysis project Ga0316205, IMG submission 204941) | Microbial mat bacterial communities from mineral coupon in-situ incubated in ocean water Damariscotta River, Maine, United States -... | ecosystem: Environmental > Aquatic > Marine >... | reverse complement strand
ACAGATGCTCCGGCCCCAGCGGATAGCCCAGATGCGGGCCGTCGAGCGCCTTGCCCGCCTCATAGCCCGCATGCGGGCGGGGGTGGGCCTCTGGCGGTTTGGGGTAGGGCGGTTTGAAGCGGAAGCCGCCGGGAACCTCGACACTGCCCAGCAGGATTTGCAGCAAGTGCAGCGCGCGGCAGGTCTGAAAGCCGTTGGAATGGGCCGAAATGCCGCGCATGGCGTGAAAGGCCACCGGGCGGCCGACCATCTTGTCGTGTTTCATGCCGCGAAAATCGGTCCATGGCTGGTCCAGCACGATTTCTTCGTCAAACGCGGTCCTGGCCAGTTCTGCGGCGATCTCGCGGATGCGCGGCGCGGCAATGCCGCAGCGATCGGCCACAGCATCCGGGGCGTATTTGGTGTCGAGATATTTCTGGGCCAGCAACTGGAATGAGGGCACATAGGTGACGCCGCCATGGCGATAGGTGCCTGCCAGATCCGGCTGCACATCCTTGGTGTTCCACGGCACGGGCTTGCCGGTGGCACGGTCCAGCACCAGCGGCACGTCATTGTCATCGCGCAGGAACAGACCGGAGGTCTCGGTGCCCTCGGATGTGTCCACCAGATAGCCGGAATTGGTATAACGGCTGAGGTAATTCAGGTCGATCTTGCCAGCCTTCAGCAACTCATGGATCAGCGCCATGATGAACAGACCGTCGGTGCCGGGCGTGATGCCGACCCAGTCGTCAGCCACCGCATTATAGCCGGTGCGGATCGGGTTTACGCCAATGACGCGCGCGCCGCGCGCCTTCAGTTTGCCGATGCCGATCTTGATCGGGTTGCTGTCATGGTCTTCGGCCACGCCAAAGATCATGAACAATTTGGTGCGGTCCCAATCGGGCTGGCCGAATTCCCAGAATGCCCCGCCCATGGTGTAGATGCCTGCGGCGGCCATGTTGACCGAACAGAACCCGCCATGGGCCGCGTAATTTGGCGTGCCAAAGGCCTGCGCCCACCAGCTGGTGAAGCTTTGGGACTGATCGCGGCCGGTGAAGAATGCCAGTTTTTCGGGGGCGTTTTCGCGCAAGGGGGCCAGCCATTCGGCGGCCAGGTCATAGGCCTCATCCCAGCTGATTTCTTCAAACTGGCCAGAGCCGCGCGGGCCCACGCGTTTCATCGGGGCGCGCAGGCGGGCGGGCGAATAATGCTGCATGATGCCCGCAGAGCCCTTGGCGCACAGCACGCCCTGATTGACGGGGTGATCGCGGTTGCCTTCGATGTAGGAAACCTTGCCGTCGCGCATGTGCACGTTGATGCCGCACCGGCAGGCGCACATATAGCAGGTGGTCTTGCGGATTTCGTCAGAGACTTTCGGTGAGGGGCGCGCTGCTATTTTTGTATTCACCATGAAAACCTTTGTTTTTGCGGTCAGGTCGCTGTTCCTGAGTGCTGTCATTATAGACCAGTTAAGGCCAGTCGGGGAAACAACTAAGTGAAACTGGACTTATAGTCGCACCTACGCTGGTCACGCAATTCCGGGCGGGATTGTTGCCCGATTGTAAACCTTTGTGGCCTTTGGGCCTTGAATACGTTGACTTGGCCGGGGCTTTCCCGCATCTCGTGCGCAAATTTATTTGGTAGGACGTTATTTTCATGAAGATCGCGATGATCGGAACGGGCTATGTTGGTCTGGTTTCAGGTGTATGTTTTTCCGATTTCGGCCATGATGTGGTTTGCGTCGACAAAAACGCCGAAAAGATTGCCAAGCTTGAGGCCGGCCAGGTGCCGATTTACGAGCCGGGCTTGACGGAACTGCTGGCCAAGAACGTCGAGGCCGGGCGATTGACATTCACCATGGATCTGGCGGGCGCCGTGGCTCAGGCGGATGCGGTGTTCATTGCCGTTGGCACGCCGACGCGGCGCGGCGACGGCCATGCCGATCTGACCTATGTCTATGCCGCCGCAGAGGAAATCGCCCATGCGATCGACGGCTATACGGTCGTTGTGACCAAATCCACCGTGCCGGTGGGCACCAACCGGCAGGTCAAGCAGATCATTCGCAAGGCCAATCCGGATGCGAAATTCGATGTGGCGTCGAACCCCGAGTTTCTGCGCGAAGGGGCGGCGATTGATGATTTCATGAAGCCTGACCGCGTGGTGGTGGGGGTGCAGTCCGAGGAGGCCGCCGAAGTGATGGCCGATATCTACCGCCCGCTCTATTTGCGCGAGTTTCCGATCGTGACGACCGATCTGGAAAGCGCCGAGATGATCAAATATGCCGCCAATGCGTTTCTGGCGACCAAGATTACCTTCATCAACGAAATCGCGATGCTGTGCGAAAAGGTCGGTGCTGACATCAAGCAGGTCAGCAAGGGCATGGGCATGGACAACCGTATCGGCAACAAATTCTTGCATGCCGGACCGGGGTATGGCGGATCGTGCTTTCCCAAGGACACCAGCGCGCTGGCGCGGATCGGGCAGGATCATGCGGCTCCGATGCAGATTGTCGAGACCGTCATCAAGGTCAATGACGAAATCAAGCGCCGGATGATCGACAAGGTGCAGGATCTGTGCGGAGGCTCGTTCAACGGCAAGACAATTGCCGTGTTGGGCGTGACGTTCAAGCCCAACACCGATGACATGCGCGATGCGCCGTCCCTGTCGATCGTGCCGATGATGGTGGGATCGGGCGCCAAGGTGCGTGTGGTTGATCCGCAAGGGCGCGCCGAGGGTGAGGCGCTATTGCCCGGCGTGGTGTGGATGGATGACGCCTACAAGGCTGCCCAGAACGCGGATGCAGTGGTGCTGCTGACGGAATGGAATGAGTTCCGGGCGCTGGATCTGGCGCGTATGGCCAAGAAGATGGCCAATCCGGTGATGGCGGATTTGCGCAACATCTATTCGCCGCGCGATGCCAAGCGGGCCGGTTTCACCAGATATGTAGCGGTTGGCCGGTAGCAGCCTATGGGGCATAAGGAACCGTCAAGCAGGGGGCTGATGTGACGGGGCAAGAGACAAGCGCGCGAGTGGTCATCCTGAATGACACGTCCGAGCGGCAGCACCATGGGTGCAGCCGTGTCATGCGTATCTTGAAATCCGGTTTGAACGATGTCGGCTTTCAGATCATCGCCACGGCGCCCGCGCGCCATGATTGGGCGGCGGATATGAATTTCAAGGCGGCACTGGCGGCGGCAGATCTGATCGTGATCAACGGCGAGGGCACGTTGCATCATGGTCGCCCCGCAGGTGAGGCATTGGTGCGCGTGGTCGATGAGCTGACGGCGCGCGGGCGCCCGGTTGCCTTGGTCAACGCGCTTTATCAAAGCAATCCCAAACTATGGGCGCGGCATTTGCGGCAGATGGCCTTGCTGGCGGCGCGCGACGCGCGCAGCGGGGCCCAGATGGCCGCCGCCGCGCCCGATGTGCCGCTCAGGGTGATGCCGGATCTGTCGTTGTGCGAGGGTGCCATTGCCACGGATGCGGTGCGCGATCTGGTGATCTTTGGCGATTCGGTGCGATTGAACCAGCGGCGTGCTTTGGTGCGGGCCGCAAGGAACTGCGACGCCGACATGATTTTGCCGATGAAAACCCGCAGGTCCTGGCCCTGGCGTCTGGGGCCGTTGAAACGCGCGCTATATGCGGGCTATTGCGGCATGGTTAGCCCTGTCGGGCGGGTGGTTCTGGTCGCAGATGAGGCCGCCTATATCGAAACGATTTCGCGCGCCAAGATGCATGTGACGGGGCGGTTTCATTCGGTTTGCCTGTCTTTGGTGACGGGCACGCCGTTCCTGGCGTTGGGGTCGAATTCCTGGAAGGTCGAGGCGCTCCTGGATGAGGCGGGGGTAGCGGCGGATCGGCTGGTGAGCCTTGATGAGCTGGCGCAGATGGGCCGCGCGGATATGGATCGGCCCTTCACGGTGCAGGAGAAAGCGAACATCGCGGGGTTTTTGACCCATGCACAGGACAGCGGGGACCGCCTGTTTCGTGATCTGGCGGCGTTGGCGCAGGCACACAAGCCATGAAGCGCCTGCATTTTCATCTGGCGCGTTGGCGACGCGATGAGGCGGCATTGGCGGCCTATGGTCTGCATTGGCGCGCGGTTGACGCGCTGCTGGCGGACAAATCGCTGGCCCTGGTGGGCAATGCGCGCGCCTTGGCCGGCGCACAATCTGGCCCCGACATCGACAGCCATGACCTGGTGATGCGGGTGAACGCGGCCCCGATGCCGGCCGCGGCCAGTCATGGACGGCGCTGTGATCTGCTGGCCTTGTCTATTCCGGTGCCGGCGGCGCGGATCGCGCAACTGGATCCAACCGTGGTGCTGTGGATGACGCGCAAACGCAAACGCATCCCCTACCATTTGGCCAGCCGTGCCGGTTTCTTTCTGAACCCGTTGACCGACTGGCATCCGCTGGCCGATCAATTGGGCGCGCCGCCGTCCACGGGGGCCATGGCCATCGACCTGCTGGCACGGTCATCGGTGCGCCAAATCACGCTTTATGGTTTCGATTTCTTTTCGTCGAAGTCGCTGTCGGGTGGCCGCGACGCGACCCAGGTGCCGCATGATTTCGCCGCCGAGGCAGGGTGGGTTGAGGATTTGTTGTCGCGCGATGGGCGATTCCGGCTGCAAGCCCTTTAAAAGCCTCTGACATTGCCGTAAGGGCTGCCCCATTGAAAGGAAAGGATCCTAAGATGGGTTACAGAATCGTCGTCGTTGGTGCCACGGGCAATGTGGGCCGCGAAATGCTGAACATCCTGGCTGAGCGCCAGTTCCCCGTTGACGAAGCCGCTGCATTGGCCAGCCGCCGTTCGCTGGGCACCGAAGTGAGCTTTGGCGACAAGACCCTCAAGACCAAGGATCTGGACACCTTTGATTTTACCGGATGGGACATTGCGTTCTTCGCCGTCGGCTCTGAGGCGACCAAGCAATATGCGCCGATTGCCGCCAAAGCCGGCTGTGTGGTGATCGATAATTCATCGCTCTATCGCTATGATCCCGATGTGCCGTTGATCGTGCCCGAGGTGAACGCTCATGCGATTCACGGCTATTCAAAGAAAAACATCATTGCCAACCCCAATTGCTCGACAGCGCAGATGGTTGTGGCACTGAAACCGCTGCATGATCGCGCGCGGATCAAGCGGGTCGTAGTATCGACCTACCAATCCGTATCGGGCACCGGCAAGGATGCGATTGACGAGCTGTGGAACCAGACCAAAGGCATGTATGTGCCCGGCCAAGAGGTTGCGCCCTCGGTCTACCCCAAGCAGATCGCGTTCAACGTGATCCCGCATATCGATGTGTTCATGGACGATGGCTCGACCAAGGAAGAATGGAAGATGGTCGCCGAAACCAAAAAGATCGTCGACCCTTCCATCAAGGTCACTGCCACCTGTGTGCGCGTGCCGGTGTTCGTGGGCCATTCCGAGGCCGTGAACATAGAGTTCGAGGATTTCCTGGACGAAGACGAAGCCCGCGACATCTTGCGCGAAGCGCCGGGCATTCTGGTTGTCGATAAACGCGAAACTGGCGGCTACACAACGCCGGTGGAATGTGTGGGCGACTACGCCACCTTTATCAGCCGCATCCGTCAGGACAGCACGGTTGAGAACGGTCTGAACCTGTGGTGCGTGTCTGACAACCTGCGCAAAGGCGCGGCGCTGAACGCGGTTCAGATTGCCGAAGTTCTGGGCCGTGAGGTTTTGAAAAAGGGGTAAGCCCCAATTCATTGAGAATTCGAAGGGCGCCTTTCGGGGCGCCCTTTTCGTTATAGCTTGGCGAATTCGGCGGTTTCAGGTTCAAAACACTCCAACCCGCCTTCGGCGATATCGGTCCACAGGCCGTGCAGGGTCAGATCGCCATTGTCCACGGCTTCCTTGACGAAAGGAAAGCTCATCAGGTTTTCCAGCGACACCAGAACCGCCTCTTTCTCCAGCGCCTGAACCTGTGTGTCGTCGGGCATGTCCTTGATGCGCTCATAGCCGGGGCGCAAGATGTCCATCCAACGGCCGACGAAACTGGTCTTTTCCTCCAGCTCCGGTGCTTTGCCCGAACACATGTCGTGACAGCCCTGCACGCCACCGCAAGAGCTGTGACCCAGAACGATCACATGGCTGACCTTCAGCGCGGTCACGGCATATTCAACCGCCGCGGATGTGCCGTGGTGATCGCCGTCCGGCTCATAGGGGGGGACCAGATTGGCCACGTTGCGATGGATGAAAAACTCACCTTGTTCGGCCCCAAAGATCGAAGTCACGTGCACCCGGCTGTCACAACATGAGATGACCATGGCGCGCGGGCGCTGCCCTTCTTCGGCCAGCCGCCGATACCAGCTGGCATTGTCGGCAAAGGTCGTGGCTTTCCATCCATGGTAACGCTGCACCAGATAGGCCGGCAGCGGCTTGGCATCTTTCATCATATCTGTCCCGTTTCTTGTTGGCCCCAAACTAAGGCTCATTTGACAACAATTCGAGCCATTTCTTCCGTTGGCGGCAACCTTTTCTTGAGCCTGTTTTGCCAAACTCGCTCATGTGGGGACAGGAACATTTGGGGTGAGCAACGTGATAACTGAACTAAGACCCAAGGAAACGGTCAAACTCGACCATGGGCGCATCATTGAATTGGGGGTGCGACTTGGCCCGATTGGGGCGGATGACAAGATTTCCCGCGCGATGGAGGATCTGGCGGTCCTGCTCAGTCGCATGCACAAAGCCTATCGAACCGGGCGCATGCGCGATCTGCATGACATTTGCGGCAAGATTGAAAAGACATCTGCCTCCATCGGCATGACCAGTCTTGAGCGTGTCTCGCGGGATGTACAAAACTTGGCCATGTCGCTTGACGCTACCTCATTGGGGGCCACCACCGCCCGGCTGACGCGCATAGGCGAAATGTCCCTGATGGCCGTATGGGAATTGAGTGACGTGTCGTTGTAAATGCGCGTGCATCTTTTGGCTCGGACAAGGTGCACATAGCGGTTGAGGCCCGATCAATAGGCGCATAGCTTGGCCCCAGAAAAAACCGGGACCAGAATATGTCATTGACCTTCGCAGATCGTGCCGAGGGCGCGTTGCCCTTGTATTTCGTATCAATGCTGGGCTGGGATGCGCTGCGCGCAACGCTCAGTCCCGCCCATCAGGACTGGGCCGCGGCCAGTGGGTTCACCGCTGCCGCTGGGCAGGTTTGTGCCCTGCCGGATGGTCATGGCGGTCTGGCCGGCGCGTTGGTCGGCCATGGATCGGCCATGGACCGCGCCCGTGGCCGTTTCATCCTGGGCGGTGCTCGGGCAAAGCTGCCCAGGGCATTGTTCGAACTCGTCACCGATTTGCCGCCAAATGAGTTGGAAGAGGCAGCTTTGGGATGGCTGCTGGCAGGGTATGAATTCACCGCTTATCGCGGCACGCCCGCCGAGCTGGCCCAATTGGTGGCGCCCAAAGCCGTCGATGCCAATAAGTTGCAGGCCATTGCCGCCGGCGAGGGCCTGACCCGCGATCTGATCAACACGCCCGCCAATGACATGGGGCCAGAGGCGCTGCATCATGCCTTTGATGCTCTGGCCGTGGCATACGGTGCGCAAAAGCATGCGATCATCGGCGATGCACTGCTGGAACAGAATTTTCCGATGGTTCATGCAGTGGGCCGCGCCGCGGCGCAGGCGCCCCGGTTGCTGCAGATGCGGTGGGGTAAATCCGGCCCGAAAGTGACCCTGGTGGGCAAGGGCGTGTGTTTTGATACCGGTGGACTGAACATCAAGCCAGGTGCGTCCATGGGGCTGATGAAAAAAGATATGGGGGGTGCGGCCACGGTCCTGGGCCTGGCCCGGATGATCATGCAACTGAACCTGCCCCTTCAGCTGCGCGTGATCGTACCAGCGGTGGAAAACGCCATTTCGGCCGCCGCCTTCCGACCCGGAGATATCTTGCCCAGCCGCAAAGGCATGAGTGTCGAGATCAACAACACCGACGCCGAAGGCCGCCTTGTGCTGGCCGATGCGCTGGCGCTGGCGGATGAGGAAACGCCGGACATCATCATCTCCATGGCGACGCTGACGGGCGCGGCGCGGGTGGCCGTCGGCCCGGATCTGGCGCCCTTCTATGCGCAATCCGACAAGGATGCTCTGGCCGTGGAACAGGCCGGGCGGGCGGTTTTCGATCCGGTCTGGCGCCTGCCGTTCTGGGACCCGTATGAGCCCTTGATCGAGCCGGGTATCGCCGATCTGGACAATGCGCCCAAGGGCGGCTTTGCGGGCTCGATTACGGCGGCCCTGTTCTTGCGCCGGTTTGTGTCGAATTGTCCGCGTTACATGCATTTTGACATTTATGGCTGGAACCCGACAGCTGCACCGGCGCGCCCCAAAGGCGGGGTGGGGCAAGGCGCGCGCGCAGTTTTGCACGCATTGCCCGATCTGCTGGATATCCAGGGCTAGGTTGGCGGATCAGTTGTCGACCGCGCGGATCAGCTTGCGATCCAGAACCCGCATGACGGTTTTCAACTCGGACCCACGTTTCAGAATTTGCCCGTCCATGCCGATCACTGCATATTGCCCCTGTTTTCCACGCAGCTTGGGGCGTTTCTCGACGCGGTAGATCGGTTGTTCCGCGGTGCGCCGGAAGATCGAGAATATGGCCACATCCTTGAGAAAGGACATACCATAATCCCGCCATTCGCCGGCCGCCACGAAATGACCGTAGGTCGACATGATGATCCCCAGCTCCTGGCGGTTGAACGCAACTTGGTCTTGTTCGTTTTGGCCCGGAAACTGGCCCGAGGTCACAATGTTCATGGCTTCAGGTTGTGCGCATTGCCGCGATTAATCAAGCTTCTTTCTTTGGTTTCAAAATACCTCGGGGGGCGAGCGGGGGGCTGGCCCCCCGCTGTTTCGTGCGTGCGCCATCGGCTTGCGCCAGTGGACTGCGGGTTGGCCGCGGTGTGGCATGCGCGTTTTCAGGCAAAGGCACCGTGGCAAAACCACCCGGCCGACAAGGTGTTTCCATGGGCGTAAAACAGCCACAGCTTCTGGCCCGATGTGGTGACAACCTGCCAATAGTCGCGCACGCCCGACCGCCATTGCGGCTCATCCAGCCACCATTCGGGGGCGATACGCTCGGGCCCGCGGGCGCTGGCGGTGCTCAGCTCCTGACGGCGCCAGCGAAATTGCAGCGGCAGGGCGGGTGTTTGTTCGGCGGTTACGGGCTCGGGTGTCCACATCAGCACCGGTCGGGCGCGGTCGGGCCGGGGCCAGTCATGCTCTGGTTCTGACCAGGCCGCAGCCAGTGGTTTTTGCGTTTTTTCCGGAATATGGCTGTCGGCGGGATGCAGGCGGGTGACGGCCTCGGGTGAAATCCGCGCGCCGATCTTGCCCAGCAAATCATCCATGGCGGCCTGATCGGCGGCGTGAATATGGGCCATTGCGGCCTCGGTGGCGGCAATCTGACCGCGGTGTTGCAGGGGGTGGATCGGTTCGGTCACAGCGGCTTCGATGCGGATGACCTCAATCCCGAAACCCGCGTCAATACCCCCCAGTTTCATCGCCAGCAGTGGCCGGATACGCTCCGGATCGGCCGAGGGACGGGCCAGCCCGACTTCCATCCACTCCATGGATTGATCGGTGCGGAACAATTGCAGGCGCACCATGCGCGCGCCGCGTTGCCTGGCGCGAAGCTTGTCGGCCAGGGGCGGCAAAAGCCTGTCCAGCGCGGCCAGAATGTCGCTTTCCAGGCCCACCGGTTCCGGCAGGGTCAGGCGCAGGGCAAAATGGGTGGGTGGGCGCGCGGGGGATACGGGCTCTGGCTCAATCCCAAGCGCCTGGTCCAGCCGTTGTGCCAGCCCGCGCCCAAAACGGCGCGCCAATGCGGCGCGTGGCATGCCGATCAGGTCACTGATGCGCCGCAGCCCAAGCCGGGTGAGATTGGTCACGACATCGGGGTCAAGCCGCAGGGCGCTGACAGGCAGATCGGCGATGGCGGCGCGGGTCTTGCCGGGCGGCGCGATGCGGGCCGCTTGGTTTTGCGGCGGGGCCAGTGGCGGGGGCGGGCCGCCGCGTTCCCAATTGCGGCGCTTGACGGCGCGTGACCGGGTGGCGCGCGCCTCTTGGTCCACGGCGTCGCCGGTGCGCGCGGGCTGCATCGGCTGACCCGAAAACCGCGCCAAGGCCCAGGCCGCGCCAACGGTATCGGCGACGCCGGCAAACACCGTCAGCCCAAGGGTTGCACAATCCTGTTCGACCTCATGCAGCAAGGCTTCTTCGCCACCAAAAAGATGGGCACAACCGGTCAGGTCAATGATCAATGAGGCGGGCGGATGGGTGCTGACCCAGGGCGAATACTTGCCCGCCCAACGCCGCAGCGTGGCCAGAAAATCCGCCTGATCGCGCGGGTTCACGCGGCGGGTAAACAGCGCGGGGCACATCGCCAGCGCATCACGCAGGGGTTGGCCCGCGCTCAGCCCATAGGCTTCGGCCTGGGCGGTCAGGCTGTCGAGCACCTGCATGTTGTTCTGATCGCGCACCATGGCCACCGGCCCCTCGGGCAGGCCCGCCCGGCGCACCAGCCGCTCGGCTCCCAGGCGGGGAAACCAAAGTGACAATATTCTGCGGTTCTTGGGCATGGGTCTGATCATATGTTCCTGATTTGTTCTTTTTAGGACGCCCTCTGATCAGAGTCGAGTCCCCCATGTCGTCATCCGGCCTTGCATGAAACCGGATCGCAGATAATGTGGCAGCAACAAAATACGGGAGGAAAATTCATGCGCACACGTGCAGCCGTCGCGGTGGCCGCGGGCCAGCCATTGGAAGTCATGGAGGTCAATCTGGACGGCCCCAAAGAGGGTGAGGTTCTGATTGAAATCAAAGCCACCGGCATTTGCCATACAGATGAATTTACCCTGTCGGGCGCGGACCCGGAGGGCATGTTTCCGGCCATTCTGGGCCATGAAGGCGCGGGCGTTGTGGTTGAGGTTGGCGCGGGCGTGACGTCCCTGGCGGTGGGCGATCATGTGATCCCGCTCTACACGCCGGAATGTCGTGAATGCGAATATTGTCTGAACCCCAAGACCAACCTGTGCCAGAAAATCCGCACCACACAGGGGGCGGGTGTGATGCCCGATGGCACGTCGCGGTTCTCGATGCTCGATGGCACGCCGATCCTGCATTACATGGGCTGCTCGACCTTTGCCAACCATACTGTCATGCCCGAAATCGCCTTGGCCAAAGTGCGTCCGGACGCGCCGTTTGACAAGATTTGTTACATTGGCTGCGGCGTAACCACGGGGCTGGGCGCGGTGATGAACACCGCCAAGGTAGAGATTGGCAGCCGCGCTATTGTGTTTGGATTGGGTGGCATTGGCCTGAACGTGATTCAAGGGCTGCGGTTGGCCGGTGCCGACCAGATCGTGGGCGTAGATTTGAACCCGGCGCGTATTCCGATGGCTACAAAATTCGGCATGACCGATTTTGTGAACCCGACCGAAGTTGACGGCGATATGGTGGCGCATCTGGTTGAGCTGACGGGTGGTGGCGCGGATTACACCTTTGATGCCACAGGCAATGTGGATGTGATGCGCACGGCGTTGGAATCGGCGCACAAGGGCTGGGGCGAAAGCGTCATCATCGGCGTGGCACCTGCGGGCGCCGAAATCTCAACGCGGCCCTTCCAGCTGGTCACCGGACGCGTTTGGCGCGGCACCGCGTTTGGCGGCGCGCGCGGGCGCACGGATGTGCCCAAGATCGTCGATTGGTACATGGACGGCAAGATTGAGATCGACCCGATGATCACCCACACGCTGTCGTTGGACAACATCAACGAAGGCTTTGATCTGATGCACGCGGGCAAATCGATCCGCAGCGTTGTTGTCTACTGATTTGGTCATCCGGCCCGCTGGTGTGGCAGACGGGCCGGCCATTTGGGCCTTGTTAGAGCCTGTTTTCAGGGCGGGCGAGACCTATGCGATTGACCGCGATATCCCTCAAGCCGAGGCGGTGGCCTATTGGATGGCCGAGCATTGTTTTGTTGCCGAATGGGATGGTCAGATTGCGGGCAGCTATTACATCAAGCGCAACCAAAAGGGTGGCGGCAGCCATGTGTGCAATTGCGGCTATGTGACCGGTGCGGCGGCGCAAGGGCGCGGTGTTGCGCGCGCGATGTTGGACCATTCGTTGGTGGCCGCGCGTGACGCCGGTTTTGCCGCGATGCAGTTCAATTTCGTGCTGGCCAATAACACGCGCGCTTTGGATATCTGGCGGCGTGCCGGGTTTGAACAGATCGGGCGCATTCCCGGGGCCTTTGTTCATCCCAAGGACGGCCTTATTGACGCCGTGATATTGCATAAGTTCTTGGCGTGATAGTTTTCAAGCCAAGTGACAAAGATGACCAATAATCGCCGCCCGCAGTTCGCAGCCCTTTTTGATGCCGACAATATTTCTGCCAAGCACGCCAAGCCAATCCTGGATGAGTTATCCAACCACGGCGAGATCGCGTTGCGTCGGGTATACGGAGATTGGTCGGACGTGCGTTTGAAGCCATGGCGCGAGGTGATCGCGCAACACGGGATGGTGGCACACCAGCAAACCGCCCATTCCAAAGGCAAGAATGCAACGGATATCGGCATGGTCATTGACGCCATGGACATGCTGCATTCCAACAGGTTTGATGGCTTTGCTCTGGTTTCTTCCGACAGCGATTTCACCGCATTGGCCAATCGCCTGCGGGAGGCGGGTCAGATCGTTCTTGGCGTGGGAGAAAGCAAGACGCCCGACAGCCTGCGTGGCACCTTTACGCGGTTTATCCAGATCGAGAATTTGTCGCACCAAGCCGGCAGCGTGCCAAAGGTTGACAAAGCTTTGGTCAAGCAGGCCGAAGATCGCCTGTTGAATGTCATTGATGCCGCGTCGGACGAGGATGGATGGATCAGTCTTAGCGCGCTTGGCAGCCAGGTAACCGCAAAATATCCGGATTTCGACACGCGAACATATGGGTTTGCCAAACTGTCGGGTCTGGTAAAGGCAACCACGCGCATCACCTATCGGAAATCAGGCGATGTGTCGCAAGCCAGGCGACGCCCGTAAAGCCCGCTTGCAAATTGCGCCCGCGCGCCACATGTTCTGCTCAATCGAGGTGAGCGACCAGCATAGAAAGACCAAAATGGCCAAAGACGAAGATAAACCCAAAGAAGAAAAATCCGCAGCGGTCGACCAGCTGTTTTTCAAGAGCCGCAATGTGATCATCACCGGTGAGATCAACGACAAGCTGGCGCAGAAGACCGTGACGCATCTTTTGGCGCTGGCCGAAGATGGCGATGATCCGATCAACCTGTTTATCTCGTCGCCCGGTGGCCATGTTGAAAGTGGCGACATGGTGCATGACATGATCAAATTCATCAAACCACGCGTGCGCACGATTGGTTCTGGCTGGGTGGCCAGCGCCGGTGCCCTGATCTTTGTCGGTGCGGACAAGAAAGATCGCTATTGCCTGCCCAACACGCGGTTCTTGTTGCACCAGCCCTCGGGCGGGATTGGCGGCAAGGTGACGGATATGCAGATACAGGCCGAGCAGATCAAGAAAATGCGCGAACGTTTTGACAATCTGTTTGCGCAGGCCACCGGTCAGACGCCAGAAAAAATTCGCGAAGACACCATGCGCGATTTCTGGCTGGATACCGATGAAGCGCTTGCCTATGGATTGTTAGGCAAGGTCGTTTCATCCATGGATGAACTGGGCGCATAGCCAAGGGCCGCGATTTTTACCCAACCGGTAGTTCTGGCCTGGCCTTGTAGTGGGCCAGGAACATGTCGGTCGCGCCTTGGGCAACCTGGTCACGCTCGGCCGGAGTAAACTCGGTTTGCACAAAGAACAGGCGGCGGTGAAATAATCCCGCGCGGCACAATTCGACGAATTGATGGGCTGCCAGGGTCAGATCGGCGGGGGCGATCTGCAATTCACCGCGTTCGGTCGCCTGTGCCAGATAGGATGTCAGGATGTTCTGCGCGCGAGCCGGCCCGGTTTCATAAAAGTGTCGCCCAAGGTCGGGGAAGCGCCCGCTTTCGGCCACGCAAATCCTGTAGATGCTGATGCCGAAATCGCTGAGGAAAAAGCCCAGAAGATGGTTGGCGGCTGCGCGCAGGACTTCGTCAACCGGGGCGGTCAAGTCAATTTCGGCCGTGGCGCGATCGGCCTGGCTCAGGCATTCACCGATGGCCACCTGGGTAAAAAGGCTCTCTTTGTTGGGGAAATAGCTGTAAAGCGTGGCCTTGCTGACTTTCGCGGCGCGCGCGATGTCATCTACGCTGGCACCCTCATAGCCCTGTTCCATGAACACCGAGCGCGCACCGGCCAGCACCTGGTCGAATTTGCGCCCCTTTTTGATGTGTATGGCATGTTTGTTCATTGAGACTCCGTGCATCCATTTTAAACTCATCGGTTCAGTTGTGGCAAGCCGCGCGGAGCTGTGATGTCGGCAAGGCATTGCTGTTTTGCTCCAAAGGCTTAGTCTTTGAAGCAAGTGACAATGGAGGGCGTCATGATTCCCGGTGTGGGCACCCGAAAAAGATTTGGCGATCTGTCAGAGCAGGAGATTTTGGCGCTGGCGATCTCTTCGGAAGAGGACGATGCGCGGATCTACCGGCAATATGCCGAGAAACTGCGCGCGGATTTTCCCGATAGCGCGGCCGTGTTTGATGGCATGGCCAAAGAAGAAGACACCCATCGCGGCCTGCTGATCGATCTGCATCAAAAGCGGTTCGGCGATGTGATACCGCTGATCCGGCGAGAACATGTTTCTGGCTATTATGCCCGTCGGCCCATCTGGTTGGTTGAGAACCTGGGTCTGGAACGCATGCGCGACGAGGCCGAAGAGATGGAGCGCCAGGCCGAGCGGTTCTATTTGAAAGCGGCAGAACGCACCGGCGACGCCGCGACACGCAAATTGCTGGGCGATCTGGCCGCCGCCGAGGCGGGCCATGCGAATGTGGCCGACGCGCTGAGTGAAAGACATCTGGATGACGAAACCCTGGAAAAAGAGGGCGGCGCGGCGCGGCGTCAGTTCATTCTGACCTGGGTTCAGCCTGGTTTGGCCGGGCTGATGGATGGGTCGGTGTCAACACTGGCGCCGATATTTGCCACCGCTTTCGCGACACAGGACACACAGACGACATTTCTGGTGGGTCTGGCGGCGTCGATCGGGGCGGGCATTTCGATGGGCTTTACCGAGGCTGCGTCTGATGACGGCGAGTTGTCGGGGCGTGGCTCGCCCTGGAAGCGCGGGTTTGCCAGCGGGATCATGACGACAATTGGCGGCCTGGGGCACGCCTTGCCCTATCTGATCACCGATTTCTGGACCGCGACGATCACGGCCATCATCGTGGTATTTGTTGAGCTGTGGGCGATCGTGTGGATTCAAAACCGGTTCATGGATACGCCATTCCTGCGCGCGACATTTCAAGTGGTTTTGGGCGGTGCGCTGGTCTTTGCGGCCGGTGTTCTGATCGGCGGCGGGTGAGATGGTCAAGGCCGGGGGGCTGTCTGCCCCCTTGCCACCCGAGGATATTTTCAAAGTAAAGAAGGCGGCAGGGAATTGTGATGGAAATCGTGTCCGAGAACAGGTGTTTTGGCGGCGTGCAGGGGGTGTATCGGCATGGTTCTGTGGCCACTGGCACTGACATGACGTTTGGCTTGTTTCTGCCGGTCGAGGCGCAGGACGGGCCAGTGCCGGTCGTGTGGTATTTGTCGGGTCTGACCTGCACACATGAAAACGCCATGGTCAAAGCCGGTGCGCAAGCCTGGGCTGCGGAGCTCGGGTTGGCTTTGGTGTTCCCCGACACCTCCCCTCGTGGTGAGGATGTAGCTGACGACCCGGCCTATGATCTGGGCCAGGGTGCAGGATTTTACGTGGACGCCACGCAAGACCCCTGGGCCCCGCATTTTCAGATGCAAAGCTATGTGAGCACGGAACTACCGGCGCTGATTGCGGCCGAATTTGCGATTGATGCAGACAGGCAGGCGATCACCGGTCATTCGATGGGCGGCCACGGGGCGTTGACCCTGGCGATGAAAACGCCCGGGCGGTTCAGATCTGTTTCCGCATTCTCGCCGATCTGCAACCCGGCGGCCAGTGACTGGGGAACCAGGCAATTAGGTGCCTATTTGGGCGCAGAGGCGGATTTTTCCGCCCATGATGCCAGTGTCCTGATGGCGACGGTTGGCTTTGACGGGCCGGTATTATGTGACACCGGCACGCAAGATCAGTTCATGGATTTGCTGAAGCCAGAGACCCTGGCGCAGGCAATGGCGGCGCGGCGCCAGCAAGGCGCGTTTCGACTGCAAAAAGGCTATGATCATTCATACTTTTTTGTCGCCAGCTTTATAGAAGAACATATGCGTTTTCACGCCGAGGCGCTGTATGGCCAGGGATGAGATGCCACATTATGATTTGATCGTTATCGGGTCGGGACCGGCGGGTAAGGCTGCGGCGATTCAAGCCGGCAAGCTGAAAAGCCGGGTTCTGGTGATCGACCGGCGCGACCGCTTTGGCGGCGTGTCCGTGCACACCGGGACAATACCATCCAAGACATTGCGAGAGACTGTCTTGAACCTGTCGGGATGGCGGGAGCGGTCCTTTTATGGGCGCGCCTATCGTGCCAAGGATGAGATCGCGGCCGAAGATCTGAAAGCGCGGCTGCATATGACCCTGGATTATGAGGTTGACGTGCTGGAGCATCAGTTCAACCGAAACCATGTCGAGACACTCAACGGCATCGCCCATTTTGTCGGCCCGCATGAGATTGAGGTGGCAACCGATGCGGGCAAGGTGCAGGCGCTGACGGCGGACCGGTTCTTGATTGCGACGGGCACTCGAACCTACCGGCCCGACGACATCCCGTTCAATGGCACGACAATTCTGGACAGTGATGAGTTCTTGCGACTGGCGCGTATCCCGCGGTCTTTGGTGGTGATCGGTGCCGGTGTGATCGGGGTCGAATATGCCACGATGTTTGCCGCGTTGGACGTGCGGGTGACGCTGATCGAACCGCGCGACAGTTTTCTGGATTTCATCGATCGGCACACGATCAGCGAATTCACCCACCAAGTGCGCGAGAATGGATTGGATCTGCGGTTGGGTTCGGCGGTCGCATCGGTTGAGGATGCGGGCGAGCATGTGGAGGTGACGCTGGAAAATGGCCGCCACGTGCGGGCCGAAATGCTGTTGTTTGCAGCCGGGCGCATGGGCGCGACGCGGTCGCTGAACCTCGAGGCGGTCGGGCTGGAGGTGGATCATCGCGGGCGGCTGTCGGTGGATCGCAAGAGCTATCAAACGGCGTTGCCACATATCTATGCGGCGGGTGACGTGATCGGCCATCCGTCGCTGGCCTCGACCAGTTTGCAGCAAGGTCGCGTGGCAGCCTGCCATGCATTGGACGTGCCGACCCTGAAGGAAAGCCCCTGGTTTCCCTACGGCATTTACTCGGTGCCCGAGATTTCGACCTGTGGCATGTCGGAGGAAGAGGTGCAGGAGCGCGCCATCCCCTATGAAGTGGGCATCGGGCGTTTCCGAGAGACGAGCCGTGGCCATATCATGGGTATCGAACATGGCATGGTGAAAATGTTGGTCAGCCTCAAGACCCGCCGCTTGCTTGGGGTGCAGATTGTGGGCGAAGGTGCGACCGAATTGATCCATATCGCGCAGGCGGTTTTGAACCTGAAGGGCACGGTGGATTATTTTGTCGAGAACACGTTCAATTATCCAACCCTGGCCGAGGCCTATCGGATTGCGGGGCTGGATGCGTTCAACCGCATGCCCATACCCGAGGAATTTAAGGTAAAGCGCAAGTCGCCCAAGAAACCAAGAAAGGGATGATCTGATGATGGCGGGGATACTGGACGCAAACATCGCGGGCTATACTTGCTATGTGGGCATGGAGACGGATCTGATTTTCAATCAAGGTGTCGACTTGCCGGGTTTTGCGTCGTTTCCGTTGTTGGAAACGCCCCAGGGGCGGGCGCGGTTGTCATCTTATGCACAGGCGCAGGTGACATGGTCACAGGCAGCAGGATTGGGCGCGATACTTGAGGCGCCGACCTGGATGGCCAACCCGGATCGTGCGGCCCCTTTGGGTTATGCGGCGGGCCAACTGGACGCGATCACGCGCGCGGGCGTGGCTTTGTTGCAAGCTGTTGAAACCGCGAATGTGCCTTGTCTGATCAGTGTCAATATCGGGCCAAGGGCCGATGCCTATGCGCCGGCGGACCAGATGGAAATCGCGCAGGCGCAGTCCTATCATTCACCGCAAGTCAGAGCGGCGCAGGCGGCGGGTGCGGATCTGGTCAGTGGGTTCACGCTGGGCTATGGCGCTGAGGCGGCAGGTATTGCCTGTGCGGGCCGGGATGTGGGTATTCCGGTTGTGATTTCCTTCACGGTGGAAGTGGATGGCCGGTTACCCTCGGGCGAAACTTTGGCCGAGGCGATCGATATGGTTGACGCTGCCAGCGACGCATATCCGGCCTATTTCATGATCAATTGCGCGCATCCTGATCATTTTTCCGGTGTGCTGGGCGATCCGGTTGTGGCCCGGCGGGTGGCGGGTCTGGTTGTTAACGCCTCACGGTGCAGTCATGCAGAGTTGGATGAGGCGGCGCATCTGGACGACGGTGATCCGGCAGAACTGGGCGCACAGATAGGGGCGTTGGCGCGGAGCTACCCGAATTTGCGGGTCTTTGGCGGGTGTTGTGGCACGGATGCGCGTCATATGACGGAAATGGCGCGCAATGTGGCGGCGAGGACAGGGTGACGACCATCTATATTGATGCGGATGCCTGTCCGGTAAAGGCAGAGGCGGAACAGGTGATCACCCGTTTGAAGGTGCCGCTTGTTTTGGTGTGCAACGGCGGGCTGCGACCTTCGGCAAATCCGCTGGTGCGGATGCAATATGTGGCCGACGGCCCGGATGTTGCCGATATGTGGATCGCCGAGGCTGCTGGCCCGGGCGACGTGGTCGTGACAGGCGACATCCCCCTGGCGGCCAAATGCGTGGCCGCGGGGGCGGCTGTGTTGAAACATAACGGCGAAGCGCTGACGGCCGCCAATGTGGGCAATGCGCTGGCGATGCGTGATCTGATGGCCGATATGCGCGCCGCCGACCCGTTTCGTCAGGGCAGTGGCAAATCCTTTGGCAGGGCCGACCGCGCGCGTTTTTCGCAAGCCTTGGATCGGGCGGTCAAAACGGCATTGGCCAAGTCGGAAACGGGCTAGACCATGCAAGGCAACAGCCGTTTGCTGGGTGAATGACGACCCCCAGCCTTTCCCGTGACAATACCATCGGCGTTGCCAGCGCTTCGGCGGCGGCGATAGCGTTTTCATTCAATGACATGGCGATCAAATTCCTGAGCGGAGATTACCCGTTGCATCAGGTCGTGCTGATACGGTCGTTGATCGGGATGACGCTTTTGCTGGCAGTAATCGTGCCGCTGACCGGTGGGCTGCAAGTGCTAAGGACCCGTCGCCTGGGCATGCATTTGCTGCGCGGACTATGCGTTGTATTTGCCAATATGGCGTTCTTTCTGGGGCTGGCGTCGTTGCCGT
>Ga0316205_10002415_pt1 | contig 19554 bp, 16 predicted proteins | sample 3monthpyrite_MG_FD_204941 | JGI IMG/M metagenome (GOLD analysis project Ga0316205, IMG submission 204941) | Microbial mat bacterial communities from mineral coupon in-situ incubated in ocean water Damariscotta River, Maine, United States -... | ecosystem: Environmental > Aquatic > Marine >... | reverse complement strand
GGGAATTGAAACAAGAAAACGAAAATTATTTCTCTCATAATTTAGTCAAAATTCGAATCAAAAAATCACAATATTTTTTCGAAAAGGGATAGCTTTTCACTCCCTAAAAAGTCTTAAAATTAGCGATGTGACCAAAATGTGCCCATTCTGTGACCAAAACTATTTTACGTAAAATTTAGAATCTGAATAAAGCCCAAAAATTGAATACAACACTGTTTTCTTTGTTATAGTAAATTCATAATAAATATGTTGAATTGAGTGTCTTTTAAAGCTTATTTCACAAACCTGCAGATATGTGATTTTGCTGGTATTTAACATGTCATATCCCCAGATGACTTGAGTTATTTAGACTAATCGAATTTCTTAAATATATGGAAATCAGAAGAGTTACTGCATTCCGTTAATTTGTTTTACTGGGTAATCAGTAGAGGATCATGAAACTCAATTTATAGTGTACTTTAATTATTTACGAATCAAATAGTAGGTTGGTTAAGATTAAATTTTATTAAAAGTGAAAATTAGATGAGTAAAAAAGACATAACTAACCTCCTGTTAAACATTTTAATTTGTATTTTTAAACCATCTTTGGCAAAAGCCATAAGTCTTCCTCTATTGCTGGCTGGTATAGGAATTCTAAATTCACCATTATGGCTAGATATTGTGAACTGGTTTCTTACCAACCAAGAGCTTTATTCTCAGTTTAAAGGGCCTATATCCGTACCTAAAGAAAGTACAGGATGGATTTTTATCTCTATTAGCATTTTTGTATTTCTAGTTGATTCACGGAGGCTTTTTAAAAGTAACAGCGTAGAAAATACAAATGCAATTTTGGAAGCTGTAAATAAGCAACCAAACAAAACAGCAGAACATGTTGTGAAAAAATTAAGGGAGTTCCCGTTTTCTGCACCTCATATCATTGATGAAAAGATTAATCGACTTATTACAGAAATAAAAAGCTTAAGGTTTTTTGGTTCATTTCCTACAGTGGAAAAATCTATTCAATTAGCCAACAATATATTAGATGGTGAGCTAGCAGGAGGTTCGTCTACTGTTAAATCTTTAGGTTTAGCTTTATCTGCTAGGTATCTATCTCAAGGAGATAATTTATTCCTAGCGAAAGAATATTTAGAACAGGCTAAAAAACTTGTTGAGTTACCCGAAACTAAAAATGCTGAAGCTTTTATTGTAGCAACAGAGTCAACAGTTTCTGATGCTATCTCAATGTTGGCTGATGAAGGTAGCGCTACTAATTACTCTGCAATTTTTATGCTCAAAAAGATCAGGGAAGAATCTAAATCTGCAATAGAGTGGCTTGGTAATTCAGGTTTAACGTTTCAAGACTTGGACGTCGATGGCCAAATTTCTTATATCAGTGCATTATTCTCGATCAAAAAATGGGAGGTTGCACTTGATACGGCTAGTCTGTTTGAAGAAGAAGTTCTTAGAACGTCTCCAGCTATGCTTCAACTTTCTGCATTTGCATTTCTTACTAATTCGATTAAAGCTATCGAATTACGTGAAAGTGTAATGCATTATATTCCTTTAGGTGCTGAGCAATTTCCTCTTTCCGATGATTTAGAATCTCGCAAATACCGTTCTAGAGCAATAGAACTATTTAAGCTGTGTAGCGATGCCGCTTTTGACTTAGGCTGTTTAGAAGTGGCTGATATGTCGAGCGATTATGCATTGTGGTTAGAATTAAGAGATCCAAACTTAAATGAAGTAGCACGACAGGATCTGAAAAACGATTTATCGGTTTATTCAATTAAAGCTTTAAGACGCTTACCCTTAGCTCACGCTTTTGGTTTGGAGCTTAACTATGAGAAAATTGAAGAAGAACTAAATCGCCAAACAACTTTATGTAACAACACTAACCCTGTTTTAGGAACCGCTAGGTTAATCTTAGCATTTGTTCAAACCTCTCCCTCTAAAGTTGTTGAGTATATAAATCTCCATAGAGAACAACTTAGTAAGTTCGTAAATAAAATAGCTTTAGATATGTTGGAGGTTGAGGCGTTAGCGAGATCGGGGTTAATTATAGATGCTGAGAAGATGCTTGATGAACTAGATAAATCTGGTACTCCTGCTGAAGAGATTAAAAATTTAAAATCCATTATTACATCAGTCAAAAGTAAAGACCCAATCGCATTGGCTATAGTTAGTTATGAAAGCTCTAATGCAACCAACGATTTAGCGCAATTAGTTAATATATTGGAGAAATCTTCACTCAAAGATAAATATCTTTATTACGTTTCAAAACTTTTTTCCTCTACTGGTACAGAAGTTGATGCTATTCGGGTAACGAACTCAATGTCTACACTTGGAAAGTTTTCAGAGTTACACCAGTTTTTAGTTGAAAATAAAGACTTAATAGAAATCAGCCCTCCACTAAGACTACATTGGGCATGGTCACTTTTTAGAAAAGGAGATTTAGCAACCTCACAAGAACAACTACTTATATTGAAGTTGAAGGAGCCACATCACCTCGATGTTGAGACATTAGAGATACATTTGGCGATTTATAGCGGGAATTGGGATGCATTAACCTCCTTGATAGAGAGCAAATGGGCGAAAAGAGATGAACTTGATTCAAATAATCTGTTGCAGCTTGCTCAGTTGGCTAAAGCACAAGCTCCAAGACGTGCAAAAGAAATTTTGGAGCATGTTACACGTATAGACCCGGATAACTCACACGTCTTAGCATCTGCTTACTTTACAGCAACATCAATGGGGTGGGAGGATAATCAAAGCGTTTCAGATTGGCTTAATAAAGCTACTAGATTGTCAGGTAAGGATGGACCTCTTTATAGTGCTTCTTTCGATGAGATTAAAGAAATGGTGGAATCTCGTAGAGAACAAAATGAAAAAGTTAATACAGCCTATGAGGATGGTACAGCACCTATATTTACTATTGCAGAGATATTAAATCGTTCTTTATCTGATTTTTATTTAATACAACCACTAGAAAATATGACTAGCACAGACTTGAGAAATAAAAGTTTAATTGCGGTTTTTCATAGTGCTAGAAAAGAACAATCTATTGTAGGGAACTCTATTTCATTAGATGTATCTAGTGCATTAATATTAAATTTATTGGATCTTTTAGATTTGTTTTTTGAATGCTTTCAAGAAATATTCATTCCTCATTCACTTATGAGATGGCTGTACGAAGAAAAGCAAAAAATTGCATTTCATCAACCTAGTCAAGTTAAAAAAGCAATAGAGTTTGAAAGGCTTGTTACAGATAAGTTTATCAATATTATTGAACCTAAAAGTATTGATAATCCAGAATTAGCCTTAAATGTAGGAGATGAATTAGCATTCTTATTGGAGGAAGCAAAACAAAAATCAAGTATAGAAAATCAAGTCTTGGTTATTACTTCTTATCCTGTTTATAGGGTTGGTTCATTTCGAGAAAATGAAATTAATCTTGAGGGATATAAAAATAATCTGTCTTCCTGCATTCCCTTGATTAGTAAATTAAAGGAAATTGCTGCTATTACTGAAGATGAATATAAGCAAGCACTTCAATATTTAACGCATCACGATAAAGAATGGCCATATCATATTAAAGTTGATGATAAAGCAACAATATTTCTTGATTCGTTATCAGTTACGTATTTGATGACAGTTGGTATGCTAAATAAATTTAAAGAAACTGGATTAAAAGTGTTTATTCATAATAACGAATTGTTGGATTATCAACGATTGAGAAAATATGAGTCATCAATTTCCGATGCCAATGTATTGCTAGAGGGGATTCGTGGTAAATTTTCCACTGCGATTTCATCTGGAAAAATTATTCTTTCTGAGATGCAAGAGTCTAGTTCAGAAAGTGGTGTACACCCAACGGAAGAATTGTTTCTGGCAATTACAAAAAGTAATGCAGCATTAATAGATGATAGATTTATGAATCAGCATGCGAATATAGCTGTTGATAATAAGAATATTCCTATTTATACCACCTTAGACTTTATCGAAACTTTAAGTAGTAAAAAAATCATCACTAAAGAACAAAAGTATACATTAAGGGCAAAGCTCAGAGAAGCTGGGTTGGGGTTTGTTCCAGTAAAATCTGAGGAATTAATTTTTCATCTTACAAGATCTAATATTTTAGATGGTAAAGTTAGACCAACTAAAGAGCTTAAATTACTAAGGGAAAATTTATCTTTGTTAAAAATGAGTCGTTTAGTAAAGCTGCCACGAGATGCTGAATGGTTACAAGGCACTATACGTAACTTGTCAAATGCTTTAAAAAATCAGTGGGCTAACGATATTCCCATAGAGTTAAGTTATGCTAGATCGAACTGGCTGTATGAACTGCTTGACTTTAGAGGTTGGTCACATTGTTTTGAGTTTAGAACTGAAGAAGGAGTTGCTAACTTTGGAGAAATGTTTAGAGCCCAGTCATTATTAATCGCCCCTGACAACTTGTCCTTGAAATTAAAAAACCAATACAATAAGTGGCTGGATGAGAAAGTTTTATTACCGATGAGGAATTATGATCCCGCAAGTTTTAATGCTCTAGTCGATTCTGTTAAAGAACATATGAATAACAATTCACAACAAGATTTGTTGAGTGAGGAATCTCATGGTTGAACAGGATGCCGAGAATTCGTATGTAATTCATAGTTTGCTTAATTTATTTCCTTCTTCGTTGAGGAAAGAAGTGATTTTAGATACAGTATTTCGTAAAACACACAACCTAACTACTGATGCAGAAATTTCATTTGGTATATCAAACTCTAACTTCTCTCGTTCTAGTTTGTTTCAATCAGTAAGAGAAGCTTTTTCTTCTAATGATAAATATTCATATGTAAAAGATGTCAATGGGAATGATTGGAATGTTTCAATTGAATCTGATGATGATTTAACAGTTTGCATTAGAAAGGAAGACGCTAAGTTATACACGAATCTTTTTTGGTCGTTGACAAATGATATAGATGCACGGGTTAATAAGTTCAAAAAAGAGGCTGATATCAGATCTTTGAGTAGTAATGAAATCGAAAGCTGGATTTCAATTTTGGAAAAAGAAGCGTTAACTGATGATGAAGTTAATGATTTAAAAGATGACTTGGAAACAACGCCATCCTATATTAAAGAGACGCTACAGGCAGAGTTGGGTACTGGAACGAATAAGATAGCGACTTTTGTTCCTGATAATATTAAGTATTACGAAAGGTTGGTAGGTAAATATGTCGACAGCAGTAATATTTATGAATATTCTAAAAATGAATTCAAGGTATATCTTGAAAATGATGCCCGCACTGAGATAGGAGAGTTTGAACTCATACTTTCAGCTCATTCATCAATTTCTGAAACTCTTTCCGCTTATATATTAGATGAGGAACAAGTTGAAAAGTTGTTTACAAAGGCTTTGGAAGTTGGTGATCCAATTACTTTAGTTTGTTGTATTGAAGTTGGATTGACTTTGTCTTTCCAAACTATTGAAGAAAAGCTTAAGCAAGTTTTTGACAGAGTATGCTTGCCAGAAAATTTTGAGCGAATAAAGTTATTTACTGCATTGACTATGTTTGTTGATGGTGAATTATCGCGGTTGCAAGTTTTTAGAGGAAAACCTCCTTTTTATAGGAGGCTTTGTTCAATCGTACAAGCGTCATTAATAGTAAAACTAGCTATAGAGCAGGGTGTTGAATTTAAAGGCATTGAAAAATGGGCTGTTGAGCAACGTGGAAAATTCTTTTTTTGCCAAACAATTATTGATTTAAGAACAGAACCTCGTTGGCTGCCAAGTTATTTGACCCCTGAACAATTCAGGGATGAGTTTTACGGAAGGATATCCAATGCTTGTCATAAGAATTCGGAGTCAATTTTTTCTAAGTATGCTCTGCAAGTATTTAATGATAGTTCGCTAATCAAATTAAATGCATTTTTACCTGGCCCTCTTGAGGGAAACACCGAATCGCCTATAGCTCCTGAAGATGTTGTTAAAAGAATTGAACAAGGGTTGTCAGATAACGTTTCGTTTGAGTCGTTTACTGCGTTAATAAACTCAGTTCAATATTGGAAAATAGATGAGAAATATACAACACTAGCTATAAAATTACTTGTAGAAGCTCAACATCAGTTAAAAAATACAGAGAGTAAGTATGCCATACTTCATACACTGAATGGTTTAGCAAGGGTTTCTAGTATAGTCAAGAGTAAAGAGCTGGCAGCTTCTGTAATGATCTTAACCAGAATTTACAGAGAATACCTCAATGTGAATTCAAAAACAGAAACCATAATGGAAATAGGATTAGTTGCTAGCGCTGCTTGTAGTGATTTAGATGAGTGGGCTGAATTTATAGGGCAATGGTTTACAGAACTAGTTTATTTAAAAATTGATAGTAATGTGATCCCGTTAATGAGAGACATATTGGAGCAGTTGTGTATATTAGAACCATATTTATACTACACTTGCGGTCGGCCTCTAGAGGTTTTAAAAATATTAGATGATGAATAATCTTATGTTATCGCAGTGATAGAATTTTAGGAGGGTAGATGAAAGATTATAAGACAACTTTATCGCAACGCGCTCAGTTAGTACTAAAGGCGGTTGACAACCCGAAATATAAAGCAAGGACTATTAAAGGGATTGCTAAGGAGAGCCAGCTTACAGAAAATGATGTTGTAACAATGCTTAATAGTAGCGATATGAAGATGCATGTTGTACGAGTACCTGGAATAAAGAAAAATAATAAACCACTGTACGTCACCGTCGAAAGGTATAAATCAAAAACACCCTTATCTGTTCGAATTTTGAATATTGTTAAAAAGGATGCTTCTGATGACTGATAAGCCAGATTTTTGGGATCGTTTATTGAACTTTTTAACAAAAGTAGCAAATGATGTTTTATCTTCTGCTGATAAAATGGATAGTTCAATTGTTGCTGCTGCAGCTTTAGGAGGTCTTTGTTTGTTCGCTTACAAAGTGATTTCCTATTATAAAGAAAAATTCAATCATGATATTATAAGCAAAGAACATTTACTTATTGTAATGTTGATTATAATAACATTGATCGTATTACCCGTTCTTGGTGTTGCTTTTGCTGGAATGTATGGCATAACAAATATAATTGCTGCATGGCAGATTGGTTTAACAACACCCCTCATAGTTGAGTCTGTTTATCTTTCTTATGCAGAAAGGGCGAGAAAAGGCAGCTACCATAAAACTTTTACTCCTGATGATTCTGATGCTTAGTTTTGACAGTTGCGTTAATATTAAGCGCTTCAAGAATGCTCCAATGTGTTAATTTTCTAGATATTAAATGATAAAAATATAAACTAAATACAGAAAGAATATGCAGTTTAAATAGACTGTTGCAGTCTAAATTATCGATACGATAAACAGGTTATAAAATGAAACTATATGTAATTGATCCAAATAATAAAAAAAACCATTTGAGTATTAATGCTCAGTCCCGTCCAGAATTGATATCTGCTATCGGAAGTGAGTACATCTTAGTTGAAGGGAACACTTATCATGCTTCACAAGTAGTTGCTGAAAAGAGTCAAGAGTCAGCTCCTATTTCCGCTGTAATAGGAGGTGCAATTGGTCTGGTTGGAGGTATGCCTGGTGTATTAATTGGTGGTGCTCTAGGCGCAATGTTTGGGAGCGAAGCAGATAAAAAAGAAGAACAAGAAATTGTGGCATTCAATCGGAGCTAAGCATGAGCATTAAAACCATAGACCTCAGTTCTGTAGCTGCATTAACAATAGTCACACTACTAGCTCTTATATCGTATTTTTACCAAGAAACAGCAATGCAATTAATTAGGCTTATTCTTGAAGCTGGCTATCTAAATAACGTAATAATATATAGTGTAGTAATTATCATATTTACTCATTCGATAAAAGTTAAGAACAAAAAGGATAACGGAGTATTTATTATACGAAGTGGCTTTGTCCCGCTTGATGTGTTTTTAAGTTGTAGCACCTATATTGCTGTATCAACTACTGCATGTTCTCTCATGGAAGGTGCTTTCGTACAACAATTTTTTGGCGATGTTCAGTACTTTACTCAATTTACTAATCTGGATGTTTATGTCTTGTTGGGGGTTGCTGCATTGTTAATATGGTACGTAATATTTCATATGTACACATTGGCAGGGGAGTTGGTATTTAATGCGTCAAGCATCACTGCTTCAAATAAAGATATGCATATTAAATAGCTTATATGGAGAATAAGTACAGTTTGTTTCTAGTACTACTTTTTATTATCCCTGGGATGGATTAGAGCTAATAATTAAATTGTAGGTGTGTGTATTTTATCTAAATCACTATGCGAGAGCATAAGGAGAGTTTGAGATTGATTTAATGGTTGAACCGAAAAGGATTCGTAATCTTAAAAGAAGGCTTATTAAAGAATTACCTTTTTTCCCAAATAATAAAAATACTCTAAAAGAACTTGAAAGTCAGAGTCTAAACGGAGTTTTGATTCATTATTTGCACTGGAAAACTAGAGTGGTACCTGCGAGGATGCGGAGAGTACAGATTGCCCCTGAGGTTACATCGGATAAACGGTGGAAAACCTTGAAGTACGATATAAGAAACCTGCTTGAAAAAATTCGTTGTGGTGAGGACATATCACCATATCTTTCTAAGCGAGCGCATACCTATGGTTACACACCTGTGCAACGCATTCAGGGTGGCGAAGTAGATTCTTGGGAAGATAAAGATCAGCTACTTAATACCAAAGGTTTTCATCATTTTCATCTAAATATGAATGTCCAAAACACAGGACTCTCTGAAAGAACAGAAGATGTACTTTTTGCTTATGTAGCACGAGAAAACTTCCATGCTATTGGTATTTTTAATCACTCCGTATTTGAGAAAGCCGATCATGATGGCAATATGAATGTCGAAAGAACGAGAATATGGGAGTTACATGAAAAACATACAAGCCTAGGCATGGAGCCTGGTGCGGTATACATGAATAACCCAATTATGACCTCGGGGCATCCGTTATATGTGATAGAAATGGCAGACTATTACGCACGAATTATACTTGAAAATGATAACAAACTAGATGACCGTGAATTTGTTAATAACTTCTATGATCAAGCTAAGTTAGCTTATCCAAATAAGTTCAACTTTGAATGGTTAATAAATGGTCTTGACCTATGTATCTTTGATAAAAAGACAAACGTTCTATTTAATATTCATCTAGGTTATATATGACATTAAAACCAGATAAAATGGGCATTAAATTCACTTCCGTTAAATAGTTTTTCTCGTAACTTAGATGCCAGTAAAATTTAATGGACGTTATACTGTAAACATAACGTCCATTAGGCAGGAAGATGTTAACTTTCTTGCTTAGCCTCATTTAGGTTTTTAAGCATGCTATTACCAAAATAACCGCTTGCACCAGAAATTGCTAGTAGAAAAATTCCTGTGAAATAAGATGGTTTATTTGCGGCCAATGCTGCTGCCATCTGTTTGCCACCAAAGGCTCCCATCTGTTGCGTTAGTGCTGACATTTGATCACTGTAACTAAATGCAGCATACAGACTAGCCAGTCCCCATAAAGCAAAAAGTACGCAAACCCCTATTAAAATAAATCCCCAAATTTTATTCGTATCCATAATTTATCCTTAAAGTTTTTATTATTAACGACGGAAATGTAATTTCCATTCACCCGATTTTTTTCTGATTTCTACGGTTGCTTGTTTTCCTTCTGGAATACCTTTAAATGTTATTTTCATTGGTAGGTAGTCAAGAATAAGCCCCGTTTTTTCCATAGCTTTACTCTTAGCCCAATCGGGTTTGTTATTCACTTTTAAATAATACTCAATACTATTAACGCCTCTTAATCTATGTACGGTCATAACCTCAACTTCACCGTAGCAAAAGCCTGGGCCTTGGATTGGTTTGTTAGATTGAGATAGCCATTGTTCAGCATCTTGTTTGAAATACCTTTTTCCCAAGTCGGTAAGGTTGTAGACATCTGCCATTACCTTAATTTTTTGCTTGGTAAAACCTAAGTTCTTAACAATTTCAATGTTCTTTTTTTCAGAAGTCATTAAGCCGATTTTATTAAATGTTTTTAAATATCGACCTAAAGAAAAGCCTCTATTGTGTGTTGAGTATTCAATAGGAAATTTGAAATCCTTACTGACAATACAAGCCTGTTTGCCATTGACTAATTTTGGAATAACTTCTTTTGCTTCATCCAGCTTGATGCGATCAGCAACCGCAATTCTTTCGTAAGCTTGCGCTGAAAGTGAAAAAAGAAGGCTAAACACTGCCCCCAATACGACTATTTTCATTATTATTTCCTCGACATATTTATTCTTAATTACGGGTAGTTTTACCCCCTGTAAGCCCCTGACAGAGCCGTTAAAGGGAATACTATACTTTTTTAACCCGAAGTACCACATCGGGGCGACCCGAGGTGCTACTTCGTTAATAAAAAGATAGATCTCAAATAACCTACCACCATAAATATGGGGGTAATACATGGGTCAATTAAAAGAACAATTCGGAAAGCGGTTACAATTTCTTAGAAAAAAGGCAAATATGACTCAAGAAGAATTAGCAAATTCGACCGGATTTACCTATGAGACCATTAGTAATTTCGAGCGGGGTATTCATGGGGTGAAATTCTCCGCCCTGGAAACGCTAGCCAATGCGTTGGATGTACCAGTTAAGGAATTGTTTGAATTTGGTGAATAGTATCGTAAATATTTGTTGATTCTAACCTGTTCTTTTCATTTATCTATTCTTGGTGTAGCCACCATTTTTAAAAATCGTAAACTTCCACTTCTTAAATTTTATAAGCTCACTCCTTTTGGGCAAATGTTTTTTTAGAAAAGTTCTGAACCTGAAAAAGCACTAGAAAATGAGTACGCCACTCTTTTCTTTGATATAGTAAAACCATAATAATTATATTGAATTGGGTGCTATATAGGCTCATTTCATGAGCTAACAGATATAATATTCTGTTGATTTTTGAACATGCCATCTATTCCCCCCTCAATGGCATGAATTCTATATGTTAAATATGTTTTTTATTTGTAGATAAATGGGTATTTATGTTTTAAAAAAATAATATGGAAAAAGATTTATTCAAACAGCTGCCGGATGGTCTTTTTAGGCCCCTTGCTTCGCAAAATCATCGTTTACACTGGCTTGTTCTTGTGCGCCTCTATAATGCTATTTTTGAGGATGATATTGAAGAGTCGGAGTATGGCCATGCGCGAGAGCATGTTGTCGATAATATTGAACATACATTAGGACAGTTTGGTCATTTGTGGGCAGAGCAAACAGCAGAAGAAGAAAAGGATATAAGAACGAAGGCCAATATGGTTTTTCACAGCTTATGTGATAACGGTTGGTTTAAACAAGAGCGTTATGCTTATAACGATTATGTCAGCATGCCCCCTCGGGTCGGCCAGACGCTAGCTGCACTCATTGAGATTTCAGAAGGCCGAGCACTTGTTGTCAGTGGCGTACTTAAAAATATGCGTGCCTCAATATTTGAGATTAATGCCAAACCAGAAGGACAAGGTGACCGTTTAATCGAAATTACTAAAGAAGCAAAACGCTTTTCTCGGCATCTCAATAGTATTCGTGGAGCTATTCAAGATTTGTACGAACAAATTAAAGGTGATGTCCCTGCCAAAGAGATCGTACAAACTTTTTTTGAAAAATTCTTAAGAGAAATTTTCATACGTGACTATGCTGCAATTAAAACAACAGAAAATCCTTTATCGATTCGGGATGAATTACTTACTACAGTTAATTCGTTACGTTATGATCAGGAGAAACGTTCTTTACTGATCAAGAGTTATCAAACATTATTTCCTGACGAGAAAGAAAAAGCTGAATATTATCTTGATCAAGATCTATCCAGGCTTGAAAGTGTTTTTAGTGGAGTTGATCGTCAACTGGATGCTATCGATAGAATGCAACTGCGTTATTCACGCCGAGTTGATACTGTAATTGAATACCACACACGATCACCGCTTTCGATAGGAAAAGACATTCATCGTCTAATTGGTGTGTTAACTGTACATGAAAATAAATTTCCAGATCATACAGTAAGAATGCCGCTTAATTATCATGAAAAAATTGGTGAAGTACGTTTCCAGGCACCACGGCAAAAACGGACACCTCCAACACCTACCGTTATAAAAAATAGACAGATATCAGAAGCAACTAAAATGAAATTGGTTCGTGAACGTGAAGCAAGACAGGCCATATTAATTAATGACGAACGGTTATTAGTATTCTTGGAGACTCAGCTAAAACATCAACGAATTATGGAAACACAAGATTTTATTATAAATAACGTACGTGACTATTTTTGTTTGCTGAATATTCAACGCATAGCAAGCTTCAATAAGGGAGCAAGACAAGAATTTCGTCAGTCGCTATCGCAGTACGCTTTTACCCCTACACAGGATTGGGTTGAAAGCCCATATATTTCAACTCAAAAAGTTATCGTGACTCGGATGGACTAACGCATGCTAAATGATTTAAGCAGTTTATTAAAACGTAACGATGATGTTACTGAAGAAGAGCTTCAGCATGCCGCTTATGCTTTATTGAGTCGCCAATTTCTGCATCACAATAAGCCACGTCAGCGCAAGCAATATAATTATATTGTTCGCTTCCAAAAATACTTTTCGTATTTGATGACTGCGACGAATCATGATTTAGTCATCAACGAGAATCAACGTTATGTTGGTATTGTGCCTCAAGATTATATTAATCGCTTACGTATTGATGAAACTCTATTTTTATTAAGTTTACGTGCCATATATGATGAAGAGATTATTGCCTTTCATGCTAATGATGATGGCAGTATAAATATATCACTTGATGATTTTGAAATGCGTTATGAGCAATTAACGGGGCGAACATTACCAAAAGTACATGCTGAACTCGAAAGTATAATGAAGCAGTTTCAGCACTTTGGTGTGATTGAATATGGTCCCGATGAAGACCGGCCTGAATTTAAACGCATTATCATTCTCCCAACCATTGCCGCATTACTGTCTGGTGAAGCTATTAAGCGTATTGAAATTTATCTTAAAGACGATAATGTTTCTTTTGAGAATCCTGATAATAATGAAAAAGATGAAAGTGAGGAGAGTGCCTCATGAAACGATTGACACGTATTATTATGGTTAATTGGTATCTCTTTGATGCTAAACAATGGGATGTTAAAGGTGATGTCGCTCTTATAGGGAAAAATGGTTCAGGAAAATCAAGTTTTATTGATGCCTTACAGTTAGTGTTACTCGGAGGTAATAAAACCGATTGGTTTCCTAATGCCAAGGCATCTGAAAAGAAAAAAAGCCGTGATGTTCGCAGTTATATTTTGGGTTTAATTAAAGATGAAGAAGCCATATCCAATAGCACGGCTTATCAACCTCGCGATAATGCGTTGTGTCGAATTGTATTAGTTTTTGAAGATGATGAAACACATGAAGAAGTTTCTATTGGTGCTGCCTTGTCAGCAAGAAAAAGCGACCCAGATGAAACAGTAGAAGGCTATTTCATTATAAAAGGACGTGGATTACAGCTCGATGATGTTTTAGAAGATACGTCAGAAGGAAAAAAAGTTAAACCTTTCGAACAATTACGGGTATTTCTGAGGCAACAGGTAGAAGATAAAGAAAATGATTGTCGAACTTTTGGCAAAGAACCTACCAAGTTTGTTGAACAAATGTTGCGTACACTCGGCACAAACCAGAGACCACCGAGTTTAAACAAATACCGACGTGCTTTTAAGCAGTCAATTAATCTCAGTGGGTTAGAAGGTTCGGTATCGGATTTTGTTAAATTTTCTATTCTTGAATCACAACCCTTAAATTTAGAACAAATGCGTCAAAGTATCGCTTCGTATCAAAACAAGAAAGATGCAGTTGAAAGAGTTAATAGGCAAATAAATGATTTAAAAGAGATACAAGGTTATTTTCGACGTGCATATAAAAATGGCCAGAACCGCGCCGGATATGCGTGGTGTATGGAAGAACTAGCACTAACCACTGCGGATAATCAAATAGAAAGCTGGCGCGAACAACTATCCCACAAATGGGTTTCAAGAAAAAATAGCCAACAATCGCTTAAACGAGTAATTCAGGAAAAAGAGGCTTGCGCAAAAGATATAGAGCGACTCACAATCACCATCAATAAAGATGAGTCGGAAGCAGAACATAAATCACTGACTGAACGTATTTCTATGCGGCAAAATGATATTAAACGTATCGATGATCAAATTCTTCGACTTCATGGCCATTTAACGCTTGCAAATGAAGCTCTACGTTATAAAGACATTTTAACGAGTGATGCGATTGAACGTCTTACGCAAATAGACGGATGTTTGAAAGGCGGGAATATAGGTTGGCCGCTCGAGCCTGAAAAAGTCGATTATACAATTAAATATTGCCGTGAGCATTTTGCTAATGATATACAAGCTATTGATCAACAACGTATAGAAGATGCCTTAATCACAAAAGGATTTGATAAAGAACGTTTTGAATTACAACAAAGGGTGAGTCGCCTTGAATCAGGACAGGCCGATTTGCAAAGCAATACACAACTTTTAATCACTGCCTTAGCCGATGAAGGTATTACTGCAACACCTATTTGTGAATTGGCAGAAATTAAAGATGAACGTTGGCAGCCAGCAATCGAAGCATACCTAAAAAGTAATACGGAAGCGTTAATTGTTCCACCTGATCAGGCAAAAGATGCGATAGAGATTTACCGCCATCTTAAAAAACAAAATATTTATGGTGCTACAGTTATTAATACCCAACGTGTGCAGGATTGGAACGATACAATTAAACCCAATACTGCTGCCGATCTCATTAAAGGCAGTAATTCTCTTGCTGTGAAATATTTACAACGCCTACTTAATAATATTGAACTCTCAGATAAAACTGATGACTTTATGAAACAGAATCGTGCGCTTACAAAAGATGGTATGTTTATTAGCCAGGCAGGAGTTAAGCGCCTACGAAAGCCAATGCTCCCTAAAATGGGCGCTGGTGCAATAGAAAAACAAAAGGAAATACTACAAAAAGAAGTGCTAACTTTAATTGATAAAATGCAATCATTGCAAACTCGTCATAATCAGTACGTTAAAGGGCTTGAGGTATTTAATAAACTCTATCACTACCTTAATGATGCTCCAGTGCTACTTGATGTCATTTCAGAAAAAATAAAGTTTGGACGAGAGATTGATAAACTTGAAAAACAACTTAATGCAATTGATGTTCAGCATCTTGATTCGTTGAAAAAGGATTTATCAAAGCTGCGTGATGAACTTAAAGATTCCGACAAACAAAGTCAGCGGCTAGCTGGTGAAATTAGTACATTGAAATCAAATATAAATCAAAATATTGATGCTATACGTGCAAAACAAAAAGATATTCCTCTTATATCAGCGAGACGAAGTGAACACAAAACTGATGAAGATTACAGTGACGATGTCGCTCTAAATATACTTGAAAAACTCGAATCTGAACTTGAGACTATGGGCGAAGAAAATTTTGAAACACTAAAAGATAAGGTTCGAATAAGGATTGAGGCGTTTCGTAAAAAACAAATAACTGAAGATACGGAAGCAAAAAATCGTTTAGCAATTTACAAAACTCAGTACCGGACAGAAATGACTATTTCTGATGCTTTATCATCTGCTGGTTTTAGAGCGCAAATTGAAACCTACATCATAGATCTCGAGGGTATCGGGTTGCAGAAATATCAGCAAGCGGTAGTTGAAGCGATGGATCAGGTTATACGAGTAGTTCGACAAGATTTGGCTATCCGTTTGAAAACTCAAATTAGTAAAATGAAAAATCAATTTAGTGAACTTAATAAAGAACTTAAAGCTAGACCATTTTCATCTAATCAGATTTATCAATTCCGACATGATCAATTATCAGAATATCGTGAATTTTTACATTACGTTGATACTGTAACTGAACATACCTCTGCGGATGTTGGTAGTTTATTTGATGAGCATTCGCACTTGAATGATTATATTAAACAGTTACTTGATGAAGAACACGGCGATACACTCTCGGACTATCGTAATTATTTTAAATACGATATTGAAATTCAGCATCCAGAAGATGGCATTAATGAATTACTTTCGCGTCGAATGGGGAATGCTTCTGGTGGTGAACATAAAACTCCTTATTATGTAGCAATGGGTGCTGCATTAGCTAGTGCTTATCGACTTGAGCGAAAATCAGAAGATCATATTGACGGTGGTCTTGCTTTATATTTAGCAGATGAAGCATTTGAAAAAATGGATCATGCTAATACTGTCCAAGCCGCAAATTATTTAAAATCAATTGGCTTACAATTATTTATTGCAGCACCGGATGATGCGGAACCAAAATTACGACAAATTGTAGACACCGTTCTTTATTTTATGCGAGAGGGTAATACTGCAGAAGTTACTATCGATTATGTGATGCCAGAAGCCAGAAAACTGTTAGCTCAACTTAATAGTGACGACATAGAGGAAGAAAAGGACGTTGAAGTTGCCTGATCATGCTCTCATCGTTTTAAGAAATCTACTTAAACGTGGTTCAATTAAGAATGACCGTGTACGAGATATAATTTTATCAGCTAAAAAAATCAAAGGTTATCCTTTTGAAAACGTAGATACGATTACGGAGTTTCATGCTTCACTTTTTCTTGCCGAAAAAGAAGATGCCATTCAAATCGAATGGCGTAAACATTTTGAAAATGAACAGATAGAAAGAATACGATTACTCGATGCAGAACAATTAGCCGCCTATCTAGGAATTACCTATCTTCCTACAGAAATTGAACATATTTTTAAATCGATTGAAACAAAAGAACTACCTAGCTGGTTAAGTGATGCAGCCGACATGATTCAAGATAATTGGTTGAAAGGTAAAAAAGCTTTTGGGTTAGATCTACGTGATGCAAATAAACTTACTGATTTAATAGCTGCAGCAAAAGCTATTGGGGATGGCTTACCTGAAACAGAACCACTTGATTATCGGCAGTTTGGCGCGCGTCACCTCAATAATTCTAAGCGTACTAAAGAACTAGAAAATGTAATTGCGAGTCTATATCGATGGCATTTAAATATTGATACGTGGAAGCCAACAGAAGTTCTCGCACAACTTAATTTGGTACCGATAAAACAGCCTATTTTACTACGAGGACCAATTAAATTTAAATCTGATAATGTCTCATTAAATTGTGAGTTTTCACCATACATTGGAATCCCAGTTGACTGTATTGATAGCTTAACAATAGATCATCCTCCTCAATATGTAATGACTATAGAAAATCAATCTAGTTTTAATGAATATACTAGAAACATTAAAGATGATGCAGTGATTATATATACCGCTGGATTTCCTACAAAAGCTATACAATATTTATTTTCTAAAATTACATCCAAACTCAATGAAGATACTCCATGTTATCATTGGGGTGATACAGATCCACATGGATTTATGATCGTAAAAACATTGCAGTCACATTCTCGCTTAATGATTAGACCACATTTAATGGATGCAAAGGGTGGTGAACGGTATACATCTGCACAATTAAAAAGCTTACAATCCATAATGCCTGTTAATAAATTTATCGATAAAGAAATTCAAAATAAAATGATTCATAAATTAGGATTGATTGAGCAAGAACAAGTTAAAGCAATTCCTCCTGCGCTATAATCCTAGTTTAGAGTATATTCACTTGAATAATTTTTATTAAAGATAATGAGTATATTTGAGTAAAGTATTAATTAGCTATGATATTTGTGATTTTAAATAACGACGAACATCCGCTAGATTAATAATGCTACCTGCTAGCATTTCTTCGAGAGCACTGTGTCCAAGGAATAATGGTGCCGTATTAGGTTTTCTTACCCATTAATGTGCTGCTTGCACAGAGGGTAGTAATATATTTAAGTCTTTGTAAATACCAACTATGTAGCTAATTCTTTCGAGAGCATCTCTTCCTAATCTGTTAGCTATTTTTTTTGATTTCCGTTTGGAGAAAGTTGATTCAGTTGGCGAACCTAGCAATATTCTTTCTTCAGAATCTGGAAGCTCCCATGATTTTGTTATATTAAAGAATGCTTGTAAGGCTGCGTTTACAGTGTGGTTATGTTTCCTTTTTATTCTCAATATAAATAATAGGATAGCTAAGGCCATCACATAGTTAATTTGGCATTCATCGGTTTTATCTTGGTAAATGGATTACTGGATTGATTTGGTTGTTAACAGGTGGGCTCTTTCTGATAGGTTTACTTTACGATTTATGGACACTAAACACACAAATTGACGAGGCCAATCGAGGTGTAGTTTAGAAATATCTATTACACACGGGGCAACAATCAAACAAAAATATCGTCCGCTAACGACTAAACAGCCATAGTCAGGAATTACTTTTATGTCGATTGTTCAGTAAAAGCAGACATCTATAAAAGTAATAGAGCTTAGTTAAGTCCCATAAACATCAACCATATAAACTTTGAACATGTGAACTGCTGTTACTTGTAGACGCAATTTGTATCTCTTGTTATTCCATTCAAAAATATTTCCATATAGTTGTCGATAAATAACTCTGAATCGTTATTATTATCAATGGGTTTAAGTGAGTACTTCCAAATTTGTTCAAGTAAAATTGGAGCTAGTAGAAGATGCGCGGTGGTTCGTGGGTCACAGTTAATAAATTCTTTATTATCTACTCCTTTCTGTATGACCGTTTCAATGATACCTCTCAAAGGTTTAAATATTTTCTCTATATAGTCTTTTGCTAGATCAGGAAAGTTTCCTGATTCTGAAACAATCAATTTAGGAATCATTTCTAAGTGTGATTCTTGAGAGAAAGTAATCAATCCCTGAATCAAGCAATTTAGGAATTGAGCGGAAGTATCCTGGTGATTTTTGGCGACAGCATCCCTAATCTGATCAAGAATAGGAACGATATCATTGGTTACCACTGCCTCAAAAATAGCTTCTTTACTATTAAAATAGTTATATATAGATCCTTTAGATATTCCTGCTTTGTGAGCAATTTCATCCATCGTTGTTGTTGTAAAACCCTTCTCAGCAAAAAGAACAAAGGCAGCTTCAATAATCTCATTTGGTCGAGACTCTTTACGACGCTGCCAGCTAAGTTTGGTTGTGCAATCATGCTTCGTTAGTTTTGTACCCATCATTAATTCTCAGGTTATAAACAACAATATAGATAAAGAAAGCCGCTATAACTCCTTAAAATAACAGCCATTAACCCCCCCCAACTACTTGACAACTATAGTATTGATGGCTAATCTAGTCAATTAGTCACCCCCCACTAAAATTTAGCTATGAATGACACTGAAGAAAAAATCCGAAATAGTGCACTTAAATACTTTTTACGCTATGGCTTTAATAAAAGCAGTATTGATGAAATAGCGGAAGACGCAGGTATTGGTAAAGGCACTGTCTACAATTATTTTAGTAATAAACAGGAACTGTTTACAAAGACATCAATCTGGTGGCGTGAAAAACAGTTTAAAGAAATTGAGATTAAAATTGACAAAGTAGAACGTGCTGA
>Ga0316205_10002414_pt1 | contig 19558 bp, 15 predicted proteins | sample 3monthpyrite_MG_FD_204941 | JGI IMG/M metagenome (GOLD analysis project Ga0316205, IMG submission 204941) | Microbial mat bacterial communities from mineral coupon in-situ incubated in ocean water Damariscotta River, Maine, United States -... | ecosystem: Environmental > Aquatic > Marine >... | reverse complement strand
GAGCAAAACCAGTAGCAAAAACCCGATCAGCGCGGTCGCAATGCCGCCCAAAATGGGCGAGCGGTCCAACAGGCTGGTCACGTAATCCCATGCCGCAAGCGATACAACGAAGCCGACAAGTGCTGCCGTGATCGACCAGAACCAGCGCGCCAGCCGCGAGGGGCGGCGTGTCGCCAATGCCGCGACCTGCTGCATCGCGACCCCCTGTGGTGCGTCGATAGCATCCTGGACCGCGGGTGCGGTGTCGGGTTGCGCGGCTTTGGCGCCTTCAAGGTCGATCAAGACTGGGCCGTGGGTCATAACCGATCTCCCAGCAGGAATTGGACGGCTTTGTCCAGCCGGATATGGGGTGGTCCATCGCCGGGCCGCAGGGTCAGAGGCGCGGGGGCGAAATTCATGATACTGTAATCCGCGTCGAGCCATTTGTCCGACCCTTCGCGCGCAGGGGTCAGCAAATGGGCCGGATCAGTGGGCAATTTACCGGGGTAGAGCGCGGCCTGCCTGTTGGTCTCCAGCAGGCGGCCACGGACCACATCCAGTGGTCCGTCCTTGTGATCGACGGTTTCTTCAACCGTGGTGCGCAGGGCAGCAATCGACATTGCACCTGTCTGTGCGCCTGCGAAATCGGCGCGGTCCTTGGCCTCGCGCAACAGCGCCTTTGTGATTGCGGTCAACTGCGGGTGCTGGCTGTGGTGCAGGTGGTCGGCCTTGGTCGCGGCGAAAAGGATTCTCTCCACCCGGCGCCCCTGGAATATCCGGCGCAGGAACGCATTGCGACCGGGGCGGAAGGCGCCAAGGATGCGGGCCATCGCGCGACGCAAATCGTCCAGCGCGGCGGGGCCGGCATGGATGGCACCCAGCACATCGACCAGCACGATCTGGCGGTCGATCTTGGCAAAGTGATCGCGGAAGAATGGCCGCACGATATTGCGCTTGTAGCTTTCAAAGCGCCGCGCGAATTCGCGCCCCAATGATCCGCGGGGATAGCGGTGAGAGGGGAGTGGTGCGAAAGTTAAAACAGGTGATCCGGCAAGGTCGCCGGGCAACAGAAACCGCCCCGGCGTGCAATCCGAGAAACCCGCTTGGCGCGCTTCATGCAAATGCGCGGTAAAGCGTTCGGCAAGGACCAGTGCTTCGGGTTCATCAAGCGGCACGGTGGGGTCTACGCCTGCCACCAGCGCCACATAGTCGTCCCCCCCGGGCCGCGCCTTTGCCCGCTGCAAGGCTGCTTCTGACCATTCGGCAAAGCTCTGATCCAGCAGACCAAGGTCCAACAGCCACTCACCGGGATAATCAACGATGTCGATATGCACCGTGCGCGGACCGGAAATGCCTGAGAGCAAGCCACTGGGCTGCACCCTCAGCGAAAGCCGCAATTCACTGATCTGCCGCGTGCCGTCAGGCCAACTGGGGTCAGCTGCGGTAAGCTGCGACAGGTAAGCCTCGTAATTGAAACGCGGCACGGTGTCATCGGGCTGCGGTTGCAGATATGCTGTGCGGATCGCGCCGTTGGCGGCGGCCTCCAGTTGCGGCATCCGCCCGCGGTCCATCAGATTGGCGACCAGTGACGTGATGAACACTGTCTTGCCGGCTCGCGACAATCCCGTCACCCCCAACCGGATCACAGGATCGCCGAAAGGCGCGGTGAGCGTGCCGCTCACGCCTTCGACCGTGCGGGTGATCTGATCTGCGATTGTGGAAATGACCAAGTTGACGCCCTTCAATACCTTACAGCAAGATAGGGACGGTAAAGCGCGATGTGTAGGGATTGATTTTGTCCGATGCTCCCCCTAATCGGAATGCATGCCCCGTTACGCCCTTCTTGTTGAATATCATGGCGCGCCCTTTGCCGGTTGGCAGCGGCAGGTTGATCAGCCTTCGGTACAGGGGGCGATTGAGGCGGCTTTGGCCAAGCTGGAACCTGGAGAACACAAGATTGCCGCCGCAGGACGAACCGATGCTGGCGTACATGCGACAGGTCAGGTGGCGCATTGTGATCTGGAGCAGGCGTGGGACCCGTTTCGTCTGTCCGAGGCGCTGAATTATCATCTGAAACCTGCGCCAGTGGCGATTCTGGATTGTGCTGCCGTGGCCGACGACTGGCACGCGCGGTTTGATGCAGTTGCGCGACGCTATCTCTTTCGCCTCATGTCGCGCCGAGCGCCGCTCACCTCCGAGGCAGGGCAGATGTGGCGGGTGAAACATCCGCTCGATGCCGCGGCCATGCAGGCCGGGGCGGATCACCTGATCGGGCGCCATGATTTCACGACCTTCCGGTCGTCAATCTGTCAGGCGAAAAGCCCGGTAAAGACGCTTGACGAGTTGCGGGTCGAGGTCGTGCGGCGTGACATCGGGACAGAATACCGGTTTCACGTGCGTGCGCGGTCGTTCCTGCACAATCAGGTGCGCAGCTTTGTCGGGACATTGGAACGTGTCGGCGCGGGGGCCTGGCACCCGGACGATGTGGCGGCCGCCCTGGCTGCCAAAGACCGCCACGCCTGTGGCCCCGTCAGCCCGCCGCAGGGGTTGTATCTGGCGGGTGTTGTCTATCCGGAGAAGGTCTTTCACCGCCTTCCGTCAAAACACTAGAACGCGATTGGTGGGATCGCGCTTGAAGGCGCGTTTACTTTCTTCCTATTGTCCTCGCGAGTTAGAAAACCTGGGGCAGCTTGCCATGCAGATAAGACCTCTCATTTCGCGTTACCTGCGTCGGCGTGCGCCTGCAAAGAATGCAATACTGGTATCCAAAGCAAGATCAGGCACAAACTATTTCCTGGATGTCTATGCAAACAGCGTTCCAAACAGCACCTCGTTTCGCGAGATTTTCAGACCAACTGGCGACAGTTTCCTGTTAATGAAAAAGACCCTTGGTCTCGAAAAGGGAGAATACCTTGAATGCATCAAGGATGATCCCCTGAGGATATGGCTCAGACTTGAAGAAATCTCACAAAAGTCGGGCCAGCGGTTCATGGCAAAGATTTTCTACGATCATGCCACCGGGCATCCGGAACTGTGGGAGTATTTTCGGGACCGAAATCAGGTGATCCATCTGATCCGGCGCAACCCGTTCGATTCACTCGTATCTTTTAATGTCGCAAACCAAACTGGAAAATGGCTACAGGCGAAGTCTACAGAACCGCATTCCATGCCGAAACCTTTCGCATTGCCACGCGCAAAAGTGGAAACCTACATCACGCAGGCCGAAAAACACATAAAGGCGACACGCGCGTTCTTCGGGGAGGCGAAGTACAGTGAAGTCTTTTACGAGGACATCAGTACGTCGGTGCAGCGCTGTGCAGCAACAATCTGCGATATCCTCCAGGAAGATGCCGCTACCGCACAGGCAAAGACACGGATGCACAAGCAAAAAAACTATACGAACCAAAGCATTGTGTCGAACTATGATGAGGTTTGTGACCTAGACAGGTATTTCTTCTGACTGGTGGATGAACCGCGCCACAACGTATCCTCGCCTTCAGTCGTTGTCGGTAAGGCCAGCCCCTGCGCCAGAGCTACGCGATGCCTCGGTTTCGGGCACATAGGTTTTCGCGGCCAGATCCTGCCATATCTGCCAATCATCTTGCGGGATCGCCACGGGTTTGCAGGTAGGTCTGAGGATCGTGGTGTCGCTGGCAGTCACCGTGTTTCCTGCCCATTTCGGAGCGACGCCAGACCGTGCCAGAAATGCGCTGATCAGCGCTGCATGAGCGGTATCGGCCAAAACAGCCGAGGTGTATCCCATCGCAAATGCATCAGAAACAATAGGCCCGATCAGGGCCGCGGGGCCCTGATCGACCTCGACACTGCCGTCTTGCCATCTGACATCGACGGTGCTTATCGGTTCCAGCAGCGCGGCGGTTACGGGCGCGATGCTCCCCCCTGACCCAGCAAGAAAAACCGCGACCCGTCCAAGGTCCTCTGCCTGACCCACCGGAATGCCGGCACCACGTGCGGCTTTCTGCACCAGCCCTGCGATTTCGTTCAGCGCCCACATCAGACCGTCGCCACAGGCAGCCACCAGTCGTCGGCGTTGTCCAGTTCGTCAAAAAGTGGCGCGCCTTGGGCGAGGGTGATCCGGGTCCAGCGGTCTGACTTGGGGTCGAACTTGCCTGCGCCAAAGAACGCCAGCTTGCAGCGCAGGATATCGATCGGCAGGCAGGTTTCGCCGATCAGATTGTCGCGAATTTCCGCGTAAGGGTGGCGTGCCAGCGATTGCACGCGCCGTGCGGCAGCACGATGCTTGGGGCGCTCGGCTAGGAATTGGCCAACCGGGGTCTCACCGGTGGTCAGGTCGCCTGCGAGCGCCTTGACCTGCCGCCCGATATCGAGAGGGGATTCGAGCGCGGCGCCGGGTTCCTGATGTCGATTGCCCAGGCGCGGCTCGAGCTTTTCTTCCGAGACGTACCAGAACTGGGCGCATGCGGCGGGGGTGTCGTAGTCTACATCGCAGGCCCAATCCCAGTCGCGGTCTATCAACGCGCGGAGGTTGGCGCAGGACATGGTAGGGTCCAATTCTGGCTCAAGCGATGTGGCCATGCACTCCGTCAACCCGTCAATCAGTTCGCCAAAAGGCTCTAGCATCAAAGCTGCGATCAACTCTTGGGTGTCAACGGACCGCTGCGCACTTTGGGTTATGATCTGGTCGATCGGGTTTGGGGCCATGAGGGCTTCGGGTGTGAGGGTCGCGGCAAATTCCGGCCATTCGTGGCGGAGCGTTGCGATCCGCTGGGCCGCAATCGCATCGGGGGCGTTCCATTCCGCCAGATGTTGTGCTGCGCGCGCGACCAGATCGTAGATGCGCCCAATCTGATCCTCATCCAAACTGGGGATCGCGCGCACCCGCGCGATGGCGGTTTCGCGTACCGACATCCACGCATCCAGCAACAACGGGTGATTGACCAGAAAAGGCGCCATGCCAAGCCCGGTGGCATTGCCGATCCCGAGGTGCCGTTTGGCCTCGCGCGACAAGGTACCGCAGCCCACGTGTTCGGCCAGATCATGCGTGAAACCACGGATCAGCCAGACCGTCAGCATCTCGGCCATGAAGGGGCCGCCGAGCCCCGGACGGTCAGCAATGTGCCCCCGATCGGCAATGCCGAACTTGCCGTTGCCATAGACGGCGGTGGTGCGCATCAGATAGCCGGTATCGCGGATCTTGCCGGGGTCAGGTTGCTGGCCAGATTTGAGGGCATCGGTGACGTGATCAAAAAGCCGGACGGATTTGTTCGCCCGGCAGAGCACCAGATCGCGGGCAGTAAAGCGGGCGGCCTCTTGTTTAGGGGCGCTGGCGACGATCCGGTCGATTTCAGACTGATCGGGGATACCATCATAGAGCACATAGGTGGTGTCCCATGCGGTCGCGATCACCCGATCAGTGCGCATTTCGGGCGGCAGATCGGTTGAAATGGCGACCAATGCATAATCATAGACGCCAAAGCGCAGGGAATAGACCGCGTGGCCAAAACCAGCCACGTCCATCTTCCAGACCGGGCGAGTGACTTTGACGTCATCAGCCGCCAATGCCCGCATCAGCGTGCGCAGGAAGGACAGGCGGGTTGGAAAACCAGCCCCCATGCGGCGCAACCGCATCACCGTTGATGGCGAGCGCAATGGCATCTGTGGGGGCGAACTGATATCTTTCATGCGAGGCAATCTAGCCCCAAGAGACGTTGTGAAATAGTACAAAAACGACGCATCCAGGCGAAGTGATTGGCAAATCAAAGGCGGCCCGGATAAACCCGTCAGAACAATGATCGCGTGAAAGCGTTGTCGCGATGAGGAGGCTTGTTGCTATCATGTTGAAACGATTGTGCGCAGCGTTGCTTTTTTATGCATCATCAACGGCCGCCCAAGAGGTGCGTCTGGTCTCTGATGCGGCCCGCGGCGCGCTTGACGATGCATCGCTTTTGCGGGCGTTGGAGGATGACGCCGCCCCGCAAGATTACATTGCAGCGGCGCGCGCTGATTACCGCAGGCTGCTGACAGCACTTTATGCCTCCGGGTATTATAGCGCCACGATCTCGATCACCGTCGATGGTATTGAGGCGTCCAATATCGCCCCGCTCGCCGCGCCCGGCCGTATCAATGAAGTTGTGATCGCGGTTGATCCCGGTCGCCGTTTCACCTTTGGCGATGTCCGGATTTCCCCCCTGCCGCCGCAAACGACCTTGCCTGATGATCTCGGCCCCCGCCGCACGGCACGATCCGCGCGCATCCAGTCTGCCGTTTCGGCAAGTATCGGCAGTTGGCGTGACCTTGGCTATGCAAAGGCCAGCGTGGGCGAGCAATCCATCGTGGCCCGTCATCCTGATGCGAAGCTGGATGTCGCGGTGGTGCTGGACACCGGGCCGCGCCTGCGCTTCGGCCCTTTGTCTGTCTCCGGCAACGAGACGGTCAGTGACGACCGCATCCGCCAGATCGCAGGATTGCCGGTGGGCGCTGTTTATTCACCGCAGGCCCTGTCTGCCGCAGAGCGTCGTTTGCGTCGGACAGGGACCTTTGCGAGCGTTGCTCTCAGCGAAGGCGACAGGGTCGGCCCCAACGATACCCTGCCGATTGACGCACAACTGTCAGAGGCCAAGCCGCGGCGCATCGGCTTTGGGATCGAGTTGGCGACGATTGAGGGCCTCACACTGTCCGCGTTCTGGCTGCATCGGAATTTTCTGGGCGCGGCAGAGCGGTTTCGTGCAGATGCAGAGGTTTCTGGCATTTCAGGCGAAACGGGGGGCATTGATTACCGTCTTGGCGCCACATTCACCCGGCCCGCCACTTTTGGTCCTGACACGGACTATTACCTGAGTGGCGAGATCTCGCGCGAGGATGAGCCTGAGTTCCTGCTGGACAAAGTCTCGGTGGAAACCGGGTTTTCCCGTATCCTGAGCGATGATCTGACCCTGCGCGCTGGGATCGGCCTGCTGCGCGCCCGCGAGGAAACTGTGTTGGAAACCCGCACATATACCCTGCTGACGCTTCCCTTGGATGCGACCCTGGAGCGCCGCGACGAGCCATCGAATGCCAAGGACGGATATTACATCGACCTGAGTGCTACCCCGTTTATCAGCACCGATGGGGATATCAGCGGTGCCCAGCTTTATGGTGATCTGCGCGGGTATGTGACGTTGGGAGAGCAGGAAAAGCTGACACTTGCTGGCCGGGCGCAACTGGGCAGCGTTGTGGGTGCTGGGCCGTCCGAGGCGCCTGCCGATTTTCTGTTTTTCTCTGGCGGCGGCGGCACCGTGCGCGGGCAGCCCTATCAGTCGTTGGGCGTCGAGGTACAGGACGGCCTCGACACAGTGACCACAGGTGGCACGTCATTCATAGGAGCCCAACTGGAAGCCCGCATTGCCATTCGCGAGAAAATCTCGCTGGTGGGGTTTTATGATTTTGGTCAGGTCGGGGCCACTGCGACGCCCGGCGAAGATGGCGACTGGCACGCAGGTGCCGGGTTTGGGCTGCGCTATGAGACCGGGATCGGGCCGATCCGGCTTGATCTGGCAACGCAGGCCAGTGGCGACAACGCAGGCAAGGGATTGCAGGTTTACATCGGGATCGGGCAGGCGTTTTGATGCGGTTTGTGATCATAGGCGCGCTTTGCCTTGCCCCGCTTGCCGCTGGTGCGCAAACCCAAGAGGACGAGGACAAAGGCTATCTGACCGAATTGATCGAGGACAATCTCTCGGGGGTCAGCCGACAGGTGACTATTCAGGGGTTTGAAGGTGCGCTGAGTTCCGAGGCGACGATTGAAATGCTGACCATCGCCGATGCAGAGGGTATCTGGCTGACGTTGGAAGACATCGTGCTGAGCTGGAACCGTGGCGCGCTGCTGCGTGGGGCGATTGACGTGCAGGAATTGAGCGCGGCGCGCATTGTCGTCTCGCGTCCGCCGGTGCCTGAAAATACCGGGCCATCGCCCGAGGCACAGCCATTTTCGTTGCCGGAACTGCCTGTCAGCGTCTCACTTGGTGAGATGCGCATCGACCGGGTTGAACTGGGCTCGGCGTTTCTGGGCGAGCCCGTGGCCGTGACGCTGAACGGGACCGCACAACTGGCGGATGGCGAAGGGTCGGCCAATGTGACGGCAAGGCGTCTGGGCAGCAAGACAGGCGCATTTGAATTCGACGGCGGCTATTTCAATGAAACCCGCGTGCTGGATGTGCTCTTGAACCTTGAAGAGGGCGCCGATGGCATTGCCGCACGCCTGCTTGGGCTGCCGGGGCGACCCGCGGTCAGTTTGGAGATTGCCGGGAATGCGCCGCTTGATGCTTTTGAGGCCACATTGGCGGTCGCGACAGATGGCGAGGATCGCCTGACGGGCCGGTTTGGTCTTGAGACCAAAGAGGGTGATCAGCTGATCACATTGGATGTGGGCGGTGACATTTCCCCCCTGTTTGCAGCCGAATACCAAGGTTTTTTTGGCACTGACGCCCAACTGGCCGCCGAAGTACTGCGCGCCGCCGATGGCCGCGTTGATGTCCGGCAACTTGCGCTGGATGCAGGTCGTGTTGCCTTGACCGGGGCCATTGAGATTGATCCGCAGGGCTGGCCTGCCTTGATTGACCTGACCGGTGGCATCACGCCTTTGGGCGACGCACCCGTTCTGCTGCCTTTGGCCGGGCCAAAGACATTTGTAGACGGAATGGAGCTGACGATCAGCTATGATGCGGCCTTGTCCGATGACTGGCGCGCCGACATCGGCATTGCCGGGTTTGACCGCCCCGGCCTCGGGATAGAAACGCTGCGCCTGCAAGGCGGAGGATTGTTGCGGTCCGGTGAGGGCCCGCGGGAAGGGATCGTGACCGTCAATCTGGAATATGGTGCTGCCGGATTGCAACTGAGCGAGACCGGCGCATCGGAGGCCTTTGGCAATGAGATCGGTGGCGCATTGATTGCAACGCGCCCAGAGGGCGGTCTGACCGAAGTTTCGCGTCTGACGTTGCGCGGTGCGGGGCTTGATGCGCGTGCAACGGGCACCATAGCAGGCCCGGATGCGGGGTTTCGCACCAACGCGAATGTGAATGCTGAAATTGCCGGGCTGTCACGGTTTTCCACGCTGGTCGGCAGGTCACTGGGGGGTGCCGCCGAGGTGGCGGTCCAGGCTGAGGCAAGCCCCTTGGATGGTCTCTTTGGGTTTGTGCTGTCGGCAGAAACCCGAGACCTTGCTGTTGGAATCGCTGAGGTTGATCGCATTCTGGCGGGCACCGGAACGATTGCCGCGACCGCTGTGCGCGACATGGACGGCACGCGGCTGGAAAACCTGCGCGTGCAGACCGATGCTGCAAATCTGCGCGCGAATGCCGATCTGACCAGTGCAGGCGCTGAGGCCAGCCTGAACGCCAGCCTGCGCGATCTGGCAGTGGTGCTGCCTGATCTGTCAGGCCCTGCATCTGTGGCGGGCGACGTGACCCGGCGCACCGATGGCACCATCGCCTTCGCGCTGACCGGCACCGGCCCCGATTTGGATTTTCAGGCCGAAGGTGCGGTCAACCCCGATGAACTTGGGCGAACGATCAATGCTACGCTGACAGCCGACCTGCGCGATCTGTCGCGCTATGCCACCTTGACCGGGCGGCCCCTGTCGGGTGCCGTGCGCCTGCGCGGCAATGGCGTTTTGCTGGAGAACGGGCAGCGTTTTGATGTGAATGTCAGCGGAGAGACGCAGGATCTGGTCACCGGCATTGCACGGATTGACCCGTTTTTGGATGATCAAGGACAGTTCAGCACGGCCATTTCACGCCTTGGCAAGACACGGTTCAGTGTCGCTGACCTGCTGGTGGAAACGCCAGCCATGTTCTTGCGCGGTGATGCGGATGTCTCGCTTGAGGCTGCGAATACCGCCGATCTTATGTTTCAGATCAAGGATGCAGCCTTGCTTGGTCCCGGCCTGAGCGGGCCAGTCACGCTGGACATTGACGCCATGCCAGCGGTCGATGATGCAACCGATGTGATCTTGCGCATACTTGGGGCTGGCGCGGATGTGGTGCTTGATGCCCGTGTCGCCTCTGATGCGGATGCGCGCCAGGTGTCCGGTGAGCTATCCGCGCGGGTAGACAGGCTTGCCGCTTTCGCCCCGCTGATCGGCCAGCCCGTGGCAGGCCGCATTGATCTGACGGCAACGGGCAGCGTTCTGCCTGATCTCAGCCGCTTTGACACGCAGGTGAATTTGCGCAGCGAAGACCTAGCGGTTGGAAATCCAACGCTTGATCCGCTTTTGGCGGGCACCGGACGCATCAACGCGACGATCGATTTTGAAAACGAGGTGCTTGCGGTCCGAACGCTGGAAATTTCGACGCGCGAGGTGTCTATCGTGGGGGCACTGAACGGGGCCTCTGGGTACGGCGAGGGGCGCTTTAACGCCAGTTTGCGTGATGTGGGGGTGCTGACCGACCAGATCAGCGGGCCGGTTCGTGCGAGGGGATCAGCGTCATTGGGTGAGGATGGTACGTGGGGGATTGATGCGACAGGCACCGGCCCCGGCGGTTTGATGGCGGATATCAAAGGCGCAGTCAGGCAGGACGGCAACCTGAAGCTTGATGTAGACGGTAGCGCCCCGCTGGCATTGGCAAACGCAGCACTTGATCCGCGCAGGCTGAGCGGTTTGGCGAATTTTGACCTCAACGTGGATGGTCCACCGGCCCTGACGTCCCTGAGAGGGCAGATTACCTTTTCGGATGGACGGCTGACCGCCCCGACCCTTGGCGAGGCCCTGACCGATATCGGTGGTGCGGTGGGATTGGCGAATGGCACAGCCCAGATTGATCTGCGCACCCGCGTTGAAAGCGGCGGCAGCATTCGTATCAATGGCCCCGTGGCGCTGACGGGTGGCAATCAGGCCGATATTTCCGTGACGCTGAACGATGTGGTTCTTCAGGACCCAGAACTTTATTCGTCGCGGATCGCAGGATCAATCAACGTCGATGGTCCTTTGCAAGGTGGGGCGCGGATATCAGGGCGGCTGGAACTGGGACAGACCGATGTGCAGGTCCCATCATCTGCGATCAGTTCTCTGGGCGATCTGCCCGATGTCACGCATGTCGGTGAGACGGCTGCTGTCAGACGCACCTTGACCCGCGCCGGGCTGCTGGGCCAACACGACGGGAATGGAAGCGATGGCGGTGGCGGCGGCCGGGCCTTTCCGCTGGATATCGTGATCGACGCCCCGTCGCGGATTTTCATCCGTGGCCGCGGGCTTGATGCTGAGTTGGGAGGGCGCTTGACGATTGGTGGCTCCACCAATGACGTGATCCCGGTGGGTCGGTTCGATCTGATCCGGGGCCGCATTGATATTTTGCAACAGCGGTTTGATCTGGACGAAGGTTCGGCCTCGCTTCAAGGAGATTTTGAGCCCTTCATCCGGCTGGTGGCGACCACGCAAACCGACAATGGCACCGTGATCAGTATTGTTGTGGAGGGTCCGGCAGGCGCGCCGGAGGTCAGCTTTGTCTCAATGCCTGAATTGCCGCAGGATGAAGTTCTGTCGCAACTGATTTTCGGTCGGGATATCGAAAGCATCAGCCCCTTGCAGGCCGTCCAGCTTGCTTCTGCGGTGAGCACGCTGGCGGGGCGCGGTGGTGGCGCCCTAGACAGTTTTCGGCAGACTATCGGGCTGGATGATTTTGATGTGACCACCGATGAGCAAGGCAATGCCGCGGTGCGGGCGGGCGCCTATCTGTCCGAGAATGTCTATACGGATGTGACCGTGACCAGTGAAGGAACGACAGAGATCAACCTCAATCTTGATCTCACCCGGGAAATTACGGCCAAGGGCAGCGTTGATCAAGATGGAGAGACCAGCATTGGTGTGTTCTTTGAGCAGGATTACTAGCGTTCAGAACAGCCGCAGCGAACAATTTTCTCGAAAATTGTTCGTGGCTAAAGATTTTTAGCTAAAAATCTTTGCTATGCGCCAACTGCCAATACATGTGCCGCCTCGTGGAAAGGGCAGGCAACCAGATGGTTGCCGCCGATGTTCTCCAGCTTTGGTCGCGCATCGGCGCAGGAGGCCCGCGCCTTGGGGCAACGGGTGCGAAAGACGCAGCCCGAGGGTGGTGCCAGCGGCGATGGCAGTTCCCCTTCAAGGATGGGGCGGGGGCGTGCCCGTTCCAGCACCGGATCAGGGATCGGAACCGAAGCAATCAGCGCCTGACTGTAGGGGTGCTCGGGCAGGGTCGTCAGTTTGTGGCTGTCCGCCGTTTCCATGACCCGCCCCAGATAGAGAACCAGCGTCCGGTCGCTGATGTGTTTCACCACGCTCAGGTCGTGCGCAATGAAGATCATCGACAGGTTCATGTCACGTTGCAGCTCCATCAACAGGTTGATGACCTGCGCTTGAATGGACACATCAAGGGCCGAGACAGGTTCGTCGCAAATAATCAGCTTGGGTTTGAGGATCAGCGCCCGGGCGATCCCGATCCGCTGGCATTGCCCGCCCGAAAATTCATGCGGGTAGCGGTTGATCAGGTTGGGCAGCAGGCCCACCCGTTCCATTAACGCGCCCACCCGTTTCTTGACGTCTTTGCGCGACGTGTTGGGCTCATGAGTAATCAGAGGTTCGGCAATGATCTCGCCCACGGTCATACGCGGATTGAGGGCGGCGAGCGGGTCTTGAAAGATCATTTGCACATCGCGCCGATGCACGCGCCGCTCGCGCACGTCCATGTGGGCCAGATCAGCGCCTTCGAAAACGATGTTGCCACCAGATGACGGGATTGTGCCGACGACGGCGCGGGCAATGGTGGATTTCCCGGACCCGGATTCGCCCACAATGCCAAGGCATTCGCCCGGCGCGATATCAAATGAGACTTCGGACACGGCATGCAATTTACGCGGCGGTGTCCACGGCCACGCGCCGGGTTTGCGGACGTCGAATGTGACTGACAGGTTGCGGACTGACAAAAGCGGTTCCATCACGCCACCTCGCTCGCTGGCAGGTGGCAAGAGCGCCGACGCCCATCCGCCAATTCCAATGCCGGGCGCTGGTCGCGACACTGTTCAAGCTGCACCGCGCATCGGGGCGAAAAAGGACAACCGGGGGGCAGATTGGACATATCGGGGGGTTCTCCCGAGATGGTGACAAGCTTGCCTTCATCCTTGTCCAGGCGTGGCACCGCCTTCAGCAGGCCGCTGGTGTAGGGGTGCGATGGGCTGGCGAAGATATCGTCGGTCGCGCCTTCCTCCATGATCTGTCCGCCATACATGACAAGCGTTCGGTCGCAGAACCCTGCAACCACCCCAAGGTCGTGAGTGATCAGGATGACAGCAGTGCCAAATTCCTGCCGGATATCGCCCAGTAGCTGCATGATCTGCGCCTGAACCGTCACATCGAGCGCCGTTGTCGGCTCATCCGCGATCAGCAGGCGGGGCTGACAGAGCAGCGACATCGCGATCATGATCCGCTGGCGCATCCCGCCGGAAAATTCATGCGGATACATCGTGACCCGCGCGCGGGCGTCGGGGATACGCACGGCGTCAAGCATGCGCACCGCCTCGGTTACGGCCTGCGACTTGCCGATCCCCTTGTGCAGCATCAGGACTTCGGCCATCTGCGCGCTGACACGCAGATAGGGGTTCAGCGAGGTCATGGGATCTTGAAAGATCATCGCCATGTCTTTGCTGCGGATCCTGTTGAACTCGCGCTGGGACATCGACAGCAGGTCCTTGCCGTCAAACCGCGCGACGCCAGAAGCCCACCCGTTCTTGGCCAGAAGGCCCATGGTGGCAAAGGCTGTCTGGCTCTTGCCCGACCCGCTTTCGCCCACGATCGCCAGTGTTTCACCCTTGTCGATGTTAAAGCTGACGCCATTGACCGCATGCACATCGCCGTCGGCAGTGGTGAAGGTGACCATCAGGCCTTCGATTTCCAAAAGGCTCATGTTCAGCGGTCCTTGGGGTCGAGCGCGTCGCGCAATCCATCGCCGACAAAGAAGAAGGCAAAGATGGTGACGACGAAAAAGAAGAGGGGGTAGGCGATCTGCCAGTAATACCCGAATTGCATGGTGCGCGACCCTTCGTTGATCAGCGCGCCCAGCGATGTCGATGGTTCCTGAACGCCAAGGCCAAGGAAGCTGATGAAGCTTTCGAAGATGATCATGTTGGGCACCAAAAGCGTGGCGTAGACGATGACGATGCCCAGCAGATTGGGCACGATGTGGCGCAGGATGATCTTGCTGGGGCGCACGCCGATGGCGACGGCGACCTCGACAAATTCCTTGTTCTTGATCGTCAATGTCTGCCCCCGTGCAATCCGCGCCATATCAAGCCAAGAGATCAGGCCGATCCCGAGAAAGAGCATAAAAATGGAGCGTCCGAAGATCACCAGCATCAGGATCAGCACGAACATGAAAGGGATCGACATCAGCACATCCACGATCCGCATCATGATCCCGTCAATCCGACCGCCATAATACCCTGCGGTCGCCCCATAAAGCGTGCCGACGGTCACCGCGACCAGCGCGCCGACAATCCCGACCATCAGCGAAATTCCGGTCCCCTGCACCGTGCGCGCAAAGAGGTCGCGTCCGTTGCTGTCAGTCCCAAAGAAGTGGCCGTTTTCGATCGAAGGCACACCGAGGTAAGCATTGCTGCCAATGAGCGAGAAATCCACATAATCGCCCTCAAACTGCGCAATCAGCCCGCCGAACAAGGTGAAGGCGGCGATGCACCCCAGCATGACCAATGAGATCACCGCCGCGCGGTTGCGAAAGAAACGGGTGCGGGCGTCGGCCCAGAGTGACCGGCCTTTGACGTCGGCCAGTTGCATCTGATCGGCGACGCCTTCAACGGCTGCTCTGTTGGGAAACATTTGCAGCGCCCCTCAATACCGGATCTTGGGGTCGATCCATGCGTAAAGCACATCGACCACAAGGTTGAACAGGATTGTCAGGGTGCCCACCAGAATGGTGATTCCCATGATGACGGAATAATCGCGGTTGAAGGCAGAGTTCACAAAGAACTGGCCAATGCCGCCGGTGGAAAAGAACACATCAATGATGACAGATCCGGTGATCATACCCACAAAGGCTGGCCCCAGATAGGACAGGACAGGCAGGATTGTCGGCTTCATCGCATGTCGCCAGATGACGCGGCGCATGGGCAGGCCTTTGGCCTGGGCGGTGCGGATGAAGTTGGTGTTCAGGACTTCCAGCATGGAAGACCGCGTGATCCGCGCGATGGAGGCCATGTAGGATGTTGACAGCGCGATGACCGGCATGATCAGGAACTGCCATTGGCCACCGCTCCACCCGCCGCCGGGCAACCAGCCCAGCCAAAGCGTGAAAACAAGGAGCAGGATCGGGGCCATGACGAAATTCGGCAGCACTTGCGCGCCGATGGAAATGCCCACGGCGAAATAGTCGATCCAGGAGTTCTGCTTGATCGCTGCAGCCACGCCAAGCGAAACGCCAACGGTCACGGCCACAACAAAGGACCAGAACCCGTAGGTGAGCGTCACCGGGAACCCTTGGGCGATGACATCGTTCACCGTGCGGTCCTTGTACTGGAACGAGGGGCCGAAATCGAACTGGGTGACGACGCTGACGACGTAGTTGACAATCTGCTTCCAGAACGGCTGATCCAGCCCGTATTTGGCCTCGATGTTCGCCAGTACCTCGGGTGGCAGGGGTCGCTCGGAATTGAACGGGCCGCCGGGGGCCGCATACATCAAGACGAAGGACAAGACGACCAATATCAAAAGGGTCGGGATAGCCACGGCAAGGCGGCGAACAATAAAGCTCAGCATATGTCAGGGGTCCTCATGAGAGGGAAAGCCGCGTCCCCCAGGCCCGGGAGACGCTGCCAATCATGCCTAGTGATTACTGGGCGACCTTGTAGAGGTCCCTAGAGTACCAGTTTTGCTGAAAGTTCTCGTTGGGCCAGCCTTCGAGGTTTTCGGCAAACATATCGACTGCCGCATAGTGGTAGATCGGAATGATCGGCGTGTCCTGCGCGATGAACTCTTCAACCCGGTCATAGTTGGCCTGCGGGTTATTGGCTGTCTTGGCCTCTGCCAGCAGCGCATCAACTTCCGCGTTGTTGTACTTGCTGTCGTTATAGCCGGACCCCGACTGCATCAGATCAAGGAAGGTGGATGCTTCGTTGTAGTCAGCACACCAGCCACCGCGGGCCACGTCAAAATCGCCGTTGGAACGGGCTTCGAGGAATGTTTGCCATTCCTGATTGGCCAGCGTCGTTTGAACGCCCAGGGTCTGCTTCCACATCTGGCTGATCGCGATGGCGACAGATTTGTGGGATTCGTTGGTGTTGTAGATCAGATCAATGGACAGCGGGTTGTCCGAACCATAGCCAGCCCCTGTCAAAAGCTCTTGCGCCAATGTGTTGCGCTCGGCCTGGGTCATCGACGCCATTGGGATATTGGGCGTTTCAAAACCGGCAGTCGCCCAGTGGGTGAATGTATAGGCAGGTTTCTGACCTCCGGCGAGCACGTTATCGACAATGATATCGCGATCAACGGCAAGGCTGAGCGCCTTGCGCACATTGGGGTCCTGCAATTCTTCGGGCGCGCCATCGCGCAGGTTGAACATGTAATAATAGGAACAGGCCTGCGGCACTGATACCGCCTGTTCGGGATATTGTTCAACCAGCCGTGGATACTGGCCGGCGGGAACATCCGTGCGATCCAGCTCGCCCGCCAGATAGCGGGTCAAGGCCACGTTTTCATCGGTGATGACCAGTTTCGTCACCGTTTCAAGGATGGTATTTTCGTTGTCCCAATACATCGGATTGCGTGTCCGGACGAGTTTTTCCTGCGGCACGAACTCGGACAGGACATAGGCCCCGTTGGACACCATGTTTTCGGGCAGAACCCAGTCGCTGCCGTAGGCCTCGACCGTGGCCTGAGGCACGGGGAATGTGGTGCTATGGGTCACCATCTGCGGGAAATAAGGCAGCGGCTGTGACAGGCGCACCTCCAGCGTGGTGTCGTCAATGGCGGTCACGCCCAGTTTGGAAACGTCCATGTCGCCTGCGATGACGTCGCCGCCATTCTCGATCGACATCAGATCAATGTACCAGCTATAGGGCGAGGCCAGTTCGGGCGATGCGGCGCGCTGCCAAGCATAGACAAAATCACCCGCCGTGACAGTATCGCCGTTCGACCATTTGGCGTTGTCGCGCAGGGTAAAGGTGTAAACCAGCCCGTCATCGCTCACCTCGTGGCGAAGCGCGACGCCAGGTACGAGGTTGCCCGCTGCGTCCTGATTATAAAGACCTTCAAAAAGGTCCCGCACGACATCCGAGCCGTCCACGTCTTCGACAAGGCCCGGATCAATTGACGGGCTTTCGTCACCGACGCGATAGGTGAATGTCTGGTCAGAGGCGAGCGTTTCGCCGGTGACGGGGTGTGTGGCGTGGCCGTCTGCGAAAACAACGCCGGTCGTGGCGATCAAAATGGCAGAGGTCGTTGCAAGCAATCTGGTTCTGAGTGTCATGTGTTATCTCCCTGTTGCTGTATCGCTTTGCAATACAATCATTGGCTAGCGCGCCCATTTTGGCGCTGATGCAACTATCTTTTGGCGCGAAAAACGAAATGGCAAGAGTATTCGCAGGTTGACCCTACGACAGTGCGATCTGTTTCCCAGCGACGGGCCATGCGCACAAGATATGGCCTGCGCCTAATCATTGCGCGAAAGATTATGAGGCACCGCGCGCGACGAGAAGCGAAACGATTCGCCTGAAATCGGGCGCATTGCCCCGCAGATCGGACAGCCTATTGCAAACGGAAAGACGCGGAATTTCCCCGGCCCCGATCCACGGTGAACCGCAGCCGCTCTGCGCCACGCGCTTCGACCAATTGACAATTGTAGGGGATGGGATCGCCGCCCCAACGCATCTCGCGGCAAAAATAGCCATCCTGCCAGGCCCAGCTGCCGTCAATCTCCCAACCTATCGCAGAGCCTGCGATCTGCCCATTTGGCAGAACCTCAAGCCGGACACCGTAAAGAAAGTTGCGCAGTTCCTTGCCTTCGACAAGTGACAGAAAGACCGCCTGATCCTTGACCGGCACATAGCTCTGGGCTGCGGCAGCTGTGGCACCTGTTGCAAGGGTCAGACAGAGAATGGCGTATCTCATCGGGGCCTCCGATTGCTGTGGATACCCTTGTTACGCGGGGGAACGATGTTTGGTTCACTGGCGTCGTATTGTGATCGGCAGCCCTGCCTCTGGCTCGCGCGGGTTAGATCCCCAGCACATCCATCATGTCATATTCACCGGGGTTCTTTTCCTGGCCCCAAAGCGCGGCCTTCAGCGCTCCGCGCGCGAAAATCGCCCTGTCTGTCGCGATGTGCCGCAGGACGATCCTTTCACCGGCGGCGGCAAAGAGCACGTCATGTTCACCCACAATATCGCCGCCACGAATGGCGCTGAAACCGATGTCGCCTCTGTTGCGCGCTCCGGTGATCCCGTCGCGCCCACTGTCGCTGACCTCCTTGAGGGACACGCCACGCCCTGCGGCGGCGGCTTCACCCAACATGAGTGCTGTGCCGGAAGGGGCATCGACTTTATGATTATGGTGGGCTTCGATCACTTCGATGTCGAAATCTTCATCAAGTGCTGCGGCCACTTTCCTTGTCAGTTGTACCAGCAGGTTCACGCCAAGCGACATGTTTCCGGCTCGCACAATCACAGCATGGCGGGATGCCGCATTGATCGCCTTGAGGTCATCGTCTGACAGGCCGGTCGTCCCGATGACATGCACCGCGCGGGCCTGTGCGGCGAGTCCGGCAAATGCCACGGTCGCAGCAGGGGCGGTAAAGTCGATGACGGCCTGCGCCTTGGCAAAGACCTCTACCGCATCGTCAGTGACATTGATGCCAACCGGCTGTCCGCCGATCATCGTGCCCGCATCCTGCCCGATCCAGTCATGACCGGGCCGCTCCAACACACCCACCAGACGGCATTTGTCTGAAGCCAGAACAGCCTTTGTCAGCATTTGCCCCATCCTGCCCGATCCGCCGGTGATCACGATGCCTGGTGTGTCTGTCATGTTACTTTCCTCTTGTCTGGCCCCCCGTTTAGCGTCGGATTGTCGCTGACGCAAAGGCTTGCTTGGCATCCCCCGCAGCTTTGCTTAAATGGTCGGTATGGCAAAGAATTCAAACCGAGACGGCAAAGCCCCCACCCAGCGCATGTTGCGTGTGGGCGAAGTGATCCGCCGCACCCTATCCGACGTCCTGCAACGCGGTGCCGTGCATGACGATGAATTGGCACGTATGTCCATCACTGTGGGTGAGGTGCGGATGACACCCGACTTGCGGATCGCGACGGCGTTCGTGTTGCCCCTTGGCGGGCAGGGCAAGCAAGAGGCGTTAGAGGCCTTGCGTCGCAACAGGCATGAAATCCGGCATCTGGTGGTGAAGGGTGGCACGATGAAGTTCGCACCGGAACTGCGCTTCGAGATCGACGGCACCTTTGACCAGATCGAAGCCACCCGCGCGCTCTTGGCAGAGGATCACGTTCGTCAGGATCTGGACGACTGATGCGCTGGCTGGTGTTTCTGCTGGCTGTCTGGGCGCTGCCCGCTGTAGCAGTGATTTGCGAGGACATTGA
>Ga0316205_10002412_pt1 | contig 19573 bp, 28 predicted proteins | sample 3monthpyrite_MG_FD_204941 | JGI IMG/M metagenome (GOLD analysis project Ga0316205, IMG submission 204941) | Microbial mat bacterial communities from mineral coupon in-situ incubated in ocean water Damariscotta River, Maine, United States -... | ecosystem: Environmental > Aquatic > Marine >... | reverse complement strand
GTAAAAGAGCTGGCAATTCTATCCATTTGTGAGCCTTCGGTCAATCTATTTGACAATTTTCTGGCAGGATTTATGCGAGATCTGTACACTATGCTCTCTTTATTTCAGAAAACACTAATTTTCTATCGATATGCAAACAAAATCTGAACAAAATCAAAATGAAATAGGTATAGAAGACATTCGTGCGCTCATCAAAGATGACATGAATGCAGTTAACCAGCTCATCCTTAAGTCACTCTATTCAGATGTTGCATTGATTGGCGAGCTGGGTAATTACCTTATTAATAGTGGTGGTAAACGTATTCGACCGGCTTTGGTTTTACTCAGCGCCCGTACCTGCGGCTACCAGGATGAGATGCATTATCAGGTAGCAGCGATTATCGAATTTATTCATACCGCCACCCTGCTTCATGATGACGTGGTAGATGCCTCCGAAATGCGTCGCGGCCAAGAAACAGCAAATGCTGTATGGGGTAATGAAGCCAGTGTGCTTGTGGGTGATTTTGTCTATTCACGTGCCTTTGAAATGATGGTGAAAGTCGGCAGCATGCGTGTTATGGAAATTCTTGCTCATGCGACCAACACAATCGCTGAAGGCGAAGTTATGCAGCTTCTGAATGTTCATAACGCTGACACAACCATTGAAAGCTACCTAAATGTTATTCATTCCAAAACAGCCAAACTCTTTGAGGCGGGCGCTGAATTGGGTGCGCTGCTGTCTGATGCAACTGAAGAACAAGTCGCTGCGATGGCAAAATATGGCATGCATCTGGGCACCGCTTTTCAACTCGTTGACGATGTACTTGATTATAGTTCAACTGCCGATGAAATGGGCAAAAACCTGGGTGACGATCTGGCAGAAGGAAAACCTACATTACCACTGATTTACACCATAAAACATGGTACGGCAGAACAAACGAGTATCGTTCGACAAGCTATAGAAGATGGTGGCCTGGAGAATATTGATGCTGTTATGGAAGCGGTAAAATCAACTGGTGCAATTGAATACACTGCTGAAATGGCCCGAACTGAAGCACGAAGTGCTCGTGAAGCACTCAGCCTGTTTCCTGAGTCTGAGTATAAAAACGCCATGCTGGCATTAGCTGATTTTTCAGTCGAAAGAAGCTATTAAAAAAACACCTGATTTCATTATCTATCAGGCATAAAAAAACCGGGTTTATAAACCCGGTTTTTTTATGCCTATCAAACGTTACTACTCTTCAGGCGAATTAGCCGCAATTTTATGTATTGCCAGGTCAGCACCTTCAAACTCTTCTTCCTGACTCATACGCAAGCCCATCACCATCTTCACAACCCCATAAACAATAAAGCCACCGGTTAATGCGATAACAACACCTGTCACTGTACCGATTATTTGTGGCATTAATTCAACGCCGCCCATACCTCCAAGAGCCGTCGCACCAAAAATACCGGCTGCAATACCACCCCAGGCGCCGCATAAACCATGCAATGGCCAAACACCCAACACGTCATCAATCTTCCATTTATTCTGAACCATAGTAAATGTCCAGACAAACAGTGCTCCAGCAATACCACCCGTAACCAGCGCACCCAGTGGATGCATTACATCTGAACCGGCGCACACAGCGACTAAACCAGCAAGTGGTCCATTATGAATAAAGCCCGGGTCATTTTTACCAACGAATAAAGCAGTCAGTATACCGCCCACCATCGCCATCAATGAGTTAACAGCAACCAGTCCACTAATGCCTTCTATTGCCTGTGCCGACATAACATTAAAGCCAAACCAACCGACCGTCAGTATCCATGCCCCTAGTGCTAAAAAAGGAATACTTGAAGGTGGGTGTGCGTAAATCTGCCCATCTTTGCCATAACGACCATGGCGCGAACCAAGTAATAACACCGCAGTTAACGCTATCCAGCCACCCATTGCATGCACAACCACTGACCCTGCAAAATCATGGAAACCAACGCCATAACTTGATGTTAGCCACTCCTGGAAGAAACTAATCTGACCCCAGACCATGCCTTCAAATATCGGGTAAACGACGGCAACGACCAGTATCGTCGCTATAAACTGTGGATAAAATCGAGCTCGCTCAGCAATACCACCTGAAATAATAGCGGGAATAGCTGCCGCAAATGTCAATAAAAAGAAGAATTTAACTAGTTCAAATCCATTTTTATCTGTCAGCACTTTAGCTTCTGCGTAGAAATCTACTCCGTATGCAATGCCATAGCCGATAAAGAAATACGCCAGAGTAGAAGCCGCAAAGTCCGTAATAATCTTCACCAAGGCATTAACCTGATTCTTTTTACGCACTGTCCCTACTTCCAGAAATGCAAAACCTGCATGCATTGCTAACACCATGATTGCACCTAACAGTACAAATAAAACGTCACTACCCGATTTCAATGACTCCATAACAGCATCCTGTTTTAATAAGTTAGTATTATTGTGTTACATTATTATGAAATTAATTATTATTATTTTCAACAAGATATAATTAACTCGCTTCATAATAATGCATTTTTTATTATTTCCAGATCAAGTTAGTACCTGTCTGCAATAGGCTAAGTTTGCATGATGCATCATTTTTGATCAACCTTGTCCTGACCAAGGCTTTTAAATATTCTTACTTACTAGTTTGAAGGATCAAAACGAAATAGTTGTTTTTCAATAAGACTAATCTCTACTCTCTTTCCAGAATTAATCCCCTCACAACGGCTGGCCTCATTATCCCATAATGTTTTTGAAACCATTATTTCTGGCCAATAAGGGTATGCTTGACACTGCAATGGTCTAACAGCGTAGATTGAACACGTATTATCTTTTTGTAAAAAAGTACAACGTCCCTTTCGACCTATCGTGATGCCGTGCTCGCCATTTTCCAGATCAACTCCATACTGCCGTATAAAATCATCTTTTTGTAATTTTAAAAACTGACTGATTCTCTCAACTTCACCACTGACCAACTCAATCACATTATCGTCCGGATGACCTAAACAACAACGACCACAGCCAGTACAACTAAAATATAAAGGGGTTTGTTTATAGAACATAAATTTACCAACCGTTTTAACTAACTGGCGGCTCCTCGCGCTTTACTTCATCCCATAAAGCTTCAAGTTCAACAAGAGATAAATCGGGCATCAACTTATTTTGCGCAGATAATTTTTGTTCGATACTGCGAAATCGTCGATCAAATTTCAAACAGCCTTTACGTGCGGCTTCTTCTGCATCCACATCCAAAAAACGCGCAAGGTTTACACTCGCAAAGATTAGGTCACCTACTTCATCTTCAATAGCATCTTGATTTAAAGATTCAGCAGCCTCTTTAACTTCATTGATTTCTTCATGTAACTTTGCATAGACATGTTTTATATCATCCCAGTCAAAACCAACTCTCGCTGCACGTCGTTGTAGTTTTTGCGCACGGGACAAAGCAGGTAATGCTTTTATAACGCCATCTAATTCACTCTTGGCCGCAGACTTGTTTAATGTTTTGCTCGTGCGCTCCTTTCGTTTATGTTCATCCCACGCGATGCTTTGTTGTTCTACAGAATCAATTTTTTCATCAGCAAAAACATGTGGATGACGACTTATTAACTTTTCTGTAATAGCAGTAGCGACATCGTTAAAATCAAATAAGTTTTTTTCGCGAGCTATTTGTGCATAAAACACCACTTGAAATAACAAGTCTCCTAGCTCAGAACGCAACTCATCAAAATCCTGCTTATCAATTGCATCAGCGACTTCATATGATTCTTCCAACGTAAAAGGAACAAGCGATGCAAATGTTTGTTCTTTATCCCATGGACAACCGTTTTCAGGATCACGTAACTGCTCCATTACATTTAGTAATTGTTTTAGTGCATCCATTTATTAAACGACCGGGATTGTAATTATCATTCGAGCACCACCCAATAAATCACTATCAGTAATATCGAAGTCACCACCGTATACCGATACGATTTCTTGCACCACCGACAAACCAATTCCATGACCGCTCACTGTTTCATCAGCACGCCTTCCTCTTTGCAATACTAATTGACGTTTGTCTTCTGGAATACCATTACCATCATCTTCAATACAAAGCTGTAGCACGTTCTGATTATTTGATTTCATCTGACTGGCAGTAACCGTGATGTTTGCCTTGGCCCACTTAAATGCATTTTCTAACAAATTACCCACTAGCTCTAACAAGTCTCCCTCTTCGCCAGGGAAAACCAAACTTGCATCTATTGTCACCAAACAATTAATTTCCCCATTTGCATGTACTTTGTTTAATGAATTCACAATTCGTTTTACATTACTCAGTAACGGAGTCGTAACGCCCATGGTTGTCCGGCCAGAAGCTGATGCCTTTTGCAGCTGATAATCAACAATTTGTTTCATCCGATCAACCTGATCCTGCAAACCATCAATATCTTTTTGATTGACGGCATCTACATTAATACCCGTTTTTAGTACTGCCAACGGGGTCTTAAGGCTATGCGCCAAATCTGCTAATGTATGCCGATAACGATCGCGCTGAGCACGTTCAGAATCAATAAAGGTATTAATTCCTTCCGTTAAACCACTGATCTCTTGAGGATAATGTTTATTCAAGCGCTGCATATCGCCTGCTTTCACTTTACTTAAATCCATTGCCACTTCTCTTAGAGGCGTTAAACTCCAACGTAAAATAAAACCCTGCGTCATTAACAAGATTAATGTCACCGCAATCAACCAGCCCCATAATTCATTTCTAAACTGACTCACCTGACGTTCAAATTGCTGACTATCTTCAAGCACCTGAAAATTATATTGATAACGTGTTTCATTATTGTCTTCCCAGACAACAGCGAAACTGACACTCGAAAAAGCACGCCCATCTTCGCCCGTTAATTGCTCGTAATACCAATCTGCCATTGTGGCAGAACTATAACGAGGCAAAATCAGTCCAACGGAAGATTTTGATTCCCAGACTAATTGATCTGGTGCTGAATAAATGCTGGCATACAAACCCGATTGAGGTGTTGACAGTTTTGGATCTGGCAGGGGTTCGGCAACTTGAATTTGCTTTTTACTTTCATTGAAGTCGGCAGCAGCCAACATGGAATAGACCTGCCCTTGCAAGCGTTCCCGCACTCCCTGTTCTGCACTATGATAAAACGCACGATCCAGCACTAAACCTGTCAGGCCCAGAAAAATAAATAACACAAAAGTTGCAGATAATAATAAACGTCTGTTTAGTGACATGCCAAGCCTGCATTAACCCTGAGAATGACTAATACCTGATAGACTAACCCGCCGTTCTGGCAAGTGCAAAGCGATATCCTCTACCGCGCAATGTCTCAATTGGTTTATGTTTATTTTGGGGATCAATTTTTTTACGTAATCGGCCGACCAATACTTCGATAACGTTGCTGTCTCGGTCAAAATCCTGGTGGTAAATATGCTCGGTCAGATCCACTTTAGAAATAACCTCACCCGTGTGTAACATCAAAAACTCCAGAATACGATATTCGAAAGCTGTCATTTCTACTGCGTTACCATCCACCTGGACACTCTGGGCAGTCAGATCAAGTTCCACCGGCCCGCATTGCAATAAAGATTGCGACCAGCCTGTAGATCTACGCAGCAAAGCCCGAACACGTGCCAGTAATTCTTCCAGACTAAATGGTTTTACCATGTAATCATCAGCACCGGCTTCCAGTCCCTCTACCTTTTCTTGCCAGCGGCCTCGTGCTGTCAGAATGAGAATAGGAAAGTCCTTTCCATCTTTTCTCCATTGCTGAATCACTTCAATGCCTGACATTTTTGGCAACCCTAAATCAACGACTGCAAGGTCATAAGGGTATTCTTGCCCCTGAAATAATCCATCTTCACCATCAGAAGCCGTTTCAACTATAAAACCCGCTTCAGTGATGCCTTTCTCCAGTTGTAAAAGCAGAGCCGGCTCATCTTCTATAACTAATATTCGCATTCAATTACCTTGTGCACGAACAGTAACCGTTCTGACAACACCCGATGGCATCAACACCTTGATAACGTATTTAGAACCCTTTTGACTAGCGCGTAGCACTTTCCCGCCTGTCTGAGCCTGCACTTGAGCAACGGCCGAATCCAGGCTGCCAGCGCCTCGCGCATGACTAACACTTACTACACCCATCATTAAAACCAGAATAAAGGCTAAGTAAGTCTTCGTCAGCAATCGTTGTCGTGTTGGTTTCATAATATTCATACCTTATTTCATTTAACCATACGATTAATCAATCAATGGAACTACTTTAACGCGCACATTCAATCTTTTGCCTGGGCGTCTTTTCATGAACGTTTCATATTCACGGCCTTTGTAACGATAACCGACGCGATAACCTCTCAAACGTTCTTCTTCAACGTATTTATTAACCGTGCGACAAACCGTTTCAGTATTAGTCCTTCTTTCGACACGTTCTTCGCTGCCATCAGACATGTCACGGCCTATCTTGTTACCTAACAGGGTACCAACAATTGTGGCGGCTGTCTTACCTCTACCCTTACCAACCTGATGACCCGCTACTCCACCGAGGATACCACCAATGACGCCACCTGCAGTTTTATCACCACCACCTGTACGGCGGTCAACAGCATAGTCTTCATCCCAGCATTCACGTTCAGGGCGGTTAATCCGTACGGAACGATAAACAGGTTCAACAAAAGTAACTCTTGCCGTATCTGTAAAACGTTGTGAATATCGTTTATGTTTATCCTTATGCTCTGCAGCAGCTGGAATACTCATAACCAATGCGCTTGCTAATGTGATGATTGCGATCTTATTTTTCATCATGTCGATCTCCTTAATTTGATCCTTTATTTAACAATGAGTATAGATTACATCAGACAAACTGAACACAACCTGAATGAAATTAATCACATAAAATCAATTGGTTACTTAGAGTACTAGGAAATTTCATTGTGTTTTATTGACAATACCCCCATTTTTTCTAAAAAAACTTCTAAATATAGATAGCGCTCAACATTGACAAAAGCTCAATTTTTTTAGACAGTAGGGATTCGATATATTCAGAGGGAATAAAATGTTGGGCGAAGAAGTTAGTTCAACCGTCGAAAGACGTTCACAATCGCATTCACTTATTCAGGAATTGATTGTCACCAGAAACCAGATGCTGGCACTTTATAGTGAACTCGCTAGCTGTAAACCTTTCGATCAACTTGATGAAGGTACAAGTGGAATACTTCAGGAATTCTGTGAAACGCTCGTCGACTACACCTTGCAAGCTCATCTCAATGTTTACCGACATATCGAAGAAAAGTTAGAAAAACGAAAACAAGTACTGCAACTGGCCGAACAAATTTACCCCAGCATATTGCGAACCACTGAAATCATTTCCAGCTTCAACGACGCATACGAAGAAATCAATGATCATTTAGATGCATCACATCTAGAACAAAATCTATCAAAATTAGGTGAAGCTCTTGCAGAAAGAATTGAATTTGAAGACCAATTGATTGCCGTATTAACGAATAAAGTCCCTGGCGCGCGCAGCCTGAACTCGTAAAGATAAAACCGAGACTATTCTTCTCTTACGTGGAAAATTAAAGCTTAGCCTTAATTGGGTTTATCTTTATTTTTTTCTCTACTGATTTTATCCAAAGGGATAACCACTTCTGACTGCTTCACTTCGTCAACAAAACGTGGTCGCATATTCATCTCACGCCCGGCTTCTTTAGCCAGTTCAGCCTCACGATGAGTAATCAAACCCAGGCAGTCACGGATACCAATAATCGTTGTATCATTCAATGGATGCTTTAAACCAGGTTCTGTTGCAGTGTCCTTAACGACATTAGTTAACACCGTTTTCACTGCCTTTAATATCATTTCTTCTCTAGTAAACTCTTGATCGCTCATTGAATATCCTCACAGAAAATCGGAATAACCCCAGTCGGGACGTAATAATAACGACTTAACACCTGATTATCTACCTGTAGAATGCATGGGTATGTACGCTATACAAGAAAAGTAACCTAGCCCTTCACCCTAAGACTTTGCTTACGTATAATACTGCCACACTACTGTTAATGACTGGAAACCGATATGGCTTATTTTGTATACAATATTTTCCCGAATAAAAAACTTGAGTTACTAGATGAGTATGCCTCATATCGTGAAGCCCGTGACAATGTAAGAGAAAGACGTAAAGAACTGGAAGAAAATGCTGAACACACAGTCAGACTAGTCCATGCGAAAAACACGTCAGAAGCAGAACGCCTGCTCACTGCAAAACGCGAAGCCCGACCTACAGGCGAAGAATAAAGAAAAGCCCAAAACAAACTAAGCCGGCCAGAGGCCGGCTTTTTTATTAGAAGAAACACCCTTAGTTATCAAAATAATTAAAACCAAATGAATAATAAGGCGAAGGACTGTACCTCAAGAAATACGAAGATGGATATCTAGAATAACTATGCTTGTTATAGTGATGTCCATTATGATTCCTATAATGTCTTTTTGCATGTCGCGCATGACGTCTTTCATGTTTTAGATGACGACGATATTTTTTAGAATGTCTGTCATTACGTGCATGATGTCTGTTTTTTGCGTAAAAATGACGATCATTTACATAGTGATCACGTCGTTTATGACTGCGTTCACGTTTAACATGACGTCTATCAAGGTCATCAGCTCGACGCGACTCACGTACATCATGTCTGTCTGTCGTTCTTGATGCATGTTTGCGTGAATGCTCACTCGCCATTGTTGGAGCAGAGATAGCCACCAACAAGACTGTTGCTAACATGCTTTTACTGTTTAATCCTATTTTCATAACACACCTCCTACAGGCGTTTTGGTTACTCGTTGCAAGTTACGTTTAATACCTAACTTGATTTTCATGTTCAGAATACGCCTGCCAAGCTGAACCAAAACTGAATAGAATTAAGTTATTTTGACTATTTTTCATGCTTGCATGTAAGCAGCTGACATCAGATAATACTGTTTCAACTCAAGAATTATTTTTCAACCAATTGAATTATATAGATTAATGGACGAAAACGAATACCGCGATACCTACCACTCCGTCAATAGCGTACGTTGTAGCTTTGAAAAAGCGATGCTAACGCGAAAATTTGGCTGCCATAATCTGGTGAAAATTAATATCGCTGACCGTGAAGCGGCCGGTTGTCTGAATGAAGCCGCTGCATCCACCTGCAAAGAACTTCGCAAGTTAATAAGACAAAAGGCGGCGTTTGCCCTTAAGAGCTCCGACTCTGGCGCTCAATTGCCTCATGCTAAAGAAATTAAAGCACAATGCGGCGGCGTTATCGGTCTTTACCATGCCATGCATTTAGATGACGAAGCACCAGCTGGAGTTAACGATATTTTTGCCTGTATTGAAGAAGCAATCAAAACCTATACTGACCTTGAACAGTTTCCATTTGACGAGATCGTTAAAACGATTTCTCACTTCAAAAGCCGCCCTAAAAGAAGCCGAAAAAAATAAAACATAATATCTAGCGTAATTTATATTGCTATAAAGAAGCCATCCATAACCTGAATCGCAAACCCCATTCAGAGGTATATCCAATTTCTGTAAATTGAATTTCACCTTCAGCATTCACAATAAAACTGGCTGGCACGCCTTTAACACCGTATCGCTTGGAGATTTCTGCATAGGGGTCATTTAAAACTGAGAAACTTAATCCGTTTTCTTGCATGTATTTCTGTAATTCATTTTTTTCACCTGATGACATGGCAACTGTTAACACCTGATAATCTTTTGCAATATCATTTATGCTATCTTGCTCGAACCGACAAATACCACACCAGGTCGCCCAAAAATGAATCAGTAATGGTTTGCCTTTAAACTGTGTATTGGTTACCTGAATATCATCTAATAATGCTCCCTGAAAAACGGGCGCCATACCTGTTACTGCATTTCGCTGCATATACAGGCTTACCGCCATAATAATCGCGAATAAGATCAAAATATCCCGTAGTATTTTTATATATAGACGTTTTCTTGCTAACACAGCAGATCCTTCTTAATTTTTATTGAAATTCAACGACTAACGTTCTAAGCTAACTCAATTATAAAGCATTACAAGCAATAACTCTTATGGGAAATGATCAGCAACTAGAAATCAATATTGGCGACTCACTACAATTGCAATTTGTAGCAGATGAACACAAACGTCGCCACTACTCCAAAGTTATTGGCTACTTACAAGGTCGCAGTGTTTTGATCACGACCCCACGTGTAGACGGTAACATCATGCTTATACGTGAAGACCAGATGGTCATTGTCAGAATGATGACAGGTAATCAGGTTTATGGATTCACAACGCAAATCATATGTTCCAACCTCAAACCGTATGCATACTTGCACCTCGCTTACCCAAAAGAGATGGAGCACATCACCGTACGCAAAGCCGAGCGTATTTCAATTAACCTTATTGGCTCTATCGAAAAAGAAGGCACAGAAGATGAAGAGCGACTGACCTCCTCTGTCATCATTCATGACGTGAGTACAAATGGCGCTATGATTGAGGCCAACCAGCCGCTCGGAGAAATTGGTGACATCATTACCATGTCGGCAAAACTTGAAGTGGGCGGGAAAGAAGAATACATTAATGTTACCTGTATTATTCGCAATGTCATCCACAAAGAAGAAGACACACGATTCAAACATGGCCTTGAATATCAATTGCTGGACCAACAGCAACATTTTGTTATTTATGGTTTTGTATACGAACAAATGATTCAGAATTTAAAGAAATAATTACTTCGTTAATAACGTTCAGACTCTATGCTATATCTGTTTTATTTAACAAGGGCATCTAAATAGATTTCTCATCTTTTATAAAAACCATGTTATTTATTTCAAGCAATGTTTCTATCCCGGATAATGAAATTGATTGTCAAGCAATCCGTGCTCAAGGTGCAGGCGGTCAAAACGTCAATAAAGTATCCAGCGCCATCCATTTACGTTTTGATATTAAATCATCTTCATTACCATTATTTTACAAGGAACGTTTACTGGCCTTTCGAGATCACCATATCACCAAGGATGGTGTAATCATTATAAAAGCACAAGAACATCGAACGCAGGATATGAACCGTCAGGTTGCTAAAGAGCGATTAGCATCAATAATCAAGCAAGCCACAATGATAAAAAAACCGCGCAGAACAACTAAACCTTCTTATTCCTCAAAACAGAAACGTTTAGATAAAAAGACTCATCGAGGGAAAACTAAAAATATGAGAGGGAAAATTAACTTCTAATATTACATTATACTTTAGATAAACCAAGCTTCCTCTATCCATATAAAGACCGAAATATAAAAAAATAGCAGCACTTATTTTTCATTGACATGACGATCATTATTAAAAGTCGATACTGACTTTATTTTTGTTTTATAAGACAGTACGCCATTTATTTAAAAGACTAACTTGCCTGACAAACCGAATAATACAGACTACTCACAGGGTAAGTTTTTTCCGCATGTAGTCTTATTGAACACAGCTGATTATTTATATGACATGACAAAATATTATCCATTACCTCAGTCGAGGCTTTAATTTTAAAAAATGACTCACCCCATTGTTGCCAACTTGTATTTAAAAATTCTACTTCATCTGTATATTCTATCCTGATAATCCAGTCGCCACTAAGATGGCTGTCAATCATCTGCGCTATTTCAGTCATAACTTCATAAGACAAATGAGGATAATATCGATTTTGCATTAACATAAGTATCCCTTTCTCCTTATTTATTATTCATAAATATTTCGTTCTATCAGACGTTATATACGGAATCATTTACATCATTATGTAAGGGCAATCTCTCTGTTTTCACTTTACTAATACGCTCCAACGCAACTTCTCTACCCACGATAATATTCTCTTCAGGGATATGCTTAAGAATATCCAGTTTACCCAAACGCTCCAGAGCTTGCTCTCTAGTCGTGACGATATAAACAGAACGCCCGTCATTGATCATTTCAAGGATTGATTCTTCAAGTGCTAGTGCGGCAGAGACACCAAGGTGTTTAACATCTGCAATATCAACAACAAGCGTATGACAGCCACCAAATTGTGAGTTTTTTCGTGTGATCGCTCGTGAGCTACCAAAAATCATTGTTCCATGTAAATGCAACAACATAACCTTACCTTTGGCATTTCTTAATATTTCTTTTTCGCGTGGTGATAAGTCCAAATCGGTATTATCAGGATCAGTTACTGCACTAACATCATTTTCCTGCAATTCGGATAATCGTGTAATGGTCATAATATTGGCGACAAATAAACCAATACCGACAGCCGCAATCAAATCAACAAAAACTGTCAGCAGTATTACACCATATGTAATCAATGCACCTTTACCAGAAATAAGATGCGCGCGCTTAAGGAAACTCCAGTCAATAATATCAATACCTACTTTTAACGCGATACCGGCTAAGACAGCCAATGGTATAACGGAAGTTAAATCAGCCGCCCACAGGATCACTATGAGTAATATCCCCGCTCTTACAAGTCCTGATAAAGCGGTTCTTGCCCCAGTCTGGATACTGACAACTGTACCCATGGTTGCACCTGCACCCGGCAAGCCACCAAATAATCCAGACATGATATTACCGATACCCTGACCTACTAATTCCTTGTCTGAATTATGACGTTTACGAGTAATACTGTCGGCTATAACAGATGTCAGCAATGCATCAATACACCCCAACATGCCTAATACGATGGCGTCTATTAACATTACCTGCCACTGCTCTAGGCTGAATACGGGCAACTGTATATCAGGTAACCCTGTAGGTATTTCACCTATGCGCCGTATATCTGTGCCACTTAAAAATACGACTGATATCAAAGTACACGCAATCAACGCAATCAACGGTGGCGGAAGAAATTGCTTGAGTTTCTTTGGTATCAAAAAAAGGATAGCCAAGGTTAATATAGCTAAAATTGTTTCATTCGCCTGTATACCAGAAAACAATTCTGGTAAATTTTCTAATACTGCGATGACACCACCATTAGGCGACGCCTGCCCAAGCAAAGGTCCAATCTGTAAGATAATAAGTATGATGCCAATGCCTGACATAAAACCGGATACAACGGTATAAGGCATCAAAGTAATATATTTACCTAACCTCATTATGCCAAATAAAATTTGGAACATGCCGGCCATAATCACAACCGTAAAGGCCATAGCCATTCCATTAACTGGGTCAGACGCAATAAGTTTTGCAATGACGGCAGTAAAGACAACCGTCATGGGTCCAGTTGGCTCCGAGATCAATGTGGGTGAACCACCGAACAATGCAGCGAACAAACCAACGAAGATAGCACCATATAAACCTGCTTCGGCACCTGCACCTGACGCAACACCAAAAGCCAGAGCCATAGGCAGAGCAATCACCGCCGCTGTAACACCACCAAAGATGTCACCACGTTTATGTCGTAAGTTTATTTCGTTTAATATTGGCATATCTTCACTGTCTTTAAAATTCTAATTGCTCGGGACATATCAAGAGTAAATCTATTGAATATTATGTACCTGAGTAACAGAAATTACTCATTGTTATTTGTGATAGATACGATAGCTAGATGCCAATAGGGCGAGAGTTATGAATTTTACTTCCGTTCTGATTTTTCTAGTAAAGTCTTATAATAAATTAAAGCTACTTATTATATGATTAAGGAGGGAGCTATAAACGTATGCTTATAACGATGGAGCAACTATTATTTAACTGTTTTTTTCTTACTAACTTTTTTCTTACTCGATATAACCTTTTGCTTTTCTTTTAAAATACTTTTTAATTTAGGCCACAGAGTTTCCATTCGTTCTCGAATTTTTGTTTCAGAACCAACAACAAAATCCAAAAATGTTTGCGCAACCAATGATAATTCTTTTCCTCTTGGATAAACGATATACCAATCACGTAAAATAGGAAATCCTTTTACATCTAGAATTCCAACGGCACCATCAACGCCTTCAAGTGACAATGTATGAAGAGACAAAACAGACAACCCCAGACCACCTGCAACAGCATGTTTAATGGCCTCATTATTCCCCAGTTCCATGCGTACTTTAGGATGCTGTGCACCTGCCGCATCAAACGCTTTATACATAGCATCACGTATTCCTGATCCTGGCTCGCGAATAATGAAGGGTTCTTTGGTTATCTCTTCTAAACTTATATTTTTCTTACCCATCAACGGATGATCACGTGGTGCCATCACTACAAGTGGATTAGGTGCAAAGGAAAATGATTCAACCTCAAAGTCCCCTTCTGGTGCTTGACCCATGATATACAGATCATCTTCGTTAGCACGTATGCGACGTATAATATTTTCACGGTTAGTAACCTTTAAAGAAAGATCAATGCCCGGATAGATTTGACTAAACTCGCCTAACATTTCAGGAGCAAGGTATTTTGCAGTGGTAATGACACCCATACGCAGACGCCCACGCTTCAAACCTTTCATGTCAGAAATTTTCATTTCCAGGTTAGCCAAAGTTTCAAACATGCTGCGACAGGCAACATATAGCTCTTTACCGGCTTCTGTTGGTTCAACATTTCGTCCGACATGCTCAAATAATGGCAAACCGATTGCCTCTGATAATTTTTTTATCTGCATTGAAACCGTAGGTTGTGTTAGAAAGAGTTCTTCGGCCGCACGCGTAAAACTACCCAGGCGATAGATAGCCTCAAAAACCTGAAACTGACGAAATGTCGCGTAACGAATAAGATGATCCGGCATGGCTCCCGGCGGGGTATAACTATTGTCAGTGTATATTGACATAAGGCTCACCTGTTTTTTCTTTCATCTCAAGATATCGCTGGAGTATATTTTTACAATCAGCGTGCACATTTGGGTTTTCCCTGCACGCTTGAATACTTTCAGCTTTTTCTACTATTACCTTCTGATCCGGAACCGCAAACTCACTAACAGATAAAGAAAAAAGTATCTCTAAAATTCTCATTGTCGATGCCTCTCAGAATAGTAAGTATGCCTTAAAAATACATACATAAGAATAGATAATTAAAGTATAATACATAGATTATTATCTATATATATAATGGCGCTCTTTTATTAACATCAAACCATATAATAAATAGGTTATTAAATAACAGTGTGTTTATTCCTGATAAACACAAATTTACTGGTGAAAGTTTCTAATGGATATGAGGTCAGTACCAATCAATATTTCATTCACAATCGATTGATAATTATCGATGAGTTTGCACATTAATCAGGCCAGACACGTCTCGAAGTCTGATAAGTATCCCTGGATATTTTTTGAGTATCGTTTGCTACTTTTTTCGTTGCAACAGTCTTCTTTTTTTTCTTAATGAGAGTATCATTTTTTGGTTCCATGCTTTTCTTTGCATCAACTTCCACAGCTGCCTTACTGGAACCTGCTTTAGTCTTACGCATGGACTCTACTAATTTTTTTCTCGTTTTATCATTATTACTCATATCTTGATTACCTCATCAATTAGTTCATCTATTTCCTTTGCAGCATCATTACCACGACGACCCACCTCAAAAATATTCTTGCCTTCAAGTGCGCTATTTCTGAAAATAGCACGTCTATGTAAAGCTGTTTTCGCAACAGGTAGTTCAATTTCAGACAGTGCTTCACGAACTATTCGTGACAACGTCGTACGTGTTTCAAGCTGATTAATAACTAATAAAGCTTGTAAGCTTGCATTGGATAGGCGAGCGTGTTGAATTGCTTTTTCAGTGTGCACTGTCGCCCATAAGTCCACAGGAGATGGCTGCACAGGGATTAATGCTAAATCACATATCTCCAATACCTTGATAGTCGCTGGTGCGCGCACAGATGGTGGGCAATCTACAACTATATAATCGTAATCCTGAGAAAGCTCATTTAATTGAGTATTCAAATCAATCCTTGCTTCAATCACAGGGATTGCTGTACTTGTGTCTGTGAATGCATTCCACTGTATCGCCGATCCCTGAGGGTCGGCATCAACAACAATAACACTTGTCTGTTTTGCAATACCTGCAGCAAGATTAACAGACAGTGTTGTCTTGCCAGCACCACCTTTGTTGCCTACCAATGCAATAACAGGCATCTTCGAATAACCTCAGTGCTCTTTTACGTTAAATAACTTATCAAGCTCTTGTGCAAAGCGATGATGAGTACCACTAAGTTTTTCATTATCATCATCACCATAAATGGTGATATTGGCATAGTCTTTACCGAAGCCCATATCTGGAAATAAATTTTCATGCTCTGACAATTCAGCGGCACGTTCAAGGAAATCACTAAGCGTGCTGTAATCCTGGAATGAATAACGCTTTTCAAGACGAGCAGGTTTATTACGTTCTTGCCATTGATCACTCATTTTACATCTCCATTAATAAATCACATTTTAGTGGATGCTTGTACTTCAGCTTGTTTTAATTCCTGCAACCATTGCATTAAATCAGCAGCATGCGCCTTTTCTTCATTAAGAAGCGCTTCAAAAAATAGACGGTTATCATAATCAGCAATACTTGAACAATAACGTGCTGCATTTTCGTATAAGCTTATTAGCTCATTCTCAAAGGCAGAGTCATACAGTAATAACTCATGCAGGGTTTTCCCAAGTCGAACCGGTCGTAATTGCGAAGCATTTGGAGCCACACCAAGCGCTAGCATTCGACTAATAATACGTTCAGCATGCCCCATTTCTTCACGAGACTCTTCACGAAATTTATCAGCAACATCGGTCAAGCCCCAGGAGCTAACAAGCACCGACTGCGTACTATAAAGCTGTACTGCAGAGAACTCGAGACTCAGGGCCCGACCGAGGTAACCTAATACGTGTTCATCAGTGTCAATATGAAACATGATTACGTATCTTATCAGTCAACAACTAGTCATTAAGCGGCTGACGCAGCATTACCTGTTTCAGCAATCACGCCTTCAACTTCATTATGTGGACGAGCTATAATGTGTGCAGCCACCAGACCGTCACCAACGCGTTCACAAGCATCTGCGCCAGCACGAACTGCAGCATTAACCGCACCCGTTTCACCGCGAACCAGCACTGTTACATAACCGCCACCGACAAATTCACGTCCTACAAGATGAACTTCTGCTGCTTTAGTCATCGCATCAGCCGCTTCAATGGCAGGAACTAGTCCACGCGTTTCAATCATACCTAGAGCAATGCCGTAATTATCATTGGCCATGGTCTGTTTCTCCTATAAATATAATGAGTTAATAAAACTACCTTAACCAGCTTTACCTTCAGGTAAAACAGGTTCTACTTCTTTGTGTGGACGAGCAATAATGTGAGCAGCCACCAGGCCATCACCTACACGTTCACAAGCATCAGCGCCAGCACGAACCGCAGCGTTAACCGCACCCGTTTCACCACGAACCAATACTGTTACATAACCGCCACCAACAAACTCACGCCCAATCATGCGCACTTCCGCTGCTTTAGTCATCGCATCAGCCGCTTCAATTGCAGGCACTAAGCCGCGAGTTTCAATCATACCTAAGGCAATACCGTAGTTATCATTAGCCATCTTAATACACTCCTATTTTTAAAGTCGTAGACTTAGTTATTTCAAATTAAAACTAAAATTAAGCCACTTAAGTTAGGTATTTAAACCAAGACTGCTGTAGCCGTTATTCGGTTTACTGATCAGTATCAGCATCCCAGAAATCTATAATGCCCGCGACAGTCAAATCAGTTAAAATCCGAAAGTCACATGCCGCATATCTTGCAGCAGATCCACTCGAAGTGAATACCCAGTTGCCTTCTCTGGCACCGACTGGGTCTACTGCTACTACTTGATTACCTGTGCGATCTCTCAACACACGTAAACTAATATCTCTTAAGCCATCAATACGACGAGTACATACTAATGGTTTTTCAACCTGCATAATTTCCATCGTCTGGGCCTAACCTATTTGCCGTCTTCCCAGTGATCAATAATGCCGACAATAGTCAAATCACTTGGGTACTCTTTACTACCCGCTGCTTCACGTGCAGCAGAACTACCGACACAAATAACCCAATCACCGGGTATGCAACCAACCGCATCAACAGCGACGGCAATTGCACTACCATCTTTAACCACTTGCAGGTGTTTATGTTCCATACCTGGTATGCGGTTTGTTGAAACTAACGGTTTCACAATTTGACAGATTTTCATTAGTGACCACCTGTAACTTTTGTTTTTACTGAACAGTCGAGTATTTCAATTTTCCCGGCACCATTAATGTCACGTACGACCTGTAGTGTGTGTAACAAACCACGATCTGCAAGTTCACTATAACGGTCATGTAATGCACTCGAAACGCGATGACAATGTTCTTCAGCACGTTCACGTGCACCTGGTACATTGCCGTGATAGTCGTAACGAACCACTATCGGAACAGGCAGCCCTCGTGAAACATTTAAGCCTGTAAAAATACTAATACCGACATCTAAATCTGTTGCTGCTTCCTCAACCGTGTTGAGGTAAGAAAAGAATGTTAGGTTACGTAATTGTATTTCTTCAAAACCAATACCCGCACCAATAAATTTTTCCGCATGCCCAATGTCTTCATAGCAACCACCGTAATAACTGCGTACATATTCCACTTGTGACATGTTATTTTTTAATAGATATGACATAAAACGAGCCATACCCTCTGTTAATTCGTTACCACCTTTTTGTTTCAGATGATCGGCTATCCACTGTTCTGCATCATTCGCACTCATGCTGACCGTCGTATCAAACACTTCTAGACTATCTACATAGTTTTCTAAATCTATCCTGCCACCCGCATCCGGCATATGAATGCGAATACCGTCTGTATCTGTATCCATACCGATTAATAAACAATCGATAGAGGCTCCACAACAATGAGTATTTTGTACCGCTTGCTGGAATCCCATTAAACGTTCTAAACCACCTTGTGCTGCTTTTTGTGTATCCGAGCCGTGCGCTGCACAACCTTGATGACTTGGGTCAACAGAACTGTGGTGATATACCACTGTTTTTAAATAACGTGTTGCTGCATCTGTCGTATTAGGTTTACCTTCACGGAAACGCACCAACTCAGTCTTAACCCATTTTTCCATGCTGTCTTCAATGTCAAACATTGCACCGGCATAAGAACGGCGACGTACTTCTTTGTACGGCATACGTAATACATAACGAATAACGTGTGCCAAGCGACCATCTGCACAAGGCGAAACATCAACCATATGAAAACCACATTCCTGAATAAACTCTTGGAATCTTTCATTACTACTTTTATGATCAAGTGGATCGCGTGTAAATACTTCATCACAAAAACGATGATAAGTTTCGAATACACTCCAAGCGAATAAACTACGCATGTCTAGCTGATCAACCCAAGCATTACTTAAAAGTCTTTCAGGTAATTCAAAGCCAAGCTGCGTATGCGCCAATTGTTGAGCTTGTTGTTCAAAATTCTCTTCATGTTGTAATGCTGAAATTTGTTTCAACGTTGGAACGATGTTATCAAATGATTCTCTTACGCTACTTTCATACGCGTATAAGCGCGTATTTTCCTGAGCATTTGTTAAACCATGAGAAATTTTCATAGACGCTGCAT